>JRYK01000585.1_pt1 | contig 301249 bp, 214 predicted proteins | sample 235381 | NCBI WGS metagenome assembly JRYK01 (sample SAMN03074220, study PRJNA261476) | activated sludge metagenome | biome: Wastewater Treatment Plant; feature: Wastewater; material: Activated sludge; isolation source: activated biomass of a wastewaster treatment plant treating hydrocarbon... ... | reverse complement strand
CGGAATTGGCAGACGCGCTAGCCTCAGGAGCTAGTGGGGGCAACCCCGTGCAGGTTCAAGTCCTGTCCTCGGCAGTGGTTCCCGGAGCGATCAATTCCACCGGAACCAGCGCAAGCCCAGCAAGAAGGTGACGACGCCCCACGCGGCCAACAGCGCGAGCCGCGGCCACTGCGACGCCAGTGTTGCCCCCTCCAGCATCACCGCGCGCAGGGCGTCGATCAACGGCGTCAGCGGCAATGCCTTGATCACCGGTTGCACCGCATCCGGAAACCGCTCGGAACTGAAGAAGATCCCCGACAGGACCCACATCGGCAACATGACCAGGTTCATGAGGCCCGACACGGCTTCCAGCGTCTTGGCCCGGCAGGCGACGAGCAGTCCGATTCCCGCGAATGTGAACGCGCCGAGGACTACCAGTACGACCACGCTCAACACGCTGCCCTCGATCGCCACGCCGAACGCCAGGCGGGCGAAGACGAGCAGGATCAACACCTCGGGGATCATGAACACGAGCCGGCTGATGAGGAGCGCGGCAAGGAAATCGCTCTTTCGCATCGGCGTCGCCAGGAATCGCTTCAGCAGCTTGCGCAGCCGCATGTCTACAATGGCAAAACCGACGCCCCACAATCCGCCGCCCATCAAGCCCATGCCGAGCAGGCCCGGCACGAGAAAGTCGATGTAGCGACCGCCCGGCTCATCCAGCTCCCGTTGCGCGATCGTGAGCGGGTCCTTCCGGCCGGCGTTGCGCTGCAGCGCGTCGTCCACCTCGCGCAAGGCGATCCGGCTTTCGGGCCGCGTGGGCACCGACCAGTATTCGACGCTGCCGGCGCTCTCGCCGGGAACGACGACCAGTTCCGTTCGCCCGGTGCGCAAGCGCAGCCGGCCCGCTTCCGCCTCAACCGCCTTGACCGAGAAGCGATCGTGCTTCCGCAGCGACTCGATGACGGCCGCGGAACCCGGACCGCCGACCACGTCCACGCCGATCTGCTCCACCGGTTTCGAGCGGAACGCGATCCCCAGCGCCAGCGTCAGCAGGATCGGAAAACCGTAGACCCAGAAGACGGCCTCGGGTTCGCGGTAGAACTCGCGCAACCGGGCCAGGATCAGTTGGCCCAGAGGCGAATAGCGCGGTTCCGGATCAGCGCTCATGCCGCGGTTGTCTCCAGGTCGTCGCGCAGATGCCGCCCAGTCAGCGTGACGAATACGTCTTCCAGGCTGGCATGGCGCGTGGTGAGGCTCGCCAAGTCTTGACCCCGCGAGCCGATCCGCTCCAGGAGCGCCGGCAGGGCGACGTGCGGTTCGGTCACCGAGAGGATCAGAAGGTCACCGTCGCGCCGGGCCGATTGCACCGCCGGCAGCTTCTCGTATGGTTGCAAGTCGCCGCCATCGCCGTTGACGAAGGACAATTCGATGACGTGTTCGCCGCCGAGCGAAGCGATCAGTTCGCGCGGCGAGCCGAGCGCGATCAATCGGCCATGATCGATGACCGCCACCCGGTCGCACAACCGCTCCGCCTCTTCCATGTAGTGCGTCGTCAGGAGAACGGTGCGCCCCTGCTGCCGAAGACCGCGCACGATGTCCCACAATTGCCGGCGCGATTGCGGATCCAATCCCGTCGTTGGTTCGTCGAGGAAGAGCAGTTCGGGATCGCCGACCAACGCGCACGCCACCGCCAGGCGCTGCTTCTGCCCGCCGGACAGCTTGCCGACCCGGGCCTGCGACTTCTCCTGCAACGCGACCCGGGCGATCGCGTCCACCGGGGAGATCCCCTGGCGATAGAAACTGCGGAACAACGTGAGCGTCTCCAGAACAGTCAGTTTCTCAGACAGTTTGGTCTCCTGGAGCGAAATGCCGATGCGCTGCTTGATCGCGTCGGCGTCGCCGTTCCAGCGCCGGCCGAGAATCTCGACTTCGCCGGAAGTGGCGTCGAGCAGCCCCTCGAGAATCTCGATCGTCGTGGTCTTGCCGGCGCCGTTGGGTCCCAGCAATCCGAAGCATTCACCCGCGCGGACGTCCAGGTCGAGACCGCGCACGGCCTCGACCGGCGGCTTGCCGTCGTAGCGCTTGAACAGTTGCCGGCAGCGGATGGCTGTGTCCATGGGCTCAGGAAGTGGTCAGGGGTTCCGAGCCGGTGAGCTTGAAGCCGATGATGCCGGCCGCGATCAGGCCGACGCAGGCGAAGCGTGCCGCGGTGGCCGGCTCCCGAAACACGGCGATTCCCACCAGGAACGTGCCGATCGCACCGAGTCCCGTCCAGACGGCGTAGGCCGTGCCGATCGGAATCGCGCGCTGGGCGATGAGGAGGAGGATTCCGCTGGCGGCCATGCTGACGACCGACCAGGCCAGCGGCCAGAACCGCAAGCCGCTGTCGGTCCAGCCGAGTTTCAGTCCCAGGGGCCAGCCGATCTCGAAGATCCCTGCGGCAATCAGGCATGCCCATGCCATCGTCAGGTCCTTTCTTCGGTCACGCCCAGGCGCGTCGGCCGCCGGCTCGCGCATTGCTCGTCCTCAAGCTCGACTTCGATCCCCTCCCGGCGCGGCGCGCGTCCGCGGCGCCGGCGCTCAGGATGTTACGATAACGACCGGTCGGCCGATTGCGAGGGGGCGAGGGGCGCGCGCACCTCAGATCCCGCCCGAACCGAAGGTCCCCGATCGCATCCGGGAACTGCGACGCCACATCAACCGCAAGATTGACGAATCCGCGTCGTCGACCGATCCCGCTCGCAACTCATCATGTAGGATGATCGCTGGCTCAATCATCCGCGTCATGAAACCTCGGCATGTGGGTACTTCCGAGATGGCATATCGAGAGTGTATTCTTGGCGCAGTGATTAGCTTGCTGTCGCTGACTGCGCTGAACGCCGCCGACCCCTCTCGGGACGCGCTTTGGTCGGCAGTTCGCAACGGCGACGTCGCGGCTCTCAAGGCGGCCCTCGACGTCGGCGCCGACGTCAATGCCAAGAATGAGATCGGCATCACGGCCCTGTGGATCGCCGCCGGCAAGGGCAAGACGGAGATCATCGACCTGCTGCTGGCCCGCGGGGCCGATGTCAATGCCCGCGATCTGATCTGGTACCAGACGCCGCTGAGTTCCGCGACCAGCGGCGGGCACGTCGAGACCGTCCGGGCGCTGCTCAAGGCCGGGGCGCGCGACGTCGAGCCGTGTTTTCTCGCGGCGGCGGCCCGCGGCAACAAGGCGGTCGCACAAGCGCTGCTCGAGACCGGAAAGGTTCGGCCGATCGTGCAAAGCGCCGCTCTGATCGCCGCGTCGCGCGGCCAGAATCCGGTGCGCGAACTGCTCACGGCCGGCGGCGCCACGCCGTTGCCGCCGCTGAGCGACGCTGAGCGCGCGGAACGCAAGCCGCTCACCGGCGCCTACGAAAGCGACAACGGCGCCCGGATCACCGTCGAACTGATCGACAATGCCCTCGTGGTCCGCGGTGGCGCCGGCGGCGGGTCGGTCCTGGCGCCGATCGCCCGCGACGAATTCGAGGCGATCGGACAGGAAGGGAATTCGTATCGCTTCGAACGCCAGGGCGACGTGGCGGTCCGGCTGGTCGTCAAGCGCTTTACGGCCGAATCGCATCTCTTTCGCTCCGATCTGAAGCCGGCGCCGAAGGTCGCGTCGTCGGTCGTCGATAGCGCCGGCAATGTCGTCGCGGCGCAGCCTTGGCCGTCGTTTCGCGGGCCGGATGCGACCGGCTTGGCCGACGGCCAGCATCCGCCGACGACGTGGAACGTCAAGGACGGCGTCAATGTCCGCTGGAAGACGCCGATCCCGGGGCTCGGGCATTCCTGCCCCGTCGTCTGGGGCGACCGCGTCTTTGTCACCACGGCCATCAGCGGCGACCCCGATCCGAAGGTGCGCATCGGCAACTACGGCGACGTCGATTCCGTCGATGACGCGACCCGGCACGTCTGGAAGACCCTGTGCGTGCATCGTGACTCCGGGGCCATTCTCTGGGAGCGCACCGCCTGCGAGGGCGTGCCGAAGTGCAAGCGGCACCTGAAGGGCAGCCAGGCGAATTGCACGCCGGCCACCGACGGGAAACGCGTCGTCGCCTGCTTCGGTCCCGAAGGAATGTACTGCTATGACTTCGACGGCCGGCTGCTCTGGCAGCGCGATCTCGGCAATCTCGATTCGAGCTTCTCGATGGACCGCGAATACGAATGGGGCTTTGGCAGTTCGCCGATCATTCACGACGGGCTTGTGATCCTGCAATGCGACGTCAGCCGCGATTCGTTCATCGCCGCATTCAGCCTCGAGGACGGCTCGCGCGTCTGGTCCACGCCGCGGGACGAGATTCCATCCTGGAGTTCGCCGACGATCTGGCGCACCGGCGATCACGTCGAGATTGTCACGAATGCGTCGCAATACGCCCGAGGCTACGACCCGGCGACGGGCCGTGAACTCTGGCGCCTGGCCAAGAAATCCGAGTGTACCATCCCCGCCCCAGTGCCGACGCGCGAGCGGGTGTTCATCACGAGCGGCAATCGGCCGATTCAGCCGATCATCGCGCTCCGGCCGGGCGCTCGCGGCGACGTTTCGCTCCGCGACGGCCAGAGTCAGAACGCCCACATTGCCTGGAGCAAGCAGCGCGGCGGTCCGTACATGCCCACGCCGATTGTCTATGGACCGCATCTCTACATCTGCTCTAACGCCGGCATCCTGACTTGCCTCGACGCGGCGACCGGCCAGGAGATCTACAAGGAACGGCTGGGCGGCGTGAGCTACACGGCGTCGCCGGTCGCGGCCGACGGCCGACTATACTTCACCTCCGAACAGGGCGAGATTCGCGTGGTCCGGGCCGGCCCGACGTTCGAACTGCTGGCCGTCAACCCCATGGGCGACATCTGCATGGCCACGCCGGCGATCTCCAACGGCTCGCTCTTCGTGCGCAGCCAGCACTATCTGTGGTCGCTGGGACACAGACCAGCGGCCAGCCAGAGTGAAAAGTGAGTGTTCTTGGCCGCGGCGGCCCGGTGACCGGCGCGCAACCGCTCCAGATTCGCCAGTCGTCTTGCGTGGGTCAATTCGCAAGGGGCCAGGCGCTCTTGTATCTTCTGGCCGCGACTGTATAGCGGCACGCGGGAATTGGTCTCATCGGCCAGGGACTCGGCCATGGGCGGGCGCGCGCCAACGATCGCATCCGGGTTGATCATCGCCGTCGCGCTGGGCGTCTCGGGATGCATGAGCGCCGAGATGATTGCAGTGCGCGACGCAGCTCGGCCGCACGCCGAGGCGGTCTTGGCCGACGCGCCGTGTCTGCTCCCCGACGTGCCGCCGGCCTCGACCTCCACGACGCGCAGCCAGTCGCCGGAAATCGTTCCCGCGTCGTCCGGTCAGCCGGGCGCGGCGGCCGGCATCGCCATTCGCATGCGCGCCAGCGTCAACGGCGTGCCGATCATGGAGGACGAGCTGCGCGAAGCGCTCGGCCAATATGCCGCCGAACTGATGCAGGTCCCCGAGGAGAAACGCGCCGAGGTAATCCAGCGCATCACCGAGCGCGAACTGAATCGCCTCATCGAGCGCGAGCTGATCCTGGACGAGGCGTTCACCCGGCTCAAGGCGCTGAACCGCCCGCAGGTCCTCGACGATCTGAAGCGCGAAGCGTCGAAGGAAGGCGACAAGCGCATCCGCGAACTGAAAGACGCCCTCAAGCTGACCAGCGACGAGGAATTGAAAGCCGCGTTGCAGTCGCAGGGCATGAGCATCGCCGGACTCCGACGCCAGGCCGAACGCAACTTCATGATGATGGAATACGTCCGCAATCTGATCTATCCGATCGTCAGCCGCATCAGCCTGCCGGAACTTCGGGACTATTACCAACGGCATCCGGACGAGTTCACAAGCGAGGACGCGGTGCAGTGGCAGGGGCTGTTTATCGACGCCAGCAAACACGCCAGCCCGGCGGCGGCGCGTCAGCACGCGGAACGGCTGCTGACTCGGGTTCGCGGCGGAGAGGATTTCGCCCGGCTCGCGGCTGAGTTCGACGACGGCGATGGCAAACTTCGCGGCGGCATGGGCATCGGGCAGAAGCGCGGGTCGATCCTCCCAGCCCAGGCCGAGCCCGTCGTCTGGTCGCTCAAGCCCGGCGAAGCGGCCATTCTCGACGTCGGCTTCGGCTTCCACCTGATCCGCGTCGTGAACCGGGAATACGCCGGCCTGCGACCGTTCGACGTCGCCGTTCAGGCCGAGATCAAGAAGAAGCTCACGAACGTGATTGCCGAGCGCGAATACAAGCGGATCGTCGACGAACTGAAGCGGAAAGCGACGATTACGATCTTCTGACCGCCGCCGGCAGAAAAAAATCGAGCCACAGATGAACACGGATGCACGCGGGATCGGCCGCGTGCATCCATGTTTATCTGTGATTGGAATCGCATCAATCGCGGTCGCGGCGCGCCGGCTTGGCGCTCAGTGTGACAATCGGTTCATAATCCGGGAAGCGCAGGGCGGCCGTGTCGGCCTGGGTCACCAGGTCGCGCAGCGACTTGCGGAAAGCGTCGAACTGGGCGATCACCTGGTCGCGCTCCGCCAGCTTGAGCTTCAGCTGGGCTTTCAACTCGTCGCGCTCGACGACGACCGGCTGCAGCTTGGCAACCTGGTCCTCGGATTGCGACAATTGCGACCGAAGCTGATCCCGTGCGGCCGAGACCGTTCGCACGTCCGATTCCAGCCGGCTGCACTTGGCTTCCAGGAGCTTGATGCGTTCCGCCAGGGTGGCGGCGGACGGACCCCGGGAACATCCCCACAGTCCGATCATCGCGACGAAAAGAAATGCAACGGCGTGGCTGGCGCGAATCATGGTGGTTCCTCCTCGGGGCCGACAATCAGCGACGACACTCAGGCTCGCGGCACGGCGCGGCGCACCCGCCCGGCTTCTGCGAGCAGTACAGAGTCATTCGGCCGCAGACTCGCCTCGACTTGACTCAATTTGCCCGGACTCCGCCTCCTACCCGACCCGGAGAGATTCGCTGACTGACAATGTTTCCGACAGAAGCGTTTGCGCCGTTCGCAAAGCTTGCGCCGCTTCCACCGGAGACATCGGCCAAGCGGCAAACTTCGCCAGGTCGCAGCGCTCGAATAGCGACCGCCAGGCGGCGCGCGCATCGGCCGACAGCGGCGCCGAGGCCAGCGCGGCCGCAATCTCGCTCGTCGTCTGGGCGGAGTCCGGCACGGACCAGCGCCGGCGCAGCGCCGATCGCAGAAAATCGGTGAGCCGGTGAGCGAACCGAGGGTCCGCCGTTGCGGCTTCGAGGTCGGCTAATTGCAACTGAATCCACTCGTCGTCGGTCGGCTCGGCGGCGGGGCGTCGCCGCAGCGCCAGCGCCAGCAGCACGCCCGCGCAGGCCAGCGCGGTCAGAATCCACCAGACGCCGCTCAGGCCGCCGTCGTCGCCCGGCAAGCGCTCCGGGCCCGTGACCGGGTGGGCGTCGCGCAGGTCCGGCAACCCGGCGAGCGACCTGAGCGTCAGCCACGGATTCATGAGCGTCTCCGCCGTCGCCGGCGAATCCAGCGTACCAGAGCATCGAGATGATCGCCGGCCGTCGTGGTCTCCAGCACCTCGGCATTCGCGGCGCTCATCATCGATCGCCAAGCGTCGTCGCGCTGAGCCGCTCGCCGCGCGTATTCCGCGCGCACCGCCGGCGATCCTGAGTCAATGAGAGCGCGGCGACCCGATTCCGCATCGATCAGTTCGAGGCAGCCGGCGTCGGGCAGCGCCGCTTCGAGCGGGTCGCGGACGCGGATCGCGACGAGATCGTGCCGGCGGCCGAGGCGGCGAAGCGGCGTCGGATCGACGTCGTCGGCGAAATCGCTGATGAGTACGACGATGGCTCGCCGGCGTTGCCCGCGGCGCACCCGGTCCATCGCCGCGCCGAGGTCGGTGCCGCGCCGCGCCGCGCGGAAATACAGCAAGTCGCGCAGCAGTCGCTGTCCGTGACGCAAGCCCTTGCGCGGCGGGACGGCGTGCTCAATTCGATCCGACACCAGGATCAAACCAACCCGATCGCCGTGAGCCAGCGCGGCGAAGGCGAGCACGGCGGCGAGATCCGCGGCCACGCCCCGCTTGCCCGGCCCGCGGCTGCCGAATTCCATGCTGCCGCTGATATCCACAATCAGGAGCAGCGACAGCTCGCGCTCCGCCACGTGGCGTTTCAAGTACGGCTGGCCGAGCCGCGCCGTCACGTTCCAGTCAATTGCGCGAACGTCATCGCCGGGCTCATACGGTCGGACGTCGGCCGGCGTCTGACCCGCGCCGTGAAAGGCGCTCAGATACGCGCCGCCCATCAGCGATTCAGCCGTTCGACGGGCCTGAATTTGCAGGCGGCGGATGCGGCGGCGAAGTTCCGGCGGTAGCATAAGGATCGGGGAATCGCGGACTGAGACTCCGTTTCTGCATGCTACAGAACAAAACGGCCTGTCCACAGACGAACCCGAAGCGACGCAGTTCAACGCATCCGTATAGGGCGGGACGAATGAAACGACAGATCGACACGGATGAGCACCGATGAGTTGCTCGGGATCGATCCGTGTTGACCAGTGGTTGGCCATTGTCGAGGGAGGCGGCCATGCGCATCGGATTGGCGGCGAAGTTGTGCTTCCTGGCCGCGGGGCTGGTCCTGGCCGCCAGTGCCGCGAGCTTCCTGTTCTTCGAAAATGCTCGGGCGGCAGCCCGTGAACGGGAACTGATCGATCTCGCGGACAAAACGGACGATTCCGGCCGGATGCTGCTCGCCGACATCGACCGCGTGCAGTCCGACTTGCTGCGGCTCGCCGCGATGCCGGAAGTGCGGCGCCTGTTTGTTCCTGGCCACGCGCCGGAGCCGAAGGACATCGCCGCGGTGCGCCTGGAGGCGGAGCAGATTCTCGCATCCCGCCGATCCTATCAGCAGATCGATCTCGTCCGGGTGGATTCGCCGCCCAGTATCGTAGCCGAGTTTTCGCGCCACAATCCATCGTCCGAAACGAAGCTGGGACGCGGCGGCTCGGTGTTTGAAGCCGCGCAAAAACTGCCTCTGGGCCGGTGCGTCATCGGCAAGGACGAGGCACGGCCGTCGGCGGACGTTTTCGCCGCCGCGCCGATCGCCGCGGCCGGCAGCGACGCCGTCGCCGGCGTCCTTCTCATCCGGGTTGATCTGCTGGTCTGGGCCGAGCGGCTGAACCAGTCGGCGCGGGTGCTCGGCTTTCTCGTCAACGATCAGGGCAAGTACCTGGCGCATCCCGTGCGCGAACGATGTCTGAAGGACCTCGCTCCGAACGACAGCGAATTGGACGCAATGGTGACGGATCTCACAGAGAAGCTGACGAATCAAGGCGCCGCGGACGATTCGGACGTCGTACTCCGCCGCGACAAGCTCAAGCTGCCCGACCTGATGTACTATCTCACCACGGTACGGGTGAATCCGCCGCCGGCGGCACATGAACTCGCCGCAAAAATTGCCGAAGTTGAGGGGGCCGACCCGAGCCTGCGCATCAGTGCCAACGGCGGGCCGGGCCAACTGCTCTGCCGAGCCGATAAACCCGAGAAGCTCCGGCATGCCCTCCAGCAGTTGCAATCGAGACTACCCGGCGCCCGCGTGGACTGGGACGAGCCGCTCCAGTGTTCGACTTTCGGCGTGACGTTGAAGGTGCTGCGCCCGCCGGATGTGGCCGCGGCCGCCGGCCAATGGCACGTGCTTGGACTGGCCGTTGCCACCGAGGAAGTGGAGCGCGCGATTCAGGCGGCGCACCGCCGCAATCTCTGGCTGACCCTGGGACTGAGTGGAGCAGCGGGGTTGGCGGCGCTCGGTTTCGCGCACTACCTCACTCGGCCGCTGCGCCAGATGAGCGGTTACGCGGAGCGCATCGCCGCCGGTCAGGAATCCGAAGCCAATCTGGAGATTCCCCGCGGCCATGGCCAGGATGAGATCGGCACACTGGCCCGTGCCTTCGGCAGCATGGTCGAGCAGGTCCGCGCCCGCACCCGTGAACTGCGCGAAAGCGAAGCCCGGATCCGCACCATCCTCAACACCGCCGCCGAGGGCATCATCACCGTCGATGACCGCGGCCGGCTGGAGTCGTTCAACCTCGCCGCCGAGCGGCTGTTCGGGTACGCGGCCAGCGAAGTCCGCGGCGAACACTTCACGAAGCTGCTCCAGCGCGGCGCGCCGTCCGACATGCCGACGCTCCTCGGCTTCGGATCGAGCGCGCGCTCCAGCGGCAGCAGCGGCAACGTCAGCGTCGAGTCGAGTCTCCTCAGCATCAGCCGCGTCAACGGCACGACCCGCGAAGTGATGGCCCGCAAGCGCACGGGCGCCAATTTCCCCGCCGAGATGTCGGTCAGCGAAGTGATCCTCGGCGATCGGCTCGTCTACACGGCGATCCTGCGCGACATCACCGAGCGCAAACAGGCCGAGGCCGCCAACGAGCGCATGACCGTGGAGCTGGAGCGCCGCGTCGCCGATCGCACCGCCGAACTAATCCAGGCCAACCAGGCCCTCGAATCGGCCCGCGATCTGGCTCTCGAAGCCAATCGCGCCAAGGACGCTTTTCTCGCCGTCATGAGCCACGAACTGCGCACGCCCCTCAACGCCATCATCGGCTACTGCGACTACTGGCTGCAGGAAGCCGACGAAATCGACGCCGACGCGATGCTCGACGACCTGCGCAAAATGCAGGTCTCGGGCAAGCACCTGCTCACGCTCATCAACGACATCCTCGATCTCGCCAAGATTCAGGCCGGAAAGATCTCGCTCGATCTCGGCGACTTTCCGCTGCCGCAGCTTCTCACGGAATTGCAGGAGTGGGTCGCGCCGCTCATCCGCAAGAACGACAACTCGCTCGCCGTGGACGCCGCGGCCGATCTCGGCGTCATGCACGCCGATCGGACCCGCGTGCGGCAGATCCTGCTCAACCTCCTGTCCAACGCCGCCAAGTTCACGTCGAACGGGACGATCCGGCTGATCGTCCGCCGGGAGCAAGGCCCGAACGAGGAGTTCGTTTTCCAGGTCGAGGACACCGGCGTCGGCATGAAGCCGGAGGACGTGCGCAAGTTGTTCCGCGAGACGTTTTTCCAGGCCGATTCGTCGAGCACGCGCAAGCACGAGGGCACCGGCCTGGGCCTGGTCATCTGCCACAAGCTGTGCAAGCTGATGGGCGGCGAGATCGAGGTTCAAAGCGCGCTGGGAGTGGGCACGACGTTTACGGTGCGGCTCCCGGCGCGGGTGGCGCCCGGGCTGCCGGTGGGCAACAATCGGCCGGCGCCCGCGCCGAGCGACACGCCGACCGTCACCTGGCAGTCGCCGACGGTGCTGGTCATCGACGACGACGCGGCGTCGCGGGCGGTGCTGGAACGCGTGCTGCGGCGAGAGGGATATGCGGTGCGCACGGCGACTGCGGCACACGCGCTCGCCGCGGCGCGCGATTGCCGTCCGCAGGCCATCATTCTCGACGCCGTCGCGCCGGGGAAGAACGGCTGGTCGGCCCTGGCCGCGCTCCGATCCGACCCGGCGACCGCCGACGTGCCGATCATCATGGCCACGCTCGTCGACGATCAATCCCGCGGGGTCGCGCTGTCCAGCGCCGATTTCATCACCAAGCCGATCGATTGGGACCGGCTCGGCGTGATTCTCAGGCCCTTCCGGGAACAGCAGCCGAACGCGCCGATCCTGGTCGTGGACGACGACGCGGCGGCTCGGGAAGTGACCGTCCGCCGATTGGCCGCACAGGGTTGGAAGGTGAACGAAGCCGGCAACGGGCGCGAGGCGCTGGAGCAAGTCAAGGCGGTCCGGCCAGCCGTGATTTTGCTCGACCTCATGATGCCCGAGATGAATGGCTTCGAAGTCGTGGAGCGATTGCGAACCCACGCCGCATGGCGCGACATCCCCGTCGTGGTGGTGACGGCGGTGGACCTCGCGGCGGAGGATCGTCGCCGGTTGAGCGGTGCGGTCGAAGAGATCCTCCAGAAGGGCGCGCACACGCCGGAACAACTGGTCGCCGCCGTCCGCGAACGACTGGAGCGGCGGCAATTACCGCGGTAGCGCGTGCACCGTCCCCCACACAGTGCCGGCCAGCGGCGGGCCTTCCGCTGCGGGCAATGCGTACTTGAGCCGAACCGACATCACCGGCCGCCAGCCGCGGATCGCCAAGTCCACCGACTTGCCGTCCGCCGAAACGTCCACGCGATCGACCGGCCAGGCGTCTTCCCCTTGACGATGAGGATTTCCCGGCGACCAGTGTCTTGAACCGTAATCGGCCGACCAACGGTAGTTCCAGGCGGAGACGGTCCATCGAGCGGGATCGGCCGCGGCGGCGCGGTCGAGCGGCGTCGAAAACGTCAGCCGGACCCCGGACGGTCTTGTTGCCCATCCTGTGAGAGTGCGAAACGGTTGGCCGGTGGCGCGGACGCGTTGCAGGCAGCCGTCGCGCCGTGCGGCTGTCTGCCAACCGTTCAGACCCGTCACGTACAGATGCCCGTCCTCGTTCCGGAAGCGTCCGCAGCGCGGCCCGGAGAGGAAGAAAAGTCCAAGGTCGACGGCCGCCCCTTGCCGCACGTCGCCGACTTGTTCGGTGAACAGGTGCAGCAGCCGGCACCGGCCCCAGGAGAAATGCAGGCATTCGCCGCCCAGCGGACCCCAATGCCCGGCTGGAACCCACGCCTGCCCTCCGGCTGAACTGTCCGCTTCCCGCGGCAGCCAGACCAGCGGCGGATCAAACGATGTCGGCGGCTTGCTGCGATGGTGCGCCCGCATGTCGCCATAGAACCCGCCGCGGCGAAAGAAGTCGATCCGCGTCGCCGGCATGTAGTTGCCTTCCTGGTCGGCGCCGCTGAGAACGCCCGTCGGGCTCAGGCCGATTCCGATCGGATGTCGAAACCCGGTGGCGAAGACCTCGGCCGGCGAGCCGTCGCGCGGCACGCGCAGCAGGCAGCCGCCCGTCGGCGTGTCCGTGTCGCCGGTCTTGAACAACCAGAAGTTCCCCTGCGAATCGGCTTCGAGCCCCGTGTCGTAGGAATGTTCACCCGAGCCGGTGTGCCAGTCGTTGTTCACGTTTTCGTAGAAGTCCGCTTCGCCGTCGGCATTGTTGTCGTGTAGCCGCGTCACCTGCCCGCGCTCGACGACGTGGATGTTCCCATCCACGACTTTCAAGCCGAGCGGCTGATACAGGCCGGTGGCGAAACGCTTCCATTTCAGTTTCTGCAAGCTGGCGTCGATGCCGCTGACGATCCACACGTCGCCGTGAGCGGTGCAGACGGCCGCGTCGCCGTTGGGCAGGAAGTCGACGCCCGTGAGGAACATCAGCGCGCGATGCGGATTGTCGTACGGCACGGTGAGCGTGTCGAGGGCGAGCGGCCCGTCGTCGGCGCCGAGTTGGCCGCGAGTCTCGAGCGGCGGGCCCCAGCGCGGCGGACCCGGCTTTGTGATCGCCGCCAGATCAGCCGGAGCGGCGCTCGACTTCACGCGCCCGGCGAACTTCGCCAGATCCGCCCCCGGACCGCGCCAGTAATGCAACGCGATCCGGCGCAACGATTCGCTCGGCGGGATGACGACGGTCACGTGGCCGGATGCATCGACCCACAAGGCGTCAATTCCCGTGGCCTGAATCGCCACGGCCGAGCGCGTGTCGCCTTGCGGGACCGAAGCGACGGGTACGCCATTGAGTCGCTCGTTCGCGACCTGTCCTGGCGGCAGTCGGCATACGAAGAGCGTCAGGGGCTTGCTCGTCGGTCCGATCTCCAGCGAGCGGGTCAGGATCGGTCCGCCGTCGCCGGTCTCCGTGCCGGGCGACTCCAGCACGGCCACGTCGCCGACCGTGTAGGCGATGACGACGCGCGAACCGTGCAGGTACATTCCGCGATAACGTCCCCAATCGCGCGGCAAGGGCGCGGCGCCGGGCGTCGGCGGCGTCCAATCGCCCTTCGGGCCGGCCCAGCCGGGCCAGTCGTCGCTGGTGAAGACCGGCGTACCGGCAATGACCGGCGTGTTCAATAATCCGAATCGGCTGTCGCTGTGCTGCAGCCAACCGCCGGTCCAGCCGGTGACGAATCGCAGTCGGGCGCGATCGAAAAGTACGCCGCCGTCGCCGACTTTGATCGCCAGGCCCTTGTAGGTCCATACCGGTCCGGCCGTCGCGGCGTACTTCATCGTGGCGTTGAAGGTCGGGCCGGTGTCCATGACGCGCAGCCGACCGTCCTGCCAGTCCTTCTCGCCGGCCATTTCCCAGGGTTGAGTTTGTCCCGGGCCAAGGCGCGGCGTCCAGGCGGGATCGCCGGCCGGTACGTCACCGGCCGGAATCGTCGAATCGACGCCGCCCGCGGGCACATCGAGCTTCGCAGTCCAGGCGATCGCATTCAGGATCGCGCGACGAAAACCCGGCACGCGCCAGTTGGCGAAGTAGTGCCCGCCAGTGAATCCGAACCCGCGCCCCCCGTCGTCGCGCTCCACCGCCCAGCCGACCGTCTGCTCGCCGGCCTGCGGGATTTCCGCTCGCAGCACGGGCACAAGGCGGCGGTCGTTCGGCCGGAATCGCAGGCCGAAATAGAACTCATCCCGCACCCGGAACGGTTCGACGCCGCGGACGATCGGATGCGTCGCTGATCCCGGAGTGACGGTCGTGGTCAGGTCGCGGATGTCGCCGGCCCACCGCCGAGGGGCGGGGCCGGATTGATAATCGAAGTGTCCGCCGATCCATTCGAGAAATTTCTCCCCGGCGTCGGCGTTCGGCACAAAGACGGTCCAATGGATGGCAACCAGGCCGCAGCCCCGGCGCATTTCCTTTTCGAGCATCGGCAATCGGTCGCCGGCGAGCAGCGGATGATCGAGAGGATTTCGATCCGCGCCGCTGGTGAGCAGCACGATCGCCGCCGCTTCCGACAGCAGCGCCGGATCATGGGGCCAGCCGCCGGTCACGACCACCGGCCGGACCCCGCGGAGGTTCGGCGACGATTCCAGCGCGTACTTGAGCAACCGTGCGGACTGCTCATACTCATGCGTGCCGGCCGGGTGATTTGGATCTTTCGGCCCGGCGACGAGCAGGATCGTCCTCTGATCCGCGGCCGTGGCCGGGGAAGAAGAGAACAGACACATCCACAGATGGGCACAAATGAACACGGATTTCCGGATCGATTTGTGTGCATCGATGCTCATCTGTTGAATCTCTTTCTTACACCTGTTGCAAATCCATGGTCTGGGGTAGGTCGTCGAGCGATTTCAACCCGAAGAGTTCCAGGAAGCGCTGCGTGGTGCCGTAGGTCGGCTCGGCGGCGCTGGCCGCCGGCGGCTCAGCCACGATCAGCCCCAGGCGCAGGAGTTGGCGAATGACGCCGGCCGAGTCGCTGCCTCGTTGGCTGTCGATCTCGGAGCGCGTCACCGGCTGGCGAAAGGCGATCACGGCGAGCACGTCCACCGCGGCCCGCGACAGCCGGGCTTCCCGCGGCGCGCCGGCCAGCCGCTCGCGCAGGTTCCGGAACTGCGGCCGCAGCGACAGTACATAGCCCTGCGGCGTCGATTGAATGGTGAACGGCCGCTGCTGACGCCGATAGGAACGGCCCAATGCCTCGATGCCGGCGCGGAACTCAACCGGCGTCAGCCCGCGAATCGCCGTCGCCGCAAGCTCCGGCGTCAGCGGCTGCCCCGACGCGAACAAGAGCGCCTCGAGAATGCGCTCCACCGGCGGCGGTGAACCCCCCGCTTCAACCGGCGCCGACGAACCCAGCGCCGCGGCATAGGCCGGACCATCCGTGGGCATGCCGTCACTCTCCCCATCGCAGAGAATGAAACCACCGATGAGCACGGATGAACACCGATGAGTTGATCCGTGTCCATCCGTGTTGATCTGTGGTTGCGCATTGTATTGCTCGTTCGATCCAGTCGTTACCGATGCGGCAGCCAGAGCAGGCCGGTGACAACCGTGCCGGTCCACAAGACGCTGAAGATGATCGCCAGCGCAATGTGCAGCCGGCGGGCGTGCAGCCGGCCCGTGACGTACATCACCGGCAGCAGGAAGGCCGAGGGCACGGAGAACCACAGGTGCACGAACAGCGCCTGGCGCGTTTCCGCGTCGAAGTAATCGAATAAATGGGGATCGTGCCAGCGCACGAGGAATTCGAGGCCGAGCACCGCCCCGAGCGTCAGGATCATGAAGACGAGATTGATGCGGCCGTGGAGCCGGTAGTTGCCGCGAGCCAGTGCGACGAGCGCCGCCAGGAGAATCAGCGTCACCGTGATCACGGCGATCTTGAGCGTGAGGATGACGTTTGGGCCGGTGAGCAATGCGGGGACTCCGTGGGTGCGGCACTGAAGTCATTGATAGGGACGCCGCGGGGGAGAAGCACGGCGGCGCGGGAATCGCCTGCGCGCCGATGAGCGGATGTGCGCGGTCGGGCGTCGATGATTCCAAGCTCATCGCGGCGAATTCGGTCGCCAGCGTCCGCCAGCGGATGAGCCCCGGGCACGCCGCCGCGGGCGGTAGTCATCGTGAAAGGCGGCAGACTTGTTGAGTTCTTGACTCTCGCGCGCAGCCGGTCTCCTCTCGCCTCCGCTGGCGGCGTCTTGTTCACGAGCCTCGGTCAGACGAAGTCGAAATGGATCACGGCCGCCCGCTGGAGCTCGACGGACCAATTGACGTCGCTCCCTCGCCGAACAACGGCAACGTCTCTCTGACTGATCGCGCTCCGACGGGACTCAGGGGCAACCAGTCAAGTTGGATTTGACGGTGAAATCGGGCGCTGGATACATTCCGGTCAGCGCGTCCGAGAGGAGGTCGCAATGCCACAGCGTCACGGATGGACCATTCCCGAAGTGCTTGTTGTCGTCGCAATCAGTGCGACACTGCTGGGTCTGCTCCTGCCCGCCGTGCAGCTGGTGCGCGAGGCTGCCTTACGCGCAACCAGCCGCAACAACATGCGTCAAATCGCTCTGGCGATGCACAGCTACGCTATCGACCATGACGGGGAGCTGCCTCCTCGACAAGACAAGGGCAGTGTGTTCACCCCACGCTGGGCACATCTCATTCCATATCTCGGAGGACTCTCCCCGGACGGACTTTTCATGAGAGTTCACGTCAGCCCTGCGGCTCCAACGTTTGACGAAACCCATAAGCGGGGCGGGCCCGCGACCAACGCTCTCAATTACCAGATCATTAGATGCGACGAGCCGTGTCCCAACGAAGAGAAACGAACTCTTGACAGCACCTTCCTCGACGGCAAGTCCAACACCATTCTGTGGGTCGAACACTACAGTATGTGCGGATGGACGTGGTTCCTATGCCCGCAGGACACTGGCGGCGGCATGGACCCAGACGGCACCATCTTCGCCGATTTCATCGTCCCCGAAACAACTGGGCGGCGCCGCGCCGCCGTGCAATCCGATGCTGGCGCAAACGCCGCATCCCGCCGGCATGCTGGTCGCCATGGCCGACGCCGGCGCGCGGACGCTTGCAGGCAACATATCGGAGACGAACTATTGGGCGCTGGTCACGCCGGCGGCCGGCGATCAACCCGGAAGTGATTGGTGAGATTCAGCGGCAGCCGAGAGCACTACTTCCGCCCGAAGAAGCGCCCGAACAGGCCGCTGTCTTTCTTCCCCGGCGGTGGTGGAGTTCGCGGAGCAGCCATCGACTTCGGGCCGCTGGCGATCGACGATGGACCGCTCGCCATTGACGACGGCGGCGCGGCGCCCGCGCGGTTGACGAGATCCTGGTGCCGCCGCGACAATTGCTGCAGCCGCTCGGTCAGCGCTCGGTCGGTGCCCTGCATCTGCTCGAGTTCTCGCTGCACTTCGGCGTGGAGACGCTGGAGCTCCGTCCGCTGGCGGGCCATCTCGGCCCGCTCTTTCGCCATCTGGACTTCCATCTCGCGCATCTGCCGCATCATGTCCGCTTCGTCCTCGCGCAACTGTTCGCGCTCGGTCTCGAGGTCCTTGCGGTCGCGGGCCAACTGCACCCGCTCCTTTTCGAGTTCGTCGGCCATTTTGGAGAGTTCGTCCTCGGTCGGCGGCGGCGCCGGAACGCTCTGCTGAATGTGCGTCTCGAGTTCCTGTATCTGGCCCTGGAGCAATTCGATCTGGGAGGATCTCTCCGTCAGCTGGTGCGACAGTTCTGCGTTCTCTGCTCGCATCGCCTCCATGATCCGGGCGTTTTCCGCCTCCTGCTCGGCCGCCTGGGCGAAGATCACCTTCATTTCTTCGATGAGCTTGCGAAGCTCATCGTTTTCGACGCGGAGGCGCAGGGCCTCGGCCTCGACGGGCAGCGACTGGCCGGTCCGAATCGCGCCGTTACCGGCGACCCGTGCCGTGGGGAGAACCAAGCCGGCGACTCCCGGAGCGGCCTGAGCAGCGGCATCGGCGCCCGTTTCGTCGAGGAAATCCGCCGGAGCGGGGACTTCATGGGCGGCTGCAGTACGGTCGAATTCGGCGGAACTCGTGTTGTCGCTGGGGGTTTCGGATGCGGAATCCGCTGCCGGGCTGACGGCCTCGCGCAATTGCCGGCGCAGCAGCAAATCCGCGGCGCTCGCCGACGTGCTGGGCGTGGAGGATTTGGCCATGAGCCCGGCCTCTCAATGGTGGTGTGGACAGTCCGCACAACCCTAGCGTACCAATCGTGCGGTGGCAACCGGCCGAAGCGGTCGATCCGAAAATGCGGGGGCGGCGGATGTCCGGCGGTCGGTGGGCAACCGCACCGCCGGCGCAAGTTTTGACGGGCCGTCCGTTTGCTCGCGGCAGAGATCGCCAGGCCTTGCCAGCGGGTTCATCGACCGAGGATAGCGGGTGTACCGGCTGCGCGGCGCGCGGGTCCCATGGGAGTGGCGCGTTGCCGGTGAATTAGCTGAAAATTGTCGGCGACGGGTGGCATTGTTTCTGGTAACATGGTGGACGAGGCTGCGCCCGCGCGGCTCCACGTCCGCCCCCGCCCCGCCGACCGTCGAGAGCCGTGGCGCTTTCGTGCAGGAATCCTACCGTTGCCAATGAAGATTCAGGGAGTCTGGACCATGACCCATCCTCGCAGGAAACTCGTGGCTGGCGCGTCGATGGCGCTGGTGGCCGCGGCCGCCTGCTCGATCGTGTGGGGCGACGCCACCGGCTCGCGGCAGCGCAAACCCTCGCCCCTGGCAACGGCCATCCGCACGACGGACGACGCTCCCGCCGCCGCCTCCGAGCCAGCGCCGGGCCGCTTCGCCAACACGCCAGTGCTCACGTACGAGACGCTGCAAGGCGAACTGCACTTCGCGCTGCAGGTTCAGCCGAAGCTCGCCGCCGCCGCGCCCCGTCCGCGCGACATCGCCGTGGTCATCGACACCTCGGCGTCGCAGGTCGGCCTGCCGTTGCGCAATGCCCGCCTGATCGCCGCGGAGCTGGCCAAAACCGCGCGTCCCGGCGACCGCATCGCCCTTTGGACCATCAACACGCCCGACGCCACGAAGGACCTGACCGGCGGATTCCGCGAGCCGCAGGATGAGCGCGTCGCCGCCGCGCTGCAGAACCTGACCACGACGGAATACGCCGCCGGCGCCGTCGATCTGAAGACCGGCTTGAAGCGCGTCGCCAACAGCTTCCGCGACTCCGGCCGGCAGCAGATCGTCCTGTTCCTCGGCGATGGCGAGAGCACGCTGAACCCGCTCACGGACGCCGATCGCTCGGCTCTGGCCGCCGACATGGCCGCACGCGAGATCGGTTTCTTCCCGGTGCCGATGGGCGCCCGGCTCGATCCGAAGACGCTGCACGGCCTGGCGACGGGCACCGGCGGCGCGGTGGTGCGGATGTACGGCGAAGAGCGCGTCGAGAAATTCCTGCCGAAGCTGACCGCGGCGTTCGACGTGCCGATCTTCTATCCGTCGAGTAAGCCAATCCAGTTCGCTTCCGCGATCACGGAAGCGATGCCGACCCGCCTGCCGCCGATGCGCGGCGACGCGCCGACGCTCGTGGCCGGGCTGATGAAGCCGGCCGAGACGATCGGTCTGACCGTCGAAGGCACGGTGGCCGGCAAGCCGGCGACCGTGACGGTCAACGAAAAGGTCCCGGCCGCCGACGCCGCCAATTACTTCCTCGTCAACATCGTCCATCAGTGGCGGAATGCCGACCGCTCCGCGCCGGCGCTGGTGCGAGCCGACCGCGGCCTGGCGCTCTCGTATGAGCAGACCCGCCTGGCGCGGGAGGAAGTGTTGACTCAGGCCCACTGGGCGCTGAGCCAGAATCAGCTCGACGCCGCCCAGAAGCTGTTTGAAGCGGCCAACAAGATCGATCCGCGCGACGCCGAACCGCAGACCGGCCTCAAGGTCGTCGCCAAGCTGAAAGACGGGGTGATCACCCGCGATCAACTCAAGAAGCAACTCGATGAGAACTCGGTCGCGGTTCGCATCGGCGCCGACGGCGACGGCGTGCAGGTCCGCAAGGTCAACCTCAATGATTTGGCGAAGGACGATGCCCCGGCGAATCCGCCGGCCAATCCGGGCGACATTCTAGAACTCGAAAAGCGCCGCCGGCAGATTCAGGAGCAGCAGGTGACGCAGATCGTGGACGATACGATCAAGCGCGCCCGCGGCATGATCGCCAGCGATCCCGACGGCGCTTACGAATTGCTCAAGCGGCAGTTGTCGTCGATCCGCGAGAACACCGATCTGAGCGACCGGCTGCGGGGCACGCTGGCGGCCCGGCTCGAAGCGGCGCTGCGCAACTCCGTGGCGGAAGGCGCCATCGTCAAGCAGCGGCAGGAAGCGGAACTGCAACGGCGCCTGGCGGAACAGGCCCGCGCTGCCGCTGACGCCGCGCGCCGCACCGACGAGGAGCGCATCCGCGAGCGGGTCCGCGCCTTCGGCGCTCTCATGAACCAAGCCCGTTACGAGGAAGCGTACAAGGAAGCGCTCGTCCTCATCAAGGAAGAGCAGGCCCGAGGCCGGCCGGTGCCGGTGCAGGCCACCGCGGCGTACCAGATGTCGCTCAATGCGGCCAACCTCCGCGAGTTTGAGGAACTTCGACGCATCAAGGAAGACCGCTTCCTGCTGACCATGTTGCAGGTCGAGAAGTCGCACGTGCCGTTCCCCGACGAGCCGCCGGTCGAATTTCCCCCGGCCGCGACTTGGCGGACGCTGACGGCCATGCGCAAGGACAAGTACGACGCGGTCGGCCTGGAAGGTCCGGCATCGCGCAACGCGCTCAAGATCCGCGACAAGCTCCTGCAACCGGCGTCGATCGAGAAGCCGATCGAGAACGCTCCGCTCAAGGACGTGCTCGAGTTTCTCAGCGAAAAGTACGACCTGACCTTCATCGTGGACGTGCAGGCGTTTGACCGCATCGGCAAGAAGACGGTCGAAGACGAAATGGTCCGTCTGCCGAAGATGCCGGGCGTCACGCTCGGCACCATCCTGCGGTTCCTGCTTGCCCAGGTGAACGGGTCGCTGATCATCCGCCGCGACTACGTCGAGATCACGACGCTGGACCAGACGATCATCGAAAAGGCGGTTCGGGCATACCCGGTGGCCGACCTGGTGATTCCGATTCCGAACAGCGTCAATCAGCAGGTGCTCAATCAGAACCTGCAAGTGTTGGGCGGCTCGCTGTCGGCGAATGGAATGGCGATCTTCGGTGCGTTGGGCGGCAATCAGGCGCTCGGATTCAACGGCGCCCTGGGCGCTCTGGGCGTGCTCGGGCCGCTCGGCGCTCTCGGCGCGGGTGGCGCNNGGCGCCGGCGCGACCGGCGCCAGCTTCCAGGGCGCCCTCGGCTTCGCCGGCGGCAATAACCAGACCAACCTCGGGTTCGGCGGCGGCGTGCTCGGGTTCGGCGGCGGCCAACAGGGCCAATTCGGCAACCTCGGCGGCCAGTTCGGACTCCAGGGCGGCGACACCAGCGCCATCCTGATCGAACTCATCATGGACGTGATCGCTCCGAAGGAATGGCAGCGCAGAGCCGCGCTCTACCTGCTCAACAACGTCAATACGCAGGTCGACGAAAATGAGCAGCCGATCTTGAATCCGGATCAACTGAACTCGCTCGGCTACTACCAGCCGGCGCGAGCGCTGGTGGTTCGCGGCACGTCGCGCATCCAGACGCGCATCGGCGGGACGATCGCCGGCGGCGCTCCGGGCGGACCGCGGGCCGCGGCCGACAAGCCCAAGGACGACGCTCTCGTCATCAAGCCGGGCGCCGCGCGCGACAAGCCGCAGGTCGCCCAGGTTCCGCCGCCGATCAAGCCGGCCGAGCCGCCCGCGGCGATCGCCCGGTCTGGCAAGGACGCGGCCACGCGCTGGAACGAGGCAGTCGATAAAGGACTCCTCAGCCCGCGCCAGGTCATTGCCGTCGCCGACGTCCTCGCCATCTGCGAGCGCTTCGACGAGGTCGTGGCCCTGCTCAAGGCCGATCTCCGCAAGGGCATCCTCGCTCACTCCTGCGTCTTCGACGCGCTGGCCCTGGCGCTTCAGGCCAGCGGCGGGTCGCCGGAAGAGATTGAGCGCGTGCGGCTGTCGGTCATTGACCTCGAGCCGCGCAACCCGCTCAGCTACATGAACGCGGCGCGGGCCATGCAGGAACTGGGCAAGGTCGACCAGGCCGTCGCGCTGTGCAGGCGGGCGGCGGCGCTGGAGCCGAACGCGGCGGATCCGTACGCCGAGAGCCTCACCTATCTGTCTCAGGCGAAGTCGGTCGATACCGACGCCGTGCAATGGGCGGCGAGCAACCTGCTGCGGCGCGATTGGACTGCGGACCAGACCCCGTTGCAGACGCAAGCTCAGCAAGCCGTCCGCGACGTGATCGCGAAACTCAAAGCGGCCGGCCGCAATGCCGAGGCGGACCGCCTGGCCGCGGCGCTCTCCGGCGACAGCCAGCGCGATCTCGTGATCGAACTGATCTGGTCTGATCCGGCGGACCTGGACCTGGAAGTCACGGAGCCGACCGGAGCGATCTGCTCGCCGGCCCGGCCGCAATCGACCGGCGGCGGCGTCTGGCGCGGGGACCACGTGCTGGCCGGCGACCGCGCCCAGGCGTACCAGGAATCGTACGTCGCGTCCGAGGCCTTCAGCGGTTCGTACGACATCCGCGTGCGGACGGTCTGGGGCAAGCCGATGGGCGGCAAAGCCACGGTGCGGATCACGCGGCACCAGGGCACGCCGAACCAGTCGCAGGAACTCCACCGCGTCGAGTTCGGCAGCGACGGCACGGCTCACCTGAAGGTTCGGCTGGACGACGGCCGACGGACTCAACTGACCGCGGTGCCGCCGCCCGCTCCGCGCCGCACGCCGGTGGCGCTGGGGACGCGCCCGGACCGTATCTTCAACCTCCTGCGCTCGATGGCCGAGCCGACCCTGGCGAACAACGCCCGGACGCCAATGACCGGCGGCACCTCGGCCGAAGGATCGATGACCTCGATGCTGGACGCTCCGCCGGACGTGGGACCGGAAGTCGTCCACCAGAACAAGCAGACCTACGGTTTGAACACCGGCACCGATCTCCAGAGTCAGGCGGTCATCGCCGCGGATCGCCGGACGATCCGCCTGACGCTCGAGCCGGTGTTCCAGACCGCGTCGTCCCAGGCCGAGGTGAAACTCACCGCGATCCCGGGCGGCAAGTGATGGGAGAGTTAAGAAGGAGTGGGGCGGCGAGGCGGTGAGCCCGAAATTCGGACGCCACGCGCTATCCCACAACCCAGACAAGCCCCGCGGGCGCGAACCCGCGGGGCTTTTCGTTGTCGATACCGTTGACAGGACTTCGATCAGCAAACTGTGACGATAGAATAGGGAAGCAGTCCGGAGGCCGGCGAACTGAGTTTGGATCTCCAGCGCGATGATCTTTCGGTGCGCTCGGAACGAGCGGTGCTCGTGAGCGTCGATCTGCCGCAGCGCCCGTGGATCGGGACGGATCCGCTGGACGAGTTGCACGGCTTGGCCGCGACGGCCGGCGCGACGGTCGTCGGCTCGTTATTACAGCGCCGCCCGCAAATCCACCACGCCACCTACATCGGCAAGGGCAAAGTCGAGGAACTGACCGCGCTGGTCCAGTCCGCGGACGCCGACGTGGTGATTTTCGATAACGAGTTATCGCCGGCCCAGGTGCGGAATCTGGAGACCGCGACCGGCGTCAAGGTGCTGGATCGCAGCGAACTGATCTTGGATATTTTCGCCACCCGGGCCCGGTCCCACGAGGCGCGTCTGGCGGTGGAACTCGCTCAACTCGAATACTCACTGCCGCGATTGAAGCAGATGTGGACGCACTTATCGCGGCAGGTGGGCGGTGGCGGCGGCATCGGCACGCGGGGTCCTGGCGAAACGCAACTGGAGGTGGACCGCCGGCTCGTCGCCGCGCGCATCCGCGATCTGAAGCACCGGCTGGCCGAGGTCCAGGCGCGCAAGGAGCGCGAGGTTCGCACCCGCAACGAGGAATACACCGTCTCGCTGGTCGGCTACACCAACGCCGGCAAGAGCACGCTGATGAACGCGCTGACGGGAGCCGGCGTCTGGGCCGCCGATCAACTCTTCGCCACGCTCGACACCCGGACCCGGCAATGGCGGCTGCGCGACTGGGGGCGCGTGCTTCTGTCCGACACCGTGGGGTTCATCCGCGACTTGCCGCACCACCTCGTCGCGTCATTCAAAGCGACACTGGAGGAAGCGCGGCAGGCCCGGCTGCTACTGCACGTCGTCGATGCGTCCAGCCCCGTGGCCGAAGAGCAGATCGCCGCCGTGAAATCGGTGCTGGATGAGATCGGCGTTTCCGGAAAGCCGACGCTGCTGGTCCTCAACAAGATCGACCGCTTGACGGAGCGATCGCCATTGGACGTGTTGCTGCGGCATCATCCGAAAGCCGTGGCGGTCAGCGCGGCGACGGGCCAGGGGCTCGACGAGTTGCGCGACGCGGTGATCGGGGCGCTGTCGGCCGATTTCGTGGACGCGGAGGTCACGGCGTCCGCGGCCGACGGGCGCGTGTTGGCGTATCTGTCGGCTCATGCCGAAGTCTATCAGCAGTCATACGTCGACAGCCGAGTCGTGCTGCGCTGCTGGATTCCGCGCCATCTGCTGCACCATATCACTGGGCCGGAAGTGGAAGTGAAGGAACTGGTTAGCCGCAACGTGGAGTCTTCGGAGCGGAGCGCGCCGGCGCACTCTGCTTCGAAGACTTCGCGTCACGGATAAACTGGCACCATGTCCGGCCGCGCCGACAAAGACTTCCCGCCGCTCTATGCCACCGTTCAGCCGGGACTCGAAGAGATCGCCGCGGAGGAAATCACGCGCGATCTCGGCGGCGAGGTGCGGAAGACCGAGCGCGGTCTGGTCGTGTTCCGTACCGATCGCATTGGGCCGGAACTGCTCGAACTTCGCACCGTCGAAGACGTGTATCTCTTGGCGTGGGGATCCGATGCTCTGGAGTGCCGTGCGACTGATCTGGATCGGATCGAGCGCTGGACGGCGCGATCGGCCGACTGGCCGCGACTCTTGCGACTCCACCATCAAGTTCGCTCCAAACCGACGGGCCGGCCGACATTCCATCTCGTCACGCAGATGCACGGGCCGCACGGCTACCGGCGGATCGACGCCCGGCAGGCGCTGGCGCGCGGCCTGGCGGGGCACATCCCCGCGAGTTGGCGAGAAGTCGACGAGGGCGCCGCGGTCGAAATCTGGTTGACGATTGACGGACGTCGCGCGGTGTGCGGCCTGCGTCTTTCGGACGCCACGATGCGGCATCGGACGTACAAGGTGGAGCACCTGCCGGCGAGTCTTCGGCCGACGGTCGCGGCCGCCATGGTTCGCCTGGCTGGCGCCGCGCCGGGCCAGACGGTCCTCGACCCGATGTGCGGCGCCGGCACGATCCTGGCGGAGCAACTGATCCTGGCTCGACGCCGAAAATCCGGGGAATTGACCGCGGTCGGCGGCGACCGGGACGCTGACGCCATTCGCGCCGCAGGAGTCAACCTGCGCCGGGCCGGCCCCGGCTGGTTCCTGGCCCGGTGGGACGCGCGCCGGCTGCCGCTCGCGGATGTCTCCGTCGATCGCGTCGTCTGCAATCCGCCGTTCGGCGTTCAGTTGGGCGAGCCCGCTCAGATGGGACCGCTGTATCGGCGGCTGGCGGCCGAGTGGAACCGCGTGCTGAGGCCCGATGGCCGGGCCGTTGTGCTCGTCGGCGACGCAGCCCTCTGGCAGCCGGCGGCATCGGCCGTCGGCTGGCGCCTGAGTCGCAAGCTGCGCCTCCGCGTTCTGGGCCAACCGGCCGAAATGAGCGTCTGGCGAAAGCCGTGATCTCTGGCCCCGGACCCCTGACCCCTGCTAGATTGGACGGGTGAGCGAGGGTTGACGCCATGCCAGTCTACACCTGTCCCGATTGCTCGACGAAACTGAAGCGAGCCGAGCCGCTGCCGGCCGGGAAAAAGTTGCGCTGCCCGGAGTGCGGCGCGGTGTTCGCGCCGGTGCGGGCGGCGGGGTCGCCGTCGACCAGGCCGACCGGGAAATCGGCCGGCAAACCCGCCGCCAAGCCCCCAGCCGAAGAGAAGGAAGTCTTCGGATTCGCGCCCAGCGAGACCGATGCCGATCACGACAACGCGCGCGAGGACGTCTTTGCTCCGATCAAGGACCGGTTCGAGCGCTCGGCGCGCGGGCCGGCGCTGATCCAGGTCGTCCGACCATCGGATTGGCTGTTGCGCACCGGCTCATTGATCTGCATCGCGGCGCTGCTCGGAGTGCTGTGGGCGATCTGGCCGCTGGTCTTCAAGGTCGAGGTCGTCCAGCCGCCAGAGAAAAAGATGGGATACGTGGGATACGGAGACCAGCAGCGGCGGTTCAAGGAACTGACCGACGAGGAATTCCGGATGCGGTTTGTGTATCTCGGCATTTTCGTGGGGCAGTTTCTCTGGGGCGCGGCCGTGTGCGTGGGCGCCTCAAAGATGCACACGCTCGAATCCTATCCGTTGGCGATGATCGGCAGCATCATGGCGGCGGTCGGCCCCGGCGTCCCCGCCGGCATATTGATCCTCATTGACTCCCTCAAGGAGGATGACGCGTACATGACTTTCGTTGCCATCTTACTCCTGACCATTCCGGGTTTGCCGATGGCGCTCTGGTGCTTGGCCACTCTGCGCCGGAAAGACGTCATCGCCGGGTTCCAGGAGGAACGGCCGGAAGAGTATGTCGGGGACAAGGCCATTGAGTAAACGATCGACTCGCAATTTCCCAGGATCGACCATGAACCGAGTGCTTTGGGCAGCGACGACGGCGCTGGCCACCGGGATCGCTGTTCTCAGCCTGGCCGGCGATGCACCGCCGGCGGGCGAATTGCCGCGCGCCGCGGACGGCCGGCCGCTCAACCTCGATTTTGAAACCGGCGATTTACGCGACTGGACCGCCGAGGGGGAGGCGTTCGTCGGCCAGCCGATCAACGGCGATACGGTATCGGCTCGGCGCAAAGACATGGCCAGCCAGCACCAGGGACGCTATTGGATCGGCGGCTGGGAGAAGCACGGCGACAAGGCGACGGGAACGCTGACCTCTATCCCGTTCACCGTCACGCAACCGTGGTGCAGCTTCCTCATCGGCGGCGGACCCTACAGCACGACTTGCATCGAACTCGTCCGGGACGACACGAAAGAGGTGATCGCGCGAGTCAGCGGCCTGGCCGAGGAGAATCTCCGTCGCGTGGCGGTCGATCTCAGCGCCCATCGCGGCAAGCCGATCTTCATTCGACTGGTGGACAAGCACACGGGTCATTGGGGCCACGTCAATTTCGACGATTTCCGGCTGCACGCGGCGAAGCCCGACGTGCCGCCGCGCCCGCCGATCCGCGAACCAGCGCTCGCGCAGCCGACCGATGAATTCAAGTTCGCGGGACTTTCGCCCGAGCAGTCAGCCGCGGCCATGACGGTGCCGGAGGGATTCTACGTCACTCTCGCGGCCGGCGAGCCGGACGTGCGCCAACCGATCGCGATGGCGATCGACGATCGCGGCCGGATCTGGGTCATGGAGGCCTACTGCTATCCGAAGCGCAAGCCGTTCGACGGTCCGCTGCTGCCCGAGGGCGAGCCCGGCGACCGCATCCTGATCTTCGAGGACGTCGATGGCGACGGCAAGTTCGATAAGCGCACCGTCTTCATGGAAGGGCTGAATCTCGCCAGCGGGTTTGAGCTGGGATTCGGCGGCGTGTGGATCGGGGCCGCGCCGTACTTCATGTTCGTGCCGATCGACGCGGAGCACGACACGCCGGCCGGGCCGCCGCAAATCCTGCTCGACGGCTGGGCCTGGCAGGACACGCACGAGACGTTGAATACGTTCACCTGGGGACCTGACGGCTGGCTCTACGGCTGCCACGGCGTGTTCACGCACTCGCGCGTCGGCAGGCCTGGCACGCCGGACAGGGATCGCATCCCGATCAATGCCGGCGTCTGGCGCTACCATCCGACGCGGCACGTGTTCGAGGTCTTCGCCCACGGCACAAGCAATCCGTGGGGTATCGCCTTCAACGAATTCGGCGAGTTGTTCGTCGAAGCGTGCGTCATCCCGCATCTGTACCACATCGTGCCAGGCGGACGGTACGAGCGGCAGGCCGGACAGCACTTCAACCCGCACACCTACGACGACATCAAGACCATCGCCGATCACCGGCACTACATCGGCGCCAATCCGCATAGCGGGAACAATCGCAGCGGCTCGGCCGGCGGCGGGCACGCCCATTGCGGCCTGATGTGCTACTTGGGCGGCGCCTGGCCCGAGGAGTACCGCGGCAAGCTATTCATGGGCAACATCCACGGCCGGCGGATCAACATGGACGTGCTCAAGCCGAAAGGCTCCAGCTACGTCGCCTCGCACGGACCGGACTTCCTGCTCGCCAACGACGCCTGGGCGCGATTCATCAACATTCAATACGGGCCCGACGGCAACGCCTGGCTCATCGACTGGTATGACCAGCAGGCGTGCCACGACAACAAGGTGCAGGTCTGGGATCGCACCAACGGCCGGGTCTACAAGGTCTGCCACCGCGGCACGAAACCGGTCACAGGACTCGATCTGCAAAAGTGCTCCGACGAGCAGCTCGTCGAATATCAGAAGCACCCGAACGAGTGGTACGCCAGCCATGCCCGGCGAATATTGCAGGAGCGATTTTCGAAGCGCGAGTCGACTGAGAATCGCGAGAAGGTGATTGGCGCACTGGCGAACCTGGCATTCCGGGACGCTCCGGAGAACGTCCGGTTGCGGGCGGCTTGGACCTTGTACTGCATCGACGCATGGACGCCGGCGGTCGCAAACATTGCCTTTCAGCAGAAAAGCGAGCATGTGCGCGCCTGGGCCGCTCGATTCTTGGCGGACACCGCGGATACGGACATGGCGCGGCTGAACTTGGCGGCGGATTCGTCGCCGATCGTGCGTCGCGCGCTGGCTTCGACCCTCGCTGGCTTTAGCGCGAACCTGCGGGCACGCCGGTCGGATCGATGGGGCACATTGCTTGCGCTGGCTCGGCACGACGATGCTGCCGATCCGATCATTCGGCACTTGCTTTGGTATGCGACCGAGCCGCTCGCCGACGTGGAACCGGAGGCAGCGCTCGCGCTCGCGGAGCAATCGACGGTTCCGCTCCTCGGAAATATGTCCCGCCGAATCGCTTCCAACGCCAAGCCGGAATTAGTCGCTCTCCTGGTCGAACGACTGGAGAATTTCGACGACGCCGACAAGCAGCGCGCGATCCTGGACGGACTGGCGCGCGGGCTGGACGCCCAGCGCCGAGCGGCGATGCCGGCGAAATGGCCGGCCGTGGCGAGCAAGCTGAGCGCGAGTTCTGACCCGACGATTCGGCTTCGGGTCGAAGCGCTGAGCGTTAAGTTCGGCGACCCGGCGGCGCTGGGCCGGCTCCGGCTCGTGTTGGCGGACGCGCAGGCGCCGATGGCCAAGCGGCAGGGGGCGCTGGTCGCCTTGCTCGGAGCGCTTGATCCGGAGGTTGTGCCGATTCTTCACCGGCTGGTTGGCGAGCCCGCCTTGGCCGGCGCCGCGATTCGCGGTTTGGCGCTTTTTGATGATCCATCGACGCCGAGCGTGATCCTGGCGGCGTACCCAGCCTTGGGCGCCACGGAGAAGCGCGATGCGATTTCGACGCTGGCCGCTCGGACCAGTTACGCCGCCGCGCTCGTCGCCGCGGTGAAGGCGAAGAAGATCTCGGTCGGCGACGTGCCGGCGCCCGTCGTCCGGCAGCTGCGCGGCTTGCGCGATCCGGGCATCGATGCGTCGGTCTCCGAGATCTGGGGCGTCGTGCGGACGAACACGCCCGCCGATCGCGCGAAAGAAATCGCCGACTGGAAGCAGAAGCTGGCCGCGCGCGACGCCTCGCCGCCGGATTTGTCCATGGGCCGGGCCGTGTTCGTCAAGACTTGCGCATCCTGCCATGTGCTCTTCGGCGAGGGCGGGACCGTCGGGCCAGATATCACCGGATCCAATCGCGCCAGCCTCGACTATCTCCTGGAGAACATCATCGACCCCAGCGCGGTGATTCCGAAGGAATACACGGCCACGTTGGTCGACACGAAGCGCGGTCGGTTCGTCATCGGCATCATCAAGGAAGAGACGCCGCAAGCCGTCACGATCGCCTTGCAGAACGAGACGATCACGATCCCGATCGACGAGATTGCCAGCCGCTCGACGACGAACTCGTCGATGATGCCCGACGATTTGCTGAAGACGTTGTCGGAAACGGAGGTGCGGGCCCTGATCGCCTATCTGCAGAGTCCGAAGCAGGTGCCGCTGCCGAAAGCGAACGGCATTGGAAAGTAACCAGAGCCGGTTGTGACTGCGAATCGAAGGCTCCGTGCGGCGCACCGCGCCCGCAATTGGCATTCTCCCAATTGGCTGCCTACCATATCTGCCGGGCGACAGAGTTTCACATCCTGGGAGTGCACGCCATGAAGCGGATGAGTGTTGCGATCGCCAGCATTGCGCTGGCGGCGGCGATGTTTGTGCATCTCATGCCGGCGACGGCCCGACCCGATTCACCGGACGAAGAGGCGATCAAGAAGATGCTGACGGGTTACGCCGCAGCGTACAACAAGGGCGACGCCGACGTCGCCTCGCTCTTTTTCACTCCCGACTGCGAATGGACCGACGACGAGGGCCGCATCCTCAAAGGCCGCGACGCCATCCGCAAGGATCTGGAACAGCTCTTCAAGTCGTCCAAAGGATTAAAGCTCGAAGCCACCATCGACGGTTTTCGCAAGCTATCCAATGACACCTATTCCGTCCGCGGCACGGCGACGATCACTCGTCCGGACGGCTCCACCGACAAGGGGCCATACATCCTGCTGGTCGCGAAGCGCGACGGGAACTGGCTGATCGCCGACGTGCGCGAACTGCCCGGCGACGTTGCAAAAGCGAACGCCAGTCCGCTCGATGGCTTGGCCTGGATGGTCGGCGAATGGACCGACGCCAGCGAAGATCTCAACGTCACGGCCGCCTGCGACTGGACCGCCAACGGGCATTTTCTGATGCGAACGCACACGGTCACCAATGCCGACGGCGACGTCGAATTGCAGGGCACCGAGGTCATCGCCTGGGATCCGATCGCCAAGCAGATTCGCTCCTGGATGTTCGATTCCGACGGCACGATGACGGAGAGCGTCTGGACCAACAAGGGCAACGTCTGGACGGCTAATGCCAAGGGCTTCCTGGCCGACGGACGCAAGGCTTCGGCGACGCACACGTACACGATCGTGGATGACAACACGATCACCTATGCCTCGTCGAATCGCGAAATCGGCGGGCAATTGCAACCGAACATTCCCGACATCAAGTTGATCCGCGTGATCACGAACGATTAATTCCGCGACCCTCAACTGGAGGAATCACCATGCGCGTGATGATGACAGCGGTCGCGGCAACCGCGATCGCACTCCTGTCGATGCCAGCCGCGTCTCAGGCCCAGGGCCTTCGCGGCGGCAATCGACCCATGCCGGGCGGCGCTCGGCCCAACATTCCCGCGGCTCGGCCGAACATGCCGGCCGCTCGTCCGAACATCCCGGCTCGGCCGCCGATGGCCGCCCGGCCGAATCCATCGTTCAACCGGCCGACGCCGGCGCCGTCGTTCCGCCCGCAGATGCCGCAGACGCGGCCGAATGTCGGAGCCGTACCGCCGAACATTCCCAATATTCAGCGGCCCACCGTCCCGCCGAACATTCAGCGGCCAAACATCCCCACCATGCCGCAGCGGCCGTCGATGCCGAACATCACTCGGCCGACGCCCAGTCCCTCCCTGCGACCGACGGTCCCGCCGAATCTTCAGCGGCCGACGATTCCCAACCGTCCCGGCGGCGGCATGCTCAACCCCGGCGGCGTCCGGCCCGATCGACCCGTCATCACGCCGGGCGGCCCGAGCACTCTGCCAAGCCTGCCCGGCGGCGTGACGCGGCCAACGATTCCAAATCGTCCCGGTGGCGGCAACGTCATCACTCCCGGCCTGCCGGGCGGAAGCATCACGCGCCCGACGTTCCCCAGCCGGCCCGGCGGCGATCGACCGGGAATCCTGCCCGAGCGACCGGGACAGGGCGGCGGCATCACGCGGCCGCCGTTCCCCGATCGTCCTGGTCAAGGCGGCGGTGATCGGCCGGGAATCCTGCCCGAGCGACCCGGACAGGGCGGTGGTGGAACCCAATGGCCGAATCGTCCCGGTTGGACTCGGCCGACCTGGCCCGGACAGGGCGGCGGCGGAACTCAGTGGCCCAATCGTCCACCCGACTGGGCGAACCGGCCGAATTGGCCGAATCGTCCCGGCTGGCCAAACAATCGCCCCGGCTGGGGCAACTGGGGCCAGTGGGGCAACGGCAACTATTGGAACAACTGGGCGAACCGGCCCGGTCGTTGGGACAACTGGAACCATTGGGGACCCAATTTCAACACCGCGATTATCAATCGCGGCGATTACATCCGCAATACATGGATCCAGAACACGACGATCAACAACTTCAACAACTTCTTCACGCCAAACTGGTACGGCACGGGATTCCGCAACAGTTGGTTCTGGGGATATCCGGCCGCGACCAGCGCATACTTCTGGTGGAACGCCGCGACCGCGGCCAGCCTGACGAACTGGCTCGGCTGGGGCGCGGTTGCTCAGCCGATCTATTACAACTACGGCGACAACGTGGCGTACACCGGCGGCACGGTCTATTACGATGCCCAGCCGATCGCGAGCGGAACGGCGTACGCGGAGTCGGCGTTGCAGTTGGCGCAGGCCGGCGTGCAAGCGCTGACGGCCCTGGCCGCGCAGAGGTCGGCCGACGCGCAAGCCGCCAACGCTCCGCCTGCCGGCGGACCTGAGTGGCTGCCGCTCGGCGTCTTTGCTCTCTGCCAGGATGACAAGTCCGATCCGACGATGCTGATGCAACTGGCTGCGACCAAGGACGGCCTGATCGGCGGCACTCTAAAGAACGTTGCGACGGATCAGATGTTCAACGTCGCCGGCAAGATCGACAAGGAGTCGCAGCGAGCCGCCTGGTCCACGACCGACGGCGATCAGAATATCGTCATGGAGGCGGGCGTGTTCAATCTCACGCAGCCTCAGGCGCCCGTGCTTGTCCACTGGGGCACCGAGAAAACCCAAACTTGGCTGCTGGTTCGGCTCGACCCGCCGAAGCAGGATGCCAAGTAGCGAGTTTTGCATCGCGGAGGCACAGAGAACGCAACTTCTCTGTGCCTCCGTATTTCAATGGCGAACGACGGCGTCCATCCGCGAGCATCGGACAATCATCTGCTCCGTTGTCGCCAACGGATCGCAGTCAGCGTCGTCGCGGATCACGCTCGAACTTTCACCAAATCTTCCCGTTTCCGGGTGCTCGAGCTGCTAAGAAATCGTCAGTTCACTTATCACCATTTCGAGGCGGCTCTCATGCGCATCGTTGCGGCTCTCGCGGCCTTGAGTCTGCTGATCGGTTTGGCGTTCGGCGGCCGATCGACCCAGGATACCGGCGGCGCTCACGAGACGCCGGTTGTGGCGCCGACTGTTCGCTGCTGCGATCCCGCCGTGGTCGATCAGGACGACATGGCAATCTGGGTCCATCCCACCGATGGTGGGCAAAGCGTGATCATCGCCTCGGACAAAAAGGCGAACCGGCTCTTCGTTTACGACCTCGATGGCAAAGTCGTGCATTCCGTCCCTGCCAAGCACCCGGGCAATATCGACGTCCGATACGGTTTTCCACTCGGCGGCGCCCGGGTGGACATCGTCGCGCTGAATCAGCGTGACGATCCGAGGGTGCTCGTCTACACCATCGATCCAGCCACCCGCCGACTGGAGCGCGTCGATAACGACGCCATCACGACGTCGGAAAACTATGGCGGCACGCTTTATCGCAGCCCGAAGTCCGGGAAGTTTTACTTCTTCACCACGTCGAAGATGAGCGACATCGAGCAGTACGAATTGGTTGACGACGGCGCCGGTAAAGTCGCCGGCAAGAAGGTGCGCTCGTGGCGGATCAGCAAGTCGGAGTCGGCCGTTGCGGACGACGAGGCCGGCGTCGTCTACTTCGGCGAGGAGGAGCGCGGCATTTGGCGCGTCGGCGCCGAGCCGGACGATCCGACTCCCGGCGAACTCGTCATCAAGCGCGGCGAGAATGGGCTCGACGGCGACGTCGAGGGCCTCGCGCTCTACTCTCTTCCCGGCGGCGACGGGTATTTGATCGTCTCCAATCAGAAGGACAGCAACTTCAAGGTCTATCGCCGGGGCGGCGACCATGCGTTCCTCGGGACCTTCGCGATTGAGGGCGTCAAGGACACCGACGGCCTTGAAGTCTGCAGCGCCGCTCTCGGCCCGCGATTTCCGAACGGCTTGTTCGCTTGCCATTCCGATCCCGCGCCGTGTCCCGTGTTCCTCACGCCCTGGGAGCGCATCGCCACGGCGCTCAAACCGCCGCTGAAAGTGGACACGTCGTGGAAGTTTCGGCCGGAAAAGACCAAGAACTGAATTTCGGACCTGGAACGCAATAATGCCGCACGCACCGCCGGCCGGTAATCTCGGGGATTACTGGTCAGCTGTCCGCGTTCACGGAATCTACTCCAATTCTTCACCGATTCATGTCGTGTCCATCGAGAAGGCGTCGTTAGAATCGCCTGCGAATGAACCGGTCACACACTCACTCGCAGGTGCCGTATGACGCAGCACAATCGTCGGGGATTCACGCTGATCGAATTGCTCGTCGTGATTGCCATCATTGCAATCCTGATCGGGCTACTTTTGCCGGCCGTGCAGAAGGTCCGCGAAGCCGCGGCTCGCATGTCGTGCCAGAACAACCTGAAGCAGCTTGGCCTGGCGCTGCACAACTACGCCCTGGCCAACAACAATGCGTTTCCCTCGTCGCGCTCCTGGAATCCGGGCTTCCCGCGAGTGGATGACAAGTTCCGAGCCTGGACGCCGATCGCCTTGGCGTACATCGAGCAGGATAACATCGGCAAGCGGTGGAACCTCAACCTGCGCTGGACCGATACGACCGGCAGCCCGTCGAACCTCGACATCGGATTGAACCCGATCAAGGTGTTCATTTGCCCGTCGTCGCCGGACGACCGCCGGCCGAATGCCGCCTTCACCCAGAGCTGGAATCCCGGTCCCGGGTCCAGCCCGGTGCCCTCGGGCAATTTCGGCCCGTCGGACTACATCTCGATCCGTCAGGTGCGCGTCCGATTCTTCACCGGCGCTGGTCTGCCGATCCCGCAAGGGCTGGCGGGCTTGTCCTCGGCCCAGCAGGAGGCGTTCCTCACCGGCGCGCTCCAGCAACTCATCGACACGCCGATCGTGGATATCGCCGACGGCACGAGCAACACCATCCTGTTTATCGAGGATGCCGGCCGGCCGAATAATTGGGTTCTCGGCCGGGATACGGGCAACAATCTGACCGATCAGCTTGGCTGGGCCAGTCCGGACGGCGTGGTCGGCAGCATGGACGGTTCGAATCCGACCACCGGCGCGGTCAACGGCAGCGGCGTCGCGTTCGGCGCCGGCAGCTGCGTGATGAATTGCAACAACGACAGCGAGCCGTACAGCTTCCACTCTGGCGGCGTCAACGTGGTCATGGCCGACGGCAGCGTGCGCATGCTGCGGCAGAGCATCCGGCCGGCGACCTTCGCCGCTCTTTGCACCGCGAAATTCGGCGAGGTCGTCTCGGTCGACGACTGAGCGCTTTGACCAGAATGACGGCCGCGGCGACGCTGATGATCGCCGCGGCCGTTCGCTTTACGGCAGCGTCGTGAAATAGCGGACGCTGAATTGCCCGAAGTCGGCGATATCGACGCGGCCGTCGCCGTTGTAGTCGAAGTACGCCAGGTAGCCCGGCTGGCCGGCGGTCAACCCATAGCTCGTCGAAAACAGGCCGAAGTCGGCGATGTCCACGCGCGCGTCGCCGTTCGCGTCGCCGAACATCCGGTGAAAGTTCGCCACCGCATCCGCCGTCATGGTCAATCCGCCCGCCAACACTTGATTGGCGACAACGGTGAGCCGGTACCGGCCGTCGATCAACGATCCGCCAAACGTGTCGGAGGTGAAACTGAACGTCGCTTCGGTCCGCCCGGCCACAACGGCGGTGGCGACGTTGAAGCCGACGGCCCCGGCGGGCGCTCCGCCGACGATCTTCTGCAGGTTGAATGCGGTTGACGGTGAACCGGCAAAGCTGACGATGGTACTGAACGTCACTCTCAATTGTGCGACCCGCGAGCGTTGGGCCGTGCCGTCGTCGATCTGCACGTTGGCCACTGCCGGCGGCGGGCCCACGATGCGGAAGTCCGCCACGACTGGCAAATGATCCGTGACAGTGGTGAGCAGATCGAGCACCTGCTGCCGATTGGGCAAGCTCATCAGCGCCGTGTTGCCCGGTGAGTTGATCGAGCCGTTGACCGGGACGCTGCCGTTATTGCCAAACGCGCGATACGAGCCGGCGACGTAATCGATGCCCGCGCCGTCCGTCAGTTCGTTGCTGACGAGTTGGAAGTCGAAGCGGTCGTTGAGTCCGCCGCCGGTCAGTCCGCCCGGCGGATTCACCGCCGGCGCCTGCGTGAAGATGTCACGAAACTGAGACAACCCGTGCCATTCCCCGGGCCGGTTGATCGGATCGAACGCCTGCCCGTTTCCCGTCGACAGCAGTTTCTGATACGCCGGCTCGCTGGCGCGATAAAGATTGAAATCGCCGACGAAGAGCACCTGCACGCCGTCGCCCAGGGCATCGGCGTCAGCGCGGATGGCCGTGGCCTCGACGAGCCGGCGATCCGCGTCCGTCGGCGTGTCGTTCGCCTTGAAATGGCTGACGTAAACGTAGAAATCCGCGGCGGACGAATAGCCGATCGGGTGCAGCTTGTATCGCATCGTCTGCCGAGGGGCGCCCGACGTGCTCACCGTGCCGATCGCCGCTTCGCTCAGTAGCTGCAGCGTCTGTGTGTTGTAGACGATGCCTTGCGTGCCCGAGCCGTTCGATAGCCCATTCAAACTGCCGCGGCCGTAGACGCCGGCGCCGTAGACGGCGTTCATCAGGTTGGCAACGGTCTGCGCCGTCGTCGCCTGACTTTCGACCTCCTGCAACGCGATGAGGTCGAGCGGCTGCGTCAGCCCGCCGATCGGCTCGGCGCCGATGGCCTGCAAGATCGTGTCCAATCCGGCGGCCGGGGCGCGATCGGACGCGCTGATGTTGTAACTGGCGAAGCGGAAATACCCGGCCGAGGGCGCGTCGCGCGCTTCCAACCGGGACACTTGCAATCGGAATTCTCGCATCCTTTCACTGGTACATTGAGCGCGGGGATGGTCAATCCCTCGGGTCTGCTTTCGAAACGATCAGCCGCAGCTCACCGCCGATGGCATCGGATCAACAATCTCTTCCATCCGCGTTCATGGATGGCTGCCCGCCGCGGCTCAGAACTCGACGCGGAGTTCGAGCCATTCGTGAGCGGCGTAATCGAAATGGACGGTGTCGCCGTCGATCGCCAGCGGCATGAGCGTAGAGCCATCAGGCTCGCGTGTTTCGGCCGCGACGGGCGCTCGCGCCCACCGCAACGCCGCCGCGCCCGAGACGCCACCGATCTCCAACAGCCGCGCGACCACGGCGGGCCGATCGCCGTCGGGGCGCAGGCTCGTGAGCATGAGGTTCTGCGAATCGAGATGGGCCAGCCAGGCGCTGGGGCCGGCCGGCGGCGGTCCACATCCCACCGGCACCACTCCCACGGGAGACAGCAGCCCCCAGGCGGTCTGCGTCGGATAGTCCCGATCGATCGTCAGGGCGAGATCAAACCGTCGCGCGGATTCGCCCGGCGGAATCAGAATCACGTCGAGCATCCGACCTCCATGCCGCTGATGGAACGGCAGGCCGAGCGGCAGAATCTGCGTGCGCAGCCGGCCGGAACGAAGTTCGAGGCATTCGGCGGTATTGGGGCGCGAGTGAGTCGTCGTCGCGAGTTGTCCCGACTGTGCGCGCAGCAGCGTCGCGCGCTCATCCCGCCAAGCGAACCGCGCGCCGAAATAGGCGTGCCAGGCGTAGCCCTGTGGCTCGCGGACCGGCTCCAACTCGATGCGGAGTTCGAGCACAGGCCGCGAAATCCAAACGCGGTAGCGCTGCCGGAAACGGGCCAGCACCGCACCGTGCTCGTCGCGCAACGTTCCAGCGCTCGTGATTTCGCCGAGAGCGGACCCCGACGAGGTGACGGCGACTGACTCAGCGCTCATGACGCTGCCCGGCTGAAAGACGAGTTGCTGGCCGACGCGATTCTCGCGGGTTCGCAGATCGCGGAGCGCCCGAAGCCCGCCCGTCTCACGGTCGATCTCCGCTTCGAGGAACTCATTGCGAACGCACAGGCCGTCTGCGAGCCGCAGCCGTGGCCGCTCAACCGACGCCGCCGCGGCGTCCCCGCGCCGGGCGATCCAGGAATAGCCGAGGGCCGGTACGTCCACGACCAGGCGCGTGCGCGATCCATCGCGCTCGATGGCGCGGACCGGCCCCTCCGGTTGGGGATGGGGGACTGGGGATTGCGGATTGGAATACGCCGGGTCCGAATGGAAATCCTCAATTTCGAGTGCGACGCGGCGGGCGAAACCGCACGGGTTCAGGACGAGAAGTCCCGGGTCGCCCGGCCGGGAATGTTGCAGCAATCGCTCGGCCAGCAGCCGTTCGGGTCGCAATTCCGCCGGTTCGACGAGCGGCGGCTCGAGGCCCAGTTCGATCGCCTCCTCGATTCGGCGGAGCCCGTCGGCGTCGGCCGAACCACACCCCAGCGAGCGGAGCAGCGCGAGCCACGTCCAGTCCGCATCAACCTGGCGCCGTTCGCGCCAGCGGCTGGCAAACTCGCTCACGGGATGGGAGCCCTTTGCAATCACGCGATGATCGAGGTGATCAATGGCGAACTCGTCCGGCGTGGCGACCGGCGCGTATCCGCCGGACTCGTCGCGCAGAAACTGTTCGAGCGTCGTCCATTCGCCGAGCACCGGCGCGAGGGTCGAGAGGGCCTGCCAGTCGCGCCGCCAATCGGCCGACGGCTCCCCGCGCCCCGCCACGGCCAGGACCGCGGCGCCGTCGCCCATGATGGTCTCGTGAAGGTAGTGGCCAATATGAAACCCGGTCTCCGGATCGTCGCGATCGCGCGGCTTGCGGCAGAACGCCTCGACCTGTTTGCCATCGGCCGCGGGCCAGTACACGACGGCGGCGCGGTGCGCGGGAACCTGGGCGTCATCGAACGCCGCCAGCAGGCAGCGTGTCAACCCGGCGCGCTGAAGCACCATCGGCGACTGCGGGTGCCAAGCCGTCAGCCGCCGCACGCAACTCCCGACCTCGACGCCGAGCCGTTGCCGTGCCGCCTCGCGTCCGCGATGCAGGTTCCAGCGCTGCGATTCCAGCGGCAGCAGATCGTCGGCCCGTTCGATGAAGATGCCGCCGCAGATTTCCAGGGTAGGTTGTTCGACCTGGGAGGAACTCTGATGCAGCCGATTGCGGATATCGGATATCGGATTTCGGATTTCGGACTGCGACTCGCTGTCATCGAGCGATTCCAGCAACTGCCCAACGCAGACGAGGTTGATCGCATCTGGTCGCGCTGCGGCTGCGATCACGTCGGCTTCCGTCTCGGCGAGGACGAAATCCAGAAGGTGAATCGCCGCGGGATAGAGAGTTTCGCGCGCGGCCAGCAGCTTTTCGGCCGCGGATCGCAAGCGCTGCGCGGAGCCGTCTGGCGCCAGGGCCGCTCGCATGTCGGCCCAGAAGCCGTCCCGATCCCACCGGCGCTCGCGCTCCATCGCCTCGAACAGCGTGTCGATGACCAAATAGCCGAACGCCAGACCGAAAAACGGCTCCGGCGCCACGTCCGAGTGCGGATCGCAATGGCTCATCGCGGCCAGCAGGTTGCGCAGGGTTTCCGCGCGGTCGGCGGTGGCAGCGAAGACGGTGCCGCCGGCGTCGCGAATGCGCTCCTCGAAATCCGCGGCGACCTGGAGTGACGGCACGACCGGCCGGGCGGCCAAGATCGGCGCGGGCGCGCCGCCGAACGGGCCGTCGAGGTCGTACGGCCCGGTCCACCGCGGCAATGCCGCGGCTTGCGCCAACGCCGCCGGATGCCAGAGCGCCGCCCAGCCGTTGAGCCAGCACGCCGATTCCGCCGCTCCCAGCGACAGCGCGTGCCGCGCCGGCGGCGTGTACGGCGAGATCAATACCAAATCCACCGACAGTCCCCGATCGGAAATCCGAAATCCGAATGTCTGCTCAAACGGGATCCTTCTAAGCTAAGCCAGCGGGTGGAATCCGAGTCCGGCTTTTCCGGATTTCTATTCATCCGTCATCGTTCATGACGAGGGGATGTGTCGTCCATGGCCTCCCGAACCCGCGCTCGCCAACCGCGTCGCGAGTCGCCGCCGCCCGCTCCGCCGCCCGTTGATCCGCTCCTTCAGGCTGCCGATCGCGCCGCCGTCACCGGCGAAGCCGGGCTGCCGATTGCCGACCGGCAGGCGGAATTGCTGGCGATCCGTCGAGCGTTCCAGCATTACACGGACGGCGCCGACGACGCCGCGCGGGATCAGTTGGCCACGATTGGATTGGGTTCGCCGTTTCTCGAATGGAAGTTGCTCCTGCGAGGTTTGATCGCCTATGCCAATCGCGACGACGACCGGGCTCTAGATAACTGGCGCCGCCTCGATGCGCGGCGAGCGCCCGCCCGGCTGGCGGCGCCGCTCCGTGCGACGATCGATCGCGGCTGGCTTGCCTCGTTGCCAGCGCAGGAGCAAGCCGCGCTTCGAAGCGCCGCCGATCTCCTTCTCGGTGAGCCGTTCTCCACGCTCCGCCAGGTGCAATCGGCCATTTCGCGTGCCGAGAATCTGGCCGACGCCATGAAGACCGTCGGCGGACTATTGCCCCGGCTGAGGAAATCGCATCCGGACGCGGTTCCGGTCGTGGCCCGGGCGTGCTATGCCTTGGCAAGTTTGGGCGATCCGCGCGGCGCGGAGCGATTGAAGCCGTATTTCGAGCCGCCGCCGGACGACCCAACCTGGTCGCGCTTGGAGGCAATTGCGGCGGAGCGCCGCGGCGAATTCCTCACGGCCAATCGCCATTGGGAGCAGTATCAACAGGTCGTGGCGGGCCTGGCGCCGTTCCGGAATCGGTCGCGGGCCCGGGCCTTGATCTGGCTGCGGTGCGCCGAGAACGCCGAGCAATTGCCGCCGTTGCTGGCGATGCGGTCGCGTCAGTCGGCCGAGCAGTTCTATCGCCGTGCGCTGGCTCAGGACTCCACGCTGACGGCGGCTCAGCGCGGGCTCTTCGACTGGTACCGGAGCCGGCACAAAGTCGCGGAGGCGTTAACTGCCGGTCGGCGATTGCTCGAGCTCGATCCGAGCGATGGCGACGCGGCCGGCGCGCTTGGCGCACTGTCGCGCGAGAGCGGCGACGTGGAATCGGCCGTGGATTTCTTCGAGCGTGCGTCGGCCGCCGCTCCACTGGAGGCCTCCTGGCGCCAGCAATTGAGCGCGGCGTTGACCGATCGAGCGCGCCTGCGCGCGATCCACGGCGAGGAAGCTGCGGCCGTCGCGGACCTCGATCGAGCCGAGCAGGTCGGCCCCGGACAGCCGGCGATCACGCGGCTCGCCCTGCGCTCGGCGATCGCCTATTGCTTCGGTGATTTGGTCCGAGGACACGAACTGGCCGAGCGCGCTCGGGCGATCGACGCGCTGGCGGCGGCGTGCGCGCTGGTTGGAGAAGCGGCACGGTTCAAACTCCCCAAGCCGATTCGCAAGCCGCTGGACGACGATCTGAGCTCCCAATGGAGGCGCCTGCCGAAACCGGAATCCGCGCTGGCCCTGGCCGGGGTCTTGCTCGACTGCAAATCTGCCCCGGAGTATCGAGGCTTCAAGTCACATTTATCCAAAGCCCGCTCGGCGATCGAATCGGTCAGCTGGCAGATCGAGGATCCGGCGCTCGGCGAACGGCTGTGCGAATTGCTCGATGGCCTCGGCTGGGCCAAGCCGCTGGTGAGGCTCGCCCGATTTCTCGGCGACCGGTTTCCGCGCGAGCCCGCGTTCCCGTACTATTGGGCGTGCAGCTTCGCCGAGGCGGATACGCCCCGCGGCATCGCTCGGGCACTGCAAGGACTGCGTTGGGCCATGCGCTTGGCGGAAGAACTGCCGTCCGCGGACCCGCGCCGCCGGTTGTGGATCGAGCGCGTGAAGACCGAAACGGAATCCCTGGCTCGACTCGGGATGCCGACTCCTCACGCTCTCCTGGAATTGGCAGAGGACCTTTCGTAGATGAATGGCCGGACAGATGGACCGGCGATGAACCCGAAGTCCAGGGTTCTCCACGGGAGGAGCCGATGACCAGTCCCTTTGAGGTGCTGGGAGTACCGGACGACGCGGACGATGCGGCGATCCGCACGGCGTACTTGGACTTGGTTCGGCGATTTCCGCCGGAGCATGCGCCCGAGCGGTTTTCCGCGATTCGCCGAGCATTCGATGTCCTCCGCGAAGAGGATTCCCGGCTCCGTTGGCGGTTGTTCGAGGCCGGTTGCACGGGAAACATGGACGCTGCGATAGAGGACTTGGCATGTCGGACTCCGCGCCGCCGCCTGTCGCTGGAACAGCTTGTGGCGGCTCGATCGGATCGTTGACGCCCGAAGCCATCGAGTCGGCTCTCGCCCGCTTCCGGGTCTGGCTGCGAAACCTGGATGCGGCCGGGGCGGAGCCGGCGCCGGACGACGGCGATCGGTCCATCGACCTGTCCACAATCGTGGGCGCGATGACGGCGCTGCGCCATGAGGTCCATCTCTTGACGAGGGCGGCGCGAGCGCAAGCGGATCAGGCCGCCGCCGCGCTGGCGCTCGCCCACACCACTCCAGCCGCGCCCGCCCCGACCGGGCCCGACGACGACGTGCTCGGCGAATTGGCCAACGCGGCCGAGGCCTTGAATCGCTGCGAGCGCGGCCTGCGCCGTGCACTGGCTGCGCCGCGGGCAGGCTGGCGACGCTGGTTTGGGGGCGGCCGCTCGCGCGATCACGACGCCCTCGCCGCCGCGGCTGATGGCCTCGCCCTCGCGCGACAGCGGATCGACGGCGCGCTCGAGCGCCACGGGCTGACTCCGATTGCCGCCGTCGGCCAGCCGTTCGATCCCGAAGTCATGGAGGCGCTCGAGGTGGTGTCCGACGGCCAGGCGGCGCCGGGGACCGTCGTCGAGGAAGTCCGCCGCGGTTACCGTCGGCACGACGCCGTCTTCCGCTGCGCCGTCGTCAAAGTCGCCGGCGAGTCGGGATGAATGGCAGCCGAGGCGGCCAATCCGGCCTGGCGGAGTGCAGAGTCATGAACGAACCGATCGTGGGAATCGACCTCGGGACGACCAACAGCGAAATCGCCGTTGTCCGCGATGGCCAGCCGCAGGTTTTCTCGATCAACGGAGAGCCGATTCTGCCGTCAGTCGTCGGCTTATCGCCGGACGGGAAGCTGTTGGTCGGGCAGGCGGCGCGCAATCAATACGTGCTGGCGCCCGAGCGCACCATCAAATCAATCAAGCGCAAGATGGGCCAGGACGTGACGGTGGATCTCGGCGGGCGGGAGTATCGGCCGCAGGAAATCTCCGCGATGATTCTGCGGACGCTGCGCGATCGAGCGGCGCAAGCGCTGGCCCGGCCGGTGCGCAAGGCGGTCATTACCGTTCCCGCTTACTTCAACGACGCCCAGCGGCAGGCGACGCGCGAGGCCGGCGAGCTGGCCGGCCTGGAGGTCGTGCGGATCCTGAACGAACCGACCGCGGCGGCGCTTGCCTACGATCTCGGACGTTCCAAACGCCGCCACGTCCTGGTGTACGATCTTGGCGGCGGCACCTTCGACGTGTCGATCGTCTTGTGCGAGCGCGGCGTCGTCGAAGTTCTCGCCAGCCACGGCGATACGCGCCTCGGCGGCGACGACTTCGATGAACTGCTGCTCAACGCCGTCTGCGATCGTTTCGCGGAGCGCCACGGCATCGACCTGCGGGCGGATCGGGTCGCGCGGGCCCGCCTGCTGCGATCGGTGGAAGCGGCCAAACGCCGGCTGTCGGACCACCCTTTCGCCACCGTGGAAGAGGAGTTCATTGCGGAGAAGAACGGGCAGCCGCTGCACGTCACCGAGGAGTTTTCTCGAGACGAATTCGAGGCGATGATTCAGCCGTGGATCGATCGCACCATGGTCTGCGTGCAGAAGGCGCTGGTCGATGCGGAGATTGTCGGCCGGATGATCGACGAGGTCGTGCTCGTCGGCGGCGCGACGCGGACGCCGAGGATCGGGCAACTGCTGACCGAGCGGCTCGGCCGGCCGGCGCATCGCGAAATCAATCCCGATCTGATTGTGGCGCTCGGCGCCGCCCTGCAGGGCGCCATCATTGCCGGCGAGGAAGTCGGCGCCGTGCTGGTCGACGTCACGCCGCATTCGCTGGGCGTGAAGGTCCGCGACCAGATGTCGATGTTGGAAGGGTTGGATACGCCGTTTCGGTTTGTGCCAATCATCGAACGCAATACGCCATTGCCCGCCTCCCGCAGCGAGGTCTTTCTCACGATCGTCGATCGGCAGAAAGTCGTCGAAGTGGACGTCTATCAGGGCGAAGACGAGGACGTCCGGCGGAATCACCGCGTGGGGCGATTCCTGGTCGAAGGCCTCGCGCCGGTGCCGGCCGGCAATCCCATTGTCGTCCAGCTCGATCTCAATCTCGACGGGATGTTGCGCGTCTCGGCCCGGGAGAAGGCGACCGGATTGCAGAAGCAAATCACGATCCAGAATGCGCTGGCGACGTTCGAGAATACGGAACTCGAGGCGGCGCGTGAGCGGCTGGATGACCTCTGGGAGAGCTCGTTCGGCGACGGCTATGCGTTTGACGAATCAAACGAAGCCGCGGAGCAGGAGGCGCTGCCGCCGGCCCACGAGCGTTCCACCGCGGCCGGTCTCGCGGCGACGATCTCCGGCGGCGGCAGCGACGACCACATCGGCGCTCGCGAAACCGTTCAGGCCCACGCGTTGCTCGAAAAAGCCGAACGCGCTCTCGAGCGGGTCCTGGCCGATGACCGGGCCGATTTCGAGCGCATGATGGCTCGCGTGCGCACCGCCCTGGCCGATCGGCAATGGACCGTCCTCTCCGCCGCGAGCAACGAACTGGCCGATGCGCTGTTCTATCTGGAAGATCGGTGATTCCATCATGCCGCTGACGTGTCCCATTTGCGGAGTGATGATCGATTCGGGGCTGGCGTGCCGGCGCTGTCGGGCCGATCTATCCCTGATCTGGCGCGTGGAGCGCGAGCGGCAGCAAGAACTGGCCTGCGCGTGGCGTAGCGCTGCAATGGGCCGCTGGCCGGAAGCACGCCGGCACGTCGATCGCGCCGCCCAGCTTCGGCGCGGGCCGGATGTCGCTCAGTGCCGAGCCGTCCTCTGTTTGCTCCAGGGCGATTTCGCCGGGGCGTGGCGGCATGCCCAGGCCGGGAACGGGGTCGAATCATGAGTCAGACCATCCTGATCGTGGATGACGAGGAATCGGTGCGGCGGACATTCGTCGAGTGGCTGGAGTCGAGCGGGCTGGATGGGCGCATCCTCGCCGCCGCCGACGCCGAAGCCGCGCTCCGACTCGCCAATGAGTCTCCGATCGACCTGGCGATCCTCGATTGGAACCTCGGCGCGGGCAACGACGGCTTGCAGCTCCTCCAGGATCTCGCCGAGTTCCATCCGGACATCGTGGCGATCCTGGTCACGGGGTACGCACACCAGGCGACGCCGCTCGATGCTCTCCGCATGGGCGTCCGCGACTACCTGGACAAGAACCAGGATTTGAATCGCGAATCCTTCCTCTCGGCCGTGCGCAAGCAATTGGCGCGCATCGTGCCGATTCAGCGGCACCGGGAGCTGCACGCATCGCTGGCGGCGTTTCGGTCCGCCGTGGAGAAAGTCCTGCCGCTGGTGCAATCGACAACGGCGCTGACCGACCCGGTGCCCCGGCCGCGAGCGATCGCGTCGCTGAGCGAGTTTCTGCGGCGGATCACGGGGGCGGCCGATGCGGTCCTGGTTCTCCGCACGCCTTCGACCGAATGGATCGAGGCGTGGACGCCGGCCGGCGAGCCGATCGCCGGGGAGTTCGCGCCGTTCGCCCGATCGCTGGCCGCGGCCGCTCTGAGCCAGGGCGAACCGTGCATCCTCAACGATCCCGAGACGATGTCGCCGGCCGATTTGCAGCCGTTCGAGCGCGGGCGGAAGTCGATTCTAATCATTCCGCTGCCGGCGGGCGGCGGCATCCAAGCGGCGCTGGAGCTGTTCGATCGACCCGGGGGATTCCGCGACGACGATCGGCGGCTGGCGTCGGCCGCGGCGGAGATCGGCGCGGAACTGCTGCGGCAGGCGCTGGCCGAGCGCGCCGCCCAGCGGACGCTGTTCGATGCGCTGGCGGCGGCGCTGGCGGCGAGCGACGCCGTCGCCGCGGGTCACGATGCCGCCGGCGAACCGCCGCCCGCGGCGGTGCTCGATTCGGTCCGCTCCGCGCTGACGATCGGCGGCGCGTCGAGTCGCGAATCGCAGGCGGCAATCCGCCTGGCCGAAGCGATCCGCGCCCTGGCGGCGACCCACGGCGTCGCCGCGCTCGATCATTGCCGCCACGTGGTCGAAAGCGTTCGGCAGTTGCTCGATGCGGAGAATCACGACAGCGCGGAAACATGACTTCACAACAGAAACTCGGTTCGTGCTTTCGCAGTGTCGGATTCTCGTGATGGTGGCTCACGGATTGCGGATTGATGGCCGACGTGTTCGCTGAACTGCTCAACCTGGTGCGGGCGGATCGGCTGCTGGGCGATCCGCGGGCGACCGGCGAGAGCGTGCGCGTGGCGGTCCTGGACAGCGGCATGGACGCGGCGACGCTGGCGGCCCGGCATCCTGGGCATCTGCCGATCGAGGGCGGCGTCTTCCGGGCGGACGCGCCCGAGCCGGAGCCGTACACCGGGCAGCAGAGCGCGCCGCACGGGACGACCGTCGCCGACATTCTCCTCACGATCGCCCCGCGAATTCGGTTGTACTCGGCCGATATCTTCGGCGCCGCCGGCGGCTGCGACGTCGAGACGGTCATCCGCGCGATGCGGTACGTCGTCGATGTCTGGAATGCCAAGATTGTGAACTTGTCGTTGGGCGTGCCGGAATCGCGGTTGCAGCCCGCGTCGCGCCGGCAGGCATTGTTTCGCGCGATTGAAGAAGCGTACTTCCGCGACGTGCTGGTGTTCGCGGCGGCGCACAACGAGCATCCGTTCACGCGGAGCTACCCGGCGGTCTTCGCCCCGCCGCTGGTGTCCGTGGACAAGGGACCGTTCGTCGATCCGCTGCAATTTGCCTATCGGCTCCGCGATCAGATCGAGTTTCAGGCCTATCCGCGCGGGTACGTGGGACCGTTCGCGCGAGAACCGGCGACGAGCTGGGCGACGCCCCATCTGGCCGCCATCGCCGCGCGGCTGCTGTCGCTCCGACCCGACCTGAAACCCTTCGAGATCAAAACGCTTATCTACTGGATGACCTGCGACAGGCCGCCACAAGTGAAGCACGAAGACGGAGCCGCTGACGAACGGGCGTAATTATGCGTTTCATCGGCGTCCATCCGTGTTCATCTGTGGTTCCCGGTCCGAGGGACCTTTAGATGAGCGCGCCACATGCCGCTTCAACTTCCACGCGCAGCGAGCCGTCGACGATCATCCGTTCAATCGCCTCCAGGTCGCCGTGCAATACCCGGTCGCGGTCCAGCGGCGGCACCGTCTCGCGGATCCAGCGATAGGCCGCCTCGACCCCGCGCCCCGGCCGCAAGCGGCGCTCGAAGTTCAATCCCTGCGCGGCGCAGAGCAGTTCGGCGGCGAGAACTCGCGTCGCATTCGTGACGATGCTCCGGGCTTTCCGTGCCGCGCAGGGGGCCATCGAGACGTGGTCCTCGCGATTGGCCGAGGTCGGAATCGAATCCACGCTCGCCGGGTGAGCCAGCGCCTTGTTCTCCGACACCAGCGCGGCCGCGAGCACCTGCACGATCATCAGGCCGCTGTTCAGCCCCGGGTGCGGCGTGAGGAACCCCGGCAGCCCGCTCAGGTCCGGATTGACCAGATTCTCGATGCGCCGCTCGCTGATGCTCGACAGGTCGGCGATAGCCGCGGCCAACACGTCCGCGGCCAGCGCCACCGGCTGCGCATGGAAGTTGCCGCCCGAGAGGACGTCGCCCTCCTCGGCGAAGACGAGCGGATTGTCCGTGGCCGAGTTCATCTCGCATTCGACCACCCCGGCGACAAATCGCAGAGCGTCGCGCATCGAACCGTGCACCTGCGGCATGCACCGAATCGAATAAGCGTCCTGAACCTTCGAGCAGCCGGCGTGCGACGGGAGAATCTCGCTGCCTTCCAGCAGCCGGCGGACATTGGCGGCGCAAACCGCCTGGCCCGGATGCGGCCGGACGCGCTGGATCCGCTCGTCGAACGGCTTCAACGAACTCTTCGTGGCTTCGAGCGTCATCGCGCCGGCCACGTCGGCGATTGTCGCCAACTGCTGCGCGCGAACCAGAGCGTCGGCCAGGAGCGCCGTGCTGATCTGCGTTCCGTTGATAAGCGAGAGCCCTTCCTTGGCCTGCAATCGATACGGTTCGAGCCCGGCCTGCCGCAACGCCTCGCCGCCGGCCATGGCGCCGGTCGCGTGGTGAACCTGCCCTTCGCCGATGACGACCAGGGCGAGGTGGGCCAACGGCGCGAGATCGCCCGAGGCGCCGACCGAGCCTTGTTCCGGGATGGCCGGCACGATGCCGCGATTGAATACGGCGATGAGCGCGTCGATCAACTGCGGCGTGACGCCGGAATAACCCTTCGCCAAAGCCTGAATTCGCAGGGCCTGCGCGAGCCGGGACACGCCAAGCGGCAGCAATGGTCCCAACCCGACGGCGTGGCTGCGCAGCAGGTTGACTTGCAGGTCCAGAACGTCGCTCTCGGGAATTCGCTGGTTGGCGAGCTTTCCGAACCCGGTATTGACGCCGTAGATCGTCTCGCCGCGAGCGAGCTTCGCCATCAGCGCTTGCCGGGAGCGCTCGACATTGCGGCGCGCGGCATCGGACAGGCGCAGCGCCGTCACCCGGCCATCGAGCAGCGCTGCCGCATCGGCCAAGGTCAATCCGGCGCCGGAAAGTTCGAGTTCGGCTGCGGGCGGCGTCGCCATGCGGGGATTATAGGTTCCGACCGCCTCGGATGCGCTGGGCGACTCCGGGCTGACGAGTGCGCGTCGGCCGGCGCAAGAATCCTGGTCCGATTTCGCTCCCGCGGGGTTATACTCGTAGCGTCAAGCGCGGGGCTGGAGATTCGGCGAGTGATGATCCGAACCATCGCCATCACGGTATTATTCGCGGTCATCGGGGCGCTTGCAGGCCGTGAGCCGGCGGGCGCGAAGCGGGTCCACGAATCGCGACTGGCGGCGTTGATCGATTCCGAGATCGATCGCCGCTTGGCGGAATCGGGTGTCGCGCCGTCGCCGCCGGCCGACGACGCCGAGTTTCTCCGCCGCGCCACGCTCGATCTCACCGGCACGGTGCCGACGCTCGAGCGCGTTCGGAGTTTTCTCGGCGACCGCGATCCGGACAGACGGGCAAAGTTGATCGACGACTTGCTGGCCAGCCCCGCTTTCGGCCGGCGTCTCGCCGAGCAATGGGCCGACATCCTGATCAAGCGCGATTTCGACTCCAATCGGGCCTTGAAGACTGAGCCGTTCATCCGCTGGCTGGCGGAACGCATCAACGCCGACGCCGGCTGGGATGGGATCGTCCGCGAGATGGTGACGGCGTCGGGCAGCGAAGCGGACAATCCCGCGGCGCTGTTCGTCCTCGCCAATCAGGACATGTTTCAGCCGTCGCCCGCGAAACTGGCCGCCGCGACCGCGAACCTCTTCCTCGGCATCTCGCTGCACTGCGCCGAGTGCCATGAGCACCCGACCGTGCCGGAATGGAAGCCGCAGGATTTCTGGGGCCTGGCCGCATTCTACGGGCACCTGCGTTTCGAGCGCGAAGGTAACCTGCCGGCGCCGAAAAATCCGAATCCGGTCCGGTTGGTCGAAATTGAGCGGCGAAGCGAGCCCCGCAGCCGTTTGGCTCGTCGGAACGGTGAGCGAGCCGTTGAACCCGGAGCGGTGATTGCCATTCCCGATCCGACCGACAACACCAAGTCGATCGGCACCGTGCCGGCCAAATATTTCGGCGGGGAATCGCCGCGGCTGCGCTCCGTCCCGTATCGCCCGGCGCTGGCCGACTGGCTCACCGCGCCGGACAACGCGCTTTTTGCCCGAGCGGCGGTCAATCGGATCTGGGCTCAGATGTTCGCGCGCGGCTTGGTTCAACCGCTGGAGGACATGCATCCCGATAACGCGGCAACTCACCCGGCGATCCTGCACGCTCTCGCGGACGAATTCGCGGCGTCCGGGTTCGACGTGAAGCGAGTGTTTCGGGCAATCGCGCTGTCGGCCGCCTATCAGCGGACCAGCAGGCCGACGGACGCAAATGCCGAGGACACAACTCTTCTGAGCCACATGCCGGTGAAAGTGCTCGGCCCGCGGGAACTGCTGGCGTCGATCGCCACGATCACCGGAGTGCGGGAGCGCTCGCCCGATGGCGCTCGTCGGCCGGTGCCGGCGGTCAAGCGCCCCGGACCGCAATCGCTGGAGCGCTTCTTCGACACCCGCGAATACGACGATGACCCGACCGAGTATTCCTTTGGCGTGCCGCAGATGCTCAAGCAAATGAACTCGAATCTGACGATGCGCTCGCGCGACGTCGCGGCGCGGCTGATGAAGGCCAACGCCGGCGGCCGCGATCGCACGATCCACGATTTGTATCTGACGATCCTGGCTCGCCCGCCGCGAAGCGACGAACTGGCGCGCATGGGTCAGCACGTCGCCCGGCAGAAGGATGCGCTGACGGGATTCGCCGACGTCGCCTGGGCGCTGCTCAACAGCGCCGAGTTCGTGTCGAACCACTGAGGCGATTGCGGATTGCGGAGTTCGGATTGCGGATTCAGAAACACGGTCACGATGTAGCGCAGGGATACCGGTCATGCTCGATCCCATTCACAATTCGCAATCCTCAATCCGAAATGGAATCAGTCGGCGCGACGTGCTGAAGTTCACCGCGGCCGGTTTGCTCGGCGGTTCGGCGTCGGGATGGTTCGGTCTGTTGGCGGATCGCGTGCGAGCGGCCGGCCCGCGGACTCAGACCAAATCGTGCATCCTTCTGTGGCTGGCCGGCGGACCGGCTCAGTCGCACACCTTCGACCTCAAGCCCGGCGGCGACTACAGCCCCATCGGCACGGCCGTGCCCGGCATGCAAATCAGCGAGCACCTGCCGCAATTGGCGAAGCAGGCGAAGCATCTCGCGCTGTTGCGGAGCATGAAGACCGGCGACAGCAACCACCGCACGGCCACATACCTGATGCATACCGGGTACAGGCAGGGATCCGGGGGCGGGTTGACGCATCCGAGCCTGGGCGCGATCGTGGCCTCGACGCTTGGCCGGCCCGATTTCGAATTGCCGAACTTCGTCGCGATCGGCAACGCGTTGGGACCCGGCTATCTCGGACCGAGATTCGCTCCGGTTATCGTCAACGATTTCGAAAACGGGCTTCCGGATTTGCAGCCGCCGAACTCGGTGGACATGGGCCGGCGCGTGAGCCTTGTGGAGGAACTCGATCGAGCATTCCTGCACGACTACCGTCGAGATTCGACGCAAGCGCATCGAACAACGTTCCAGCGGGCCGTGCAACTGATGCACTCGCGGAAGACGCAGGCGTTCGAGCTCGGCCGAGAGAAGGAATCCGTGCGCGACGCCTACGGCCGCAATCCGTTCGGACAGGGCTGCCTGCTGGCCCGGCGGCTGGTGGAGGAAGGCGTGCCGTTTGTTGAGGTTTCGATGCGTGGCTGGGACACGCACCAGGGCGCTCGGGAGCGCGTGAAGTCGCTGAGCCAGCAGTTGGACCCGGCATTCGCGATGTTGCTCTCGGACCTGCGCGATCGCGGGCTGCTGGATTCGACGCTGGTGATCTGCATGGGTGAGTTCGGCCGGTCGCCGCGGGACGGCAGCCGGCACTATGCCCGCGCCTGGACCAGCGTTCTGGCCGGCGGCGGACTCAAGACCGGGCAGGTGATCGGTTCGACGGATGCCAGCGGCGCGGAGGTGACCGATCGGCCGATCTCCTCGGCCGATTTCATGGCCACGATTTGCCGGGCGCTTGGCATCGACTGGACCGAGGACGTGCTGGCTCGGGGCGACCGCCCGATGCGGCGAGTCGAGAAAGGCGCCGAGCCGGTCGCGGAGCTGTTCTGAGCGCCGGCCCCGGCTCAGGCGAATCAGCTGTCAAAACCTGTTCCAACCGATTTTGTGGCCGCCGAATCGAGAAATTTCTTGACCCGGAACCGTAAAAACCCATACACTCTATCTTCACGATCCGAATCCGGCGAGTGATGATGGTGCGCGGGCTGGACGGATCGGCAAAGAAGCATACGTTGCTGCAACCGCCCGGACGTCAGACAGGAGCGGACAACATGCGGTTCAATTCGGCGATGAGCATTCGATCGATTTTGGCTGCGATTGTCGCGGCGGCTCTGTTCACCGCACCCATCCAGGCGCAGACGTTCACGTGGACCAACGCGGCCGGCGGCAACTGGTCGGTCGGCGCCAACTGGGGCGGCACCGGCCCGGCGCCGGGTGGCGGGCTCAACACGATTCTGGTTTTCGGACCGAACGGCACCTACACGGCCACAAACGATCTCGCCGGGGCGTTTCAGCTGAATCAATTGAACTTCAACCACACGAGCGGGACGATCACCATCGCTCCCTCGGGCGGCAGTTCGTTGAACTTCCTGAACAACGGCTCCGCAGTCGCCCCGACGATCAACATGCAAGCGGCCGGAAACGCGATCGTTTCCAGTCCGATCACGCTCACAAATAACACAACGGTGACCGGCGGCGCTGGCGCGGGCTCGCTGACGCTCTCCGGTGCGCTGACTGGCGGCGCCAATAACCTGATCTCGACGAGCGCCGGGAACGTCGCGCTCACCGGCGGCGGCAGCATCAACCGCTTCAGTCTCCAGAATGGCACGGCGACGATCGGCGGCGGCGCCACGTTCGCTTTCACCTCGCCGACCGGAACGGGCAATGCCGACGCGGGGATTCAGATTGGCGCGGCGGCAGGGCAGTCGGCGACCTTGACCGTCACCGGCAACGGCACGATCGCGAATGTTTCAGAGAACACGTACATCGGCGACATCGCCGGCAGCACCGGCACGATCATTGTCTCCAATGGCGCCGTGCTCAATTCCGGAACGAACCCGGTCGTCGGCGTTTCGGGCCGATTGGCGCCGGGCAACCAGGGAACGGGCACTCTGACGATCAACTCCGGCGGGCAGGTGAACGCTTTGTTCCTGTTCCAGTCGCGCTTCGCCGGCTCCAACGGGACGATTACTGTAGACGGGCCCGGCTCCTCGCTGAACATCATCACCAACACCGGCGTGGTCAACAGCGGCCAATTCACGGTTGGCAACCAGAGCACCGGCACCATGACGATCCAGAACGGCGCCACGGCCACCGGGCGCAACATCATCATGGGTAATACGGGCATCACCGGGACGACCGGCGAAGGCAACGGCTTCATTACCGTGACCGGGGCTGGATCCCAGCTGATCGCTGGCGGTGCCACGGCGCAGGATTCCGCCGGTAATATGACCGTCGCTAGCGGCACGGCGGGGTCCACAGGGACCACGCAGGGCCGGCTTGACGTGCTGGCCGGCGGGCGAGTAGACGTCAATCAGAACAGCTTGGCCACGGGCGGCACGCTCTTCTCGGCCGTCCAGTCGAACTCCGTCGCCCTGATCAACGTCGATGGCACGAATTCTCAGCTCAACGTCGCGGGGCAGTTCAGTCTCGGCGGCGGGGCCGGTGCTGGAACGACCGGCGGGACTGCCACGATTAACATTACGAACAATGGCGCGGTGTCTGTCGGCGGTCTCACCATTCTGGCCCAGAGCGATGGCGGCGGATTGTCCACGATGAACCTGAATTCCGGTGGCGTCTTTACCGGTGCGGGGCAGTTCCAGACAGCTCCGGGGACGACCAGCGCGGCCACGGCCAACGTCAACGTCCTGGGCGGATCGCGAATCACGATCACCAACAACACGGCGTTCTTCGCGATTGGCGCCGGCAGTAACTCATCCCTCACCGTCAACGGCGCGAACTCGATCTTCGAGACCACCGGGACCGGGCAGATTCAATTCGGCGGCGCCGGCACGACTACCGGCGGAACGGCTACGGTCAACGTCGGCAGCGGCGGCACCATCCGAACCAGCGCCGATCCCGCGGCGCTCGTCGCGCTGTTCGCCAACGCCACCGTCAACGTGAACTCCGGCGGCACACTGCAATCGCCGGCGATCAGTGTCTCCGGCCGGCTCATCGCCAACGGCGCCGTCAACGGCAACGTGGTCGTGAATAGCGGCGGATTCCTCGGCGGCACCAGCGGCATCAGCGGCAGCATCGGTACCATCACCGGCAACGTGAACGTCAACAACGGTGGCATCATCCGGCCGGGCGATGGCTCTCCGACCGGCGCGGGCATCCTGACGGTGGCTGGCACCGGCAACGCCGTGACGCTGGCGTCCGGGGCGACTTTCAGCCTCAACGTCAACGGTCCGACGCCCGGCAACGGCGCCTCCAATCACGGGCAGCTTCTGCTCACCGGCGGCGCGTCGATTGACGTCACAGGCTCGACCCTGCAGACGAACCTCGGCTATGCCCCGGCTCCGGGACAGGTCATCACCTTTATTCAAGGCGGCGCGGTGACCGGCACGTTCAACGGATTGCCCGATAACCAACTGTTCCTTGTCGGCAACTTCGGCGGCACGGATTACTTCGCCAACATCCGCTATACCTCCAACAGCGTGTTCTTCACCGTTGTCCCCGAGCCAGTCCATATCTTGGGACTCGGAGCGGTGGTGATGGGCGGCGTCGGCTGGTGGCGGAAGCGGTCGCGTAAGCCGGCTCAAGCTTAGTCGTCGGATAAGGCTCGACGCCCGGCGCGGCCACGTCCGCGCCGGGCGTCGTCGTTTTGGAAATCCAAAACGAAACCACAGATTCACACAGATTCACACAGATGAACGGAGACTCAGCCCGTGTGCATCGATGTGAGTCGGTGGTTTTTCACGGTTTGGCACGAAACGATCAGTGGATCCCCGCTGTGTTCGGCGAAACACCCGATGGGGGAATTCGGTATACTGACCGCAGTCCGGGCGTCGGTCACGACGCAGGACGATGAGACCGTGCTTGCTCCGAACTCGTGAGGTGTTCGCATGTTCCGTCGAATGTTGTGTCTGGCGGCGATTGCTCCGGCCCTGCTGGTGCGTCCATCGTTCGCCGATGACCAGAAACCCGAGAAGAAAGCGCCGGCGACCCTGGTGGTTCTGCACCTCGACGGCCCGGTGACCGAGACGCCGTCGGCCGACGATTTTCCCCTGAGCGGCGGCAAGTCCGTGGCTCTGCGCGATCTGGTGTCGAGAATTGACAAAGCGGCCAAGGACCCCGCCGTCAAGGGCCTGGTGTTGCTCGTGGACGGCGCGGCCATCGGCACGGCCCAGAAAGAGGAACTCCGCCAGGCGATGGCCCGCTTCCGCGCCGCCGGCAAGGAGATCCACGCGCACGTCGATTCCTGCTCGATGGGCGAATACGCACTGGTGTGCGGGGCCAACCGGCTCAGCGCCGTGCCCACGGCCGATCTGTGGATCACCGGCATGCACGGCGAGGCGATGTTTCTCCGCGGCTTGCTCGACAAGCTCGGGGTGCAGCCCGACTTCCTGACCTGCGGCGCATTCAAGAGCGCTGCCGAGCAGTTCATGCGCAAGCAGCCGAGTCCAGAAGCCGATGCCATGCAAAACTGGCTCATGGACTCGATCTTTGATACCTACCTGCGGCTGATTGCGACGGGAAGGAACGTCGACGTCGCCAAGGCGAAAGCATGGGTGGACGCGGGGCCATACACGGCCGGGCGAGCCAAGGACGCCGGGCTGATCGACGCCGTCGAGCACCGTCAGGAGTTCGAGGCCCATCTGAAATCGCAGTTTGGCTCCGATGTCGTCTTCGATCGGAAGTATGGCGAGAAGCAGGCGCCGAAGATCGACTTCGGGAATCCGTTCGCCATCTTCAAGTTACTGGGCGAGGCGGCCAACGAAGCGAAGTCGAAAAAGTCGACCAAGCCATCTGTGGCGGTCGTCTACGTCGACGGCGCGATCAATCTGGGCAGCGGGGGCGGGTCGCTGTTTGACGCGGCCGGTGGCGGGGCCTATTCAACGCCGCTGCGCAAGGCGCTGAACGAAGCGGCGCGAGACGATTCCATCAAGGCGGTCGTGCTGCGGGTCGATTCGCCGGGCGGCTCGGCCGTGGCCAGCGAGATCATCCTCGACGCCACCCGCCGCGTCAAAGCGAAAAAGCCGTTCGTCGTCTCAATGGGCGACGTGGCTGGTTCGGGCGGGTATTACGTCGCCTGCGCGGCCGACACCATCTTCGCCGACGAATCGACCATCACCGGCTCGATCGGCGTCGTCAGCGGCAAGCTCGTCACCAACCCGATGTGGGAGAAATTCGGCGTGACGTTCAAGTCGTACCAGCGCGGCGCCAACGCCGGCATGCTCGCCAGCGATCATCCGTTCACGCCCGAGGAACGCAAGCGCATGCAGGCGTTCATGGACGAGATCTACGAGGTGTTTCGCGGGCACGTCAAAGCGATTCGCGGCGACAAGCTCAAGAAGCCGCTCGACGACATTTCCGGCGGCCGGGTCTACACCGGCAGGCAGGCGCTCGAACTCGGGCTGGTCGACCGCATCGGTACTCTCGACGACGCCATCCGCTTCGTGGCGGAAAAGGCGAATCTCAGCGATTACGAGGTGCGCGCGCTGCCCGAGCCGAAGAACTTCATCGAGCAGATACTCGAGGCGTCCTCCGGCGGCAAGGAGGACAAGCATCATCTGGAAACGGCCGCATCTCGCCCACGGATCGGCCTGTCGCTGATCGACGTGGCCATGCCGGAACTGAAGCACCTCGACCCGGCCCGCTTGCGGCTGGTGCGCCAGGCGCTGCGGCAACTCGAGACGCTCCATCGCGAAGGCGTCAGCCTTTCGATGCCGCTGTATTTCATTCCGTAGTCACGGAATACGAAGCCATTGAACGGCGACAGCACGACAGTTCCTTGTCGTGCTGTCGCCCTTTTATGACTTTGTGATGGACTTGTTTTCTATCGCAGAAACGCCTCGTGCAGCCCGCCGTCCACGGCGATGACTTGCCCGGTGGTCTTACTGAGCCGCCGGCTGAACAGCAGGAAAAACGCCTCGGCCTGATCCGCGGGCGTGATCGGCGAGCGGGTCAAGGTGCGCTCGGCGTAAAATCGAGCCAGCCGTTCGCGGAGATCGTCATCGCTTTCGGCCGGGTCAAACGGAATCTCGTACTTCGTGAGCGATGCGATGACCCGCTGGCGGGGAAACATGGCCGAGCCCTGGACGACCGTCGCCGGGGCCACGCCGTTGACCCGCACCAAAGGCGCGAGTTCGAGCGCGAGTTCTCGGATGAGATGGCTGGCGGCCGCCTTGCTGGCGTCATAGGCCAGGCTGCCCTTCTTGGCGACGACCGCGTTGGCGCTGGTCGTGAGCACCAGGTTGGCGGGTAATCCCTGTCGCTGCCAGATGTGCGCAGCCTCGTCGGCCACGAGGTACGAACCGGTGACGTTGACGGCGAACGTCCGCGCCCAGTCGCTGTCGCGGATGCGGCCGTCGCCATCCGGCGGAACAAACACGCCGGCGGTCACCGCCACGCCGTCCACGCCGCCATACGCCAGCACGGAGTCTTCGAGCAGGCGGCGGATACTCTCCCGGCTGGTGATGTCGGCGGGCAGGCCGATGGCCGGCCCGCACCCGGAAATGCCGCTGCCGGCCACGCCAATGCCTGGTCCCTGAGCCGCCGTGACGAGTTCGGCCGTGCCTTGAGCCGCCGCGGCATCCACGTCACCGCAAACGATCTGGGCGCCGTCGCGCGCCAATCGCAGCGCGACCTCGCGGCCGATGCCGCTGCCCGCGCCGATCACGGCAATCACCTGCCGGGCCAACTCTTTCTCGGCCGGCATCCGCCGCAGTTTCGCTTCCTCCAGCGACCAGTACTCGATGTCGAAGGCTTCTTGCTCTGGCAGCGCGACGTATTCGTCAATCGCCTCGGCGCCGCGCATGACCTCGATCGCGCAGTTGTAGAACTCGGCCGTGACTCGAGATTCGCTCTTGTCTTTGCCCCAGGCGATCAGGCCGACGCCGGGAATGAGGATCACGGTCGGATTCGGATCGCGCATCGGCGGGGCATCCGGCCGGCGGCAGCGATCGTAATAGGCCCGATAATCCGCGCGGTATCGGTCGAGTCGCTCGGCCAGGAGAGCTTCGAGCCGAACCACGTCGCCGCCGGCCGGGTCCCAGGGCACGTACAGCGGCTTAATCTTCGTCCGCAGGAAATGGTCCGGGCAACTGGTGCCGAGTTCAGCCAGGCGAGCGGCATCGACGCTCGAGACGAATCGGCGCACGGCGTCGTCGTCCTGCACGGTGGCGATGAGCCGCGCGGTCGAGCCGAGCCGGCCGCGAAGCCAGGGCAGAATCCGCACGAGAACCGCCCGGCGCTGCTCGTCCGGCAGGTCATCGCAGCGCCGGCCGCCGAAGGTCCGCTCGCCGCGATCCTTCGCTTCGATGAACCGCCCGGCACGTTCGATCAGGTCGAGCGAGCAGTAGTAACAAGCGCGGTCGTCGTCGGCCCAGTTGATCAGACCGTGCTGGCCGAGCAGAATGCCGCGAGCGTTCGGATGGTCTCGCGCCAGTTGGCGGATGCGCAAGCCAAGCTCGAACCCTGGCCGGAGCCAAGGCGTGTAAACGACCTCGCCGCCCCAGATTTCGCGCGTGAGCCGCTCGGCATCGCGGCTGGCGGCGACGGCGATGACCGCGTTGGGGTGCGTATGATCGACGTGGCGGGCCGGCAGAAACGCATGCAGCGGCGTGTCGATCGACGCCGCGCGCGGATTCAGATTGTATGTGCAGTGCGGGTACAGACCGACCATGCAGTCTTCGGCCGGAGTCTTCGGCCCGCGCTCCGGCAGCGAGCGGTATCGCTCTTCGAGGGCCCGCAGCTTCTCGAGGTAGAGCGAAGCGAAATTGGCGGGCTCCGCCGTGCGCAGATCGCCGCCGGAGCCCTTGACCCAGAGCACCTCGACGCGCTCGCCGGAAAGCGGATCGGTCTCCGGGAGTTTCGCCGACGTGTTCCCGCCGCCGGTATTGGTGATGCGCGTATCCCGGCCGAGCAGACGGGATCGGTAGACGAGCCGGCCGAGCGGATCCAGCGCGGCCGCTTCAGCGTCGTCCCATAAGTCGTTGACGTGGTGATAGCGCGAACGGCTCACGCGGCTATGCTACCGCGGAGACTCGCGCCGGGCCACCGGCGCCAATCCGAAATGTCGAAGACGAACGAACCACAGATGAACACGGATTCACACAGAGGCAACGCCGTTTGAGTCGCACAGCGTGGATTTCCGGCCGATCCCGACAATGATCACTGTCCCGGATTCAGCGGTTCAACCTTCCAATCGGGGGTTTTGACCTGCACCGAGGGCGTCTGCAGGCCGCGCGCGACGCCGCCGGAACGAGTTTTATCGACCCAGCCCAGGAAAACCGTCGGCGCGGTGACGGACTCGACCCGTTGCTCCAGGCCGTCGGTGAACACCACGGGCACGTCGCTCTTGAGATCCGTCGTTCGCGTGCGGCGGCCGCAGATGTAGCAATTGACGCTCGGCTGTTTGGATTCGGCGACGGTCACCGACTCGAGGACGTTTTCGCGGCCCATGAGGGAGATCGGCATATTGGCGCTGCCGAAGATACGGACGCGCGAAAGTCGGACGCGCTCGCAGCCGACCACGCTCATGACGCCGTTGATCTGCGCGGGGCCGAGCAGGCAATCAACGGCGGACACGTCGGCGCAGCCTTCTTCGAGATACAAAGAGCGATAGCGCCCGCCTTCGATCTGCATGTCATGGCAGGTGTTGAACTCGATGGCTTCTTTTGCTTCACAATCCTTGAGCGTGAACTTGCTGCTGCCGCCGATCGTGAAAACCCATTCGGGGTGGACGCGTTCCATTCGCCAGTCGGTGCAGAATTTGAAGCAGCTGGCCACGGCCCGAGGATGCCGGGGCCGGCCGACCGTGAAGTCGCGCAGCGTCACGTTTTGGACGGGCTTGACGCGGACGAGCGCGCTGGCAGCCGCGTAGGAACTGCGCAGCGGGCGATCGAGCCGGACGGTTCGGGTTGCGGGATCGACGGCGGCGACGCGCCGGAACTCGCCGCGGGCCTCGTTCGCCAGCGTCGGTCCGTCGGAGATGAAGACCGGAGCGCCCGGCGGAAACCGCGCCAGGTCGTCGCCGTTTTCCAGCGTCACGGCGGAATCGCCTTCCGCGGGGCCTCGAATCGGCGCCGCGTCGAGCCATTTCAACTTGTTGCAGCGAGGGTCAATCGGCCCGTCGAGCAGGAAGGATCGCACGCCGACTTGACGCACGATTCGCCGGCGGGTCGCCAGCATGCCCGCGCGGTCCGCATTCGTGTAGCCGTCCCAGCGAAACCCATACACCAGCGTGCCGGAATCGTACGGGCGCAGGTCCGCGCCGTCCTCAATCGTAACGCGCCGCTCGTCGTCGTGGGTCATTTCGTCCGCATATCCGAGGCCGCCGCCTTGAGCCACGATCGTGGGACTGGTCCAGAACGACACCGTGTCGTGGACGTTTCGCAGAATCGACTGCGGCCCGGCGCCGGCGATCGTGACGCCGCTGTGCTCGGGCTTCAGAGCCAGCGCGCGATCGAGATAGATCGTCCCGGCCGGCAGCGTCACCACGCCGCCGCGGTCGAGCATGTTCTCAAGAATGATGCGATTGGCCTTGCTCGTGTCGAGATCGGCGACATCGACGGTCAATTGACCCTGTCCCCGCGCCGCAAGGCTCGACGAGACGCCGGCCAGTGCGATGCCGAACCCCAGTGCAATTCCCGCTCCGACGCGCCCCATGTTCCCGGCTCCGACCCGCCGAAATTGCGCATGGTCTGGTCTATGGATTCCGCCGCGGGGCGAGTCGATTTGAAGTAAGCTAACACTGGCGTGCAACCACAGACAACCAATTCTGATGTGCGGGAGATCGCGGAGTCGCCGTCGACCGTGGCGGCGCCAAGCGCGGCGACGGTGACTTGGCCGGTGTCGCCGGTGATCGGCCCGCCGCCGACCATTCCCGGCTACGAGATTCTCGGCGAACTGGGCCGGGGCGGCATGGGCGTCGTCTTCCTGGCCCGGCAGACCGCCGTGCAGCGACTGGTCGCGTTGAAGATGCTCCTCTCGGCCGATCAGAATCCGCCGGGGTTTCTTCAGCGATTTCGATCGGAAGCCGCGGCCGCGGCACGCTTGCAGCATCCAAACATCGTGCAGGTGTACGAGTACGGCGACGCGGGCGGCCGACCGTTCTTCTCTCTCGAATACGTGGACGGCGGCAGTCTGGCCGATCACCTCAACGGCAAGCCGCAGCCCATTGACTCCGCCGCTCGACTCGTCGCCACGCTCGCCGATGCCATGCACTACGCCCATTCGCACGGCGTCATTCATCGCGATCTGAAGCCGGGCAACATCCTCATCCCCAAGGACCACGGCGGCAAGATGACGGATCACGTCGTGCCGGGCGATTCACCGATGAATCCTGACCCGGCATGGCCGCGCGCCAAGATCGCGGATTTCGGGTTGGCCAAGCTGATCGATCCGACGGCCGGATCGGATGGCGCCGTTCCCAATAACCAGGCGGCGTTGACGTCTACCGGCGTCGTGCTGGGCACGCCGAGTTACATGTCGCCCGAACAAGCGACCGGGATGACCGGCGCGCTGGGTCCAGCGACTGACATTTATGCGTTGGGCGCGATTCTGTACGAGTGCCTGGTCGGCCGGCCGCCGTTTTCCGGCGCGACGCCGTTCGAAACGATCCTGCAAGTGGCGCACGACGATCCCGTGCCGCCGCGTCAACTGCGTCCCGACGTGCCGCCCGACCTTGAGACAATCGTGCTGAAGTGTCTGGCGAAAGTCCCGGCGAAGCGGTACGGCACGGCCCAGGCGCTCGGCGACGATCTGCGGCGAATCCTGGCCCGCGAGCCGATTGCGGCGCGTCCGCCGTCGCCGTGGGAACGCCTGCGCCACTGGATTCGACGGCATCCCGCCCGTGCCGCCTTTGCCGCAACTTTCGCCGGCGCCGCCGCAGTGCTGCTGGGGCTGGGCGTCCGATACAACGCCGATCTCAGGAGGGCATATCAGGCGGTCCGCGCGGAACACGACCGGGCGCGACAACAACTCGCGCGCTTGACGCTGGCGAACGGAACGCGCCTGGCCGACGACGGCGACTTCCTGTGGTCGCTGCCCTGGTTCGTCGAAGCGCTGCGCATCGAGGGCGACCCCGCGCGCGAACCCATTCATCGCATGCGGATCGCCGCGATGCTGCGCCTCTGTCCGACGCTGGAAGCGGCCTGGGCCGATGACGCCGCGGTCGTCAGCGCGGCCGTGCACCCGGGCGGAGAATGGATCGCCACGGCTCGAGACGACGGCGCGGTGCGTCTCTGGCGGCTCGATTCGCCGGAAATCGCTCCCAGCTTCCTCCGCCCTCCGCAACCCGCGGCTCGTGAACGGACCAGCCCGGGCATCCGCCGCCCGCTGCGTTTCGACGCCACGGGTCGGCGGCTGCTGGCGCATCTTTTCGACGGCGTCTGGCGATTCGACGCATCGCCCGGTGGAGCTTCGCGCTCGACCGGATCACTGCAATCGTCGGCGGTTTGGCTGCCGGACGGATCAATCATCGTCTGCGACCCACATCGGATTCGTCACTGGTCGAAAGACGAGGATCAACCGACCGACCCTGGCGTAACGGTCTCCGGCAGCCCAGTCGTCTGCGTCGCGGCCGACGCCGCCGGCCGTCGATTGGCGACCGGTCATCTGGACGGAACCGTCAAGCTGTGGGACGCCGCGACGATGTCGGGCTCCGACTTCTCCTTGAAGCTCCCGGGCGCCGTCGTTCAAATTCGATTTAGTCCCGACGGGGGGCGTCTCGCGGCGGCTGGCGGCGCCGTCGCGGAAGTGTGGGAACTCGATCCGCCGCGATTGGCGTTCCCGCCCTTACACCACGCGCAGACGATGACCGACGTCGCCTTCTCGCCGGACGGCGCGCGGATCGCCACCGCGAGTATCGACGATACCGCCCGGCTCTGGAGCGCGTCGGACGGCCGGCTGATCGGTGATCCGCTCAAGCATCAGAGCGACGTGCTTCGAGTTGTGTTCAGTCCGGATGGCCGATTGCTGGCCAGTTGCGGCGACGACAACGTGGTGCGGGTGTGGGACGCGCGACGGGCGACTGTCCAATGTCCGCCTCTGCCGCACAATGGCAGCGCCACGGCGGCGGTCTTCGCGCGCGATGGCCGACGGCTGGTGACCGCCAGCGACGATGGCGTCGTCAAGCTCTGGCGCATCGCGCCGCCGATTGAAACTGATGCGAGCGCTTCAAGCTGGCGCCCGCCGAATCCGAGCGCCCCGCGCCGACTCGTGTTCGATCAGGGCCGATATGAACTCGTATCCGCCGACGAGCACGAATTTGTCGGCCGGTTCGGCGAGTACCGCGTCCGTGACCGGGCGACAAACACTTGGATCGGGCCAGGCATCCTCGACCCTTCGGGGGTATTGTCCGTTGCGGCGAGTCCCGACGGCCGACGCATCGCCACCGGCGGCGCTGGCCGGTACGCCAGGATTTGGGAGTGGTCAACCGGGCTCGAAGTCGTTCCGCCGCTACCGCACGGCAGCCGAGTCGTGGACGTGGAGTTCAGCCGCGATGGCCGAATGCTTGCCACGGCGAGCGAAGACAATTCGGCCCGGATCTGGGATGCGCAATCAGGGATGCCGATCGGGCCGCCGCTGTGGCATTCGGGGACGGTCCGCGCGGTGCGGTTCAGCCCCGATGGCCGCTTCGTGCTCACGGCCGGGAAGACGGCCCAAGCGACGATTTGGGAGACGGCGACCGGCGAGGAAGTGGCGCTGGTTTCGATGGCCGAACCATGGGTCGCTCGCGCCCTGGCCGCCCCCACGAGCAGCGACGCCTGGGACCTGCCGAGCGATCCGCGGCCCGTCGAGGAATTGCAACGCCTGGCCGAATGGCTATCCGGCTACCGCGTGGACGTCAGCGGCGGCCTGACGCCGCTCGGCGTTCGGGATTTTCTTAGACTCGCGCAGAACCGAGTCCAAGATGGTCGAACTCGGATTCGCGAGTAGTTTTACTTGGCGCCCAACACGCGAAAGTGAGCCCACTCACGCTGGAAAGGACTGTCAGGAAAGGGTCCGCTTTTTTGCAGTTTTTTCTGGACAACACACACACACACGTTCGCATCGCGAACAGGGCGTTGCAGGGTCCATCGGCACGATTTGGTGGATGTGCCATGCGGACCATTCTGAGATCGGCGTCGCTCCTGAGCGCCTGCCAATTGTCATTGCCGCCCGCGCCGCCCGTGAACACGTGCTGCGAACGGACTGTCAATCTTCCCGGCGAAACAGTTGCATGTTTGGGGATTGACTGGGATCGACGACACCTCGATCCGCCTCCGCAATGTTTTGTGCATTTCAGAACCTGCCTGCCGACTTTGCCGCCGCCCTGTGCAGGCAATCCTTGAGAATGGGCGCGGCATGCTCATGAGCCGTCCAACTGTGATTCGATGCTCCGAGGTTGTGACGATCGCCACAGCGTTGGCGATAGTCGCGCGCGGGCGCATTGCCGCCGACCTTGGACGAAATTCGTGCCGCTCATCATTGACATGGCGATCTCGCGGCCGTGGCTTAGTAGGCAAGCTGTGATTTGGCTTGGAATTCCCGTTCTCGTTTTTGTTCTATCTTTCGCTCGGGTCCAAATCGCTTCCACGAATCACCGCGGGCCCGATTTCGATGCGCAGGTTCGCGCGACGTCATTGGATTTTCCACGGACAATCGATGTCGGCCCCGCAGAGTGCAGCGAAACCAAGGAAGTTCGTTTTTCCTTGACCAACGGCACCGGAAGCCGCCTTCAGATCAGCGAGTTTCGACGAGTGCCGGCGTGTGCGTGCTCACCCGTCGAGCGGATCACGCGAGATTCCCGGGTTCCGGAGGCCAGATCGGAACTGGCAGTTGGCAAACGCGCCGAGTTTGTGCTCCAGGTTGTTGCCGTTTCACCTGTGGGCTCAGTCACAACTCACTTGCTCGAGTTTGAAACCAGTGATCTCCGGAATCCTCGAGGCAGCGTTGAAGTCCGAGTCGGGCCCGTAACGGGATCTTACGTCGAGCCCGCGACGGTCGTCCTTGGCGATCTCATGGTGCACTCCGCCGCGCGCCGCCGCATCTGCATATATGCCGTAGGCCCCCAACCTCGTGCAGTCGCCCGTGTCGTCAGCAGTGATTAGTCGCGCGTCCGCATTCAGTGGCATCCCGCCGCCACGGTCGAATCCACTTCACTTGACAAAATGGTACCGACGCTCATCGGTCAAGCTGACCTCGACATCAATACGGAAAGTCCATCACCCGTTCGATGCTTGGCCACTGTCACCTTCGCAGAATCGCAAGTCAATCCCCTGTTCTTGCCCGTTATCGGACGAGTCGTCGCGCCAGTGACAGTCGCTCCTGAGCTATTGGTTTTGCCTCGGCAAACTGAAACTGGGCCGGTTTACTCGGCCCATTGACGGTTTCGCAGTGTTCAAGGGCTCCCGCTCGAGTTGACGCGCGCGTCCGCGTTGCAAGGATCTGCCACCGAATTCGCGTCACGCGACCCGGCGTCTCCCGTTCAGCTTGTGACGGTTACGTATGACCCTGGGCGCGCTGTCTTGGACCTTTCGAAACAGGACTTTGAGCTTGTCTTTTCGGCACGAGTGCGCGACAAACAATACACGGTGACCTTGCCCGTGAAAATCTAGCGAGGAGGGAGCCCATGATATGGGTGCGAAGAAGTGCATTCAGTTTGCTCGAAACCGCCATCGCGATTGGCATTGTCGGGATGCGGATTGGATTGTTGCTCCCGGCCGTTCAGCTAGCGTGAATCCGCAAACCGGGCATCCTGTTTGAACAAGCTCAGACAAATCGGCACAGCGCTGCACCACTATCACGATACCCATGAACGATTGCCGCCGGCGGCTCACAAGTCCTTTCCGGAGCGTGACCCGCAAGCCTTGCTCAGTTGGTTGGCATTGATCTTGCCGCAAATGGAACAAGCCAGTCTCTACCATCAAAGTGAACGAGCGTGCCAGCAGGAGATAGTTCCGTCCCGGAACCCGCCGCATGTCGGATTCGCCACGGTGATTCCCGGCTACGTATGCTCGAGTGATATTCGGCTGGAATCGCCCCAGACAGATTCCGACGGGAACAGGGCGGCGTTCACCAGCTACTTGGGAATCACGGCCAGCGTGCGCGAAGGCATCGGCTGGACGTCTGCGAGTGTTTTTGGTCCCCAGCCCGGCTTCCGATTCGGGGAAATTGTCGATGGCATGAGTCAAACATTTATGGTCGGCGAACGAGCGCCGCCGCAGTCGTGGCGGGCCGGTTGGTGGTACCCTGCTTGGCTGGCAGGGGGTAACGGCTCTGGCCCTCACAATCTGATGGATGTCGGGCCGGTGATCTATTACGTGGGGGGGGGGGGCAGTANNCCTCCCCTCCGCCCTCCGCCCTCCCCTCCGCCCCCTTCTGCTCCCCGCGCCCCTCGCTTCCTCCCCTGCCCCCGCCCCCAGTACTCAATGCGATTCAGCTCGACGTGGTCATTTTGGTCCCGGGCGGATCGACAATCCGTGCGACCGTTATCATTTCTGGAGCCTGCATCCGGGTGGCGGGAATTGGTTGTTTGCCGACACATTGGCTCGCTACCTGTCGTATTCGTTGTCCGACGCTAGCCTGCATGCGATGGCGACTCGCAATGGCAGCGAGCCGCTGGGCGAATAGACGTGCCCGATCTTGATCCCGCCGAAACTTGCGGGCAAATGCGCTTGACATCCATGGAGAATTTCGTCACCCTACTGCTCGCGCAGATTGCCCATTCCCACAGGCTCACGGAGGGGCCGCTATGTTCTACCAAACCGAATCGAAGCCGCAGTGCTGGCGCGCCGTCGCCGTCTTTGACGATGGGCGCGACGATTGTCTCATTTATCTGGGCCGGTCGTCCACGCACATCCGCGCCGGCTACGTCGAGGCGTTTCTGGACGTGCTCGACGACGAGGAGCGCGAACACGTCGAATCCATCGCCTTGCAGCGGTGGCACGGAGCGCCCGACGCCGGTCGGTGGATGCACCAGACCAACCTCAAGGTGCCGCAGCCGGTGGCCAAGCTGGCGCGCTCGGCGTGAGATCAAATGCAGCGAGGCGCGATGGTGCGGTGGTGAAAACGCCCGAGCGGCGCGGCTTCACCACCCCCCGGCCTCACGGCTCCGGCGCCCACTCGAGGTTCGCCGCAGCGGGGCCGCGTTCCCCGGCCATCGTCCCGGCCACTCAGGGCTTGCATTCGTCGGCGGCAGGTCGAACAATGGAGTATAAACACTCCCGCCCTCGCCCCGCGCCCCGCGCGAAGGAACCTCGATGAACCCCTATGCCGCCCTTTGCGATGACTTCGGCGTCTACACCCACCTCAACACCAAGATGGACCTGCCGCAGGGCCGGGAAACCGTTTTGCACTTCTTCGAGAGCCTGCAGAAGTCCTACCCGAAAATGACGGACTTCGAGCGGCGCGAATCCGGCGAGTTCGTCCTCGAAGAAGACCGCGAACAGGGGCACTACCGCTGGGTGACGCTCGAGAGCCGGCGGCTGTCGAGCGGGTACGTGAACCCGCCGCAGCTGGCCGATGCCGACGCCCAGCACCTCCGCGTGCTCGAACTGGCTCCGTATCACCTCGACTTCAGCCCGCTCGACGTCGAAGCCATCGACACGCTGTTCGTGTTCGACTTCACCTATGCCGGCAATCACGACGAGGTCGTCGCCGAGGCGCTGGGATTCGGCGGGCCGCTCGAGCCGCTGTTGCAGCTCCCCAACAGCCGGATTCTGAACTACGAGCCGACGATCATGCTGGCGCTCGACGACGCCTGCCGATTGCAGGCGCGGCTGAGCGTCGAGACGCGGACAAACGCCTACCAGGTGCGCACCGGCCAGTTTCCCGAAGCGCCGATCAGCATCTACTTCACGGTCCGGCAGTACTGGGGCCGGCAGTCGTTCAAGTCGCTGGCGGAATCGTACGATCACCAGCGCCGCATCTGCCAGGAGATCGTGGATAGCCACGTCGTGCCGAACATCGTCAAACCGTTGGCGCAGACGATTTCCGCGAAGTAAAGTCGGGGTGGGAATCCGGTAGCGGATCGTCGATGGAACCCATACGTTGTATTACGATTGCGCAAAGTCACCGCGCCCCTGACCCACGGTCGTCGAGATGCCCGCCAGCCTTAGCCAGTTCGCTCGGTCGCTGAACACCGAAACGTCATTCGATGTTTTGGCGGTGGCGCGCCGGCTCAAAGCGCAGGGCAAGGACGTCATCGAGTTGCAGATCGGCGACAGCCCGTTCCCGACGCCGGGGCACGCCCGCGCGGCCGGCATCGACGCCATTCAACAACACCAAAGCCACTATTGCCCGTCGCTCGGGCTGACCGAGTTTCGCGAGACGATCGCCCGGCATTATTCGGCCGAGTTCGGAGTGCCAATCACGGCGGCCCACGTGGTCGTCGCCCCGGGGGCCAAGCCCTTCGAGCAGTTCTTCTGCGAAGCGTTCCTCGATCCGGGCGACGAAGTGCTCGCTTTCACGCCGCATTTCCCGACCTACGAGCCGAACATCCATCGCCGCGGTGCCGTGCCGGTCTACTCGGTGCTGCGGCAGGAACGGCAATTCCGGCCGGAGATCGCCGACGTGGAACGGTTCGTGACCTCGCCGCGGGCGAAGGCGATCTTTCTCAACTCGCCGCACAACCCCACGGGCGGCGTGGCCGCGGCCGAGGACTTGCGGGCCATCGCCGATCTGGTTCGCGGCCGTGACATTGCCGTCTTCTGCGACGAGCCGTACTGCCACATGGTCTGGGAAGGGCGGCATCACACGCTGCTGGCGGAAGACGGGATGCTCGAGCAGTGCGTGGCGGCGTACACGTTTTCAAAGTCGTATTCGATGAGCGGCTGGCGCTTGGGCTACGCCGTGGCCGCGCCACGGGTCGTCGACGCGATCGGCAAGATGATCAATACGACGCTGTCGTGCACGCCGCCGATCGTGCAATGGGCCGGCCGCGCCGCTCTCGATCGCGACGCCGCCGAACGCGACGACGCCATGCGACGGTTTCACGCCAAGGTCGAGCGGCTCGTCGGCGCGCTGCGCAACGTCCCCGATGTCACCGTGCTGATGCCCAAGGGAACGTTCTATGTGTTCCCGGACGTCTCGCCGATCTGCCGGCGGCTCGGCATCACCTCGCACGGCTTGGCGATGTTCCTACTCGAAGCGGCGGACGATCAGATCGGCGTCGCCTGCCTGGGCGGCGAGTGTTTCGGCCCGGCCGGGCAGGGGTTCCTGCGCTTCAGTTGCGCCGAGCCGGACGACCGACTGGCCGCCGCCATCGCCTTCTTTCAAGAGGCCGTCACGCGCACCGACCGGGTCCAACGCTATCTCGAGACCCACGCCAAGTATCGGTTGGCGCAATGAAGAGTACGTCCGCGGATGTTTCAGTTTCTTGATTCCGGTTGCGGTCACGACGGCGGAGCGACGCGGAGGCGCAGTTCTTGCCGCTCGCGCGTGCCGCTGACCCGCCGGCGGAAATGTTGCAGCGCTCCGGTGAGCGGATCGAACACCGCGGTGCGAAACGTCCGCGGAGCGTTCGGTTTGAGGTCGCGATCGAGGAACTCCTCGACGTAGCCGAACCAGGCCGGCATGTCGTAGTCGGCGAGCAGGCGCTTTTCCATGGGCCGGCCGTCGAGCGTCGCGGCCAGGACCGCTCCCCGGCGCACCCGGGCGACGATCGTTTCCCGGATCGGCTCGCCGTCAGAGGCGGCCGAACTGATCAGCTTCTCGACCGTGAGGTCATAATCGGCCGGGCCGTGGTCTTTCCAGCGCTGGCGGGCCGCGGCGAGTTGGTCGAGCGTCAATTGCTGGCGAAGGTTGTACCACCAGTTGATGCCGATGGCGGCACTCGCCAGCGCCACCAGCGCGGCAAAGAACCAGAGCCAGTTGCGCGAGCGAGCCGGCATCGGCGCCTCTGTTAATTCTCAGGGCCGCAGCACTCCGATGAACGGCAGGTTGCGATATTCGTCATTGTAATCCAGCCCGTAGCCGATCACGAATTCGTCGGGGATCTCGAAGCCGCAGTAATCGGGTTCGACCGGGACTTCCTGCCGGCCGAGCTTGCGAAGCAGCACCGCCGTCTTGATCGACGCCGGCCGCATGCCGCCGATGTGCCGCACGAGGTAGGCCAGCGTGTGACCGGTGTCGAGAATGTCGTCGAGAATCAGGATGTGCCGGTCGGTCAGATCGGGCAGGAGATCGGACTGCACGCGGAGGGCGCCGGGCGTGGTCGCGTCGCCACGATAGCTCGACGCCTGGATCAGCGCGATCCGCAAGGGTAAGTCGAGCCGGCGCATCAGGTCCGCCAGGAACATCAAGCTGCCGGTCAAGACGCCGACAATCGTCAGCGGCTGGCCTTCGTACTCGCGCGCGATCTGCGAGCCGAGTTGATCCACGCGCTGCTGAATCCGGTCGGCGGGAATGAGGACTTCGATCGGCACGGCGTCGCCCTGCGAACAAGGATATTGGAACCGTTATTCAATGCACTGTGCGCGCGGCGGGAAGGGGCGATGCGAGGACGCGGGCCATTCGCGTTGCAACTTGGAGCACGCGAATCTAAATTTCCTCGCACACGATCAAACTGTCACGTTCACAGGCTGATTCAAGCAATCGCCGCAGTTCGTCGAAGCCTTGCCGTGCCAGGGCCAGTTCATCGGTGCGCTCGTCGGGCGGCACGTCGGCCAAGGGCGCCTCCGTCCAGGCGAGGCAGTCGAACAATCGGAGTTCGGCGACAATCGCGGCAAGATCGGCGCTGTCGTGCAGGCCGGCGGCATGCGGCCGATACGGCACACCGGCGAACGTGATTTCCCGACTGCCGCGGATCAGCCGCGCGACAAACTTCGGCGGTACGAAGCGGGCGAGCAATTCTTCAACGATGGGAAACTCGCAGGTTTCCTCCGCGGCATAGAGCAGACACTCGCCGGCTAGATGCCGCCAGACGCGGCGGTCGAACGGCATGTCACCACAGCGAATAAGCAGCGGTTGCTCTTCTGCGGAGAGGTGAAATCGGCGTCCGACTTGTTCGAGCCTGGGGGACAGCTCACGCGCGAGCCGCTGCAGCGGCTGAAAGGTCCGACGGCGGAAACTCTCGGCGATCGCCGGTGCGAGCCGGGCGCCAAAACGCTCGCGATCGTGAATCATTACGAGATGCATGATCGTGATCCAATCTGGGCCGTTCGCCGTGTCAATCGCCTGTCAGCGCGGGGAACGATTCGCGTCCAATCGGCGTCCAATTCTCATTATCGGCCCGAGAATACTGGCAATGACGAGCTTCGGTGGGTAAACTAGCCGTTCATAGCCCGCCGAACTCATTCCCGCACGAGGTCCATCCGATGCGCCGATCCATCCGTCCTCGCCTGGAGAATCTTGAAGCGCGCGTGACGCCGGTCCGCGCGGTCTTTTCGGTCGGGCAGGTGCTCGGCGATTTCTCTCAACCGCACACGACGACTGAGATTATGGCGACAATTCGCTCGGCGGATCCGATTGCGGAACTGCGGCGAATGACCAGCGGCGACGCGCAGGGCACTGGATTGATCGATCCGTCAAGCAGCCAGAAGATCCTCACGATGGACGGCAACTCGCTGGTTCAGGTCGCGCTCAAGCCCGGCGCCGATCCGGCCACGGCGGCGCGGTGGCTGGCCCGCCATCGGCAGGTCGTCTGGACCGAGCCGAACGCCATCTTCGTCGGCGATCCCGCCGATTTCACTCCGAACGATCCCCAGTACGGCTCGCAATATCACCTTCCGAAGATGCAGTTGCCGACGGCCTGGAACACGCAGACCGGAAACCCATCGATCATTGTCGCGATCACGGACAATGGCACCGCCTATAACCATCCGGATTTGTCGCAGAACATCTGGGTCAATGCGGGTGAGATTCCCAGCAACGGGATCGACGACGACGGCAATGGATTCATCGACGACGTTCGCGGGTGGGACTTCAACTTCAACGACAATGACCCCAACCCGGCCGGAAGCGACAACCATGGAACGCACACCGCCGGGATTGCCGCGGCGGTGACCAACAACGCCGTCGGCGTGGCGGGCGTTGCCGGCGGCAACGGATCGCCGACGACCGGCGTCCGAATCATGCCGATCCGCTGGGAAGGCGCCAACGGCTGGACCGCGGCGATGGTCGCCAACTCGTATACCTACGCCGCCAACAACGGCGCGAAGATTGTCAGCGCGAGTTACAACTTCGATGGCTGGGCGTCGAACAACACGGTCATCACGGCTTTCAACTATTCTTATTCACTGGGCGTACTGCACTTCAACTCGGCTGGCAACAACAACCAGAACAATCCGGCCCGCAGCGTCTTCACGCAAGCGCTGATGGTCGCCAGCACCGATTCGAATGACGTCAAATCTTCATTCTCGAACTATGGCACGTTCGCCGACATTTCGGCGCCCGGCTCGAATGTGCTGTCGCTCAGCGCCAGCTCGAGCGGCACGTCGTTCAGCTATGCCACGTTGAGCGGAACCAGCATGTCCACGCCGAACGCCGCCGGCGTCGCGGCCCTGATCTGGTCGCAGAATCCGACGTGGACGCGGGAGCAGGTCGCGGCTCAGATCCTCGCCACGGCGGATAACATCGACGCCCAGAACCCGAGCTTTGTCGGCCTCCTGGGCACGGGTCGGGCGAACGCCGCTCGCGCCTTGACCGAGACGATTCCCGCGCCCCGGTTCGGCAACATCACCGGCCTGCCGGCCCAGGGAACGAACACGTTCACGGCCTTCACTACGTTCACCGTGTTCACGCCGTTGCGATTTGACCCGACGACCGTCGTGGCTTCCAATTTCGAGCTGCGCGGCGACGGGCCCGACGGCGTATTCAACACGGCCGACGACGTGCTGATTCCGTTGACGATCAATTCCGGCACCCCGTACCGGGTGGGCACGAATTTCCTGACCTTCACCTTCTCAAGCATGAACCCGGATCGATACCGGTTCATCGCCAAGTCGGGCGGCCTACAGAACCCCTTCGGCGTCGCGCTGGACGGCAACGGCGACGGCGTCGCCGGCGACGATTTCGTCCGCGAGTTCGGTTTCCGATTGCAAGTGTCCGGCACGACGTACGAGGACTGGGACGGCAATGGCGTTCGCGGTCCCGCTGATCCCGTGCTGCCCGGCGTCGAAGTCTTTGCCGATCTGAACAACAACGGCACGCGCGAATCCAACGAGCCGTGGGCCATCAGCGACGGCAACGGATTCTACAACTTCGGCGGCCTGTCCACGGGCAATACCGTGATCCGGCAAGTCCCGAAGAGCGGCTACGTCACCTCCAGCGCCGCCACGCAGACAGTCAATCTGGCGACGACCACGTCCACGGTTGCCAACGTCGATTTCGGGCAGATCCAGAGCGCCCCGGCCGTGTATGGCCGCGTGTTCAACGACACCAACGGCAACGGTGTTCCCGATACCGGAGAGACCGGACAATTCGGGCGCGTCGTCTACGTCGACGCCAACAACAACGGCACGCTCGACAGTGGCGAGACGCAGACCACCACGGATTCGCTCGGCAACTATCGCATCCCGCTGGCGGCCGGAAACTACCCGATCCGGCTCAACTACCTCGCCGGCATGGGCGCCACGGCCCCGGCCAACAATTTGCACGTCGTCGACGTCACCACCGGACCGGTCACCGGAAAGAACTTCGGACAGCAGCCCGATTCCGTCGCGCCGACCGGCAGCGTCACGGTCGGGGACGGCAGCGCGTCGCGGTCGCGCGTCGAATCGCTGAAGGTCACGTTCAGCGAAGTCGTCGTGTTTACCAATAATGACCCGACATCGGCCTTCACGCTGACGAAGGCCGGCGCGGGCGCACTGAGCATCAACGCCGCGGCGGCGGTGGTCGGCGGGCAAACGATCGTCACGATCACGTTCCTCAGCGGCACGGAGTTCGGCTCGCTGTCCGATGGGCGCTACACGCTCACCGTCGATGCGACGCGCATCCGCGACGTGGCTCTCAATCAGGTTCAGCCCATCGCGCCGACGAATTTCCATCGCTTCTTCGGCGACGTCAACGGCGATGCGCGGATCGATATCGCCGATTTCGGGCCATTCTCCGCCACCTACAACCTGTCGACCGGTCAAACCGGATTCAATGGCCAATTCGACTTCAATAACGACGGCCGGATCGACATCGCCGACTTCGGCCCGTTCTCCGTCCGCTACTTCACGACGCTGCCGTGAGCCGATCCTCGCGCGCGGCAATGTGCACTCCCGAACCTGATTGAGGGTGGTCGCCATGCATCGATCTCAATCCGCCGAGTTCGGATGGAAGCGGCGCGGGCGCCGCCGCCGGCCGGAACTCATCGCCCTCGAGCAGCGCGCTCTGCCGTCGAGCACCCTGTACCTCGATTTCGGCGACAACTTCCCCGCCGGCGGGTTTGAGATCACCGACGGCCAACTCGGGTCCGATCTGGCGTCGGGCGGGCTTTCCGGGCCGAGCCTGTCGTATTCGAGTGCGACGCTGCTGCGGTTTCTGCCGACATCCCAGCGCGTCACGTTTGATTACAACGGCTCGGGCACGGTGAACGCCCAGGACTGGATCGACCTGCGCGCGGCGGTGGTCAGCCTGGTGGAGCGCTATTACGAACCGTTTGACGTGAACGTCGTCCTGGCGCCGGCCTTGGATAACTCCAGTTCCACGGCCTATTTCAACGGTATTCGGGATGCCCTCAATTCCGGGCCCGCCGTCACCGGCGAGCGCGATTGCTGGTGCTTCGTCACCTATGCCACGGTGGCGTCGAGCGGCGCGTCGGTCGGCGGCGACGGCGGCTTCTACGGCATCGCTTCCGGACGGGATATCGGTGGAAACAACGCCAATGACGATTCCTGTCTGGTCTGTGCCGACATCGTGTTCAACAATTTTCCCGGGGTCCAGGCCGACACGGCGCTGGGCTACACCACGGCGCACGAGCCGGCCCACAACTTCGGGTTGGCCCATACGTCGAACGTCGCATTGTCGAATTCCGATCTGATCGTCTCGAGCGCCGGCAGCACCAACCGAACCAATTTCGATTTCTTCACGCGGTATCCGCTGACGCTGGCGGGTTCATCCAGCGTCGTGAACAATCACGACCGCTACGCCAGCAATCTGGTCTTGGGATTGCGAGCCGGCGCGCCCGTATATGTCACTGGAACGGGCGAGCACGACATCATCACGATAACGCGGCTGACGGCCACGACGGCGACGGTCAGCGTGCAGGCGTTCACGAACGCGACGTACACGACGCCGGTGGCGGTGCCGGGCTCCGGCGGGCAGACGACTTACTCGTACACCCTGACCTTCAACGCCACCGACGGCATCCTGATCGACGGCGGGTTCGACAACGATCGCTTCGTCATCGACGGAACGCTCGGCGTGCCGATCCGCGTGCGCGGGATGGGCAGCACCGATCAGATGATCGTCAACGGCGGCGGCGCGGCCACGGCGACCTATATTGCCGATGCCGCCGCGCCGGTCGGCCTCGATGGCAACGCATCCTACGGCGGGACAATCGTCATCGGTTCGACGACCATCCAGTTCTCCGAATTCGAAACGGCCAGCACCATCGAAATCAGCGGCGTGACGACCCTCACGGTGCAGACGCCGAGCGCAGCCGACGTTATCACCGTGGATACCGTGACCGGCGGCCGGTTCCGCGTCGCCGGCACCAGCAGCTCCGTCGCCATCGTCCCGGTCATCGCCGACGTCACGAATCTCGTCGTCGATACCGCGACGAACGACGGCAAGAGCGGCGGCAACGACACGGTGACGGTCATCCTCGCCGGCGTCGTGGTCTCCGGCCGGCAGGTGACGATCGACACGGGCAACGGGTCCGACCAGGTCGTCGTCCAGTCATTGGCCGCGAATACCAATCTGACGATCAACGCCGGCGCCGGCAACGATACGATCCAGATCGACTCGAACGGCGCCGCCGCGGGTGGCACGGTCGATCAAATCCTCGGCCCGATCACCGTCAACGGCCAAGGCGGAGCCGACACGCTGACGCTGGAAGATTCCAGCGACACCACGGCCGATGTCGTCACCATTGACGCGACCAAGGTCGGATTTCCCGGCGACACGTTCTTCGGCACCGGCGGAGCGCTGACCTATTCCCAGATCGAGACGCTGAATCTCAACACTGCGTCAGCCGCCACGGGCGACACGATCAACCTGACGCCGAGCGCCGACACCGCGTTCAATATCAACGGCAACGCGCCGACGACCAGCCCGGGCGACCGGCTGACGCTGGATCTCAACGACGCGGGCACGCCGGTTCGCACCCCGAGCACCGGCACCAGCGGCGTCTGGACCTTCGCCAACCGTCAGTCTGTGACCTACACGAGTATCGAGGATCAACTCGTCAGCGCCACCCCGGCTGTCATCATCGGCGATGGAACGGCTCAGCGGTCCCGCGTCGAGCAGCTCCGCGTGGTCTTCGACCACGTGATCACGTACGCCGGAGCGCCGACGGCGGCATTCACCCTCGAAAGAATCGTCGGCGGAAACCCGGTTGGCAATGTGAGCTTCACTGTCAATACGCAGACCGTGGGCGACCACACCGAAGCGACGATCACGTTCACCAGCGATACCACCGCTGGCTCGCTGAACGACGGCCGGTATCGCCTCACGGTGCTCGCCAGCCAGGTGCTGGTGTCCGGCGTGGCGCTGTCGGCCGACACCGTCACGAACTTCCATCGCTTCTTTGGCGACGTCAACGGCGACGAGCGGGTGGACATCGCGGACTTCGGCCAGTTTTCGACGACGTACAACCTGATCGTCGGTCAGCCGGGCTACAATGGCGCGTTCGACTACAACGGCGACGGCCGGATCGACATCGCCGACTTCGGCCAGTTCGCCATCCGCTACTTCACGACGCTGCCGTGACCTCGGCCACTCGGTGCTCCGCCGGGCAGACGCTATCATGACCGCATGAGCGCCAATCGAGACGTCGTCCTGTCGTGCATTCAGCCCACGGGTTCCCTGCACATCGGCAACTATTTCGGGGCCGTGCAGAACTGGGTGCGGTTGCAGGAAACCCATCATTGCGTCTACGGCGTCGTGGACCTCCACGCGATGACCGTGCCGTTCGACCCCGAGGAGCTCCGCGCCAACACGCGAAACATGGTCGCCGATTTGCTCGCCTGCGGCATCGATCCAGCCAAGTCAATCCTCTTCGTCCAGTCGCTGATTCCCGAGCACTCCGAGCTGTGCTGGATTCTGTCATGTTTCTGCTCGTACGGTCTTTTGGGGCGAATGACGCAATTCAAGGACAAGAGCCAGCAGCTCGAGGACCGTTCGGAGCCGTCGATTTCGGCCGGATTGTTCACGTATCCCGTGCTCCAGGCGGCGGACATCTTGATCTATCGGACGAAGTACGTCCCCGTCGGAGTGGATCAGAAGCAGCATCTGGAGTTGTCGCGCGATCTGGCCGGGCGGTTCAATCGCTTTGCCGGCCGCGAGGTCTTTCCCGAGCCCGACGTGCTGCTGACCGCCACGCCGAAGATCATGTCATTGGCCGATCCGACGAAGAAAATGGGCAAGAGCCTCGGACCGAGCCATTACATCGGGCTGTTTGAAGACGAGAAGGGCGTTCGTTCGAAGGTAAAGTCGGCGGTGACGGATTCGGGTTCCCCGAACGAGGGATCGGCAATGAGTCCGGGGGTCGCGAACCTGGTCAGCCTGCTGCGGGCGTGCGGCCGGAAGTCCGCCGCCGAGCAGTTCGAGCGCGATCACGCCGCCGGCATCCGCAAATACGCCCCGCTCAAGGCGGAAGTCGCCGATGCGCTCGTCGCCTTGACCAGCGATTTCCGCGCGCGGCGCGCGGCGATCAGCGGCGATTCGGCGGCGCTGGATCGCCTCATTCGCGAGCAATCGGCCCGGGCGCGGGAACTGGCTCGCGCCACCATGCAACTGGTTCGAGACGCTGTCGGTTTGCCGACCGATTGAGCCGCTATTTCCTGACCAGCTCAAGCACTTCCCACAGGCTCGGATCCTCGGCGAACGGGAACTCCGAGCCGATGCTCAGCGTCTGCTCGCCGTGTTCATGGTCACGGACGCAATAAAAAACGCCGAGCCTCGGATGCTCTTCCGGATCGAAGCCGGTCAACGCGGCCGACGAGAGAAACGCTTCGATGCGGTAGCCACCCTTGAACAGTTCGCAGCGGAACGGCACGGCGCCCGTCGGCGCCAGCGGCGCGTCCTGCTGGGCTCGATGAATCTTCGCCGATACGAAGCACGGTTCATCTTTGTCCGATCCGCCGCCGGTCGGCAGGAAATGAAATTGATGGCACGTCCGGCTGGCGCGATGGCTGGCCCGGGCGTCGCGCGTGTCGATCCACAGCGTGACGCCGTCGGAGTGCCTGGGTTTGGCGGCGTCGCCCTGCGGCGGCTGCTGTTTGCCGCGAATGGTCGCCTCGAATCCCAGCCCGTGTTCGTTCCAGGCGATGCGCACATCGGCGAAATTGGTGGATCCGTCGATCCCGGCGAGGTTGTCGAGCCGGCAGGACTCGGGCAGGTCGATGAGCGCGCCGCGGCCCTTGAGCGGCATCGCCTTGACATAGCGGCAGGGATGGGCGACACGGACCAAAAATCGCGCGGGGATCAGTGTCATGAAAGACAGCTTAGGCACAGAGGCCCGCAGATCCACGCCGATCGTTTCGTTCGATGTGCCCGCGGCTGACTTAGTCGCCGGCCACGGGTTTCGTCGCCGCGGGTTGCAGCAGGCTGCGTTCCAGGACTTCCCTGGCTCGATCGAATTCCGGCTGCCAGTGGATCTCCGGCTCGCCGCGGACCAGGCAATCGCGCAGCTTCTCGAGCGTGTTTCGAGCCATGTGCGGACATTTGTTGCAGGCGCAGGTGATGCCCGGTACGGGATGATATCGGTGCCGCGGATGCTTCGATTGCAATTGCCAGAGCATGTTCGCCTCGGTGGCGACCAGGAAATCGGTCGGCTCCGCGAATCCGCCGACGTAACGAATCATCGCTTCCGTTCCGCCGATGAAATCCGAATGCTCCCGGATGTTGGCCGGGCATTCCGGGTGAGCGATGGTCTTGGCGTGGGGCAGCTTCCGCTTCATTGCCAACAGGTCCTGCAGGCTGAAGATCTCGTGAACCATGCAGGTTCCGTCCCAAAGGATCATCTTTCGACCGGTGACGTCCTCCAGATACGAGCCGAGATGCTTGTCCGGCACGAAGAGGATTTCGACGTCTTTCGGCACGCGGTCGATGATCTCTCGTGCGTTGCCGCTGGTCACGACCCAATCGGAGAGCGCCTTCACGGCCGCGGAACTATTGATGTAGGTGACGGTCTGGAACCTCCGGCCATTGATGCGGAGCATCTCCTGGTAGCGGGCGAGCTTGTCGGCCGGGCAGGAGTCGGCCAGCGAACAGCCGGCGAGCAGGTCCGGTAACAGCACCCGCTTGGTCGGGTTGAGAATCTTGGCGGTTTCGGCCATGAAGTGGACGCCGCAGAAGACGATCGTCGGCGTCGTCACTTTTGTCGCGGCCCGGGCCAGTTGCAGGCTGTCGCCGGTGTGGTCGGCCAATTCCTGAATCTCGCTCTCCTGATAGTAGTGAGCCAGGATCGTCGCCTGCTTTTCTTTCTTGAGCTTGAGGATTTCGGCGGCGATGTCGTCGACGACGGGTGCGGCAGCCATGGCGCGTTCCTTGTTTTTCGCGTGGCGGAGGAACAACCCACTCGTTCCGACCAATTATAGCGGTTCGACTAGGCGAATGGCGCGAATGACGGTAGGTTATGCGCGGGCCGCGCCGGCTGCGCGGCGCGGGAAACCCAGAGACGTCGCGCGCACGCCGCGACGCACGCCCAGGATTGTGCCGATGTCAGAACTTTTTGCGCAGATTCGGGATGTCTTCCTGAATCTCTTCAACATGCCGGAGCTCATGAACGTGCTCGGCAAGCCCGAGATGACCGTCGCCGCGTTCGTCGCTCTCAACCTGATCGTGTTCACGGAAACCGGGCTGCTGATCGGGTTCTTTCTGCCCGGCGATTCCCTGCTGGTCACGGCCGGGATCGTCGCCGCGAGCACCGGCTGGAACGTGCCGCTGCTGATCGTCACGCTCAGCATCGCGGCGATCGTCGGCGACAGCGTGGGCTATTCGATCGGCTACCGTTCCGGGCCGCATATCTTCAACCGACCGCAATCGCGCTTCTTCCGCCGCGATCACCTCCTGGCCGCACAGCGCTTCTACGAACGCCACGGCGGCAAGACGATCGTTCTGGCCCGCTTCATGCCGATCATTCGTACCTTCGCGCCGGTCGTCGCCGGCGTCGGCCGGATGAACTATCCCCGCTTCCTGTTCTTCAATGTCTTCGGCGGCATCGGCTGGGTCTCGAGCATGATCCTGCTCGGCTACTATCTGCCGACGATGATCGATCCGATTTTCAAGCGCTGGTTCGGCGAACAGTTCGAGATTCGCAATCACATCGAAAAGGTGATCATCGTCGTGGTGTTGATTTCGATCTCGCCGGGCTTTATCGCCTGGTGGCGATCCCGAGCCGCGCGAACGCCGGAACCGGAACTCGCCGCCGATGCGCACCGATAGGCCCGGATGTCGACGAGCTGGATGGCTCTATCTCGGCGCCCATCCGGGATTAATTCTTTGCTTTTTCTTTTAACACCTCGATCGCCTTCTCCCACGTCGGATCGCGGTCCTTGTAGGCGTCCGGCGGCTCGTTGACGACGACGTCCGGTTTGATCCCTCGCCCTTCGACCACCGTGCCGTCGGGCATCATGTCGACCCAGCGCGAATACCACACGGTCAGATCGAGTCCCGGCAATTTGAAGGGCCGGGGATTGCCGCTGGACCCGCGAGTCGGCTGGCCCACCAGGGTCGCCTGTGGCAGCGCCCTGAGCATCTTGACAAATCCTTCGCCGCTCGACACGGCGCCGGGGCCGATCAGCACCACGAGCGGCTGATTGAGCGGTTCGGACTGGCCCTTCAGTCGCCGCGGCTGCGGCGGGCCAAAATCGCTCGGCCGGGGTCCGTTACGGAAACGGCTCAGCGCGTAAACGGTGTCCTGGCCGCAGAACATCTCGGCGATGTCGCGGGCGAGCGCCTCATCGCCGCCGTGCGCGTCCCGCAGGTCGATGATATATCCCGGAGCGCCGCGCATCCGACCGAACAGATCGATGACGCGCTTGACGCTGGCGCGATCCGCCGCCGACTGCCGAATCATGATGAATGCGCCGAAGTCGCCGTCCAGCGTACGGCCGACCACCGCGAAGTCGCCGCAGGGGATCCGTGAGCCGAGCGCCGCCAGCGTCGCATCGCGATTAAAATTTGGCGTCCACGAATGAAACAGCGTCGGGATGCGTTCGTTGCCGCGATCAATCCAGATGTGCCCGTCGCGGCACTCGATCAGCATTCGGGCCAGGGCGTCGGCAAAGGCGTACCCGCTCGGAGCGGCGAGGCACTTCGGTCGGTGCCGATCGCGCAGCGCCGGCCAGTCGATCGACTTGTGCTCGACGTAACTGTAATGGCGTTCGAAATCGGCGGCGAAGGCGTCGAACGCCGCTTCGAGCTTGGCGCGCTCGATCGGCGGTTCGCGTGGGACGAGCGTGACGTCCGTCGCTCCGGCCGCGGCCTCGGCTGATACGAACGGCCGATCGAGCAACGTCAGCGTGTATTGTCCCGCCGACGGCACCGTCAATGCGAACGACCCGCCCGGCTCGGTTCGATAGCGCCCCTTGAACGACGGGCCGCGCAGTTCGAGAGTGTAGATTTTTTGTTCTCGTGGCAGGTTCTTGAGCTCATCGAGAATCAACGGCGGAATCTCGATCCGGCCGGAAATCGTCGGCCCGCTCGCCAGGACGAAATCGCGCTGTTCGGTCGCTCCGCCGGCGATTCGCAGGTCATCGCGCAGAAACGTGTCCTCAAACGGCACGTACCCCTGGGCGGAGACGATGATGGTTCGGACGGCCAGGGCATCGCCGCGCGGAATCGGCATCGAGAGCGTGTATCGCCCTTCGGCGTCCGTCTGCGTGTGCGTCGAGCCGAGAACGGCGACGGTCGCGCCCGCGATCGGTCGGCCGTCGATGTCGCGGACAACGCCGGTCATCCGGGCCGGTGGCGCGGCCGGCGACAGCATCAACCCAGCCAAAAGCAGCGCGGTCATGTTCTGATTGTCGCAAGTTCGGGCGACTTCCATAATAGCGACGAATCGACCTCAACGCATCGGCGGTGACTCATGAGCGATACAAAACTGCGGCAGATTCTGCGATCGCAGCTCGACGAGATCAAAAAGCAGGGTCTGGAAAAGCGCGAGCGCCTGATCGAAAGCCCGCAGGGAACGGAGATCGTGGTCTCCGGGCGGCGCGTGATCAACTTCTGCGCGAACAACTATCTGGGGCTGGCGAATCATCCGGCCGTGGTCGAAGCGGCCCACGAAGGACTTCGCAAACACGGCTACGGCCTGTCCAGCGTGCGCTTCATCTGCGGCACGCAGCAACTTCACCGCGATTTCGAGCGGACGATCGCGCGGTTTCATGGCAAGGACGACGCCATCGTCTATACCAGTTGCTTCGATGCCAACGGGGGCCTGTTCGAGACGCTGCTCACCGACGCCGACGCCGTCATCAGCGACGCGCTGAATCACGCCAGCATCATCGACGGAATCCGGCTGTGCAAGGCCCAGCGGCATCGCTACGCGCACGCCGATCTCAGCGAACTCGAGAAAGCCCTGAAGGATACGCAGTCTTGCCGACTGCGATTGATCGCCACCGACAGTGTTTTCTCGATGGACGGCGATTTGGCGCCGCTGCCGCGAATCTGTGATCTGGCCGAGAAGTACGGTGCCGCCGTGATGATCGATGAGTCGCACGGCACCGGGCATTTCGGCACCGGCGGCCGCGGCGCGGCCGAGCACCTCGGCGTCCTTGACCGCATCGACATCATCACCAGCACGCTGGGGAAAACTCTCGGCGGGGCCGTCGGCGGATTCACCACCGGCAGCCAGGAGGTCGTGGACATGCTGCGCCAGCGTTCGCGCCCGTACCTGTTCTCCAATTCGCTCACGCCATCGATCTGCATGGCGGCGATGAAAGCGATCGAGATTGTCTCGTCCAGTTCCGAGTTGCGCGTGAAACTTCAGGCAAATACCAAACGGCTGCGGAGCGCGCTGGAAGGAGCCGGGTTCACGATCAAGCCAGGCGACTCGCCGATCCTGCCGGTGATGATCGGTGACGCGGCCCTGGCGTCAAAAATGGCTGACGCCTTGCTGCAGAAGGGCATCTATGTGATCGGCTTCAGCTACCCGGTGGTGCCGCAGGGTCAGGCGCGGATACGAATTCAGGTTTCGGCCGCACATACCGACGAGCAACTCGACCGCGCGGCGGCGGCCTTCGCCGAGGTCGGGCGGGAACTGAAAATCATCTAAGTGCCGCACTCCGCTCCGAAGACTCCGCGTCGCGGCTAACCGGCATAGCGCTGCCGGATGGTCGGGATCAGATACTCGTGGAAGGCCCGATGGAAGTCGTATTGGGGAGCCAGGCCCCAATCGCGGCGGGCGGCGGAATCGTCCACGTCGGCCGGCCAGCTATCGACGATGCCTTGCCGTTTTTCGTCCACCCGCGTCGTGATCTCGGCCGTCGGAAACGCAGCCCGGACGACGGCTTCGATTTCCCCGGCCGAGGGGTTGAACGCGCCGATGTTGTACACCGTCCGCGTCAGCCGATCACGCGGAGCGGCGGCCAGCGCCAATAGCGCATCGACGGCGTCGGGCATCGCCATGAACGGAATCCGCGTGTCGGCACGGACGAAGCACGCGTACGGTTTGCCCTGCGCGGCCGCGTGGATCATTTCCGGCGCGTAGTCCGACGTGCCTCCCGACGGCACCGTCACAGCCGATATCAATCCGGGAAATCGAATCGAACGAAAATCCACTTTGCCGGACAGCGTCTCGGCCGCGAGCCGCTTGTAATGCCGGAAGTAATAGTCGCCGAGCAACTCGCAATAGAGCTTGTTGCAGCCATACATCGTGGTCGGATGGTTGTAATCGTCCTCGCGGACTTTGCCGGCTTTCACCTTCGCTTCCAGGCTCGGCATGCCGTAGGCGGCGATCGACGAAGGATAGAGAAACGCCACCGGCCGGCCATGTGATTCGCCCTGCTTCTGCGCGAACTCCAGCATCGCCATCGTGCCTTCGACGTTGACGGCGTGCGCGGCGGTCGGGGCGAATTCGCAGCGCGTGGACAGCAGAGCGGCCAGGTGAAAGACGCGATCGATTTCGTACTCGGCCAGGAGGCGATCCAGCAACTGTTTGTCGAGAATGGAACCGGTGACTTGCCGCAAGACCAGCCGATCGAGTTCCGGCGCCAGCGGGTTGAGGTCCAGCGTGACAATCGCACGCTCGCCGGCGGCCGCCAGTCGCTCGATGAGCCCGTGGCCGATCTCGCCCGAAGCGCCCGTGATCAATGCAGCCGGTTTTCGAAGCATGTTTGAATGACCCACTGATAAACATGGATCCACGCAGATTCAACATCTGCGTTTATCTGTGTGAATCTGTGGTTGTTTTCTCTTGAGCCCAGGTCTTTGCAAGCTCCACGAGCACCCGCACCGCGGATTCCATTTCCTCCAGGCAGGTCCACTCGAGCGGCGAGTGCGGATTGTGCTCGCCCGTCGAGAGGTTCGGCGTCGGCAGGCCCATTTCCGTGAGGCGCGATCCGTCGGTTCCGCCGCGGATGCTCAGGATTTTCGGCTCGAACCCGGCGCGCTTCATCGCATCGATCGCAAAGGCCATCGCTCGCGGCTCGTTTCGGATACCGTCGGCCATGTTGCGATACTGCTTGGCGACCTCGACGCTCACGCGCGCGGCCGGGAATTCCGTTTCCAGCAAGCGGCCGATCGACCGCAACAATTCCGCTTGATCGGCGAGCTTCGGCGTTTCAAAATCGCGCAGCAGGAAATGGAGTTTCGTTTCGCCGACGCCGCCCTCGATGGTGTAAGGATGGATGAATCCCTGCCGCTCGGCCGTGGTTTCCGGGCTCAGCGTGGCGCGCGGCAGGCGGTCGAGAAACAGCCCGGCCAGTCGAATGGCGTTGACCATCCGGCCCTTGGCGATCGACGGGTGGATGTTGACGCCCGTAATCGTGACGGTCGCCTTGTCAGCCGAAAACGTCTCGCCCTCGATTTCGCCCTCACCCATGCCGTCAAGCGTGTAGCCAACCACCGCGCCGAGTTTCTTGAGGTCGACGTGATCGACACCGTGGCCGATTTCCTCGTCGCACGTAAAGCAGATGCGGATCGGCCCGTGTTCAATTTCCGGATGCGCGAGCAGGTGCCGGGCCAGTTCCATGATCACGGCGACGCCGGATTTGTTGTCGGCTCCGAGAAGCGTCGTGCCGTCCGTCGTGATCACCGTCTTGCCGGCGCAGCGCGCCAGGTCGGGGTTTTCCGCGACACGCAGCACCTTGCTCGTGTCGCTTGGAAGCACGATATCCTTTCCGTTGTAGTTGGTGTGCACGACCGGCTTCACATTCTTCGCGGTCGTCTCCGGAGACGTGTCCTGATGAGCGAAAAGTGCAATAACCGGCACCGGTCGCTTGATCGTGGCGGGAATCGTGGCCATGACGATCCCGTGCTCATCTTGAGCTGCGTCCTGCAAGCCAAAATCGAGAAGTTCCTTCGTGAGCAGGCGGCCGAGCTCGAGTTGTCCCGGCGAACTGGGGTAGGTTTTCGAACCCTCGATCGCCATGGTGTCGATTTTCACGTAGCGAAGAAAGCGATCGAGGAGTGTGGACATGTCGCTGGCCGGGTTGGGGGTTATGGATCAGAGAAATCATATCGGTTTGGGATGACGATTACTGTTTCGACTTGACGCCGATCTTGGGACACACATCGGCCAGGGCGCAGCGGTCGCAGGCTGGCTTCCGAGCCAGACACACCTGCCGACCGTGCGCGATCATGCGATGGCTGAACATGACCCAGTCTCGTTCTGGAATCACCTTCATCAGGTCGTGTTCGACCTTGACCGGGTCTGTGTGCCTGGTCAGGCCGAGCCGCCGACTGAGGCGGCCGACGTGCGTATCGACAGCGATCCCCGGGACGCCGAAGGCGTTGCCAAGAACCACATTCGCGGTTTTTCGCCCGACGCCCGGGAGCTGGACGAGGTCTTCCAATCGCGATGGCACCTCGCCGCCGTGCCGCTCGACAATCAGTCGGCAGCACGCCTGAATGTTCTTGGCTTTGGCTCGGAAAAACCCCGTGGATTGGATCCCGGTTTCGAGATCGCGGAGGTCGGCCTCGGCGTAATCCCGAGGCGAGCGGTAGCGGGCGAAGAGCGCCGGCGTGACCATGTTCACGCGCGCATCAGTACACTGCGCGGAGAGAATGGTAGCGACGAGCAATTCCAGCGGCGTGCGGAACTCGAGCGCGCAATGCGCATCTGGATAGAGTTTCGCCAGACGGCGCAAGATGATCCGTACGCGGCTGGAATCGTCGGAAGCAGACCGGCTCATTTCTCGCCGATCATGACGATCAGCAGGTTGCGGGCGCGCTTGAGCGACCGAATCACATCCATCAATTGTTCTTTGCCGGCGGCGCGAGCGAGCATCAGGCACTCGTCGATGTGCTCTTCCAGCGGCTGCAGGAGCGTCGCCTTCAGGGGCTTCGGCGCCGCGGGCGCATGAGCGCCGTTGACGCTGGCCGACGATTTCCGACGCCGCTTCCGCATGCCGAGCTCCCGTCGCAGGCGGCTCTTGACGTTGGCGGCAATCTGTCGCACGCCTTCATTGAACGGCTTGCCCGGGTAGGCTTTCTCCCAAGCCGCTTTCAGCCCGTCATACTCCCGGGCGCGCAAGAGTTCCTGGTCGGCCTTAAACAAGGCTTTCAATCGCGCGCTGGTGCTATCCGACGGAACCTTGGTCTTAGCCATCGTCGTCTCCATTTGGCGACAGAATTGAAAATACCGGACACAAATACCACAGTGATAATAGGACGCATGACGCGTATGACAAGTGACGTCACACGGAAACTCACATGCGCGCCACGGCGCAGTCGCTGTTATAAATGGTTGTTTGTTTCTGCACAGTCGGCGGCAATCAGCGGTCGGCTTGCGTCTCAGCCGGATCGCGGCCATCGGTCCACGGCCCGGCGAGCGCTTGATAGTCCTCCGGAACGAGCGTGCTGCCGGCGTCGCCGCCCTGCCAGCCCTGGATCTGGTTCGGTTTAGCGCGGGCGCGGCTGCGGGCTTCCCAGCGGCTGGCCCAGCTCGCGTCTGCCGGCACGGCTTTACGCAGTTCGCGGTCCCAGAATAATGCCTGACCGTTGCGATAACTCTGCACGCCCATGGCGACGGTTGTGAACGCCGCGGCGCCCAGCTCCGGCGGGCTGAGCGTATCGCGTTTGCGACTGCGGACGCATTCGAGAAAATCGGCCCACAATTCCGGCGTCGTATCGCGATCCGGGCAGGTCGCCTGAAGATCGCCTTTCTCCTCGCCGGCGACTTTCGGCCGGCCGGGACCGCCCGACGTGCCCTGTGGCAGCACTTCCATGCCCATTTGCTTGTCGCGTTTGGTGAATCGAATCGTTGCCAGTTTGCCGCGGATCACTTCCTCGATCGGGTAGTCGTTGATCATGGTCGCGGTGACGAGAAGTTGACAGCCTTCGTCATAATCGGCGACGATGGCGGCGACGTCGGGCACGTCGCGGCCGTCGTACTCAAGGTACAGTCCGCCGCCGCCAACGACGCGAGCCGGCGTCCGCACGCCCATGGCCGCGATCATGTGCGTCGTTTGATGCACGAACAAGTCCGTGAACATGCCGCCGCCGAACGGCCAATAACACCGCCATTGAGCGAAGATCGCGCGATCAAATGGCATCTCCTTCGGCGATGGGCCGATTGGCGGTCCGCCATTGACGCGGAATTGATGGCCCAGGAACATGTCCCAATCCACTGTTTTCGGATTCATCTCCCGAAACAGACGGTAGTATCGCCACTGCCCCATCGTTGAATTGCGGTAATAGCTCGTCTGAGCCTGACAGACGTGTCCGATCTTTCCGTTGTGAATCAACTCATAGGCCGCCTGCCAGCGCGGCTCGGCCATCGACTGCACACCGACCGTCATGACGCGGTTGTGTTTGCGCATGGCGTCGGCGACGGCCCAGGCCTCGTCGATCGTCTTGGTCATCGGTTTTTCGCAGTAGACGTCCTTGCCCGCGGCAGCGGCATCGATGCACATCTTGGCGTGCCAGTGGTCCGGCGTGGCGATGCAGACCACATCCAGATCTTTCGAGTCCAGCAGCCGGCGATAGTCCTTCGTGACGCGCTGCTTGTCGTTGACGTCGAGGCCGCATTTCTTCGCGGTGGGATACAGGCCCTGAAGGTAGGTGCGGTCGTCGCCGCGGCTATTCTTGTAAGTCGTTTCGAGTCCGTCCCACACGTCGCAGACGGCCGCGGGCGCCACGCCCTGTTTCTCGCGCGCCAGCTTGTTGATCAAGTCCACATGCGCCTGGCAGCGCCCGCCGACGCCGATGAATCCGATCTGAATCGTCCCATTGGCTCCAGGGACGCGGGCATAGCTGGCGGCCGGCAACGTCATTGCCGCTCCCAAAGCCGCGGTGGTGCGAAGAAAATCCCGGCGATCGGCGGTCATCGTCCTTCCCTCCCGTTTTCGTGGGGCGCCCGTGGTCGTCGCTGTTCCAGGAGCCAAGTCCAGAGTTCGTCGGTGGCGTACGCCTGATCCCAGCAGTTATGGCGGACGCCGGGGTATTCGGTGTAGCGCGGTTTCCCGCCGGCTTGTTTCAGTGCGTCGATCATGCGGCGGGAGTTGTCGACGCGGACGGCCGGATCGTCGCTGCCATGGAAACACCAGCACGGAACGCTTTTCAGCGCGCCGGCAGCGTCGCGATCGCCTCCACCACAGATCGGCACAATCGCGGCGAATCGCTCCGGATGCCGGCTCGCCAGCGCCCACGCACCGTAGCCGCCCATGGAAATCCCTGTCAGATAGACGCGCTGGGGGTCGATTCGAAAATCCTTCTGAACCTGGTCGAGGATCGCCAAGGCGCGCTGGCCCTCCGGCCGATCGGGATGCCAGGTCGAGAGAATGTCGCGCTCGCGCTTCTGCGCTTGCGGAAATACGACGATCGCGGGGAACGGCTTGTCCCGGTTGCGGATCGCCTTGCCCAGCCCGGTGCGGGTGGGTGCGAAACCATCGGTTCCGGCCTGCCCGGCGCCGTGCAGGAATAGCACGACCGGCCAGGACTTGTCCGGCGAATAGTCCGGTGGGATGTAGATCGAGTATCGGACCGCATGGCCGTCGGAACCGGTGTACGATCGTTGGATGAAGCCGGTCTCCGCCCCGCGCGCGCCGGAGATTACCAGCAGGATGAACAAGACCGCGGGCGATGAATGCATGAACCGCACAGATATCCTCGACTGATGGACCACCGGCTGCGCTTCGATGGCGCAGTTGCATCGCCGTTATACGACTTCAGTATATCCTGCTTCCCGCCATCCCCGCATGCCCCCGTCCATCGACAGCACGTTGGTGTAGCCCATTTTCTGAAGATTATCGGCGGCGAGCGCGGACCGGAACCCGCCGCCGCAATAAAGCACCAGCGGCGCCGACTTGTCCGGCACTTTCGCTTCGATGTCGCGCTCGATGACGCCCTTGCTCAGGTGAATCGCGCCGGGAATGTGCCCGGCGGCGTATTCGCTTTCTTCCCGCACGTCGATCAACAGCGAACCGGCGGGAACCTGGCCGTTCTTCACGTCGTCCACGGAACATTCGCGGATGCGCTTCTTGGCATCCTGAACCAATGCGAGAAACCCCGGCGCGTGTTTCATGGCCATCACCGAATGTAGCGATTGATGATGTTCTCGAGCAATTCCTGCCGGCCGGAGACGTTCGGGTCGGGAGCGCCTTTGCCGAGCATATAGCGCTCGAGATCGGCGAAGCCGACCCGGCCGGATTCGATCTCGGTTCCGATGCCGCTGTCCCAACTGGCGTAGCGCTGCTTCAGGAAGTCGCTCAGAACGCCCTCGGCTCGGATGCGGGCCGCCACTTTGAGCCCGAGCGCGAACGCATCCATCCCGCCGATGTGCGCGTAGAAAAGGTCGATCGGCTCAAAGCTCTCGCGGCGGACTTTGGCATCGAAGTTGACGCCGCCGGTCGTCAATCCGCCGGCGCTGAGGATGGCGAGCATGATCTGCGTCGTCAGATAGTAGTCCGTCGGGAACTGATCGGTGTCCCATCCGAGGAGCAGATCGCCGCGATTGGCGTCGATCGAGCCGAGCATGCCCTGGCTCGCGGCGAGGGTCAGTTCGTGCATCATCGTGTGCCCGGCCAGCGTCGCGTGATTGGTTTCGATATTGAGCCGGAAATGCTCAGCCAATCCGTAGCCGCGCAGAAACGCCAGGCAGTTCGCGACGTCGAAATCGTACTGGTGGACCGTCGGCTCCTTCGGCTTCGGTTCAAGATAGAACGGGCCGCGGAACCCGAGCGCCTTTTTGTAATCCACGGCCATGTGGAAGAAGCGTGCGAGGTGGTCGAGTTCCCGTTTCAAGTCGGTGTTGAACAGATTGGAATAGCCTTCGCGTCCGCCCCAGAAGAGATACGCTTCGCCGCCGAGCTCCTGCGTGACCTCCATCGCCTTTTTGACCTGAGCGGCCGCATAGGCGAAGACGTCGGCGTTGCAGCTCGTGGCCGCGCCATGCACATAGCGCGGGTGCGAGAACAAGTTGGCGGTGCCCCACAGCAACCGAACGCCCGTTCGCTCCTGCTCCGCTTTGAGCAGCCGGACGATGCGGTCGAGGTTGCGATTCGTTTCGGCGAGAGTGCGGCCTTCGGGAGCGACGTCGCGGTCGTGGAAGGCATAAAACGGCGCCCCGAGCTTCTCGATGAACTCGAAGCCGACGCGGACGCGCGTCTCGGCCATTTCCATCGAATCGGAGCCGTCTTCCCAGGGTCGAATCGCGCAACCGGGCCCGAACGGATCGGCGCCTTGACCGCGAAAGGTATGCCACCAGACGACCGAGAAGCGCAGATGTTCGCGCATGCTTCGGCCGTCGATTACCTCGTCCGGGTTGTAATGGCGGAACGCGAGAGGGTTCCGGGAATCAGGTCCCTCGTAGCGGATCGGCGGGACATCTGGGAAGTAAGCCATGGCAGTGCTCACCGATTGGCCGCCGTCAGGCGCCCTTGCTGAACAAGTGCAACGCGAGCGATGCGATCAGGACAATTAGCGCGATCACCACGAGCGTATTCAGCAGCGAAAACATGTTGTACAGCGATGACAGCGCGTTGCCCAAGTGCCAGACGTCTCGGTTCTGAGTCGTGACGATCTTCAGGAACGACGCGCCGGATGACCGCGACCAGAACCCGATCGCCAGGAAGATCGCGGCGCAGACGGCAAGGATGACGGTCGGCAGCCACTTGAGCCAGCGGCCGACGTGATCCGGTGAACTGACCTCGCCCGAGGCGACTTTCAAACCCGCCATGACCGCCTGCACCGCCAAGACCAGGCCGAGCACGACGACGAACATGCCGACGGAGCGCATCTTCACGGCGAGGCTGGTGATCAGCCGATTCTGCTCGTCGTTGAACTCAGTTTGCGGAGTCGACTGCATGGCAGCCTCTTAAAAATGATCCTGCTACTCGCTGAGAGCGCGGATCAGAGTCAAAACGAACGCCGGGAGGTCGTCGGGCTTCCGGCTGGTGATGAGGTTGCCGTCGCGGACGACTTCCGCATCTTCATACAGTCCGCCGGCGTTGATCACGTCGTCCTTGATGGCGAAATAACACGTCGCTCGCTTGCCGCGCAACGCCGGGGTGGAGCAGAGGACCCAGGGGCCGTGGCAGATCGCGGCGAGAATCTTGCGCTCCTCGACCATGCCGCGGACGAAGCGCAACGTCGATTCGCTGCGGCGCAGGAAGTCCGGCGCGAATCCGCCGGGAATCACGAGGGCGTCGAACTCGGCGGGTTGGCAGTCCTTGGCCGCCTTGTCGCTTTTCGCTGGATAACCCATCTTGCTCGGATAGGCGATACCCGCCTCGGGGCCGACCAGCGTGACGCGGCATCCCGCCTCCTTCAGGCGGTAATACGGATACCAGATTTCGAGTTCCTGATACTGTTGCTCGACGAGGATCGCGACGCGGTCTTTCATGGCGCACCCGGACGCAGGATTGTGGGGGCATTGTATGCGTTTCGGCGGAGGCGGGTCAGCGGTAACCGGCGTCGGCACTCCGCATTGACATGCCCCCCCGGTTTGCCGTATGCGGCCGCGACGACTCCGACCGCGGCGAGGGGTATTGCATGGACGCACGGCTGCGCGGGACGCTCGGGCTGATGGTGCTGCTGGCCGGCGCCGCCATCGCCTCTGCGCAACCGCCGGAAGGCGTCACCGTCGCCGACGTCAGCGTCCGCGGCCAGAAGCTCGTGGCCGCCGATAGTATCCTCGCCAAGATCAAGACCCGCAAGGACCGGCCCTACAACCAGGCGGAAGTGCAAGGCGACGTCGCCACGCTAATGGCCACGCGCCAGTTCGCGCGGGTCACGCCCTATGTCAATGTCAACAGCGACAATACGGTCGCCGTCGTCTTCGAGGTGCAGGAATACCCGAATCTCGTTCAGGAGATCCGCTACGAAGGCGCCAAGCACTTGAAGGACGACGAACTCAACAAGATCACCGGGTTGAAGCGCGGCGTGCCGCTCAATCCCGTGGCCAACAAGCTCGCCGTCAACGCCATCCAGCGAAAGTACCAGGAGCAGGGCCGGCTCTATGCCAGCGTGGAACTCGTCGAGGGTGGCAACCCCGGCGATACGCGCGTCGTTTTCCGCATCACCGAGGGTCGGATCGTCAAAGTCGGCCGCGTATCGTTCGAAGGCAACACCTTCGTCAGCGGCGAGCGGCTCCGCACGCAAATCAACACGTCGCGCACGCTGCTCGGTCTCGGCGGCGATTACAACCCGCAGATGATCGATTTCGACGTCGCCAAGCTCGAGGATTATTACCGGACCTACGGCTTTCAGGACGTGCGTATCAACCGCGAACTGATCTACGACGGACCCGACCGCGTTCATCTTGTGTTTCACATTTCCGAGGGGCCGCGCTATCGCGTCAGCCAGGTGCAGTTCAACGGCGGCAAGTCGATGGACGCCGAACGGGTGAAAAGCGTCACGAAGTTGAAACCGGGCGAAGTGTACGACAAAAACGTCGTGACAGCCGACCTGCGCAACATTCGCGCCCTCTACGGCAATACCGGCGTCTTGGTGAACCCGAAGGAAGAAGTGTTTCAGACCGGACCCGGTGAAGTCACCGTCCAGTACACGTTGCAGGAGCGTCCGCCGGCCACCGTCGGTCAGGTCATCATCATCGGCAACACGGTGACGCGCGACAATGTGATTCGGCGACAGGTTCCGCTGCGTCCCGGCCAGATTCTGACTTATCCGGACCTTCAAGTCGCCGAAGCGAATCTGGCCCGGCTGGGCATCTTCGAGACCGATCCGGAAAAGGGTCAGCGGCCGACGGTCACCGTCCTCGATCCCGACAGTGACAATCCGGTCAAAGACATCCTGGTTCAGGTGACCGAAGCGCCGACTGGCAGCTTCCTGCTGGGCGTGGGCGTCAACTCGGACGCCGGCATCTCCGGCTCGATCGTGCTCAACGAGCGGAACTTCGACATCACGCGGGTGCCGACGAGCCTGGATGAACTGCTGAGCGGGCGGGCTTTCCGCGGCGGCGGGCAGGAATTCCGGCTCGAAGCCGTTCCCGGCAACCGATTCCAACGCTACACGATGAGCTTCCGCGAGCCGTCGCTTCTCGACAGTCAGATCAGTCTCGGCAACAGCTTGTACTACTACACACGCGGCTTCACGGAGTACAACGAGCAGCGCCTCGGCGGCCGGCTGGTGTTGGGCCGACGGCTGGCCGATACGTTCTGGAGCGGCACGGCGAGTCTGCGGCTCGAACAGGTCTCGGTGTTCGATGTGCCATACTTTGCGCCGCCGTCGATCTCCGACGCCAGCGGCGAGGACTTCCTGGCCGGCGCCCGCTTGGCCGCACTTTACGACAGCCGGGACAACTTCCTTCGGCCGTCAGCCGGCATGCAGTTTGAAGCCGGCTACGAGCAGATCTTCGGCGACCACGTGTACCCGCTGTTCAGCGTCGAGGGGTCGCGCTACTTCACCGTGTATCAGCGGCCGGACGGCAGCGGCAAGCACGTGCTGGCCGCCCGCAGCCAGGCCTATTTCACCACCACGAACGCTCAGGTCTACGAACGCTTCTACGCCGGTGGTTTCCGCTCGCTCCGCGGCTTCTCGTTCCGCGGCGTCGGCCCGTTCGTCAACGGTCTGAACACCGGCGGCACATTCTCATTCCTGAACAGCGTCGAGTACCAGGTGCCGGTGCTGGCGAGCGACAAGCTCTTCGCCGTCGCCTTCGTCGATTCCGGAACGGTGGAGAGCAAGATTCAGATCAACGACTACCGCGTGTCGCTCGGTTGCGGCTTGCGCATTCAGGTGCCGATGTTCGGGCCGGTGCCGATCGCGCTCGACTTCGGCTTCCCGGTCGTGACGGGCCCGGGCGACCAGCGCCAGGTGTTCAACTTCTGGCTGGGCTTCTTCAACTAGCGGCGAGCGGATGCGGCGGAATTGTGGCGCTCCGGCTTCTCTGCTGATCAATTCCTGATGTACGGAATATAGAGTCGCGGCTGGATGGTCGCGGGGCTGTATTGCCCCGGGACCAGCGGCACGGCTGGACGGAAACGACCTTGCCGATCGACGGCGTAATGCTGCCAGACGGCGAGCCGGCTCGGCTGCTCGAACGCGGGGAGCGGACACGGCGCGACGAGCACTGTCGGCGGCTGCAACGGCGTCAGGTCCGATTCCGCCGCCGACGACGGACCGACGGCCACACTCAACACAGCCAACGTCAGCCAGGCTCTCATTGCTCGCCATCTCCGAGGGTGTCACACAACTCTAGCCGATCCGTCATTGCCGACTGCCGAATTCCGGGTTTTCACCCCGAATCGCATCGCCAGATTCGGAGCAAACGTCGTATCCTGTCGGCATGAGCGATGATTACCTGTGTCTGACCGTCTTGTCGCGCCCGGGTGAGGATGCTGGAGCTTTCAAGGAGCGCCTGAGCCAGTTTTGGACGCACATGCTTCGGCAGCACCCGGACGAATTCGAGCGCGTCTATGCCGAGACCGTTCAATTCGAGACGAAGGCGAATCGCCTGTCGCGGCAGTATCTGATCGAGATGGTCGTGGCGGACCTGCTGGAACGTGAACTTTCGACCGCCGGGCTGGATCACGAGCCGCTGGACCGCGACGATCGTTATTCCAAGTTCGAAGCGACGCCGCCCGACTGGATGTGGATCGAACACTGAAGCCCGCGCCGCTGCTGCTGATCAACGCCGTCGGACTCACGCCGCGACTCCTGCCGCTGGCGCCGCGACTAGCCGCGCTAGCCCAATCGGGTTGGAGTGTGCCGCTGCGGGAGACGCTGCCGGCCGTCACCTGCACCGCTCAGGCGACGCTGCTCACGGGCCAGCCGCCGAGCGTCCACGGAGTCGTCGCCAATGGCTGGCTGTTCCGCGACACCAACGAAGTGCGGTTCTGGCAGCAGTCCAATCGGTTGATCCAGTCAGAACCGGTGTACCAGACGGCCAGGCGCCGCGATCCGGGCTTGCGCGTCGCGAAGCTATTCTGGTGGTTCAATCAAGGCGCCGCTGTCGATTTGAGCGTCACGCCGAAACCGCATTATGGCGTCGACGGTCGAAAGGTGTTCGACATTCAGAGTTCGCCGCCGGAATTGGCGGATCGTCTCAAGCGGGATCTCGGCGAATTCCCGTTTCCCGCTTTTTGGGGTCCGCGCGCGGGCCGGCAGAGCACGCAGTGGATCGCCGCATCCGCGGCGTGCGTGCTGCTCGAGGATCGACCCGACCTGACGCTGGTCTATCTGCCGCACCTCGATTACGACCCCCAGCGGTTCGGCCCAGCCGGCGCCGATATGACCCGGTGCTTGGGCGAATTGGACGACGCCTGCGGGCCGCTGCTCGAAGCCGCCGCGGCTGTCGGCGCCCGCGTATGGGTCGTCAGTGAATATGGCCATTGCAACGTCACGCGTCCGGTCTACGTGAACCGAGTGTTACGCAAATCGGGCATGCTGTCCGTGCGGCCGGGACCGTTTGGCGAACAACTCGACCTCTACTCCAGCCGCGCGTTCGCCGTCTGCGACCACCAGATCGCGCACGTTTACGTTCGCGATCCTGATTTCGTTTCGCGCGCGCTTGACGCCGTCCAAGGCTTACCAGGCGTCGGACACGTCTTTGCGGGCGCGGAACGAGGTGACGTCGGACTCGACCACGAACGCAGCGGCGAGATCATCCTCTTCAGCGAGCCGGATGCCTGGTTTGCGTATCCGTTCTGGCTCGATGACCGCGCGGCGCCCGATTACGCTCGAACCGTCGCCATCCATCAGAAGCCGGGATTCGACCCGTGCGAACTGTTCATCGACCCGGCGATTCGATTCCCGGCGCTGAAAGTCATGCGAAAACTGGCGCAGAAGGCGCTCGGTTTCCGGATGACGATGAACGTCGTTCCTGTCGATGCCGGGCTGGTTCGCGGCAGCCACGGTCTGGCGGCGCGAGACGATCTCGACCGGCCGATTTGGATTGGTGATGGCCCGCGGCCGGCGAATCCCAGCCCGATGGCCGCTGTCCGAAACGCTGTGTTGCATGCATTAGGGATTGACAACGAGTGACGGCCTGTCACTTGAACGAATTCTCCTCGCCTGGGAATGTCCCGGCGCGAACGTCGCGGCAATACTCCTCGGCCGCGCGGCGCATCGCCTCGCCCAACTCGGCGAAGCGCCGCACGAATCGCGGCCGGACGTCGTCGAACAGCCCCAGCATGTCGGCCCCGACGAGCACCTGCCCGTCGCACTTCGACCCGGCGCCGATGCCGATCGTCGGGATTTTGACCAGGGCGGTCAGTTCGCCAGCCAGTTCGGTGGGCACGCATTCGACGACGACGGCGAAGGCGCCGGCCGCCTCGACCGCCAGAGCGTCGGCTTTGAGCCGCCTGGCGTCCCGCTGCACTTTGAACCCGCCAAATTGTCGAAGGGATTGCGGCGTCAGGCCGATGTGGGCCATGACCGGGATACCCGCGGCGACCATGCGTTCGATGGCCACGGCGCTGCGCTCGCCGCCCTCGAGTTTGACGGCGTGGGCGTCGCCTTCCTTGACCAGCCGACCGGCGTTGGCCAGCGCCTGTTCGGCACTGAGTTGAAAGCTGAGAAAGGGCATATCGCCAATGACCAGGGCATGCCGCGCGCCGCGCGAGACGCAGCGCGTGTGATAGATCATCTCTTCGAGCGTCACGCGCAGGCAATCGCTGTGGCCCTGCACAACCATGCCGAGCGAATCGCCGACGAGAATGGCGTCCACGCCGGCGGCGTCGAAGATTCGAGCCGTGGTGTAGTCGTAGGCCGTCAGCACGGCGAGCTTGCGCTGGCCCTTGGCGGCCGCGAACTCCGGCGCTGTCATCGGTCGATCGGCGGCCGGCACGGGTGCGGACATGGCGACGGACTCCGAGCTGTGTACCGGTAATGTACACAAAAGAATGCCATCTCCTCCTGCCTGTGGGCCAGGCGGGCTAAGCTGAGCCGTCGCGGCCACGCGACGGCTCATACCGCGCCACCTCCACCGACCGCCGCACGATTTCTCTCCCTTGGTCCACGTCGTCGATCAGCCCCAGCCCCATCGCCTGCATCAGTACGTTGCCGAGCGCCGTCGCCTCCACCGGTCCCGCGAGCACCGGCCGGCGGCAGGCGTCCGCCGTCAATTGGCACAGCAGCCCGTTCTGACAGCCGCCGCCGACGACGTGGATCACGTCGATCCGGCGGCCGAGCAAGGCTTCCATCCGCTCGATCACCCAACGGTATTTCTCCGCGAGACTCTCGAGGCAGCAGCGGATCATCGCGCCGGGATCGGTCGGGACCGGTTGGCCGGTCGATCGGCAATACTCGGCAATGGCCGCCGGCATGTCCGCGGGCAGGAGAAACCGCGGATCGTCCGGATCGATCCGGCTCGGCGACGGCGGCGCGGCGGCGGCCAGGGCCGTCAATTCGTCGTAGGTGAACGTTCGGCCCGATTTCTCCCACGATCGCCGGCACTCTTGCACCAGCCACAGACCCATGACGTTCTTGAGAAACCGGGTCGTACCGGCGACGCCGCCCTCGTTCGTGAAGTTGGCCGCCAGAGTTTCCGGTGTAATGATCGGCTTCGGAACCTCGGCGCCGACCAGCGACCAGGTGCCGGAACTGATGAAGGCCCACGACGAACCCGCCTCGGCCGGGACCGCCGCCACTGCTGACGCCGTGTCGTGCGTCGCCGGCGCGATCACCGGAACCGGCGCCAGGCCGGTGTCCCGGGCGATCGCCGCACGCAGCGGACCCAGCACTGTCCCCGGCGGCACGATCGAACCGAACATCCGCGCCGGCAATCCGAACGCGCTGATCAGATCGTGTGCCCAGCTTCGACTGACCGGATCGACCAACTGGCTCGTGCTGGCGTCGGTGAATTCATTGACCTTCATGCCAGTCAGGAAGTAGTGGAACAGGTCGGGGATCATGAGCAGGTTTTCGGCGACGTCGAGCAGCGGCGAGCGCGCCTCCCGGAGCGCGAGCGACTGCATCAGCGTGTTGATCCGCATGAATTGCACGCCGGTGCGCTCGTAGATCCGCTCTCGGGGCACGACGCGGAACGCGCGCTCCATGACGCCCTCGGTGTGCGGATCGCGGTAATGCCGCGGGTTGCCGAGCAGCGTGCCGCCGCGGCCGAGCAGCGCGAAATCGACGCCCCAGGCGTCCACGCCGACGCCGGCCACGTCGCCGCGACCGGCCGCGGCTCGCAGGGCGTTGAGAATCTCCGTGTGCAGGCGCAGCACGTCCCAGTGCAGAGAATCCAGCGTCGCCACCGGACCGTTTGCGAAACGGTGCAAAACCTCAAGCCGAATCGTCGAGCCGTCGAACGAGCCGAGGACGCCCCGGCCGCTCTCCGCGCCCAAGTCGATCGCCAGCAAATTGCGCGTCGCGGGCATCATCGGGATTGTCGTCAGGACCCGCCGCGGCTGCAAGATCTCGGAGCGTTCCGCCCCGTGAATCCGTCGGGACTTTTCGCGGTTACTACGATGAGAAGGGAGGGTCATTCGTGGCGACGTCGGGCAACGTGGTGCTGTACGACGGCCAATGCCCGCTGTGCCAGCGGTCGGTGCGGATCCTGCGCCGGCTGGATTGGCTCGGCCGGTTGCGGTTCGCTGACGCCCGTGTTCCGGAGAATATCCCGGCGACCGATCCGCCGCTCACGGCCGCGCGGCTCATGGAAGAGATGCACGTCGTCACGCCGTCGGGCCGGGTGTATCACGGCTTCGGCGCGTTCCGGTTCATGGCCTGGCGGCTGCCGCTCTTGTGGCTCGTCGCGCCGTTCCTGTACATTCCCGGCGTGCCGGCGATCGGCCAACGGGTCTACCTCTGGGTGGCGCGCAATCGCTTTCATCTCGTGCCCTGCCATGACGGGCAATGTGAAGTGCCTCTGATCAAGCGAGACTGACTGCGAAGCCATACAATCCTGCTTCAGCATTCTCCGTGACCCCCGCGCCATCGTGGCGAACGTTCTGGAGCGACGAATGCCCCGGCGCAGCGTGCAGCAGTTGACCGACGGCGAGACGCTCGACGAAATCTACCTCGTCGGCGACAAGCAGGTGCGCACAAACAAGAACGGCAACCCGTACCTTCAGGTCGATCTCCGCGACGCCACCGGCGTCATCAACGCCAAGCTCTGGAATGTCACGGACGCGATCGTGCGCGGCGTCGAGCCCGGCGATTTCGCCCGCGCCCGCGGCAAAGTGCAATTGTTCAATGGCGCTCTGCAAGTGATCCTGTCGCACATCGATCGCGTCGAGCCGTCGAGCGTCCACCTCTCGGATTTCGTGCCGCACACGGAGCAGGAGATTGCCGCGCTGCAGCAGCGGCTGCGCGACCGGCTGCGGGCGATCGCCGATCCGCACGTGCGCGCCTTGGCCGAGTGCTTCCTCATGGACGACGAGTTCATGGCCGGATTCAGCCGATGCCCGGCCGGGGTGCGCCATCATCACGCCTACGTCGGCGGGCTGCTGGAGCACGTCGTCACGCTCCTCGACCTGGCGGCCCGCGTCGCTCCGACGTACCCGGACGTCAACGCCGACCTCTTGACCATCGGCGTGTTTCTCCATGACTGCGGCAAAATCCGGGAACTGAGCTATCGCCAGTCCTTCGCATACACGAACGAGGGCCAATTGCTCGGGCATCTGGTTCTCGGCGTGGAGATGGTCAATGAGAAGCTGCGCGACGTCGCCGCGCTGACCGGCGAACCGTTCCCGCCCGAGTTACTGTTGCGCATCAAACACATGATCCTCAGCCATCACGGCGAACTGGAGTTCGGCAGCCCGGTGGTGCCGATGACGCCGGAAGCGACGCTCCTGAGCCATCTGGACAATCTCGATGCAAAGATGCACGTCACGCTGCGCGAGATCCGCGAGGACCGCAACCCGACTTCGCCGTGGACGACGTACAATCAGTCGCTCGGCCGGCGGTATTTCAAAGGCACGAACGGCGACGGATAGCGGCGAGACGAGGTCTCCGTCACCGAAGCATAGCGCGTCGCACATGAGTCGGGAACCATGGAACAACTGATCCTCAGCGCGCTCGCGCGCAAGAACTACGTGCCGGTGAAGCCGAAGGTCCTGGCCCGGCAGGCTGGCGTGCCCCACTCCCAGTATGCGGAGTTCCGGCGCGTGCTGCGCGACCTGGCCAAGCAGGGGCGGATCACGTTTGGCCGGAATCATTCGGTCCACGCCGCCGGCCGCGATGCGGCGGCGGCGCTGGTCGGAGTGTTTCGCCGCACCTCGTCCGGCCGGGGGTACGTGATGCCGCTGACCGGCGGACCGGAGATCGCCGTCAGCGCGGTCCGAGCCGAGGACGCCGCCACCGGCGACGAGGTCTCGATCCGCGTCGTTCGGAAGGCGTCCGGGGATCGCCCGGCCGTTGGCGAAATCCTCGGCGTCGTCAAGCGGGCGACACACCAGTTCGTCGGCACGTACCACGAGCGCGACGGCGAAGGGCTGGTTCGCGTCGATGGCGGCGTGTTTCGCCACTCCGTGCTCGTCGGCGATCCCGGAGCCAAGGGTGCCCGGCCCGGCGACACCGTCGTCTTCGAGATGCTGCGCTTTCCCACGATCGACGATCGCGGCGAAGGCGTGCTGACCGAAGTGCTCGGGCCGCGCGGCGCGCCCGGGGTCGATACCCTCGCCGTCATCCGCGCCTACGACTTGCCCGACGAGTTCCCCGCCGCCGCTCTGGAGGAAGCCCGGCTCGCGGCCGAGGCGTTCGACGAAAGCGATCTCGACGGCCGGGAGGACTTCACCGGCGACCTGACGATCACGATTGATCCGGCCGACGCCCGCGACTTTGACGACGCCGTGAGTCTGACCCGCGATGAGGACACAGGGCACTGGCATCTCGGCGTTCACATCGCCGACGTGGGTCATTTTGCCCCGCCTGGCAGTGAACTGGATCGCGAGGCCCGCCGCCGCGGCAACAGCGTGTATCTGCCGCAGCGCGTCCTGCCGATGTTCCCGGAGTTGATCTCCAACGGGCTGGCGAGCCTGCAACAGGGCAAGGTGCGATTCGTCAAAAGCGCCCTGATGGAGTTCACGGCCGAGGGCCAGCGCATCGGCGTGCGCTTCGCCAACGCGGCAATCAAGAACGCGCGGCGATTTACCTATGAGGAAGTGAGTGCGATTCTGACTTCCAAGTCCGCGATTCGCGCCGGGAGCGTCAGCGACCGGNNCCGGTCGCTGACGCTCCCGGCGCCAAGAGAATCATGGAACTCCTCTTTCGCATGCGCGACTTGGCCATGATCCTGCGGGCCCGGCGCAAGAAGCGCGGCGCGCTGGAACTGTCCATGCCCGAAGTTGAACTCGAATACGACGATCAGGGGCGAATGTCCGGCGCCCATTTCGTCGAACACGACGTGAGCCATCAGATCATCGAGGAGTTCATGCTCGCGGCCAATGAAGCCGTGGCGGAGCATCTCGACGATCGCGGCGCGCCGTATCTCCGCCGCGTCCATCCCGCTCCGGACCCGGCCAAGCTCAAGGCCTTCGCCGAGTTCGCCCGCATCCTCGGCTATGATCTCAAGAAATCGACCGACCGTTTCAGCCTGCAGCGCGTCCTCGAAAAGTCGGCCGCGGCACCGGAGCGCCACGCCGTCCACTACGCTCTTCTCCGCAGCCTGAAACAGGCGACGTACAGCCCTTACGAGGAGGAACACTACGCTCTGGCCAGCCGGTATTATTGCCACTTCACGTCGCCGATCCGCCGATATCCCGACCTCCAGGTACATCGGCAGATCGATCAACTGCTGCGCGACAAGCGGGCCGGCGGCGACGTCGCCGAACTCGTCGCCCTCGGCGAGCACTGCACGCGCACCGAACGCCGGGCCGACGCCGCCGAACGCGACCTGATCAAGTCCCGCCTGCTCACCTACCTGAGCGAACGCCTTGGTCTGGAACTCGATGCGATCATCACGGGCGTGGCCGATTATGGTTTCTTCGCGCAAGCCGAGCAGTTTCCCGCCGAGGGACTCGTCCACGTCAGCACGCTGATGGAGGATTACTTTCACTACGACGCGTCGGCCCACACGCTGGAGGGCCGGCGGACGAAGAAGCGCTATCGACTCGGCGACAAGGTGCGCGTCAAGGTCGTGCGCGTCGACCTGGATCGGAAGCAGTTGGATTTCCGGGTGGTCGATCGACCAGCCGCGACGCGCGGCGGAGCGCGGCGAACGCGCTCCGCTCCGAAGACTCCGCGTCGCGGCTAACCCTGGGTCATTTCTTGGCATCGCCCCAGATGCGGAAGCCGAAGCCGTCGAGGTCGATATCCTCGCCGCGGTCGCCCTCGCCAGGCTGCCCGCGGTCCAACGCCAGCCGGAGGAAACCCCAGGCGCTGAACGGCTCGCCGTGAGCGTCGTAGCCGTCGGCGTTCGTGTCGCCCTCCAGGAGCCAGCGCCAGGACCGGCGGTCGCTGCCCATTTCCGCTTCTTCCTGCCAGCCCTTCATGACGCGCGAAACGGCCTGGAAGGCGGCCCGGGCGGTCTTCGGATCGGTGATGTGCACGCGCAGCTCGTCGGCCAGGTCTTCGCGGCGAACATTCGGGAGATTCCGCACCGCGTCGAACAGCCGGTGCTCCAGGGCCGTCGAGCGCCACGGCGACCAGAGGTAGAAAGTGACGCACGGCGTATCGAACTGCAGTCCGAAAAACTCGACTCGCATGCGGATAGCGTACCGTGCCGGCCGCGTCCGACCAGTACGATAGAAGACGGTGGCTCGCCGCGACGCGGAGTCTTCGGAGCGGAGCGCGATTGTTCATGCCTACGCGCGAAGAACTCGGCACGCAGTATTTCGATCAGCTGCCCTATCCGCCGTACCCCGTTCAGGAAGAGGCCCTGCTCGCCTACTTCACCGCGGAGCAGGGCGTGCTGGTCTGCGCGCCGACCGGCACGGGCAAGACGCTGATCGCGCAGGCGGCCCTTTATGAAGCGCTGCACACGCGCACCGTCGCCTATTACACCACGCCGCTGATCGCGCTGACCGAGCAGAAGTTTCACGAGATGCAGGCGGCCGCGGAGCGCTGGGGTTTCTCCCCCGACGACGTCGGACTTGTCACCGGTCATCGCAAGGTCAATCCGCAGGCGCGCATTCTCGTCGTGGTCGCCGAGATTCTGCTCAATCGACTCCTGCACCCGGCGGAATTCCAGTTCGAAAACGTCTCGGCCGTGGTGATGGACGAGTTCCATTCTTTCGCCGATCCGGAGCGCGGCATCGTCTGGGAACTGTCGCTCGGACTGCTGCCGGCGCACGTGCGGTTGCTGCTGCTGTCGGCGACGGTCGGCAACGCGCGGGAGTTTCTCGACTGGCTGGAGCGCAGTCACGGCCGGACGCTCGAACTCGTCGAGGGCCGCGAGCGCCGCGTGCCGCTCGAATACCGCTGGGTGCCGGACAGGCTCCTCACGGAGCAACTCGTCGAGATGGCCCAGGGCGACGACGCGACCCGCAAGCTGCCGGCGCTCGTCTTCTGCTTCAACCGCGACGCCTGCTGGTCCGTCGCCGAGGCGCTGAAAGGATTGGATCTCCTGCCGGGGCGCTCGAAAACGCGATTGCACGAGCGGCTCAACCGGCTCGATTGGACCCAGGGCGCCGGGCCGAAGCTCAAGCCGATGCTGCATCGCGGCGTCGGCGTCCACCACGCCGGCGTGCTGCCGAAATATCGGCGGCTGGTCGAAGACCTTTTCGAGGAGAAGCTGCTGGCCGTGGCCGTGTGCACCGAGACGCTCGCCTCGGGCATCAACTTGCCGGCGCGGTCGGTCGTGCTCAGCACGCTGGTCAAGGGCCCCCTCGGCAAGGAGAAGGTGATCGACGCGAGCACGGCGCACCAGATTTTCGGCCGGGCCGGCCGGCCGCAGTTCGACGACCGCGGCTACGTCGTCGCGCTGGCCCACGAAGACGACGTCAAACTGCTCCGCTGGCGGCAGAAATATGACCAGATCCCGGAGACGACCAAGGATCCGGCGCTCATCAAGGCGAAGAAGGACCTGAAGAGGAAGAAGCCCCCGCGAAGCGACAAGATTCTCTATTGGTCGGAAAGTACGTTCGAGAAATTGCGGGCCGCGCCGCCGGGCCGGCTGTTCAGCAAAGGGCCGCTGCCGTGGCGGCTGCTGGCGTATCTGCTCACGATTTCGCCGGAGGTCGAGCGGTTGCGGCGCGTCGTGCGAAAGCGATTGCTCGATGCCCCGCGGATCGCCGCCGGGGAAAAGCACCTCGCCGCCATGCTCGTGACGCTGCACCGCGCCGGCTTCGTCGTCCTCGATCCACCGCCGGAAGAGACGGTTGAACGAGGGAGTATGAACGAGGAATCAAGACCAGAATCGAAAGGTGTGGACGCGTCGCTCATCCGACATCCATCGTCATTTCGAACGGCGACGCCGACGGAGAAGCTGCCGACGTTGCTGGCGTTTCGGAGCGTGCATCCGCTCTATGGAGCGTTTCTGCTCGATTACCTCGGCGCGGCCGACGCTGTCGAGCGCTTGCAGGCGTTCGAGAGCGTGCTGGAGTTGCCGCGGCCCGTGTTGAAGTTTGTCCGCCCGCCGTGGCCCGATGAATTGCCGCCGGGGCCGCTGGCGACGACGGTCCTCGATCCGGCGCTGGTGCAGCGCGGGCTGATCGCCGCGCCCCCGCCGCCCCAGGACGACGAAGCGGAAGACGACGGCGATGAACGCTGGGCTGAGCGCCCGCCATCGCTGGCGGAGAAGCTCTTCCTGCTTTACGAAGCGCTCCATCCGGATGCCTGCGACCTGGACGTACAGTCCGTCTGGGCGGCGAACCCGCTTTTGCGCGACTACGCCGGCGACTTCAACAACTTCGTCCGCTCGCGCGACTTGACGAAGCAGGAGGGTTTGATCTTTCGCCACCTGCTGCGGCTGGTGCTGCTGTGCGGCGAGTTCGCGACGTTGACGCCAGCCGGCGCCGACCCGGCCGAGTGGCAGCAGTTCCTCCGAGCGACGATGAATCAACTGACGGCGAGTTGTCGGGCCGTCGATCCCGCCAGCACCGACGAGGCGATGGAACATGCCCACGATGCCGGCGTGGTGGAAGGTGAAGCCGCCATTCCCGTTGCGTGATCGGTCCGGCGGAGATTGCCGTTGCCCGTTTGGCGCGAATCCGCGAAACTAACCGCAGGAACCCCGCCGGTCCGCCTTCCCGTGGACCGCTAGAATATGGATGTTGTCTTCGTGCTCCTGCGTCGGAAGTCCGCATGGCGAATCGTCGGCCACGTGTGATGATCGGAGCCTGCCTGGCCCTCGCCGTCGCCGGCTGCGGGGAGCCGGAGAGCATCCGCACATATCGGGTTTGGAAGTCTCCGAGCGAGCCGCCGCGAGTTCTCGCTGCCATTGCTCCCGTTGGCGACAAGATCTGGTTTTTCAAGCTCACAGGCTCGGCGTCGGCTGTTGAGGCTCAGCGGGACGCCTTCGAGCGATTCGTCCAATCGCTGCGCTTCGGTGAATCGAAAGACTCGCCCGTGTCGTGGACGCTTCCCGACGGGTGGCGGCAGACGGAAGGCCGCAATCAACTCCGCTTCGCCACGCTTCGCGCTGGGCCGGATGCGCTCGAACTTTCGGTGACGCCGCTCGGCCAGGAGTCCGGCGCGCTGCTGCCGAACGTCAATCGCTGGCGCGGGCAGATCGGTCTCGAACCCGTTCGGGACGAATCCGAGTTGCAGCCGCCGAGCCGGCAGATCGCCGTGGCTGGGAGGACAATCACACTCTTGGATATGACTGGCGTTAACCGAGACTCAGCGGCGGCGCCGATGCGCCGCGCCGTGCCGTTGACTCCGGCCGCCCCGGCCAATCACAGCGGTCTGAAGTACACGACGCCCGACGGCTGGACCGCGCAGCCGGTCAAGGGAATGCGGGCGGCCTCGTTCGGCGTGCGGCACGGCAACGACTCGGCCGAGGTGACCGTGATTCCGCTCGCTGGTCCGGCCGGCGGGCTACTCGCCAACGTCAACCGCTGGCGAAAGGAGATCGGCTTGGGCGACGTGGACGAAAAGACCCTCGCGGCCGAGTCCAAGACGCTGGATCTCGACGGCGCGAAAGCGATCGTCGTCGATCTGATCGGACAGAATGAGCGGACGCTCGGCGCGATCATCGAGCACGGCGAGCGCACCTGGTTCGTGAAGTTCCGCGGGCCGAACGCCCTGGTCGAGAAGGAGCGGGCCAACTTCGATGCGTTCGTCGGATCCTTGCGGTTACCCTCCGGAGGCGGATCATGAGCGCCAGTGTGGCCGAGGTTCCGGTTGCCGCCGGCCGGCGGGGTCCCCCGTCGGTCCTCATGCGCGGCTTGAAGGCACTGGCCTCGCTCCGTCTGACGGTCGTCCTGTTCGCTCTGTCGCTGCTGATCGTGTTGTTCGGCACGCTGGCGCAGGTCGATGACGGCGTCTGGACCGTCGTGGACCGCTATTTCCGCTCGGCGTATGTGTGGGTGCCGTTCCAGTTATTCTTCCCTCGGTCGATCCCGGTTGCGGGCGGCTTTCCGTTTTTCGGCGGCTGGCTGATCGGCGCGGCGCTGCTGGTGAATCTGCTGGCGGCCCATCTCGTGCGCTTCCGGCTGACCTGGAAACGTTCCGGCATTCTCGTCCTCCATGCCGGCATTGTGGTGCTGCTCTTGAGCGAACTCGTGGCCGGGACGCAACAGGTCGAAGCGCGGATGACGATTGCCGAGGGCGAAACGGTCAATTTCGTCGAGTTGAGCCGCAAAATCGAATTGGCGTTCACGGATCAATCGAACCCCAACTACGATTCGGTGATTGCCATACCCGGCTCGCGGCTCATCAACGGCACGACCATCCGCGACGACCGGCTGCCGGTGGACGTCGAGGTGGTCGAGTTCATGCCGAATTCGACCCTGTCGCGGCCCGACGGCCGATCGACTGACAATTTGATCACGACGCTGAACGGACAGACCTTCGCCGTGGCGCCGGCCCGGCCCGGCAGCGGCGTCGGCACCAACCAACGCGAGGATGCCCCGGCCGCTCGAATCATCCTCCGCGACAAGGCGACCGGTCATCCGCTCGGTTCCTTTGCCGTGTCCCTGTGGCAACACCCGAACTTCACGCTGCGCGATCGCGATCTCCGGTTTGCGCCGCAATCCGTCACGGTGGACGGGAAGACGTACCGGGTCGAATTGCGTCCCGAGCGGGTCTATAAGCCGTATGCGCTCAAGCTGCTCGAATTTCGACATGACAAGTATCTCGGCACCAACACCCCGCGGAACTTCTCCAGCCAGGTTCGCTTGATCGATCCGCAGCGCCGCGATGAGCACGAAGTCACGATCTCGATGAACGCACCGCTGCGGGTCTACGACGGCGATCCGATTCTGCGGAAGTGCGACACGCTGTATCAATCGTCGTTCCTGCAACCGGAACACGCCGGCGTGCGCGGGACGGTGCTCCAGGTCGTGCGGAATCCCGGCTGGCTGATGCCGTACATCGCCTGCATTCTCGTGACCATCGGCATGGCGTTCCATTTCGGTCTGCACCTGGTGCAGTTTCTGGCGCGGAGGGCGGCGAAATGAGCCGGCTGTGGCGCTTGCTGCCGCCCGAACTTGCTGGTGTGCTCTTATGCGCGCTGGTTGTGGCCAACGCCGCTCGGCCGACGCGGCACGAGCCCGGCACGCTCGACCTGACCGGCTTCGCCCGGCTGCCGGTCGTCGCTGACGGCCGGATCAAGCCGCTCGACACCGTCGCCCGCACGTCGCTCATGCTCCTCAGCGAGAAGCAAACCTTCAAGGACGGCTCCGACCAGACGCAGCCGGCGATCCGTTGGTTGCTCGACGTATGGGGCGCGGACGACCCCTTCGAGGGCCCGGCGGCACAGCACCGCGTCTTCCGCATCGTGAACCTGGAGCTGCTCGGTCTGCTCGACCTGCCGCAGCGCCCGCTTCTGTGGCGCTATTCGCTGGCCGAGATGAAGCGCGGCTACGACAAGTTCGAACAGCAACTGGAGCGCGCCCAGAATCTGCCGGAGGAGAAGCGTACGCCGCTGGACATGGCGGTGCTCGAACTGGGTCGGCGGTTGCACATCTACGAGCAACTGGCGCGGCGGAAGACGCCGCTGGCCGTGCCGCCGCAGGGTTCCAGCGAGGAATGGCGATCCGTCGCCGAAGTCGACGCCGCCATCGTCGCTCCGGTCGAAGCGCAGCTCCGGCAGGAGGTGCGCTCCGCCGTCCTCGACCAACTGGCGAAGGACAACGTGGACGTCAAGACGCTGACGGACGCGCAGCGGGATCAACTGGTGATTCTGTTGCAACGATTGATGGATCGTCGGGCGAGCCAATACGCGGCGGCCCATCGCGCTCAGGCCGAACCCGCCGCCGAGGCGCTCGTCCGGCTCATGGCGGCGGCTCGCGGCGGACCGCCGGACAAGGCCAACGCGCTTTTGGACGACTTCCGCTCGCAGTATCTGTCCCACGTCACGCCGGAACAGGAGCGGCGGATCGGCATCGAATACCAGTTCAATCGCATCGAGCCGTTCTACCTCTGCACGGTGCAGTACGTCTTCGTCTTCGTGCTGGCTGGGCTGTCCTGGGCGGTGTGGTCGAATCCGCTGCGCCGGGCGGCGTTCGGCCTGCTGATCGGCACGGTGATCTTGCACACGGCGGCGCTCCTCGTCCGAATGTATCTGATGGACCGGCCGTTCGTCTTCGTCACGAACTTGTATTCGTCAGCGGTATTCATCGGCTGGGCGTGCGCGATACTCGGTCTCGTGATCGAAGTGATCTATCGCAACGGCGTGGGCAGCGCACTGGCCGCGATCGCCGGCTCGCTGTCGCTGGTCGTCGCGCATTTTCTCAGTCTCGACGGCGATCAACTCCAGATGCTGCAAGCGGTCCTCGACACCAACTTCTGGCTGGCGACGCACGTGACCACGGTGACGCTCGGCTACTCGGCGACCTACATGGCCGGAATGTTCGGCATCGCCTACCTGTTGGTTCGCTTGGTCACGCGGGGATCGGCAACGGCGACGATGCAATCGCTGGCTCAGGTGACCTACGGCGTCATCTGCTTCGCCACGCTGCTGAGCTTCGTCGGGACGGTGCTCGGCGGGATCTGGGCCGATCAGTCCTGGGGCCGGTTCTGGGGCTGGGACCCGAAGGAAAACGGCGCGCTGATGATCGTGATCTGGAACGCGCTGGTCCTGCACGCGCGCTGGGGCGGCATGGTGAAGCAGCGCGGCGTGGCGATGCTCGCTGTCCTTGGCTGCGTCGTGACCACCTGGTCGTGGTTCGGGACCAACCAGCTTGGCGTCGGGCTGCACTCGTACGGGTTCACCAGCGGCCGGACGATGGCGATCATCGTCGCCTGCCTGACGTTTACGGCGCTGAGCTTGTTGGGACTCTTGCCGGTCGGGGAGTCATCCAGGCCGAAGACGGCGGTCGCCTGATCGGGTCAATACAGTTCCAGCGTCTGTTCGCAGTTATGCGCCGGGTTGCCGATCAGTTTCTGGCCGCGCGGGTCCAGGACCAGGTCCATTATTTCGAGCGGGATTTGCCCAACGAGCACCGGCAAATCGTCGGACATTTCCATGACATCGACGCTGGCGTCGCGGCCCTGAATCGTGATGCGCACAGCTTCGTAGACTGACGTCACGCCCAACTCCTGACCGGAGCGGGATCGCTTCTCGTATCGCTTCTTGAGGCTGAGTTGATGAATGAGGCGCGACGGCAAGGCGAGCGAGGTGGCGCCGGAAGCCACCAGGGCGTCGGGTACGTGGACGCGGCGAACTTGATCGGCCGGTCGGAGACCTCGCTCCGCCTCGTACAAGTCACCGAGATTCTCGATCGTCGCGTCCGGGATCACGCGCCCCATAATCAATGACTCCACGGTCCGGCCCTCCGCCGAACGACTTGATTCCAACACAGATCATCAACCATACCGCTCCTGGAGCGGGGTGACGGTCATGGGGCGTTCGCGGAGAGCCTTGCAGGCGGCGACGGCGGCGTGTGCGGCCGAGAGCGTCGTGATGCAGGTCACGCCGTACGCGACGCTCGTCGCCCGGATGCGCGAGTCGTCGGTGCGCGCCGCGTCGCCCGAGGCCGTGTTGATGACCAGCCCGATCTCGCCGCTCTTGATGCGATCGACGACGTTTGGACGGCCTTCGAGCAGCTTCGGAATGTCGTGGACGGCGATGCCGGCACGGCGGAGCACCGCCGCGGTGCCCCGCGTCGCGGCGATCCGATATCCGAGGGCCGCGAAACCTCGACCGATCTCGACGGCTTCCGCCTTATCGCGATCGGCAACCGAGATGAACACGGTCCCGGATTTCGGCAGCGGTGCCGACGCGGCCAATTGGCTCTTGGCAAACGCCATCGGCATGTCGTCGTCGATTCCCATCACTTCGCCCGTCGAGCGCATCTCCGGACCGAGAATAATGTCCGCCCCGGGTAGCTTGCTGAATGGAAAGACGCTCTCCTTCACGGAAAAATGCTTTGGCGTGACCTCGTCGCCGACGCCCAATTCTTCGAGGGATTTCCCGACCATGATCAGCGTGGCGAGCCGGGCCAGCGGCACTCCCGTCGCCTTGGAAACGAACGGCACCGTGCGGCTCGCGCGCGGGTTAACTTCCAAAACGAAGACGACGGGCGAGCCGGGAGCGTCAGCGGCCGACGCGTCCGATCGCTCTCGGCTCGACACTTGCACGGCGAACTGGACGTTCATCAACCCGCGCACGTCGAGCGCCAGCGCCAAGTCCCGGGTCTGACGTTTGATTTCGGCGACGACCTCGGGCGGGAGACTGTGCGGCGGAAGAACGCACGCCGAGTCGCCGGAATGAATGCCGGCCTGTTCGATGTGCTGGAGCACGCCGCCGATCACGACGCGTTGGCCGTCGCACAGGCAATCGACATCCACCTCAATGGCGCGTTCGAGAAACTGGTCGATGAGGATCGGTTTGCCGGGCGAGATGTCGAGGGCCCAGCGCATGTAACGAGTCAGCGCGTCGTCGTCGTACACGATTTGCATGGCCCGGCCGCCGAGAACGTAACTGGGCCGAACCAGGACCGGATAGCCGATTCGCCGGGCAGCCTGGATCGCCTGGGGCACGTCGAGGGCGGTCCCGTTGGCCGGCTGCCGCAAGCCCAGCTCGGCCACCAGAGCCCCGAAACGCTCGCGGTCTTCCGCCCGGTCGATCGAATCGACGCTGGTGCCGATGATCGTGAGCCCGGCGGTCTGGAGAGCGCGGGCGAGGTTGAGCGGCGTTTGCCCGCCGAACTGCACGATCAGACCCGCGGGCTTCATCCGATCGCAGACGTTGAGCACGTCTTCGCATGTCAATGGCTCGAAGAACAGATGGTCGCTGGTGTCGTAATCGGTCGAAACGGTCTCCGGGTTGGAGTTGATCATGACCGTCTCGTAGCCGGCGTCGCGCAGCGCCAGCGCCGCCTGCACGCAGCAGTAGTCGAATTCGATGCCCTGGCCGATGCGGTTCGGCCCGCCGCCGAGAATCACAATCCGCGGCTGACCCGACGGGGGCCGGGTTTCATCTTCCGATTGCGGATTGCGGATTGCGGATTGCGAATGGTCGGGCTTGAGGCTTGATCCGCCATCCGAATTCCGAGATCCGTAATGGCGCACCGGCGCTTCGTAGGTCGAGTAGTAATACGGCGTGACGGCTTCGAACTCGGCGGCGCAGGTGTCCACGAGCTTGAACACGGCATGAACGCCGAGGGCTTGCCGTGCGCGCCGCACTTGCCGTTCATACGTGTGCCAGACGTGAGCCAACTGGCGATCCGAGAAGCCGAGCTGCTTGGCGCGGAGGATCAGGTCGGCCGAGGCGCTTTCAAGATCGGGGCATGCGGCCAATTCATCCTCGAAGGCGACGATGTCCTGCATCTGGTGCAGGAACCACGGGTCGATGTGCGTGGCGCGGTGCACGTCGGCGATGCTGCGGCCCGATTTCAGCGCGTAGCGGACCCACCAGATCCGCTCGGCGCTCGGCGTGGCGAGTCCGGCCGTGATCTCCTCGGGCTTCGGCTGATCGGGCCGACCCCAGCGATCGTGCCGGTCCAGCCCGAGTCCGAATCGGCCGGTTTCCAGTCCCCGCAGCGCCTTCTGGAGGCTTTCGGGGAACGATCGGCCGATGGCCATCGTCTCGCCGACCGATTTCATCTGCGTCGTTAGAAATGGACTGGCACCGGGGAATTTCTCGAAGTTGAAGCGCGGCACCTTGGTGACGACGTAGTCGATCGTCGGCTCGAAACAGGCCGGCGTCGTCCGCGTGATGTCGTTCCGCAACTCGTCGAGCGTGTAGCCGACCGCCAGCTTGGCGGCGATCTTGGCGATCGGAAAGCCGGTCGCCTTGCTGGCCAAGGCGCTGGAGCGCGAAACGCGCGGGTTCATCTCGATGGCGACCATGCGGCCGTCGGCCGGATTCACCGCGAACTGGATGTTCGAGCCGCCGGTCTCGACGCCGATCGCGCGGATGATCGCCTTGGCCGCGTCGCGCATCCGCTGGTACTCCTTGTCGGAGAGCGTCTGCGCGGGCGCTACGGTGATCGAGTCGCCGGTGTGAACGCCCATGGCGTCGATGTTTTCGATCGAACAGACGATGACGACGTTGTCGGCCCGATCGCGCATGACCTCGAGTTCGAACTCTTTCCAGCCGATGACCGATTCCTCGATCAGAACCTCGTGGACGGGGCTGAGTTCGAGCGCGACTTCGACGAGATGGGTGAACTCTTCCTGGTTGTAGGCGATGCCTCCGCCGGTGCCGCCGAGCGTGAAGCTGGGGCGCAGGACGCAGGGCAGCCCGACGTCATCGACGATCCGCCGTGCTTCCCGCAGCGATCGGGCGACGCCGCTTTTCGGCACCTCGACGCCGATCTCGAGCATCGTCTGCTTGAACTTCTCGCGGTCTTCCGCCCGCTCGATGACGTCGGCCCGGGCGCCGATCATCTCCACGCCGTGCTTGTCCAGCACACCGCGCTTGTGCAGCGCCATGGCCGTGTTCAAGCCGGTCTGTCCGCCGAGGGTCGGCAGCAGGGCGTCGGGCCGCTCACGCTCGATGATCTTCTCGACGATCTCCCAGGTGATCGGCTCGATGTAGGTACGATCGGCCGTCCCGGGGTCGGTCATGATCGTCGCCGGATTCGAATTGACGAGAACGACCTCGTAACCTTCCTCCCGCAGCGCCTTGCAGGCCTGCGTTCCGGAATAGTCGAATTCACATGCCTGGCCGATAACAATGGGCCCGGACCCGATCAGAAGGATCTTGTGCAAGTCAGTGCGCTTCGGCATAGTCGGGGAAATGATAGGGAATCGGCTTGCGGGCGGTGGACATCAGCGCGGTTAGCCGCGACGCGAATTCTTCGCAGCGGAGCGTGATTTGAAAACCGATAACTTTGCCGACGGGAATTCGCCGGCAGGTACAGCGGGTGCCGGGGCGAGCCGTCGCGGTTCCGGCCGAGACAATCAGCCCGATCCAGCAGATTGAGCACGGCGGCATCGCGGCCCAGGTACCGGCCGTGTCGGCCCCAAGCGGCGATAATCTGATCCGCTCGGCCGGACGCGGCCAAAATCGCCGCATCGTTGTAAGAACCCACCGGATCGGCGACGCGGAACAGATCGCGCGGGTCCGTCGCCCGGTACGCAAACAAGTTCACGATCGCTACGCCGCCGCACCGCCAGCGCCGGGCAAAGCCGATGCAGCGGCGAATCGTCGGATCGTCGCGCTTGGCGTCCGCCGTCGAGGGATTGAGTCCGATGAATAGCACAATCGGTCGGCGTTCGCGCCAGATGCGGGTGAGGACGTACCGATACCGCCCGCAGGTGGAGAATTCCGCGGAGGATTCGATCATCGCCTGGCCGTCGACTCGAGCCGCTGCGCCAACTTGTCGAGAGCGCCCTTCCAGCATTTCTTCATCAGGATGACGTCCGCTTCGCTTTTCAGCTTCGAATGCTGCACTGCGACCTGGCTCTTGTCGGCCCCTTTGGCGTAGAACCCGACTTCGACCGACGTCGTGCCGTCAGTCCACGTGATGCGCATCGACTTGTTCGGGGTCGCTTTTCGGATTACCATTTTCTTCGCGCCGACAAGCCAGAGAGAGCGGTACTTCGGATCGGCCCAGGCCGTGTAGAGCCTCTTGACCGGCGCGGCGACGGTCTTGGAAACGTTGGCGGAGAAACCCCGCGAGGATTGGTGCGGCGCTCGCAGGCCCTTGGCCTGCTCGTAGCCGACGGTCACCATCTGACTCCACCAGCCCGGGCAGCCGAATTGCTCGTGGACAAATCGGGCGATCTGTTTGTGCGGCCACTGCGCGGCGCCGGCTTGATCGAGAGCCGCGATCCATTCGTTCCATCCGCGGCCCGTCTTGGAGCGCACGGCCTCATTGCTGATGCCGCCCCAGGATGCCGTGCGAGCGCGGCCCTTGGCTTTCATTTCGGCTCCTTCGGCAGAATGACGATGACCTCGTCGCGAACGACGAAAGTCAGATTCGCGGGCGCCAGCAGCTGAGCCAATCCGTCGCGGAGCGGTGCACCCTTCGATGAGCCGCTGACCTTCAATTTCGGATCGAGCCTTCCGGCTCGCCGCGCCGCCGGATCGAGCACGAAGTTTTCGCGCGTCTTCGCCTCAAAGAACTTTGCGATTTCCGCCAGAGATTTGTCCTTCAGATCAAAGTCGAGCGGCTGATCGAGCACGTAGCGCTCGATGTGCTCGTGGCAGAGTCTCTGAGCAGGCGAGAGTTCGCCGATTGCGCCGACGGTGATGCGCAGGCCGTCGCCCTCGGGCTTGACCGTCAGCCCATCCGGCCGGAGCACCAGGTTGAGGAAGCTCCGCAGCGACAACCGGCCGGTGATGGTCAACGGTACGTCCGCCTTGGGATCGATCCCCTTGAGTTTCAGCGCCTCTTCATCCACGCTGATCGGCACGCGGGCCATGCGGCTGAACATCGTCGCGGCGCCGACGACGTTCAGGCCGTCGATGCTGGCGGTGACGCCGCGATCCAGCGCTCGAGCGACTCGAATCGCCGGCGGCAACTTCGGCAACTTCGCTTCCAACAGGCTGTCATCGGCTTCACCGACGAGCTTCCCATTGGGATCGATCAGGATCGTCGTCGGAAACGCCCGAATCTCGAACGTCTTGATCGTCTCTCCCGACGAGTCGAGCAGAACGGGGAACGGCAGATTTCGACCGCCCCACACGCTCTTTCGGATCGGTTCGATTTTCGGATCGAGTTCGGCGAAATCCTTGACCGTTCCATCATGGAAGGCAATGATCTCAAACTGGTCCCGGTGCTTCTCGTGGTCTTCGTAGAAATCGATGAGGCGCGGCAAACTGCCGTGCGTACATGGCCCTCACCAGAATCCCCAGAACTCGATTAGCACCCACTTGCCCTTCAGATCGGCGAGTGTCACCGTCTTCGGCAACCCGCGGGCATCGGTGACCGTCCACGCCGGAGGTTCCTTGCCGACGTGCTTGGCGATCATGGTCGCTGGCAGGTCGATGACGCCCAGATCGAGCTCCGACTTGTCCGCCGGGACTTCGAGGTCTTTGTCGATACCCTTGACGTCCGTGCCATAGCCGTTGAACCGGTACTTGCCAGCCGGAAGCAGGAAGGCGAATTCCGCGCTGGAAGAATCGCTCTGCAGCAGCCGGGCGCGCTTCTCCGTCGTCACGTAGACGTTGGTCCATGGCGGTTTGCGGCCCAGTTCCTTGCAGTCGAATCGGCCAGTGACTTTGACCAGCGGCGACAGGGTCATCGGCGGAACCACGTTCGATTCCTTGGGTTTGACAGTCGCCAAGGCTCCGAGCTTACGATCGGCCGAGATCGCCAGGAGCGCCGGCTCGGGCATCCATGCGGGAACTGAGATCGAGAACTTTCCGTCCTGGTCGGTCTTGACGCCCTGATAGGACGTCATCGTCACGCCCTTGCCGAAGCCGAAGAAATCGCGCTTGCCGATCCAGAAGTTCGCGACTTCGACTCCGGCGGCTGGCTTGCCGTCCGAATCGACGACGGCGCCGGTGATTGTGACGCCGTCCTGCGCCTGGACGTTGCCCGCAACCAGCGCGGCGGCCAGGGCTAGTACAAATGCGATTCGCATGATGATGCCCCCGGAGCAATTTGAAGCGCCAGCTATCATATCACTCGCCGATGTCTTCGTTCCACAAGTCGGGGTGCGCGGCAATAAATCGCTGCATGAGATCGACGCAGCGCGGGTCGTCGCGCACGTCGATCTGGACGCCGCGGCTCTTGAGCAGGTCTTCCTCGCCCCGGAAGGTGCGATTCTCGCCGATGACGACGCGCGGAATGCCGTAGAGAAGGATCGCGCCGCTGCACATGCTGCACGGCGAGAGCGTCGTATAAATGGTGCATTGGCGGTAGACGCGGGCCGGCAGCCGCCCGGCGTTTTCCAGCGCATCCATCTCGCCGTGCAGGACGGCGCTGCCGCGCTGCACCCGGCGGTTGTGCCCCCGGCCGATGATCCGACCTTCGTGGACCAGGACCGAGCCGATCGGAATGCCGCCCTCGGCCAGGCCGGCCTCGGCTTCCGCAATCGCCGCATTCATGAATTCATCCATATCCGCACTCAACATAGCCGCGACACGGAGTTCAGTTAGCCGCGACGCGGAGTCTTCGGAGCGGAGCGCGCTTCACCGTCGCGGCAGCGCCCGACCGAGCGCAAGATCCCCGGGCCGCAATCCCCGGCGATAGCCGTCGAAGCCATACGCGCTGGGCTCAAACGGAACCACGAAGCGGACGTCGGCCCGCTCCGGCACGTCGAGTTCCAGCCCCCAGTAAACGGCGTTCACCACGAGCCGGCGCAGATCCTCACAGACCAGGTCCGTCGCGGCGCCCATCGTGGAACAGAAGACGCGATTGGTATTCCCCGCGTCATTGCGGTGCCGGCGCGTCCAGGCGATCGGCATCATCGGCTCGTTGATCCCTTGCTCCTGCCGATCCGTCGAGCGCTTCTTGCGGTATTCGGCGGGCGGATCGTCGGGTTTCATGCCGTTGACGACCTGGCCACGCAACAGAATCTCGGCATCGGCCGGTGGGTACGCCTCGTAGACGTCCGTATCGCCGAACACCTTGGCCACGCCGCGAAGAATTGGGTGATGACGAGCCGACGGCTCGACCACGCCGCGGGTCGCCTCCGCTTTGTGCCGGCCCCAATGACTCATCCAGCCCTCGCCGAGGACGTCTTTGCCGAACCGATTGAACGATTTGAACTCGCCAGCATCGTGATCCGGATAGTTGAAGGCGTGAGTGCTCGTCCGGAGCGCGATAATTGGCACTCCGCGGCGATAGGCGTTGACGAAGTGCCGCATCGCCGCGTCGGGCCAGCGGCGATAGCGCAGGAGCATGACAATACCATCGGCCGCATCGAGCGCCGACGCGCCTGGTAGACTCATCTGATTCGTCGGGTCGATCGTGCCATCGCCGGACGCGCTCATCGAGAACAGCACCGTACATCGAAAGCCGTGCCGCTGGCTCAGAATCTTGGCCAGCATCGGCAGTCCTTCTTCGGAGCGATACTCCTCGTCGCCGGCCAGCAGGACAATGTGCCGGCCGGCGCCGGGGCCAGGCGCGGGATCGTACGTGATGGAGCCGGGTTTGTCGTCCCGAGCATGGGCCGCGACGGAGCAGGCAAGGATTGTGGCCATCGCCGCGACCCGGGTTCGCCGGAATCGGCGCCTGCCGAGTCGTGCATCCACGTGCGTCATGAGTTCCATTGCCTTTTGGGTATTGAATGCTCGAGTTTCGGATTTCGTATCATCATACAACGATGACCACGACAACGGACTTCGTCGCTATGACGCGTCCGATTTTGCGGGTGGGGTGGAAATTAAAAGAGCATGAGAGCGGGGCAATTCGCTTGAATCGCCGGTAGGACTCCGTTTATCGTGCAAGGACGCACGGATTTCCGTCTCGCTCTCGCCAACCTGGTTCCGGTGATTCATGGTTCGACTACGCTGGCCGGCATTCGCGCTCACCCTGGTGCTGGCGGCCGGTGGGCCGTCGGCTGAAGCGCCCGCGCCGGTCCCGGACGCAAAACCGCTCGCGCTGGTCGGTGCGCTGATTCGCACCCAGACCGATGCCGGCGACTTCGTCGGCACGGTGGTCATTCGCGACGGCAAGATCGCGGCCGTTGGTCGCGACGTGAAACCGCCGCCGGATGCGCAGATCGTCGACGTCGCACGTCACGTGATCGTGCCGGGCCTCATCGACGCTCGCGGATCCGTCGGATTGAATCCCGCCGCGGGTCGGGAAAGCGGCTCCGGCGCGGCGCTGCAGATTGTGGACGCGATCGATCCGTACTCGGACGACTGGCGCGACGCGGCGCGGCAAGGCGTGACGGCCGTGTACGCTCAGCCCTCGGGATCGCTCGGTGGCGCGGGCGCGGTGCTGCGCGTCGGCCCGGCGGCGACCGCGGAGGCGCTGGCCCTGCGATCACCCGCGGCCATTCAAGCCGCGCTCGGCTTGCCGCCGAGCGCCGCGCCGCAGCAGACCAATCCGCAACTCGCCGAATTGGCCCAGCGGTTTGGGTTCAATTTGCCGCAGCAACCGGCCGGACCGCCCCCCGCATCCAACAGCCTCACGCGCTTCGCTCAGGCCGAGCAACTGCGCGGCCAGTTCGATTCGGCCCGTCGCTACAGCGAGAACAAGTCGGCGCGCCGCGATGCGCCCAAGGATCTCCTCGTCCGCGCGCTCAAGAAAGAAATCCCGGTCCGACTGACGGTCCATCACGAGGATGACATTCGCAACGCTCTGAAAATCGCGGGGGATTTCGGTCTTCGCATCGTCTGGGACGGCGTGGACAAGCCGGCCGTTCTGCCGGAGGAATTCACCGCCTTGCGGGCGCCGGTCGTGCTCGGGCCGCTCACTGGCGGCTCGCTGCCTGCGCCCGTGAAGTCGCTGGCCAGCGACGGGCGGCGCTGGGCAATTGGCACATTCGGCGATGAACCGCGCGCCAGCGCCGGGCTGCGGTGTCACGCGGCCGGGGCCGTTGCCGCCGGACTGTCGCGAGACGCGGTCCTCCGCGCTCTGACGGCCGACGCCGCGGACATCCTGGGCGTCGGCGACCGGCTCGGGCGAATCGCGGTCGGCCGGCCGGCCGATCTCGCCGTCATCGCCGGCGACCCGCTCGATCCCTCGGCTCCCGTGCGCCTGACGATCAGCCAGGGCATCGTGACTTTCTCCGGTCCGGCGCGCGAACCCGTGCCCGTCGCAGCCACGACGACGCCGTCGCTCCCGGAATCGCTCCCGCAGCGCTTCGTCATCCGCACCACTCGCCTGCTCCAGGAGTCGGGAGAGTTCGCACCGGGAACTATCGCCGTCGAGAACGGCAAATTCGTCGCGCAGCTGCCGTCCGACGTCAACGCGCCGGTATTCGACCTCGGCGACGCGCCGGTGACCCCGGGACTTGTGGCCGGGCACGTCGCAATCGAGACTGAGACCTGCCCGGATGCTGATGCCTCATACCTGCGCGCCGGCGACATGGTCGCGCCGGGCAGCGGTTCGCTGCGGAAACACCGGGACGCCGGCTTCTTGACCGCCGTGGCCGCGCCCGCATCCAACAACGTCATGGCCGGCGTGGTCACAGCATTGCCGACTGGGCATACCACCTCCGCCGCCGACGCCGCACTGAAACTCGTTTTGACCGGCTCTGCCCGCGACCGAGAACGATATCCGGTGAGCCTGGCCGGAGAGATTGAGTTCATCGAGGCTCGACTCCGCGGCGGCCCGGACGCCACCCGGCTCTATGTGCCGATCGGCATTCGGTCGGCGCTGCTGGCCGAGCGCGCTCGCGCGCTGGCGGCCCTGCGTGAGCGCAAGCTCGCCGCCTGGTTCGAAGCCCACACCCGCGCCGAGGTCCGCGCCGCCTTGCGACTGATCAGCGATCACAACCTCCGCGGCGTGCTGCTGATGCCGCGGCAACTCGATGGCCTGGTCGATGAAATCCGCGCGGCCGGCGTCGGCGTCGTGATCGGGCCGCTGCGCCCGAGCGATGCGGAACTGCCGCTGCGAAGCTGTGCCGCTCTGGGAGAGGCGAATGTGCCAATCCTGTTCGCCGGCGAGCCGTCGGAAATGCGAATGACCGCCGCATCGCTGGCGAACGCCGGCGTGCCACGGCCGAGCGTTCGCCGCGCGCTCGTCGGGCTTCCGGGGGCGGCGTTCGGCCTGCCGCCGAGCATCGGGAAGTTCGCGCCGGGCGAATCGGCCGACGTCGTGGTATGGAATGGCGATCCTCTGGACCTGACGAGCCGGGCGGCCGTGATCATCGCCCAAGGGCAGCGCATCGCGCCGGGTGGGGACGATGAGCCGCGGAAACGGGCCGCGCCGCCAGCCGCTCCGACCCCGCCCAACCGCCGGACCCGCGGCGCCAATTGAGAGACGCCCTAGCCAGAGATTTTCACCATGGCTCGATTACTGGCCGTCGGAATCACACTCGTCTTCGCCGGTCTCGTGCCGGCCGCCGAAGTCGTCGTCAAGGCGGCCAAGGTCATCACCGGCGCCGGCGCGCCGCTCGTACCCGGAGCGGTCCGCGTCAAGGACGGCAAGATTGTCGAAGTGGCGGCGTCGATTCCCGTTCCCGCCGGCGCGAAGGAAATCGATCTCGGTTCCGGCGTACTGATGCCCGGACTTGTCGATGCGTTTTCGATGATCGGCATCGAGGGCGGAGCGGCGGAATCGACGCTTGAGGTGACGCCAAGTTTCCGTGTCCTCGACGGGGTCGATTGGTCGTCGCGCGACTTCCGCCAGGCGCTGGCCGACGGCATCACCACCGTGGCGCTGGTTCCGGGCACCGACAACGTCGTCTCCGGGCTGTCGTGCGTCGTCAAGACATCTGGACCGCGTCCGACCCGCATCGTCAAGCCGGACCATGCCGTGGTCATCACGGTGTCGTCCGACCCGGCGAGCGGCAACAGCGCTCGGAATCGCCCGGACTCGATCTACACGCGCCAGCCGACAAACCGCATGGGCGTGATCTGGATTCTGCGCAACGAACTCGGGAAGGCCCAGCTCGGCGATGCCAAGTCGGCGGCCGAAATCAAAGCCGCGCTGGCCGGGCAGCGTCCGGTTGTGTGCATCAGCCGTTCCGAATCCGACATTGCCGCGGCGCTGGCGCTCCGCAAGGAGTTTCCGTTCGCGCTGACGTTGGCGGGCGGGCAGGAGGCGTACCGCCTGAAATCGGAACTGGCGGCCGCCAAGGCGCCCGTCTTGCTCGCGCCGACGCCGACCGCGGCGGCCGGCGGCCCCGAGGGGACCGAGTTGATTTGGAACACCGCCGGCGTGCTGCACGAAGCGGGGGTGCCGATCGCGCTGACCGGCGGCCGGCTGCTCGAACAGGCGCAATGGGCCGTCCGGTACGGCCTGCCTGCCGATGCGGCGCTCGCCGCGATCACGGCCGTGCCGGCGAAGCTGCTGGGCCTCGAATCGCGGCTGGGCACGATCGCCCCGGGCCGCGACGCCGACCTCATCGCCCTCACTGGCGATCCTTTCGATCTGAAATCGACCATTCGTTGGACCATGATTGACGGCGTCATCCGCGCCGAGGAGCCGTGATCGATGCGCTGGACCGCATTTCCATTGATGATGCTTTGGTTGTCGGCGGCGGGCGTCGCCGCCCAGGAGCGGCTGGCGATCAAGGGCGGCCGAATCCTCCCGGTCACCGGGTCGCCGATCGAGGGCGGCGTCATCCTCATCCGCGACGGCAAGATCGAAGCCGTCGGCAAGGAACTCGCCATCCCATCCGAAGCGAAGGTGATCGACGCCACAGGCAAGGTGATCGTGCCGGGCTTTGTGGAAGCGCACAGCATGCGCGGCACCGATCGATCGAACGAAACGAATCCCAACGTGCCGTTTCTCTCGGTCGTGGATGCGATCGACCCGAGCCAGGACTATTTCGAGGAATGCCGGCGCAACGGTGTGACCGCCAGCGCCATCGTTCCGGGAAATCAGACGATGTTCGGCGGGCAGGCGGCGGTGGTCAAGACGGCCGGCGGCTTCGTGGATGAGATGATCGTCAAGCGGGCGGCCGGGATCAAGATTTCGCTCCGCCCGACGAGCGATCGCAATCGCATGGGCCAGATCGCGGCGATTCGCAAGGCGCTCGACGACGCGCGAGAACTCGTCGCCGAGGATACCAAACCCGAAGCGCAGCCGACCGCGGACGAGAAGCCGAAGGACGGCGCGGGCGGGTCCGCGGCCGAGCAGCAACAGCCGCCGCGGCGGCGCAATCAGCAGGCCGGCCGGCAGCAGCGGCCGAGTGGCGAGGGCTCCGACGCCGCCCTCGTCTCCGAGTCGCTGTCGCGCCTGCTCCGCGGCGAACTGCTCGCCTTCATCTACTGCGAACTGGCGATGGACGTTCCGCAGGCCATCAAGCTCATCAACGATTACAAGCTCAAGGGCGTCCTCGTTCTTGGCCAGGATTGTTACAAGGCGATTCCGCAGATCGCCGCGTCGAAACTGCCCGTCGTGCTTGACCCGACTCTGGTGTTCTGGGAAACCGATCCGCGGACCGGCGAAGATAAGCAGATCATCCTGCCGAAGCTCTACCGCGACGCGGGAATCCCGATCACGTTCCAGGTGACGGGATTCGCGGCCGGGAATCTGTTCCGCTCGCCGAACCTGCCGCCGACGCTCGGGACGAACTACTTGTGGTACCAGGCGGCGACGGCGGTGAAGTACGGCATGCCGCCGGACGAAGCGCTCGCCGCCCTCACCATTCGACCCGCGCAGTTGATCGGCGTCGGGAGCATCCTCGGATCGATCGAGCCGGGCAAGGATGCCGATCTGGTCATCCTCACCGGCGATCCGCTCAAGCTCGACACCTGGGTGCACACGACGATCGTGGGCGGCAAAGTCGCTTATGAACGGGACACGGATCGCAAGCTCAAGGCGCTCCTGAAGCCGGAGAAATAGGGATGCGGATCTCGCTCCTGACCGCCGTTGTCTGCGTGTCGCTGGCCGCCCCGTTGGGCGCAGCCGAGCCGCACGCCTATCGCGCCGCCCGGCTCTGGCCCGGCGACGGCCCGCCGATCGCCGACGCGGTCCTGATCGTCCGTGACGGCAAGATCGTCGCCGCCGGTCGGCGCAGCGACGTGCCGATTCCGCCGGACGCCGTGGAGCACGATCTCGGCGAGGCGGTCATCATTCCCGGCTTGATCGCCGCTGAGACGGCGCTGGCCGAAAAGGGCCGCGACGATCTGCTGGCTCTGACGCCGCACCACCGGGCGATTGACGGGTTTGACCACTACGCCGATTACTCCGCGCCCCTGGCCGGCGGCGTGACGACGGTGCAGATTTCGCCCGGCGGCCGGAGGCTCCTCCCCGGCCAGGGCAGCGTGGTCAAACTCTTCGGCGACGATCTCGCGCGGCGGACTCTGCGCGAATCGGAGAGCTTGCGCGTCGTGCTGGGCGATGCATTCAAGAATCCACCGAAGGTTTACGAACCGCCGGTCGGCGCGGTGTCGGTCGATCGGCCGCTGGAGCCGACGCGGCCGCAATTGGCCGGCAGCCTCGGCAGCGCGGTCGCTGGCTTGCGAGCGACGCTCCGCTCGGCCCGCGACGCTGACGGCGCCGGGGATGTGGCCTTGAAGGCCGTGGCGCAATCCGGGACGGCCCGGCAGCCGCTGCGGGTCACGGCGCCCTCGGCCGCCGACGTCGCCGCGGCTCTCGCGCTGGCCCGCGAGTTTGATGTGAAACTGCTGCTCGTCGAGCCCGCCGTCCCGCGCGATGGGCTGGACGCGTGGAAGCCTCACGTCGCCGGCGTCGTGCTCGCGCCGGATGCGCGGCCGGGAGCGATGGCGGACGGCTCGGCCGGGCGAACTACCGCCGAGCTGGCCCGCGACCTCCGAGCCGCCGGCATCCGGGTCGCTCTCAAGCCGATCAATGACGCTGACCTGAGAGACTTTCTGTATCAGGGTGGCCTACTCACGAGCCGGATCCCCGCCGTCGATGCACTGCGGGTCGTGACCGCTGACGCGGCTGCGCTTCTCGGCGTCGCCGATCGCGTCGGTACGTTGGCGCCGGGCAAGGATGCGGATTTCGTTGTGCTCAATGGCGACCCGTTCGGACTGCACTCGCGCGTGCAATCGGTGTACGTCGACGGGAAAGCGGCCGTCACGCGGCCGGCCGCCGGGCCGCGAAAGGTCATCCGCGCCGGCCGGATCCTGACCGGCGCCGGAGAGTCGATTGCCAACGGCGCGGTGCTCGTCGATGGCCGGACGATTCGCGCCGTCGGCCGCGACGTCTCCACGCCCCCCGACGCCGAGGAAAAGCGGTTCGCCGGCGCCGTGATCGTCCCGGGGTTCATCGACCTCGGCAACACGCTGGGAGTCGGCGGCCCGATCACCACGCCGATCGCGATCAACACTCGGCTGGGGGAGCGGCTGGTGTCCGGCGATCCGGCGATCCGCGCTGCTCGGCAGGGCGGCGTGACCACGGCTTTGCTCTCCGGACCGGCGCCTTCGCCAGTCATGGCGTTCAAGCTCGGAGACCGGTTGCGCCCCGCGAAAGATCCGGTCGCCTTGAAGTTCTCACTTCGCGGAAACCTGACGCAGGCCGGAGCCGCGCTCCGCGACGGCTTGCGAGCCGGCAAAGCCTACGCCGATAGCTGGGCGAAGTACGAAGTCGAATATGCGGCCTATCTGCCCAAGAAACAGGAGTTCGACGCCGCCCAGGCCAAGGCCGCCGCGGAAAAGAAACCCGAGGAGAAAAAGGACGACAAAAAACCCGACGACAAGAAACCGGAAGAGAAAAAGCCCGAAGAGAAGAAACCCGAGCCGCCCAAAGCTCCGGATAAGCCGCAGACCGTCGAGTCCCTGGAACCGTATCGCGCCGTCTTCGCCGGCAAGATTCCGATCCTCGTGGAAGCGGGCCGGGAAGACGCGATTCGCCTGGCGGTGACAATCTGCCGCGATGAGTTTCCGGTTCGGCTGGTGCTGGTGGGCGCAACCGATGCGTACCGCGTGGCCGATTTGCTGGCCGAGAAATCGGTCGCGGTCATCGCGGGGCCGGAGCTGGTTCGCAACGTGGACCGAGACGATGTCAACCTGCCGCTGGCGCTGTCGCTCCGCGACGTGCCGTTCGGGTTTCAGTCGCAGACCGGCTCGGGCGCGCGGTTTCTTCCCGCAGCAGTCGGCTATGCGGTTCGTCATGGTCTCGGCGCGGATCACGCGCTGCGCGGGCTGACCGCGGCGCCGGCGCAGTTTCTGGGACTCGACGCGCTGGGCGTGCTGGCCNNCCCCGAGACGCTGGCCGGCCGACAATGTTGATGGGTGCGACCTGATGAGCCGTGAGTTCAACGTCGTGATTGAGCGTGACGAGGAGGAGCACCTGGTTGCCTCAGCGCCATCATTGCCGGGTTGCCGCACTCAGGCTTCGTCCCTGGACGAGTTGATGAAGCGCGTGCGCGAGGCCATTGCTCTTTGTCTGGAAGTGGAGGGAAGGAAACCCGGCAAGATCGAATTTTTCGGCGTGCAGCGGATCAAGGTCTCCGCATGAGCGGCAAGCTGAGTCCCTGAAAGGCGAGGACGTAATCAGTGCGTTGAGACGTGGCGGGTTCGCGGTCGTACGAATTCGCGGAAGTCATCGATATCTGCGCCATGCGGACGGGTGCATGAAAGTGGTTCCGGTACACGCAGGCGAGACCATCGGGCCCGGATTGATGAGCAAGATCCTCCGTGATTGTCGATTGAACCGCAAGAGTTCCGGGCGCTGCTGAAATAGTCAGTCGAAGAGAAACGTACGAAATCGAGCAAACTGTCGCTGGGACCTTTGCCATGAGATTGCACTTGGTACTTTGCCTCGCAATTGCGGCTCCATGTGCGGTCGCCGCCGCCGAGCCGAAACCGAAGTACGCCATCCACGTCGCCAAGGCGATCACTTGCGCCGGCGACCCGATCATCAACGCCACGATTCTCGTCGCCGACGGGAAGATTCAGGCAATCGGCCCGCGCGACAAGATTACCGTGCCGGCCGGGTACGAGGTGATCGATCAATCGGACAAGTTCGCCATGCCCGGCCTGGTCGACGCCCACAGCCACGTCGGCGGCACCGGCGACATCAACGAAATGGTCTACCAGACGAATCCGGAACTCCGCGTGCTCGACGTGATCCGTCCGAACAACGAGCAACTGAAAGTCGCGGTGGCCGGCGGCGTCACGACCATCACGTTCATCCCAGGCTCGGGGACCAACATGGGCGGCTGGGGCGCTCTGATGAAGACCGGCCCCGGCAAGCTCGAAGACGTGCTGATTCGCTTCCCGGGCGTTCTGAAAATCGCGCAGGCGGGCAACCCGGAACGCTCCGGCGGCGAAGTCGGCTCCGGCCGCATGGGCATGAACCACATCATCCGCGAACAGCTTCGCGAGGGTCTCGGCTACACCCGCGACTGGGACGCCTACGAGTCGGGACAGAGGAAGGACAAGCCGGCGGTGAATCTTCGCCTCGAATACTTCAAACCGCTGTTCCGGCGGCAAATCCCAGTGGTCGTGCATACGCAGGGCTACCAAGTCATCATGAGCACGCTGCGCATCCTGCACGACGAGATGAATCTCAAGGTCGTCATCGACCACGGGTGCTTTGACAGCAACCTTCTCTCGGAGGAGATTTTGAAACGCGGGATTCCGGTGATGGCCGGGCCGCGCGGGTTTCGCTACGACCCGGCCGTGGGGCAGATCAAGGGCCAGGTCGCCGGCTTCGCCGATCGCGGCGTAACGGCTCTCGGCGTCAACACCGACGCGCCGGTCATTCCCCAGGAAGAACTGGCGTTCCAGGCGACGATGGCCGTGCGCCTCGGCTGGAACGATGAAGCGGCCTTCCGCGGCCTGACCATCGAACCGGCCAAGGCCTTGATGATCGATCACCGCGTCGGCTCGCTCGAAGTCGGCAAGGACGCGGATATCGTGATTTCCACCGGCTCGATTCTCGACCCGCGCCATTACGTCGTGCAAGTGCTGATCGACGGCAAAGTGGCCTACGACATCAAGAAGGACAAGAGACGCTTCTGATCGTGCCGCGTCGCCGGCGACGCGAGATGAAACCTATGAAACACGCTCTGACAATCCTGGTATTGCTTCCGACTGCGGCGCTGGCCGCGGAGCCGCCGGTGGCAATTCGCAACGCCGCGATCGAGACGCTCGCCGCCGCCGGGCGGATCGAACGGGGCACAATCGTTATCCGCAATGGCAAGATCGAGGCCGTCGGTCCCAATGTCGCCGTGCCGGACGACGCAGTGGTGATTGACGCGGCCGGCGGAACGGTCCTGCCGGGAGTGATCGATCCCTATTTCGAGGTGACAGTGGCGGCGGCGACGGCCGACGCCGGTCCGCGAACCGTGGTTGTTCGCGGCCGGCCGATCACGTTGCCGGGCGGGGCGCCCCAGGCCCGCGGCGCCGCGTTCACCCGCATCGCCGACAACTTTTACCCCTATGATCCCGGCTACAAACCGCTGCCGCGCATCGGCATCACGCGCCTGAATCTCGTGACCAGCGGCGTGGGGCAGGCGGCCGTCATTCGCGCCACGCCGGCGCACCCGGAGAGCATGCTCGATCGGCCGGATGGATTGGCGTTCGCTTCCGTCACCAATTCCTCGGAGAGTCTTGACGCGATTCGGCAGCGGCTGGAGGCGGCCAATCGCGCGAAATCGGGCGGTGGTTCCCGGCCCGGCGGCCCGCCCGCGCCGGGCGCCCAACTCTGGAGCGATGTGCTCGATGGCAAAGTTCCGCTGCTGGTGTCCGCCGCCAATCCCGCCGCCGTACTGCACCTCATGAAGGCGCTGGAGCCATACAAAAACGTTCAGACGCTCCTGTTCATGGGCGGCGACGCCGTGGCCGAGACCGTCGATTCCCTCAAGGGCCGAAATGTCCGCGTGATCCTCCGCCCGGGGATCGACCTGAAGCCGAACACTCGCGATCGCTACAATGCTGCGGCATTGCTGCACATGGCCGGGGTCGAGGTGATGTTCAGCCTGACCGCCCGGCCGCCGGGATCGACGACTGCCCAGACGGTCGCGGCGCTCACCGGCGATTCGGAGGTGCCGCTGGCGATCGACGCCGACAGCCCGCTATTCCCCGTGGCCATGCTGGTGAAAACCGGCCTGCCGCGAGCCGTCGCGCTGGAGTCGCTGGCGAAGCGTCCCGCGGCGGCGCTCGGCCTCGCCGCTTCGCACGGCACGATCGAGCCGGGCAAGGCGGCGGATCTGATTCTCTTTTCCGGCGACCCGCTCGATCCCGCGAGCCGCCTGCGACGCACGATCATCGACGGGAGGACGATCCATGCGAACTAACCGATTCTGGCTCGCCCTGGCGCTGGCCGCCGGACTTCTGGCTGGATCCTCAACGGCTCAGGACGGCCCGTCCGGCTCGTCCAAGGACGGCAAAGACGCGAAGAAGCCGGCCGCCCCACCGATCGCGCTGGTCGGCGGCGAGATCCACACCGTCACGCGCGGCGTGATTCGCAATGGCACGATCCTCATCGAGAACGGGAAGATCACGCGCGTCGGGCAGGACATCGAGATTCCCGAGGGCGCGCAGCGCGTCGACGTCACCGGGAAAGTCATCACGCCGGGTTTCGTGTCGATCAACGCGACCAACGTCGGCATTCGCGTCGGCGGTGGCGGTCCCGGAGGCGGCGGTCCGCCGCAAGCCGGGAGCGCAGCCGGGCGGCTGGCTGACAATCTCAATCCGTTCGATCGCAATATCCTCTTCTGCCTCGGCTCGGGCATTACGACGGCGTGCGTCGAAGTCGGCGCCGGCCCCGGAGGGCGCTTCGGCCGCAACGGCGAACTGCCCGACGATCTCATCGATCTGATGGTCGAATTGGCGCAGACCGACGACACGCAGCTCTGCCCGTGCTGCGGCCTGGCGATCCTGCCGACGGAACCGATCGGCCCGCCGCCCCAGGCCGATCGCACCGCCCGCCGCCACGCCGTGCTCAAGATGAGCTACGGCGAAATGACGCCGATGCTCGTCAAGGAGTCGCCTTTTTACCATCTGCCCGCTGGCTCGCTGACCGGCGCGCTCAATCGCCATCAATGGCGCGACCAGATCAAGCGCGCGCGGCAGCAATTGAAGAATCCCCCGGCCGACGACGGCGGCTTCGACGTCACCGGTCTTGGCGGCGCGCCGGGCGGCGCGGCGCGGCGCGTCCCGGACGAAGTCGTCAAACTCGTCGAGAAAAAAATCCCACTCCGGACCGATGCCCTCTCCGTCGAGCAGATGCGCGACATGATCGCTTTGGCCAAGGAGTTGGATTACGATCTGGTTCTGGACGGCGTCCACGAAGCGTGGATGATCGCCGGCGAACTCGGGGCGGCCAAGGTGCAGACCGTCCTGACGCCGCGAAGCCGCCGTCGGCCGGCGACGGGCAAGGACGATCGTTCGGGTAGTTCCATCGAGACGTCGGCCCACCTGGAAAAGGCCGGTGTGCCGTTCGCCGTGGCGCCGCTGAGCGCGTCGGTGAGTCTCGATGGGCTGCCGGGCCGGGATCTCACCAGCTTGGCGCTCGAGGCAGCGTTCGCAGTCCGGGGCGGCGCGACCGAGCAGGCGGCCTTGGCCGCGATCACGATCGTCCCCGCGCGGATGCTCGGCCTGGCCGATCGCATCGGCTCCATCGAAGAAGGCAAAGACGCCGACCTCTTGATCCTCGACGGCCCTCCGCTCGACTATCGCACCTACGTCGAAAAGGCGTACGTCGGCGGCAAGGTGTACTACGACCGCGGCCGAGATCGGATCTACCCCGAGACGTCCAAGCGCTAGCCGCGTTCGGAAGCCCCAGCGCTTCCGGAGCCGTTCATCTCCGAATTGCCGATCCGCGGTTGAATCGACGGCGGCAAGTCATAGCTTGCTCCTACCGGCGGCAGCGCTGCCGTGAGATCGACAAGTCTTTCAACCCGAAGAGGTCTATCATGGTCGCGTTTCGCGCGGTTCTTGCCGCCGGTCTCGCCGGTGTGGCGATTGCAATTGGAGCGCCCGGCAACGGCGCTCAACCGATTTCCAACGACGAAGCATTGGAAATCGGAACTGCGGCATACATCTACGGCTATCCGCTCGTCACGATGGAGATAACCCGGCGGGTGATGACCAACGTCGCGAAGCCGGAGGGCACGCGAGCGCCGATGGGGCAATTCGTGCTCATGCGGTCGTACCCGACCGCCGCGTTTCGCGACGTGACCGCGCCGAATGCGGACACTTTGTATTCCACTGCCTGGCTCGACCTGGCCAAGGAGCCGTACGTACTCAGCCTGCCCGACGAGGCCGGCCGGTACTTCCTGATGCCGATGCTCAGCGGCTGGACCGATGTGTTCGCCGTTCCGGGATCGCGGACGACCGGCACCAAAGCGCAGACCTACGCGATCACGGGCCCGAACTGGAAAGGCTCATTGCCCCCAGGCGTACAGGAACTCAAATCGCCGACCAACATGGTCTGGATCCTCGGTCGAACCTACTGCACCGGGACGCCCGACGATTATCGCGCCTGCCATGCTTTGATGGATCAGTATCGCCTGACGCCGCTCAGCGCGTTCGGCAAGAGCGTCCCGCCGCCGGCCGGGGCGGTGAACCCCGCGATCGACATGAAGACCCCCGTGCGAGATCAGGTCAATCGGCTGTCAGCGGCCGAGTATTTCCAGCTCCTGGCCACGCTGATGAAGGATAATCCACCAGCAGCCGCTGATGCCCCGATCCTTGCCCGCATGGCGCGCATCGGGATCGAACCGGGGAAGAAATTCGACACGTCGAAGCTTCCCGCCGACGTGGCGCAGCGAATTCCTGGCGCCGCTCAGGAGAAGATCATGGGTCACTTCAAGAAGGCCGGTGCGGACGTGAATGGCTGGATGTTTTCGATTCACACGGGGCAATATCGCACCGACTACCTTCAGCGCGCGCTGATCACGGCCATCGGCCTTGGCGCGAACCGGCCGCAGGACGCGGTGTATCCGACGTCGGAAGTGGACGGGACCGGCCGACCATACAGCGGCGCGAACAAGTACGTGATCCATTTTCCCAAGGGCCAGACGCCGCCGACCGACGGTTTCTGGTCGATCACGATGTACAACGCCGATTACTTCTTCGTCGATAATCCGCTCAACAAGTATACGGTCAGCCCGCGCAACGCCTTGCGATACAACGACGATGGATCGCTCGACATTTACGTTCAAAACGCTTCACCCGGCAAAGACAAGGAGGCAAACTGGCTGCCGGCGCCGAGCGACAAGTTCATCCTGATGATGCGGCTCTATTGGCCGAGAGAGAAAGCTCCATCGATTCTCGACGGCACGTGGAAACCTCCGGCGGTGATGCCGGTGGCGAAGTAGTCGCACGCGCCGGGCCTCCCGCCATGCGCAGGTTGTTGCAATCCGATGCGGCCAGCGTTAGTCTGGGGGCAACAACACCCGGAGCCCGCTCCACATGATGATCCGCTTGCTTGGCACCGCGATAGCCCTCAGCCTGGCCTGGCCGCTATCGGCACGCGCTCAGTCCGCCACGTTCATCCAGGTGAATACCGACATTTTCGGCCAGAACATCGTCGGCGACGCGGCCAACGAGCCGTCCATCGCCGTCGATCCTACCAATCCGAATCGCATGGCGATCGGCTGGCGGCAGTTCGACACGATCAGCAGCAATTTTCGGCAGGCCGGCGTCGCCTACACGACCAACGGCGGATTGAGTTGGACCGCGAGCGTCTTGACGCCGGGGCAGTTTCGCAGCGATCCGGTGCTGCGCTCGGACGCCGATGGCAATTTCTATTTCTCCAGTCTCAGTTCCACGACGAGCGTGGAAGTGTTCAAGTCCACCAATGGCGGCATGACCTGGGGCGCGCCCGTCCCCGCCTTCGGCGGCGACAAGCAATGGATCGCCGTGGACACGACCAACGGGCCGGGCCGCGGCAACGTCTATCAGCACTGGAACATTCAGTTCAGCGGCGTGCCCAATACGAGTTTCACTCGCTCGACTAACGGCGGAGCGTCGTTCGAGAATCCGACACTCGGACCGAGCCCCGCGTCCAAGTGGGGTCAACTGGCGGTCGGACCCAACGGCACGCTCTACTCCGCCGGGGCGACCCTGGATCAATCGGGGCATCTATTCGCGTTCTCGAATAATGCTCAATTCGCCGGCCAGACGCCGACGTTTACGACCTCGGCGATCAACCTCGGCGGCGTGACGACGACCGGAAACTCGTCCGTGAATCCCGCCGGGTTGCTCGGCCAAGTGAACATCTCGACGGCGCGCAACGGCAACATCTATGTCCTTGGCTCGGTCAATCCACCGGGACCGGATCCATTAGACGTCATGTTCATCCGCAGCACCGACGGCGGCGCGACGTGGAGTAACCCGATTCGAGTCAACAACAATCCGGCCGGCGAGAATTCGTATCAATGGTTCGGCACGATGTCCGTGGCGCCGAATGGGCGCATTGACGCCATCTGGAACGACACCAGCGTCAATGCCAACAACAGTTTCTCGGTCCTCCGCTACGCCTATTCGCTGGATGAGGGCAACACCTGGCTTGGACAGGACGCCTTCACGCCGGCGTATAACCACCTGATCGGTTTTCCGATGCAGAACAAGATCGGCGACTACTGGGACATGGTGTCGGACGATCTCGGCGTGAATGTCGCGTTTTCGGCGACGTTTACGGGGGGGCAGGACGTGTATTACATGCGGATCACGGCGGTGCCCGAGCCGGCGCTGATCGGGTTCGTGGCGGCTGGGGCCTTCGCAATAGGATTCGGGCGCCGGCGAATCCCCGGGCGCCGCCCGCCTCTACAGTTTGCGCCGTTTCCGCCGAATTGTCCACGTTGACCGCCTTATCCGATCAACCCGAACAGGGTGAACAGCCGACGATAACGGCAGATTGAATCGCGGCCGAGCGGGCCAGGATGGCCCCAGGCCGCGGTCCACGCCCCACCGCGCCAGGATTCGCGGGAACGAAGGACAAGGAGCGTCCCGATGAAACGGTTTTGGACTTTGACGACCATCGGGCTGGGTCTGGCGGTGACAAGCCCGGGCCTGGCCGCCGACAAATCGTCGGCGGGCGGTGTGGAGGTGGCGCAGGCGCCGAACTGCCCGCCGCCGCCGTATTGTCCGCCGGCGCCGATCTGCCCGCCGCAGGTGCTGCCGGGGCAAATCATGCCGGGCCAGCCGGCGACGCCGAGCCATCCGCCCGCCCAGCCGCCGACCGGCGTGACCCCGCCGACAACTCCGCCGCAGACGCCGCCGGGCACGCCCCGGGCCACGCCGCCCGTCGTTCCCCCGGCGACGCCGTCACCCATCTCGCAGGCGCCGCAGACCGATGCCTTCGCCCAGGCGCCCGCGGCCGGCACCGTCGGCGGCGAAAGCTTTAACCCCAACATGATCGGCGACATGGGCGCCGGCTCGTTCATTGCCGGCTTCGTGCCCGCTCAATTGTTCGGCTACACGACGCAGACGACCTTCCGCGGTCCCGACGGACAAGGATTCCTGGCCACCACTCGCCAACTGACCGACGGCACCGTCATCAGCCGGACCATCGTCCCGTTCCAGTTCACCGGCACCGGCTCGACCATCGTGACACCGTTCACCGAGCAGGGATCGCGCGTGGCGTTGATCCCGCAGGTCGGCCGCGGCGCCTTCAAGATCGCTGAGAACGAAAGTCCCCGGCCGACGGACCGCTTCTTCGCCACGTACAACTACTTCAACGGCGTCGGCAGCGGCATCCCCGGCATTCCGACCTTCGACACCCATCGCGAAGTGTTCGGCTTCGAAAAGACGTTCCTCCAGGGTGACGCCTCGGTCGGGATGCGCTTCAACGTGTTGCAGAACACCGGCGACGGCGGCCTTGGCGCCGCCTACTTCGGCGACATCACCATCGTCTCGAAGTACGCCTTCCTGAACAACCGCGAAACCGGCAACGTGATCTCGGGCGGCGTGCTGGTCACCGTGCCGACCGGCCCCGATGCGATCCTGATCGACGGCAGTCGCATCAACCCGGTCGTGCTCCAGCCGTGGAACGGCGGCATCCTCAACTTCGAGCGCGTTTTCTTCCAGGGCTTCTCGTCGCTGGCCATTCCGGTTGACAGCCGCGATTCGCTGCTGGCCCTGACCGACATCGGCATGGGCTGGAAGATGTATCGGGCTCCGGAACTGTCGGACAGCATCGTCAGCTACGTCGTGCCGGTGACGGAAGCGCACTTCACGATTCCGTACACTCGGCAGGGCATCAACCGCTGGCCGGTCGGCTTCCCCGAGATGCTGTGCGTGCTGACCAACGGCGTGCACATCGGGCTTGGCCGATCGACTGACTTGACCCTGGCGGTCGCCGTGCCGGTGACCGGTCCGAAGACCTTCGACGTGGAAGCGGTGGCGCAGTTGAACTGGCGGTTCGGCGCCAGCGCCGGCCGGAACCGCGCCTATACGCCGCAGTTCGTCGGCAACTGAGCGCGGTCGCAGAGTATTCCGCGACGCTTCGCCATTCGGGACGCTACGCCCAGGCGCCCCGCGGACGCGAAGCGTCGCGGCGTTTCGGGTTGGGCGCCCCGGCTTCGAGCGCATTTCTGTGTGATGTATCAACCCTGAGCGGTTCGTCATTCCGAGCGAAGCGTGGAATCTCATCGCGGCCATCCGAGGAGAAACACGATTCCTCGCTGTGCTCGGAATGACATTGTTTTCTGGGCTGCCACACCAATCTGAAGAGCGCTCTCCGCGCGACGTGTTTGTTCCTTGCTCAACGTCGCGCTGACGCCGCGAAGCATGCCTCCTCGCTAATTCCCCAACCCCAGCACTGCCTCCACGTGCCGCGCGATCATCAGTTCCTCGTTGGTCGGCACGACCCAGACGGAGACGCGCGAGTCGGGCGTCGAGATGCACTGGCGGTGTTCGGAGTTCGCGGCCGGGTCGAGCGCCAACCCCAGCCAGCCGAGGCCGCGGCAAATGCGTTCGCGGATCGGGGCGGCATGCTCGCCGATGCCGGCCGTGAACACCAGCGCGTCGAGCCCGCCCAAGGCGGCTGCCAGTGCCCCGATGTACGACGTCGTGCGGTAGACGAAGTAATCGACGGCGTCCTTCGCGGCCGGGTCGGTCGACGCCAGCAGATCTCGCATGTCCGGCGAGACGCCTGACAGTCCCAACAGGCCCGACTTGTGGTGAATCAGGTCGATCACTTCTTTGACAGGCAGCTTTCGAAACTCGAGCAGCCAGAGCAAGACGCCGGGGTCGATCTGCCCCGTGCGCGTGCCCATCGGCAATCCTTCGCAGGCGGAGAACCCCATGGTCGTCTCGACGCACCGGCCGTCGCGCATGGCGCAGAGACTGGCCCCGCTGCCGAGATGGGCGACGATCATCCGTCCGCGAGCCGCCTCCGGCGCGATCCGTCTCATGGCCCCGGCGACATACTCGTACGACAGGCCATGGAACCCGTAGCGGCGGACGCCCTCGTCGAAATAGGGTCGCGGCAGGGCAAAGGCGGTCGAGACGAACGGCCGGCCCTGATGAAACGCCGTGTCGAAGCACGCCACTTGCGGCACGTCGGGAAACGCCTTGCCGATGGCGGCGATGCCCTGCAGGTTTCCCGGCAAGTGCAGCGGAGCCAGGGGCGCGATCGACTTGAGTTCGGCGAGGACCGCGGCGTCGATCCGCACGGGCCGCTGGTCCGATTTCATGCCGCCGTGGACCACGCGGTGCCCGACGCCGACAGGCCGCCAATCGGGCCGGCCATCGGTCAGTGCGCCGACCGCGAGCGCGATGGCCGAAGCATGATCCCGCGGCCCCGAGCCGTCGGTCCACGAGCGATCCACGAGTGGCTGGCCGTCGGCATCGCGGGCCGTGGCGCGGACGTGCGGCGTGCCCAACCCCTCGACTTGCCCGCGCACCACCAGCGCCGGATCGCCCTTGGTATGCGCGAAAACCGAGAGCTTGATGCTGGACGACCCGGCGTTGATGACGAGGATGTCACTGACCATCACGGGATTGTCGCACGAATCCCCGGGCGGTCAAGCGCCCGCGCCAATTTCGCGTCGAATCGGGAGGTTCATTGGCCATGTGCGGGCCTGCCGGGCGGTTTTACGTCGATGCCCGGTTGACTCGGGTTCGCAACTGCGTTATTCAATTCAAGGGAGCGCTGCGCGAGCGCGAAAGATCCGGCCGATCAGGCCGAGCTGGAGGAGAGTGAACTATTCGACCACCCGACCGCAACATGCAGCGGCCACAACGCGACATGGGGCCGCGCATCAACGACCAGATTCGCATCAGTCCGATCCGTCTGATCGGCGCCGCCGGCGAGCAGATGGGCATCGTGCCGACGGCCGACGCCTTGGCGATGGCGCGCGAAGCCGACCTCGATCTTGTCGAGGTCGCGCCGACCGAGCGGCCGCCCGTCTGCAAAATCATGGACTACGGCAAATACCGCTACGAACAGTCGCGCAAGACCAACAAGCAGAAGACGCACCAGCAGCGGCTCAAGGAGATTCGCGTCCGGCCGAAAACCGGCGAAGCCGACATCGAAACGAAGGTCAACCAGGCCCGACGATTCCTCGAGCACAAGGACAAAGTCCTGGTGAATGTCCTGTTCCGTGGTCGGGAACTCCAGCACATCGAAGAAGGCCAGCGGATCATTCTCGGCATCTTGGAGAAACTCGCCGACGTCGCCAAGGTCGAAAAGCATCCGTCGATGGAAGGCAAACGGATGACCGCGATGTTGGCGCCGAAGACCGCGGCCGGCCATTGAGCGATTTTCATTCGGGGGGCGGGACGCCGGCCGGCTCGCCGCCGGCGCCGGCCGTGAGCAACCCGGTCCCGTCGCCTGTGCGCGAGTACAGCAGAAAATCTGCGGCGTCCGGCCGGCGCTCAATCCAACCCAAGTCGAGAAATCGCAACGGCGTCACGGCAACTCCGGCGCCGGCCTGACCCCGGCCCGCGACGTTCCCCGCGCTCGGAGTCACCAGTTCTCGCAGCCGGTCCACTTCGATGCCGCCCTCGGCGGCGACGAACGCCGGACCATCGACCAACAGGTTACTGCGGAGTTGAACTGTCGAGCCCGATGCCGGCAAGCGTCGCAGGCGCAGGAACGACGTCCACCCCGCGGCCGTGTTCGATGCCAGACGCAGCCGCACAATCCCCGACGTTTCCAGACTCACGGTGTCGCCACTCGCTGAATCGCCGGGTTCGCGCCCCGACCAGAATCGGCACCGGCGAAGGTCGAGATCGACGGGGCCGTCAATACGCACCGCTGCGCCAAAGTCACCCTCGAACCGGCAGTTGACAACGCTGGCGGCGACGAGATCCGGCCCGGCGCCGTCGGTGATGGCGATGCCGGCCTGACAGCGAATGGTCGTGAATCGCACGGCTTCGATTTCCAGACGCCGATCGACATCCGCGGCCGCGCCACGCAACTGAATCTGGGCCGTTCGTGCGCCGGCGAGGCGCAGACGTTCGAGCCGCATCCCCGCGGCGTCGCCCTCGATTCGGATCAACTCGCGCACCAAACCGCCGCCGTCGAATGCGATGCCGCTGATGCGTGCGGCCCCGGCGTGCGCAAGCGTCAGGAGCGGTTCATCGGCGGAAGCGCCCTCGGCCGGCGACCAGGCGATCCCCGGCTCCCGGCCCTCGATCGCGAGGCCGGCCGTCCGGGCGTCCACCCGGAATTGCCCTTCGATATGTCCATCGAGTACGACGATCCGCTGATTCGTGCCGGCGAGTGCCAACGCTTGACCAAACGATCCGACGACGTCGGGGCGTCCGGCCGCGGCGGCCATGAGTCGCGGATCGGCCGTGACGACCAGCACTCCCTCCGCAGGCGCCGGCAAGGCATCGGGTCCCGGCAAATCCTTGATGGGCGGCGCAGCGGCCGGCACGACGGAGTTTTCGGCCTGAATGGCCGGCGGCGCGCCGGTCGGCAGCCGCGACCACCACGCGATCAGCGCGGCTGCGGCGGCGAGCACAACTCCCAGAGGGACGAGCCAGATCCAACGCCGACCGGCCGCGGGTGCCACCGCGGTTCGAGCGCCGCGCAGCGATTTCGTGGACCGCGTCGATGATCCCCGCCCGCTGCCCGACGACGGCGATCCCCCGCCCGACGGCGCCAGCGAGTGCAGCGCCGGGCATTTCTGCGGCATCTCGGCTTCCGCCGGCGGGTCCACCGGCTCGCGGGTCCAGCGCTCCAATGCGGCCACAACTTCGATCGGTTCTTGAAACCGCGATTCCGGCTTCTTGGCCATCATCCGCGTGATGATGGCTTCGAGATCGCGCGGCACGTTCGCCCGCAGCTTATGCAGCGGCGCTGGTTCGCGCACCTGGTGCCAGATCAGCTTCTCGGCGACCGACCCGCGGTCGAATAAGTTTCGGCCGGCGAGTATGTAGTAGAACGTCGCGCCGAGGCTGTAGATGTCGGCGCGAATGTCCACGGCGCTGGAATTGAGCGCTTGCTCCGGGGCGAGATAGTCGGCCGTGCCGAGCACTGCGTTGCGATCGTGCCGGCGGGTCAGCGATCCCTCCTCGTCCTGGAAGAATCGGGCCAGACCCATGTCCAGGATTTTCACAGTGCCGCTGCGATCCACGAGGATGTTGCCCGGTTTGATGTCGCGGTGCACGAGCCGGGCGGCCTCGTGAGCGTGCTGGAGCCCCTCGGCCGCCTGGCTGATGTAATGGCAGGCCCGACGAATCTCGAGCGGTCCGGTCTTCTTGACGATCTGGTGCAGGCTGGCGCCGTCCACGTATTCCATGACGAGGAAGTGCAGGTCGCCGTCGCGGTCGAGGTCGAACGCCCGGACAATGTTGACGTGGTGGAGCGCCCCGGCGGCGCGCGCTTCGCGCTCAAAGCGCTCGAGGCTGGTTGGTTCGTGCAGGCGATCAATCGGGAGAATCTTGAGGGCGACGAGCCGCTGCATCCGGCAGTGCTCGCAGAGATAGACTTTGCCCATCCCGCCGACGCCGAGCAGGTCGAGCAGCTTGTACTTGCCGCCGGCGATGAAAAAGCCGCGCCATTTCCCGGCGAGCAGCTGCCCGGATTGCCAGGCTGTGATCAGTCCATGCTCAATGAGTGTTCGCGAGAGCGCCGCGGCATCGCCGTTGGCAGATTCCGTCCGCTGAAGTGTCTCCGCGAGCCGATCTTCCTCGATGAGGCGGCTCTTGCGGACGAGCTCCAGAAGTTGTTCGGCGGTGGTCAAAACGGGCATCGGGCGCGGACCCCTCCGAAACCGGCAACGGGCGGCGGTCGGCGGCATTGTAGCCGATTCTCCCTGTTTCGGAATGCGCCGATTCGACGAGAGCGATCCTGGAATTTCGACTCGCCAGCTCAGCGGCGCGGGTATAATGCGCCCCGACCCGCAATGCCCGAAATCGAGGTGCTGCCATGCCTTCGCGACGCTTCAGACCAAAACGCGCCGAATCGCCGGGAGCAACGATCGCGGCGGTAATCATCGGCGTCGCCTTGATCGCCGGAGTGTCGATCGGCGCATATTTCCTGTTGCGCGGCCGGGCGCCGACGATGACCCAGCGCGAGCCGCCGGCCGGAGCGGGATTGAATGTCGGGCAACTCGCGCCCGACATTTCCGGCGAAGACATCGACGGCGTGCCCTTCAAACTCAGCGATTATCGCGGAAAGGTGGTGGTCCTCGATTTCTGGGGCCATTGGTGACCGCCCTGCCGGGCCATGTACCCCCACGAGCGGTCGCTCGTGAAACGACTGGAAGGCAAACCGTTTGCTTTGATCGGCGTGAACAGCGACGATGACCGACAGACCGTGAAGCGAGCCGTTGCCTCGGAAAAACTAAACTGGCGATCGTTCTTTGACGGCGGGACCGACGGACCAATCGCGCGAGCTTGGGGCATCCGCGGCTGGCCGACGATCTTCGTCCTCGACGACCGCGGAGTGATTCGCTTCAAGAACGTCCGGGGCGAGGAGATGGACAAGGCGGTGGACGCACTGCTCAAGGAGATGGGGGCGAAATAACGCGGCCGCCAATTTCGTTTCGCATCCGCGGTGCGCTCGCAGCGTCGATTTCCCATCGACGAGTCTCAAAGCGGAACGATGGTGGTGCGGAATATCCGGCAGTCAATGGGGTATGGGATCCAGTGCATTCCCGGTGCAGCACTGACTCCGAGAGACTCAGCCGAGTTCACGACAGTCCATCCACGTAGCGATAGTAGCCCTCGAGTTTGTACTTCCGCGCCGTGTTGGCGCTCGACATGTAGCGGACGCTGCCGAACACCGGTCGCTCGGGCGCCCAGGGTCGGTCAAACAGTCCGAAACACCACAAGATGCCCGTGTAGGAATTCGGATCGCGGCCATCGAGCGCGTATTTGTTGTTCAGGTGCTCCAAAGTCTGATACGCTTCCTCCGGCGTTGCGGACCATTCGAGCACCTTCTTGCCCCAGAGCATGCGCAGATAGTTGTGAATCCTGCCCGTATGGATAAGTTCGCGCTGGGCCGCGTTCCACAGGGGATCGTGAGTCGCCGCGGCCTCCCATTGCTCCAGCGAGTACTCATATTCGCGGCGGTCGCCCGCGTGCTTGCGCAGCGTCGCCAGCGCCCAGGCGGGCAATGCGCTCTCCAAACTCTCCGCGTCCGCGCGCCGATGCCAGTGCCAGTGATATCCGACGTCGCGCCAGGTTAGCGCCTCGTCGAGAAACCCGTCGATGTTCGGATCGTCGGTGAAGAATCCCTCGCGCCGGTTTGTACACGCGGGATTCAGGCGGCCAATGTTCCAGGGACCGGCGGATTGCAGCGCCGCTTCGGCCACCTCCTCGATGGACACGTGACCAAAGTGGAGATACGCGCTCAAGCGGCTGGCGGCCGAATCGCCCGGCCCACCGGGTGCGTTGCGCTCTCCAGCATAGCGCGGCAGTTGACGGCGCACGAAGTCGCGCAGGCGCAGTTTGCCCGCGGCGAATCCGCCCGGCTCGCCAGATACGGGTCGAACACGCTGATCGATCGGCAGAGCCGCAACGAATGCCGGCAGATCGCATTCGCTGTCCCATGGCGCGAAGGGCGCATCGATCTCGCGCCGGACCTGGGAGGGAAACTCCGGTTCGGCTGCAGCCCGGCCGGCCCACGCTGCGGCGAACGCCTTGTGCAGTCGCGGCCGGAGGTGTGCGCACATCGCCGCCGGCGCGCCCAGCCAGGACAACGGCACGACGCCATTGCCATCGACCGCCGTCACGGCCACGTCCGTCTTGCCGGCCAAAGCCTGGATGTGCCCTGGCACGATGAAGCAGGGGTAATCGTCCGTGACGACGGCACACGCGCGATCGGCGAGCCGCCGGAGCAGCCCACGACCAGAATCGGCCGGCGTCTCAACGAACGGCCAAAAGTTGAGGCCGAGCGCTCGAGCACGCCGTGCATTGTCGCGCATGCCTTCCAGAATGAAATTGTGCAAGCGGGCGCTGGCCCATCGGTAGCCAAGCCGCAGACCCTCGAAGATCACCAGAGGCTTGTTGAGCGCCGCGGCCCGCGCCACGGCAAAATCGAGCGCGTGATTGTGATCGAGCCGACGAAACGCCTGCATCCAGTACAGGACGTAGTCTCGCCCGGGCCGCTCGGGCTGTTCATTGGCTCGGCGGAGACGGGCGGCGCGTGGATCCGTCATGCGGCGAGTCTCGCAAATCAAACTCTTCGCTATTAGTAGGCGCGCGGGACGCCCGTCGTCCGGCAACGTATGATTCTGCGCATGCCGGTCCTCGTCGAAGTCCGAAACGTCGTCAAGCACTATGGCCCGATCGAAGCCCTGGCCGGCGTATCCCTCGACATCGATGCCGGCGAATTATTCGGTCTCCTCGGACCGAACGGCGCCGGCAAAACGACGCTTATCGGAATCATGACCGGGCTGGCGGCGGCCACGGCCGGTGAAGTCCGCATTGCCGGCCGGCTCATCACGCCGACGGACCATGCGGCTCGCTGCGACGTCGGAATCGCGCCGCAGGAACTCGCACTCTATCCGGACCTGACGGCTCGCGAGAACCTGGCGTTCTTCGGCAAGCTGTACGGCATGAGCGGCGCTGCGCTCGATCGCCGGGTGGACGAGGTACTGACGGCCGTGGGGTTGAGCGAACGAGCGTCGCACCGCGTGGGCACGTTCTCAGGCGGGATGCAACGGCGGCTCAATTTCGGCGCGGCGATCGTCCACCGGCCGCGGATCGTGGTCCTCGACGAGCCGACCGTCGGCGTCGATCCCCAGTCCCGGGCGCATATCTTCGAGGAGGTGCGCCGGCTCAATGCCACCGGCGCCACGATCATCTACACCAGCCACTACATGGAGGAGGTGCAGGCGCTGTGCCGGCGCGTCGGCATCCTGGATCGTGGGCGGCTGGTCGCATGCGATTCCGTGGCCGCTCTCCTGCGGTCGCTGGGCGGGACCATCGGCGTGCGCGTTGAGCGATCATCGACCGAGCTGCGAGCGCGCCTCGCCGAACTCCCGGACACGGAGTTGATCGAAAAGACGAGCGAGTTCGTGCTCCGCTGCGACGACGTCCGCGCCACCGTGCCGCGGTTGCTGGCGATTCTCAAGGCGACCGACGCCGCGGTCACCGGTCTGGATATCCGCGAACCGAACCTGGAGCGCGTATTTCTGCACCTGACGGGACGCGAGCTGCGCGATTGATGCGCATCGCACGAAATCGGATGATGGCAATTGAACCGCAACGACACACAGAAGAGGGAGAAGATCATCACGAAAGCACGAAACCGGGACAACACAAATCGGCTGTGGCGTTCAAAGTCTCGTTTTCGTGCTTTCATTGTGTCGTGCTTTCGTGGTTGTACTTGTTGAAGGGCGATTCTCTGTGTCTCCATGGTCCATTCTCTTTTCTCGTGTTCACCCGAAAGTCGAATCACAATGAGATGAAAAGTTGAACCCGCAAACGACGGAGGTTCTGACTGATGGCCGTGTGGACGCTGGCGCAAAAGGACCTGCGATTGATCGCCCGGGACCGCCGCGCCGCGATTATCCTGCTCGCCATGCCGCTGGTGTTCATCCTCGTTCTCGGCCTGGCGCTGGGCGAGGGGTTCGGTCAGAAACCGGACGATCGGCTTCGGGTGTCGCTGGTGGACGAGGACGCCGGCATGCCGTCGCGCGGTCATGCTTTCCCCGGCGAGCCGTGGTCGCGGGTCGTCCGCCGGGACCTGGAGCAGACGGCCGGAATCCGCGTCGAAGTCCTGCCGGATCGCGCGGAGGCCGAGCGCCTGGTGCGAAAGGGCGATCGCTCCTGTGTGCTCGTCTTCGGGCCGCAGTTCAGCGCCCGGGTCGATCGCTGTTCGTTTCTGCGCGAATCGCTTTTTCCCGGCGCCATCAATCCGTTTTTCCGAGAGGGAGTCGACCTGGCGGTGCTCGACGTGACGGTGCTCCGCGATCCGACGCAGGCAGTCGCGGCCGGAATCATCGAGCAAGTGGCGCAGGTGACACTCCTCCGGGTGGTTCTGCCCTGGATGATCGGCCGGGCGTTCGACGAAGTCGCCCGGCAGATGCCGCTGGTGGCCCCGGTGCTGAAGTCGATCTTCGATCGTTACGACCTGACGGGGAAGACCTGGGCGGCGTTGACGAAGTCGCCGCCGGCGCCGGCGGCTAGCCCGCATTCGGAATCGCCGCGATCGCCAGAGCCGCCTGGGGGCATCTTGAATCGCGGAGCCGCGCGGTATCAGATCCTCGTGCCGTCATACACGGTCATGTTCGCGTTCGTGCTGGTGCTCACGGTCGGCTGGCTGTTCGTGACGGAGCGCCGGCAGGGCACGATGATCCGGCTGCGAGCGGCACCGATCGGTCGGGGACAGATTCTGCTCGGCAAGCTGCTGCCGTGCTTCGTTCTGTCGCTGGTGCAGGGGTTCTTCCTGCTCATCGCCGCCCGGCTTCTGTTTGGCTTGAGCTGGGGTCCGAGACCGGCGTGGCTGATACCCGTGGTCATCAGCACGTCCTGCGCGGCCGTGGGACTGTCGTTGCTGGTCGCCAGCGTGGCCCGGACGGAAACTCAGGTCGCCATCTTCGGCACGCTGCTGGTGCTGGTGCTGGCCGGCGTGAGCGGATGCCTCATGCCGCGCGACCTGATGCCGGAGCAGATGAAGCAAATCAGCCGGGTGACGCCGCACGCCTGGGCCCTGGACGCCTACAACCAGTTGCTCATCAATCCGCAGCCGGAGATCGGCATCGTGGCACTGGCCTGCGCCGTGCTGGTGGCGTTCGGCGCCATGTTCACGATCATCGCCTGGTGGCGATTGCAACTGGAATGACAAGTTGAAGTCGAAGGACTCGGAATGATCTGTGTCGAGACAGCGTCCGCGTTGCAACGACTCAATGTGCAATTGCGTTTGGGAGACGAAAGAAAAAGAGGGCTGCCCTCCTGGGGGAGGGAGGGCAGCCCGTTGACGGGGGGGATGAGGTGGGATCGGGGATAGGCTGTCAGAAGTGGGACCAGACAGGGAGAGAGTCGCCCCGGGCAGCTTGGGGGAGAAGCCGGTCCGGGACAGTTCCGACGGCCCGCCGTCGGTGATCGACCACGGGGGGTTGGTCTCGCACCACGGTTCCGTCGGGCCACCGCCTCGCGGCGATGACGCTGAGAGAGAAAGCAACCGTGGTGCCAATCGAAAAAATCGCGCGTGAAAAGCAGGAGCGGCTGCATCGAAATCGCATCGAACCAACGAGTTGCGGCGCGAAAAATTTCTCGCGAGACGCGCTGGCCAGGTTGCGAAATTCCGGCCGTCAGCTTTGTAATTGTTTCCCCTGCCTTGTAAGACGGACGAAGGAACTCGTTGCTCGGCCCGCCGCGGAGCGGCTTCCGTGATGGACGATCCACTTCACCGTTCATTGCTCGCCGCGATCGAGTCGCTGCCGATCGTCGATCCGCATTCGCACATCGATCCAGCTTGCCCGACCGCGCGCAGCCTCGATGACTTGCTCGGTTACCACTACTACACGGAGTTGGCGCATTCCGCCGGGATGCCGCTGGCGCCGCTCGATCCGGCTGCCGATCCGCGCGAGCGCTGCCGAACGATCCTGCGCCACGCCGAGCGCTTCGACAACACCGTGCAGTTCGGCTGGCTGCTTGAGATCGCGCGAACCTGGCTGGGATTCGAGGGATCGCGACTGACGGCTGCGGACGCCGATCAACTCTTCGATCGCGCCGCCATCGTGTTCGCCCAGCCGGATTGGGAACGTCAACTCTGGCGAACGACGAACCTCGAGTGCGTCTTCCTCACGAATGCGTTTGACGACCCGTTGGAGGGATTCGACCGCCGGCGGTACGTGCCCTGTCTGCGCACTGATGACCTGGTTTTCAGCCTCTCGACACCGGACGTGCGCGGCCGATTGGCGCGGACGACGGGAATCGACGCCGGCGACGCCGCGCACGAAGTTCGTGCCCTCCGCGCGCTCTTCGATCGATTCACCCGGGCCGGCGCCCGGGCCTGCGCCGTCTCATTGCCCCCGGATTTTNNGGATTTTCAGCCGCGACCCGAGACAACCTTTTGGCGGCTAGCCGAACTTTGCCGCGAGTTCCGCCTGCCGTTCGATCTGATGATCGGCGTGAATCGGAACGTGTATCCCGGCGGGGTGCACCAGGGCCGCGATCTGTTCGACAGCCGCGCGTCGCTCATCGCTTTTGCGCCGCTCTTCAATGCGTTTCCCGAGGTGTCCTTCTGTGTGTCGGTGCTGACGAGCGGACAGAATCAGGAATTGGCGAGCTATGCGTGGATCTTCCCCAACGTCGTCACCAGCGGGCACTGGTGGTATTCCAACGTACCGGCGTACATCGAGCCGGACCTGCGCGCCCGGCTCGAAGCCGTGCCGAAATGGAAGCAGATCGGTTACTACAGCGACGCTTACAAGTTGGAGTTTGTCCGGCCGAAGTTCGCCATGTATCGGCGCTGCCTGGCGCGGGTGCTGGCGGACGAGTTCGTGCGGCCGGGGCGAGCGGACGAAGACGCCGCCGCCGCCTTGGCGCGGACGATCCTCTGCGATAACCCGCGCCGCATCTTCGGATTGGCGGACTGACGACAATCAATCCTTCGGCAAATCGACGAACTTGTCGGCGAAAAAGCGGACCAGCAGTCCCGAGGGTTTGCTGGGCGCCTGATAGCCCCACATGCTGCGCAGGAGCTCGAAACTCATCATGCCGACGAGAATCATGACGAGCACGGTGGGGATCAAGACAATCGCGGGCAGGATGCCCCAGGATTTGGCCGCGGCGGCGGGGCGAGGACGCTCCTCGAGCTCCTCGTCCTCGAACTCGTCGAGATCTTCTTCGCCGGCGACGGCCTTCGCTTTTCGCCGGCCGCTTTCCGGCACGGCGGTGACTTCGCTGCCGCTCTCTTCCTCATCAGCGGCCGCGTCGCCCTCGCCCAGCGCCAGGTCGAAGTCCGAACTCTCGAGGTCCGTATCCGAATCCTCCAAAGCGACGGCCTCGGAGCCGGATTCGTCGTCGAGCGCCGGCAATTCGAAATCGGTTTCGAAGATGTCCTTTTGTTCCTCGGTGTAAGCCGCCGTGGCGTCGGCTGCGGCCGGAGCGTCGTCCAGTGTCAGCTCGAACTCGCTGTCCGACTCGTCGGTCGGCACCGGCGTGCTTCGGCTCGGCGTCCGCGGCCCGGATTTTGGCCCGGATTTTGGCCCGGACTTGGGTCCCGACTTCGGCTGACTGACATCGCTTTCCACCTGAAGTTCGAATTCGCTGGACGACTTCTCCAGCGAAATGCCGCTATCGGAGGGCTGACGGAGATTGATGCCGCTGCTGCCCTTGAGGTCGCCCGACTTGCCGGGCATGACGCCGACGTCGACTTCGTCGCTGTCGTCGGTCAGCTTGAGGTCGAACTCGTCGCTGGAATCCGGGGTGAGACTGAGTTCGAACTCGCTGGAGCTCGAGTCCATTTTCGGCTCTTTGCCGCCGGCTTCGCCGGTGACCTCGAGCGGCGATTGGAACTTGCGCGTGGCGGCGGGCTTGGCTTCGCCGACGTCGACGTCCATCTCCTCGGTGCGGACGTTGGCCTGGCTGCCGGTTTTCGGTTTGTCACCCTTTTCGAGCTTGACGTCGCTGTCGGGCTTGCCGGTGCGCGGTTTGGTCTTCGGTCCTTCGCCGGTGCTCAATTCGTCGTCGCCCACGGTCACGAATCCGGAGCCGGAGTCCTCGGCGAGCTTGAGCGAGGTGTCGCTGCCTTGACCGAGAACGCGGGCGAGTTCGTCAATGGCGTTGGCGGGAAGCCGCAGCGTCGCCCCGTCCATCATCGGCCGGAGCTTGCCTTGCCATTCGGTCGCCAGTTTGCGGCGAAATTCGTCGATCGACATGCCGCATTTTTGGGCTGCTTCGTCCAGGGTGTAATACTTCGCCATGATGATGTGCCCTCGCCCGGTGGCCGGTCGGCCTGGGCTGTGCAGTGCTCACCGGAACCGTTCGCGCCAGCGCAAGATAGACTCGCACAGCTCCTTATTTCGATTGTAAACCGCCCCATCTTGAATACAAGCGAACTCCCCGAATCGCTCCAGTTTCTCCAGCCCCCCAGCTTGACGGTCGCAGCAGTTGTGCGTCCGAGACGGGTGGCGAACGTCGGCGAAGTGTAACGACTGTGCCGGCGTTTCGAGCCATAACGAGACTCAGCGCGGAGCGGTCAACGGCCCGGCGGCAGTTTTCCCTCGGGGATGCGACGGCGCCATTCTGCCAGGGCGCGCTCCCGTTGATCGGGCGGATCGGTCGGCCGGTAACGAATTCGCGCTGCGCCGTCCGGATCGAGCTGCCCCAGGCGCCAGAAAGCCAATTCCCGCTCACCGAGCCGTTCGCTCTGCATCATGAACAAAAGGTCGCGGTACGTGTTTGGATCGTCGGCCGCGGCTTCGCCAAAGCCGTGCAAGAGCCGCATCGTCTCATCCGCCTGGCGATCGGTGTAGCCGAGCTTTTCTTGCAGCATCTCGAACACGCGCAGGTCATTGCCAGGTCTTTGGACGACGAATGACTGCAAGGCCAGCGCGGCGGCGCGGCGCGTTTCCGAGTTGTTGTCGTCCTCCAGCGCGTCGAGCAACGGCGGCAGCGACCCGATCGCGCCCGCGGCAAGCACGGCGATCGACCGGCTGAAACGGTCGCCCTCGGCCAGTTCCGCGATGGCGATCTCGATCGGCTTGTTCGGCACCGTGGCTCGAGCGAACAGGTTGCGCAGCGCCTGGTCGATCTCGAACTGGACGGCATTTCCGGCGGAGCGGGGTGGCCGCCGCTGCCAGGCCGGCGGCACGGCCGGCAGCGGCTTTTCCTCGACGCCGGCCTTCTTATTGTCCCAGGTGAGCGCCCGCCCGGCCGGCGGCGAACGCAGCTCGTAAGTCCGAGCGTCGATCCGCACCGTGGCTGCGCCCGCCAGTGCCGCGACCAACGCCTGCGTCGTCGGCGACTCGCCCTTTCCATCGCGACGGAACGGCTCGCCGGCGTAGTCGGCGCTGACGATCGCCATGATATCTCCGCCCCGTTCCGGGATGGTCAGGTCCCAGATTTCCTCTGCGAAGCGCAACCGGACACGCACCGGGGCGGCGTCCGGGTTCATCAGGTAGATTCGGCCGCGCTGGAGCGTCACGTCGGCCGCGAACCCCTGCGGCGGCACGTGCAAGGTCGCCAAGCATTCCAGCCAGCCGGCAGTTTGATCCGGCAATCCACCCCACAACTGCACGAGAACGCCGGAATCAAGCCGCACTTCACCGAGATAGCCGGGCAGCGCCAGCAGCGGGACATTCGTGCTGACGCGGGCTTCGGCGGGCAGGCGCGTCCAGCCGTCGCGCTGCGCGAGGACCAATGCCGCCTTGCTCGTCATGGCGCCGATTTCCTTGCTCGTCGCAATCGGCTTGCGATCGGGAAGTTGATCGATCGGCTGCCGAGCAGGTTCCGGCTTGGCCGGCTCCGGCTTGGGCAGTTCGGCCTTCGGCGCATCGGCCGGGGGCGCGACCGGCGGCGGCGCGGGCTTCGGGGCGTCCGGCTCGGGATGAGCGGCGGCCGGTTCCGCGGGGACATCGGCTTCCGCGGACGCCAGCGGCGGGGGCTCGCCTGGCAGCCGTGGCCCACGCGTGGGCAGCGTCGTCAGCACCTGCCAGATCGCCAGGCTCAGCACTAACGTCAGGAGACCGGCGGCCAGCAACCGAATCGCCACGCCGCGCTGTGCCGCTCGGCGATCGACTGATTGTTCCGGCTCCCCGGGCTCGCGGAGCGGCTGAATGCGCGACGCTCTCCGGCCGGCGTCGGACTCCACTCCCTTCACCAACCCGTACATCCGCTGCCGGGCGACCGGCGGCACGTGGGCCGGTTCGCCCACCACCAGCGTCAGAATCTGGTGGCAGGCGGCGATCTCCGCCAGGTGCACGTCGGAATTGAGAGCCGTCTCTTCCACTTCCGCGATGCGATCGTCCGGCAAATCGTTGTCGAGATACTCAGCGACCGTGTTGGCATCGATCCGATCGGGACCCGAGGCTGGCGGAACCGTCAGCCCCCGCCGCCGCGTGACCATCTTGATTCGCTCGATGAGTTCCTGGGCGACCGGGCTTTCCGCAACCTTGCGGCCGATCTCCTTGGCCTGCGACGGCTCGAGCGTGTCGTCGATATAGGCGAGCAGGGTTCGCAGCGTGAGGCGCATGGGCGGCTCCGGCAGTGGCGTGACGATTCCACAAATAACTGTGGCGCCGGCCCGGCATTTTCGTTCACGAGTTGATTGGGCCCAGCGGCAGGAAAACGGAAAAGCCGTGCTGTGCGCGAACTCCGCGCGGCTCTGTTCCGGCGTTCACTTCTGATACTTCGCCACCAGCGCTTTGTAGGCCGGATCAGCGCGGAGCGAATCGAGATCCGGGTCTTTCTCCATGTACTCGAAGTGGCGCCAGCCAAGAGCGAGCGCTTTTTCGAGGCTTTCGAGGGCGAGGGCCGATTTGTTTTGCCGGTTCAGCGCGATCGCACGGAAATACCACGCCGCCGAGTCGTTCGGATTCAGTTGAATTGCCTGGTCGAGATCGCGGAGCGCGCGGTCAAACTCCTTCGTGCGGGCCCAGGCGATGCCGCGATTGCTGAGAGCGTAGGCGGATTTCGGATCGAGACGGATCGCCTCGTCATAGTCGAGCAGGGCGCGGTCGTAATCGGCCTTGGCCGACCGGGCGTAACCGCGATTCGCATATACGGCCGATGACGATGGATCGAGTCGGATCGCCTCATCGTAATCGCGGATGGCGCGATCGAAGTCCTGTTTGCTCGCCCAGGCGATGCCGCGGTTGTTGAAAGCCAGCGCCGACTTGGGATCGAGCCGGATCGCTTCCGAGTAGTCGCGGATGGCGGCGTCGAAGTCCCGCTTACCAGCCCATGCCAGGCCGCGATTGTTGAACGCATCGACGGCCTTGGGATCGAGCCGGATCGTCTCGTTGAAGTCACGAATCGCGCGATCGATTTCGCCTTTGGCGAAGAGGGCGTTTCCGCGAGACAAGAAGACCGCCGGGTCGGGACTCAGCCGAAGCGATTCATCGAAATCGCGGATCGCCGCATCGACGTTGTTTTTGAGACGCCACGCCACGCCGCGGCGATGCCAGTTCACCGGATCGGCCGGGTTCGCCTGAATCTGTTCGGTGAAGAAGGCCGGAGCGTCGTCGAGCAACACGAACTCGCTCTTCGGCGCCCAATCCTCCTGGCCGGCAAACGCGATGAGCAAGTAGCCGTCCCTGTCCTTCCGAACCTGAAAGTCGAAGAGCTTCAGTTCGGCGGTGAAGACCTGCCGCCCGTCGCCTTCGGAATGCCCGATGCGAATGCCATTGCGCTTGGTAATGACCGTCTTGCCGGTCCAGTCGTCGGCAAACGCGGGGCCAGCGACCAGCATCGATACTGCAAGCAAAAGAGTGCGCATGAACGGCGAGTCCCTGAGCTTGAAATCCACGGCTGAGAACAGGCTTATGCGTGGGAGAGCGAGGGACAAGAACGACAAAACGGATTTGGCCACCACCATCGTTGGCGGGGAAGCTGATTCCTGCCTATTTGCCGATCTGCACGCTGCGGACGATGCGCTCGATGTCGGCGCGAATGGCGGGCCAATCGCGGGGCAGCAAACGAGCCGCGACGAGAGCGCCGCCGCCCGGCTGGCGGAGAACAAAATAATGTAGCCGCAGCTTCTGACCGCTCATTTCGACTTCCAGGCCGAACTCGTCGAGCTCGTTCGGCGCGCCGCTCAGGCGCCGCGGCGGATCGGCGGCCAGGACGGCGCCCTTCTGCTTGGCCAGGTAGGCTTTGACCTCGGCGAGATAGTCGGCCGGGGCGGGCGTATCTTTGAGCGACTCCACGGAGATCATGACGCCGTTGCCGGCCGGTTCTTCAAGTGTGATCTGCCGGCCGCGAATCTGCCCGACGCGCCATCGCCGCGGGTGCAGCAGGCGAATTCCGAGCTCGGGGTTGTCGTAGAGCAGGAGCGTGTTTTCGGCGTTCGGCTCGATCTGCAATCGACGCACGGTTTTGTCGTCGAGGTCCGGGCTGGTCGTGTTGGCCTGCCGCGTGAGGACGAACTGTCCGCGGATTTTGCCAGTCGGCTTGCCGTCTTTGTCCAGGAGCGTGTGCGTGCCGTCCAGCGACAGGTAGCTGATGTGATTCGAGCCAAGATCGAAATAAAAGTATCCGTCGAGCGACTGGGAATTCGGCCCGTCTTCGTTGACGCCGCGCACGGTCCCGGTGAGACGGACTCGAGCGAGCCGCCGGCCGGCGAGCGTGGTGATCTCGTCGAAGCGGCACTCGAGGCCGCCTTCGTCGACTTTTTCGATGTCGGTGAGTTCTTCGACAGCGGCTGAGCTGACGGGCCACCGGTCTCCGGGAAGAACAGGCCGGTCGGGCAGTAAACCAGTCAACGCGGGTGTGAAAACGTCGGTTCGCACGAAGTCGATTTCCGCCCAGGTCAGCGGGCCGTCGGGCGAGAAGGGCACCTCGCGGTGGCCGGTGCGGAGGATCACCATGCGGCGAACGCCGGGCCGAATCGTCGTCTCCTGCGGTTTTCCGTCCACGGTCCGCTGAAGATCGACCCGGCGGTAGAGCCGGAGCGTTCGGGGCGCGGGCTTGTCGCCGACGGAGTTTTCGAGCACTCGCTCATCGTACTCAATCGCGCTGGTCCCGCGGACTTCGACCGTGGCCGGTTTGTCTTTCGGTGATTCACCGGGCACGGTCAGCTGGCCGCTGAGGTCGACCCGGCAACTCACGTGATACTGGTAATCGATCGGGAACTGCTCGCGTAGGCGCAGCGGCGTCTGCGCGAGCGCCAGTGGTGCCGGCGCGGCAATCCACACCGCAACCATGATCGTCGGAATTGCGCCGCGCTGCATGGAAGTCGCGCCTGGTGAAGTGACAAGCGAATGACACCGTCAATCGATTCTACCCGCCGACAAGCCGCAGCCGAGGCGGCGCGCGCAGGCCGAACGCGACGAATGGCGGCATCCGCGCGCGACCGTACCGGTTACGCGAACCGACGCGACTGCGAGACTTGCAATCGCCGTTCAAATCTCGCTCGATTGAGCTTGCAAAACGATACAGAAACAGTGTAATTAATTCCACTATTCCTATGAACAGTTGATGAGACCGGGCCAGCCGGAATGCGGAAGCCAGCGAGAAATCTATTTATGTAAGCGATTATAGGAAAATACTTTATGAATATCCGCGACGACGCTGGTCAGTAAAAACGCGGAAATCAATAGAAGTTTGGCCCGCTGGTTGCTGTCTCATGAATTGCTCGCGTCCCTCAGTCTTCTGAGGCAATGAGCGGACAGGGAAGCCGGATCGAGCGGAGGGCTGTGGAATCTCCGTGCCGGTGGCTTGTCGCCCGGACTGAGGAAGATTGAGGGACGCGAACCCCGTGCCGTCGGCAACAATCTAACTGATTGAGTCGACGTTGCGGGTCGGGGCGCAGAATCTCCCCGGAGCGCGAACGTATCACTGGTAGAGAGATCGGTTGGACTGGGAACGGAACTTGAGGTCGAGCGGATCATGAGTGGCTTTCGCCATCCCGCGCTGCAGCAATTGACGGATCAGCAGGTGCGATTCGCACCGCCGCATCGCCGTCGTGAGCAGCTTGCGCGCGCCGCTCAGCTTCTCGGCGAAATTGAACCGGAAAAGGTTTATCCGTACCAGTTTGTTTGTTTCCGCGTGACGGCGTTTCGCACGGACGCGTTTCCGGACGTGCGTATCGCCGGCGCCGATCTGCGGCACGATCTCCGGTTGATGATCGATCGACTGGATCGATCGCTGCCGGCGCTGCCGATCGAGAAATCGCCGGAGCCGATGGTAACGCTCGACGAAGTCAGCCAGCGGCTGAACGTGTCCACGAAGACGTTTCGGCGCTGGCAGGCCGCACACGACCTGGCCGGCTGGCGCGTGCTGGTCAATGGCCGGCGGCGGCTGGGATTTCCGCGCTCGGCCGTCGAGCGATTCATCCAGCAGAACCCCGCGCGCGTGGAGCGCGGCGGGCGCTTCTCGCACCTGACCGAAGACGAGAAGGACGAAATTCTGACGACGGCCCGGCAGTTGGCCCGGGCCGGCGATTCGCTCACCGCCGTCAGCCGCCGCATCGCCGCCCAGATGGGCCGATCGGCCGAGGCGGTGCGCTATACGATCCGCGCCTTTGACCGGAAGCATCCGGAACTGGCCGTGTTCCCCAACCAAGCGGGTCCGCTCGACCCGTCGTCCAAGCACCTGATCTTCCACTCCTATCAGAGGGGTATTGACGTGAATGCCCTTGCGAAGCGCTTCCGCCGGACTCGATCCTCGATGTATCGGGTGATCAGCGAGGTGCGAGCCGAGCAATTGACCAAGCAACTGCCGGATTACATCTACAATCCGGCGTTCGACGATCCGGCTCAGGCCGACGCGATTCTCGCGCCGATGCCGAGCCTGGCGGAATTTGAAGCGGCCCGGGCGAAGATGCGCGCTCCGAAGGACGTGCCCGCCGAACTGGCGCCGCTCTACGAAGTCCCGCTGCTCAGCAAGGAGCAGGAGCAGCACCTGTTCCGCAAGATGAACTTTCTCAAGCATCGGTTGCACAAGCGCTGCGACCGCTTTCGCCGGCCCGATGGTTCGATCGACCCGGCGCGCGTGCGGATCGAGGATCTCGAGGCGATCGAGCGCGGCTTGGAGGAAATCGCCGAGGTCAAGGACCTGCTCATCAGCTGCAACATGCGGCTGGTGGTGTCGATCGCCAAGCGGCACGCCGGGCAAACCGACAACTTCTTCGAACTGCTCTCCGACGGCAACATTTCGCTCATGCGGGCCGTCGAGAAGTTCGATTACAGTCGCGGGAACAAGTTCTCCACGTACGCCTCGTGGGCGATCATGAAGAACTTCGCCCGGTCGATTCCCGAGGAGAAGCACCACCGGGAGCGCTATGTTACCGGTCGGGAGGAGCTGTTCGACGCCGCTCCGGACAACCGGACCGACGAGCAGGAACTGCTTCATTCGGCGGAGCAGGCCACGCATCGGGTCAATCGGCTTCTCGAGCATCTCACGCCGCGAGACCGCGAGATTGTCCGGCTGCGGGCCGGGCTCGATGGCAGCGAGCCGAAAACACTGGAGCAGATCGGCCAGCAACTGGGCATCACGAAGGAGCGGGTGCGCCAGCTGAACGTTCGGATTATGAAGCAGCTGCGCGACATTGCCGGCGGCAGTCCCGGCGACGTCGGCTAAAATTCCCCGGCGAGATCTTCCATCGCCGTTCCCATATCAGCCGAGGGGCGCGCCGCAGGCCCCTCGGTCTTTTTGTTCACCGGCTCGATCCGGGCCGACTTCTGAAAGTGTTGCGCAGATTACAAACGCCGGGTGGGCTGTCCGGTAGACTCCACGTCCAACAGTTCGCTCGCTCATCGGGATCCACTGTTGCTGCCAACTGGGAGGTGCGGCGTCATGCGGCGAATCATCGGAGTTCTGGTTGTCGCGATTCTGGTGTTCGGCGCGGCTCCGCGGGCCGAGGCACAGGTCATCTCCTACATCGCGTTTATGACCGGCCCCAACGAGGAGCCGCCCAATGCGTCACCGGGCACGGGTACGGCTCTGGTTGACTACGATCCGGCCGCGCACACCATGCGAGTGCGGGCGACCTTTGCCAATCTGCTTGGCACCACGACGGCAGCCCACATTCACGCGCCGACGCCGTCGCCTTTCTCGGGAGTCGCCGGAGTTGCCACGCAGCTGCCGTCATTCACGGGGTTTCCGCTGGGCGTGACGTCTGGTTCCATGGACCAGACGCTGGACCTGACCTTGGCCTCGTCGTGGAATTCGGCATTCATCACCGCGAACGGCGGAACACCGGCGGGCGCCGAAGCGGCGATGGCATCCGCGCTCGCCACGGGCAGGGCCTACTTCAACATTCACACCACCACCTTCGGCGGCGGCGAGATTCGCGGGTTCTTCGTGGTGCCGGAGCCGGGCAGCCTGACGCTGATGGGCGCGGGTGCCGCGGCGGTGTGGCGGCTGATCCGACGCCGGGGTGGTTGAATCCCACCGCAACGTTCCGCGACCTTCCTGACACGAATCGGCGCGCTGGCCGTTCACGGGGCGCGCCGATTTTCATTTTCCAGCGGCAATCAAACGGTCGAATCGGCCGCGCGAGTCAGACGCATTCGACGGCGCTTCACGAACGCCGTCAGAGCCATCGCCATGCCAGCAACGGCCAGGATTCCGGTCGGCTCGGGGACGAAGATGGCGTGGATGTTGTCGACGCCCACGCGGCCGACGAGCGGATCGCCCATCAACGCCGGTGAGACCGAATGAAGGATTCGAAGTTCGAACACGTTATTGAGCAATTGGCTCAGCGGCGGCGGCGGGGTTCCAAATGGATCGCTGACGGCGACCATCGACTGCGTGTCGATCGGAAACACGAAGTGGCGCCATTGGCCGTCGCCAGGAACTTCGAAGGCGCCGGTCGCGGTGCCGGCGCCGTTGAACACATAGCCGGCCGACTGGCCGCCGCCCACTTTCACGGCGATTCGCGCAGCGATCTGCGTGGCGCTGAAGTTTGCAATGTCGAGCTCGATCGCGTTCACCGGCAGGGAGCCCGGCGGGTTCGGATTGTTGTAATTCCCGGACCACTGGACTTGATTGAAGATGGTATATCGCGGCGGTCCGCCGGCCTGACCCGTCACCAATTGGAGAAAATGGTCATTGATTCCGTTCGGCCCGCCGGGTTGGACAGTCGGTCCAACGAACCCGGCGCCGATGGTCCAGCTCAGCGTCGTGCCCGTTTCAAACGTGTCAATCTGTCCCTGGTTGATCTGTGCCGACGCAGTGTCAGGACGGAAAAGCGCAACCAACGCGATAACGACGCAACGACCGCTCAGCTTCATGGCGCAAGTCTCCGAAACAGGCTCGGGAGCATGACTCCGGGACCGTAGCTGCGGACGAAGTGTAACTACTAAGGGCATCGCCGACAGTGAGATGGAATACACTTCGCGCGGAAAAGAGTATCAGGGGATCGGCTGACTGGGAACCGTGGGATTAGTCTGACGGCTTGAACACGGCGCGTTGCCCGCTGCGGGATGGGCGTCTGCCAGGACATGGTGGGTGACGGCAATGGCCGCAACACCGGAGGCCACCAGGGCGGCGGCGCCAAGAAACAGCGTAAAGGCACGCTGGCGCTGTCGTCGAGATGCCAGTCGGGCCGCGAGCCGGCGAAACTCACCGCTGGGGCACGGCCGCCACCCGTCATGAATTGTGCTCATCGCCGTCACTCCATCCAACGAGTCGGTCAATTCGGTCCGACGGCCGGGCGCGGCACAGACCCGGCGCGCCGGTTGGCCGCCCGCGCGTCGCCAAAAAGTGGACCATCCTCTCCCGCCTCCGCTCGCAACCGGGAGGGTTTGACCAGTCGAATCCGTTGCCGCCGCACTGTAATCAACCCCTCGCGCTGCAGTTGGCCCAGGGTCAGCGTGACCGTCTCTCGCGTGGAGCCCACCAAATTGGCGAGATCCTGATGCGACAGGCGCAATCCGATGTCCCAGCCGTCGTCGCCGCGCTGGCCATAGCCGTCGGCCAATTCCAGCAGCAGCGCGATGATCCGCTCCCGATTGGATCGAAACAGAATATTGCGCAGCCGGTTTTCGATGCGCCGCAATCGGAAGCCCAGAAGTTTCGTGATGCCGAGGGCGATATCCGGCCGCCGCTGCATCAGCCAGATAATCTCGTCGCGAGGAATGGCGAGAACATCGCAGGGTTCGAGGGCTTCGGCAAACTCACCTCGAGAGCTGGTCGCGTCGTCGTCAATGATCGCCAGTTCGCCGAACAACTCGCCTTCCTCGATCAGCGACAAGATCGATTCATGTCCTTCCGGAGTCACCGACTTGATTTTGACTCGGCCGCGGGCGAGCAGCAGCACGGTGCAGCCGGGATCGCTGGGAAAATAGATCATTTCGCGGCGCGCGAACGAGCGAACGCTCGACCGCGCCTCCAACCTCTCGGCTTCCGCCGCGGTGAGGCGCTCGAACAGTGGGCAGCGTTTGAGGATCCAGATGCGGCCGTTCATGGCAATCCGCGGCGCGCTGGTTCGGCCATCATTTAAGCCCCTCAGAAGGATAATGATTTCGCATGGCGGACGCAATGACGTCGGTCGCTCGTCGACTAATCGTCCTCGTCCAGCCCGAGTGCGGTTTCAACTCGATCGTCGAAGTTTTGCTCAGACGCCGCGGCGTTCGACGAAAGGCGCTGAGCGCCGACGTCTGTGCGAGCTGCCGAAAGCAACGCGCCCTCGTCGGCCGGCGACGAGGCCGATGACAATGCAACCGTCCGGCCCTGCGTGATGCGGACGGACACCGAAGTGGCGGCCGCCTCCGGCAGAGCCGAAGTGCGACCAATCATCGCGTAGCGGTCAGCGGTTCGGGCCCGCAAACTCGGCTTGAAGATCTCGTACACCGCGCCATCCGACAGCGACACAACATACAGATTACCGTTCGGGCCAGTTTGGATGTCGGTGACGATTCCAAAGCCGGTTCCGAACAAGAGCGACTCGCTTTCCGTGATGTCGAACTTGTGCGCATTGTCGGCGACACGATCGAACAGGCGTGCATCCTTGAACTGGAATCGGCGGCGATCGGCGGTGAGCTCGAGATGAAACAGCGACCCGCCATTGAGAAAGACGCGCGCCTGACCGACAAACATATCGCCGGTATACTCCCCGCCCAGGGCATTGCTGCTGAGGAACCCGAGTCCCGTTGGAGCGACTTCGTATTTCCAGCTCATTTCCGGGTCAGTGTAGTGTGATACCTGAGTACCAATCGCCACAATCTGACCGCGAGTGGCTCCGGCGGGGTTGCCCGTCGTGTTGATGATTACGGCCGCGCGCCCCTGGCGCATCCGTTCCGCCAACCCGAACGCGGTGCCGTCGAAACCCATGGCCTCGGCGACGTCGCTGTCGCGAATCACGACATCGGAGATGATCTGGCCGGGCGTGAAGTTGACGCCGCCCGCGTTCAGAAACAATTTGGCGACCACTGGGCCGTTTTGAGTCCGGGCGGCCAATTGGATCGTTGCTTCCGTTACGCCGGTAATCGCGGTTGTTGCGGTGAGCGTGAAATGCAGGGTGCCGTCCGGCAAATACTCGGCGGCGAGCGAGGCGCCGGTATTTCCAGCCGCTGCCGGCACAACGTCACTCCCATCAAGCGTCGCGCCGAATCGGTCGCCGCCTTCGAAAACCTGAAAGAGCCGCACGAACGCCTGCCGCGGCGTGTCGGCAATGTTGGTCGGCAGCCAACGCACTTGCTGCAGGCCGAAATAGGACGAATTGGTGACTGGGTCGATGGCTGTACTCGTCTCAATCGCCTTGAACTGGGCGACTCGGGCAAGCGGACCCATCAACTGGACCCATCCGAGATTCGATCCCGCCTCCACTCGATTGATTTCGCTAAACGAATCGTCGCCGTTTTCCGCCTCCCACAGGAATCCAGAGAGCGGGTCGAAAGCCATGCCGAAGGAATTGCGGGCGCCGTAGGCGAAGACCTTCTGCAGCGTGGCGCCGACTTCTCCGCCCCGCAGTGCACCAGCGCGATAGAAGGGATTATCGGTCGGCGTGCTGCCGTCGTCATTGAGGCGGAATATGACGCCGGTGGCGTGGGCTGTATCGGGCTGCGGGCCACCGAATTGGTCGTCCGGCGAGTTCCCGGCTGGTCCGGGACCATCCGGCAGGTTCTGCGTTTGACCGCGCCGCCCGTTGTCACCGATGTACACATACAGCTTGCCGTCCGGTCCAAATGCGACCTTGCCACCGTTATGGTTGCCGCGGAGCGGTTGATTGGCATCCGCCTGAAATGCGCGCAGCTGCAGAATTGGACGATCAAACGTCAGCGTGGAGCCGTTCCACACGAATCGATCGACGCGGTTGCCGAGCAGCGCCACGTCGCTCAGTACGCTGGAATCCTGGCCTGTTGAACTCAGCGTCCAATACAGGTAGACGTAGCCATTGGCCTGAAAGTTCGGATGCAGCGCGATCCCGAGCGCGCCGCGCTCCGACGCGAAATTCACCGGCAAGTCGATCGCCGTGCCGACGAGATTCCCGTTGACGACGTGTTGCACGCGCCCCGTGATCTGCTCCAAAATCAGAAAATCTCCCGGGCCGAGAAAGGCCATGCTGCTGGGAAATGTGAGTCCGCTGACGACGGTTCGCACAGCAAGATTCGGATCAAGAACAACAGGATTGACGGGGACATCGCGCGATTCGAGCCGTTCCACTCGCAACTGAACCACACAATCGCGCCTCGGCGCTCGGCGCTTCCGGGCGAAAACGGTCGTGAGCATCCGCATGGTTGTCGCTCGCTGGACCAAATTCCCCGGACCGACTTCTTGAGCAATAGTCGCGGCCGACTCCAATGGAAATCGGACGTCTGCCTGCGACTGTGAAGAGGCTAGGGGCGCTGCCCTGAAAGGTCTGTGCGATGGCTTACAGTCGCGATCAGTCGGCGATGGACTGTTGAAGTTCGGGGGGGCAACGCTAAGAGGCTTTGAGAAGTAGCCACGGCGAGGAGCCATCCCTACCGGTATCAGCAGGCTTGACCGTAACCGGGGATGCACGACATGGCGCGGGGCCGAATCGAATTGCAGCGACTCGAAGATCGGCTGGTGCCGAGCGCCGCGGGCGACTTCTACTGGTTCAACGGCGCGCGCGTGGACCTTCACGAGCGGCCAGGCCAATTGGCCGTGCGCTTCGACTCGCCTCAGGACCTCGCGACGGCGAACCGGCCTGGAGGGCTGCTCGCCGGTTTCGACCTGGTGAGCGCGCTCGATGAAACGCTTGCGTTCGTGGCGCCGGCCGCGTCGCCGCGGCCGTTCAAATCCGAGACCGTCCCGCTCGACGAGCGGCCCGGCGTCGTCTGGGCCGCACCGGTCTTCGAGAATCCGGACTCCGGCGGCTGGGTCGTCGCCACGAACGAGATCATCGTGCGGCTGCGCGAAGGCGTGACGGCCGACGAGTACTTCGCTGGAGACCCGCGCTTTACCGCTCACCGCCGCATCGTCGGCACGCCGGATACATTCATCGCCACGATGGCCGCGGGCAGCGGCCGAGCGTCTCTCGCGCTGGCCAACGAATTGATTCACGACTCGCGCCTGATCTGGGCGTCCCCCAGCCTCATGGCCCAGGCTTACCTCTGGACCAATGACCCGCTGTACCCGAATCAATGGCATCTGAACAACACCGGCCAATCCGGCGGCACGCCCGGCGCCGACGTGGATGCGCCGGAAGCCTGGCAGATTTCGACCGGTGCGAACATCGTCATCGCCGACATCGACGATGCCATTCAGCGCGGGCATCCCGATCTGGCGCCAAACGTGTGGGTCAATCCCGGCGAAGTTCCTGGCAACGGCATCGACGACGACGGCAACGGCTGGATCGACGACGATCGCGGCTGGGACTTCTGGAGCAACGACAACGATCCGAGTCCTCCGTCGGGATCAACGAACAATCACGGCACGGCGACGGCCGGAGTCGCGGTCGCGGCCGGGGACAATGGCCTTGGCGTCGCCGGCGTGGCCTATGGCGCTCGCCTGATGCCGATCCGCTCGAACATCGTGCCGTCGTTTGTGCCGGACGACGTCCCCTCGGCCGTGTACTACGCGGCCGGCCGGACCGCGAATGGCCTGGGGACTTGGCGCGGCGCCGACATTCTCACCTGTTCGTGGGGTTTCAGCACGCCGTTGCAGGCCTTGGCGGATGCCTTCGCCTGGGCGAGTGCGAACGGCCGCGGCGGCAAGGGGCTGCCCTGTTTCATTGCCAGCGGCAACGGGGGCACCGGGACCGTCGGCTATCCGGCCGATCTGGCTGCAACGCTCAGCGGCGTCATCGCCGTCGGCGGCAGCACTCACACCGACGTCCGCACGAGCTACAGCCAGTACGGAACCGCCCTCGACTTCCTCGCGCCGACGCGGGCCGGCTCCAGCCAGGGCAGCGGGGGCGGCATTTCTACGACTGATCGCACCGGATCAGCCGGATACAGCAGCGGCGACTACTACAGCAACTTCAGCGGCACATCCAGCGCCACCCCGCTGGCCGCCGGAGTCGGCGCGCTCGCCCTGTCGCTGAATCCCAATCTCACGGCGGCTCAACTTCGCGGCCTCCTGCGCAACACCACCGACCTGATCGGGCCGCTGACCTACGACGCCGTCACCGGGAAGAACCTGGAATACGGTTTCGGCCGCGTCAATGCCTTCACCGCGGTCCGCGGAGTGGGCGTTGCCGAGATCCAGGTGCTCGACGGCAATGCCGACGTGCCGAACAATTCCACGGTTGGCGGATTTGCCGCGGCGATCGGCGGCTCGGTCACGCGCACGTTCCGCGTCCGCAACCAGGGCACGCTGGATCTGACGCTCAGCAATCTCGCCGTGGCTGGCGGACCGTTCAGCATCGAGTCGAACTTCGGCGATACGACATTGAGCGTGGGCGAGGCCACGACGTTCACGGTTCGGTTTTCGCCCACCGCCGGCGGATCGTTCACCCGAATCCTGACCTTCCAAACCAACGACATCGATGAAGGCAATTTCGCGATCGAACTCACCGGCACGGCACCGATGCCGCCGCGAGTCGCCGCGATCGCAGTCAACGGCGGCGCGATCCAGCGCTCGATGGTCACGAGTCTGACAGTCACTTTCGATCGGATCGTGACGCTGCCGACGCCGATTACGAACGGTTTTGCACTCACCGGTCCCTCCGGCGCGGTTCCGCTCAGCGTGAGCGTCTCCACGGCGACGGGCGTGACGGTGGCCACGCTGACGTTTCCCGGCACGGTCGCCGGCTCGTTGGCCGACGGAAACTACACGCTGCGGGTGCTCGGCAGCCAGATTTCGGCCGGAGGCGTCGCTCTCGACGGCGACGGCGACGGCGTGCCCGGCGGTGACGCGGTCATCCACTTCCATCGCTACTATGGCGACGCCAACGGCGACCGGCGCGTCGATATCGCTGATTTCGGCCTGTTCTCGACCTCGTACAATCTGCAATCCGGGCAGAGCGGATACCTGGCGTACTTCGATGTGAATGGCGACAACCGCGTCGATATCGCCGATTTTGGGCAGTTCAGCGTTCGGTATTTCACGACGCTGCCGTGAGCCCAGCGCTCCGCACGCGCTCCGCACGCGCTCCGCACGCGCTCCGCTCCGCAAAGCCTCCGCGTCGCGGCTAACGGCGATTCGTCGCGGCTAACTGGGATTGGTTGGGGTCAACATTTGAAACAGCATCATGGCCGCCATGCCGGCCATGAGCACATCTTCGATCAGCGTGACTTTCGACATGGGAAGGTTGAACACCGCGCCGAGGCAGGCGCAGCGGATCTTGCGCCTTTCCAGGAGGCTTTGCGTCACGCCGATCGCCCCGGCGCCCATCACAATCAGTGTGATAAGGTTAACTGTGAGCGGCTGCAAATTGGCCAGATATGCCAGCCCGAGTCCCAGCTCGATGAACGGGTACAGCAGCGCGTAACCGCGCGAGCGCTTCGCCAGGATGTCGTACATGGAGAATGCGTCGGCAAAGGCAGGCACGTCCAACAGCTTGAAAAACGAGAAGACCAGGAAGAAGCCGGCCATGAAGTGCCGCATGGCCCGCATCCAGTCGAAACTCCCGGCTGACCATTCGAACGCGGCCACGCCGGCCAGCAGGTAAATCAAAATCAGCAGGAGCGGGAAATAGCTGGTCGCCGGCTCAGCGGTTTTCGGCGCTTCCGGTTGTTCCTCGGCCGCGAATTCACCGAGCGCCCGGTAGCCAGCCTGAGCCAGGAGCTTGTTCACGTGCGCCGGATCGACCACGTCGCCGGTGATGGTCAGCAACTTCTCAGGAGAAACGACGTCGGCTTTCCAACTATGGATGACCGGATCGGCGTCGAGGATTGGAGCAATCTTGGCGACGCACGCTTCGCAGCGCAAGTTCGTTCTAAACGTCTTGGTCGTACTCACATCGTCATTCTATGGCTGGCGAAGCGGGGCACAGATGCGGGCGCGGATGTAGAATAGCAACGATGTCCGCGAATCGCCCGATATCGGTGCTGTTCGTCGCTTCGGAAGTCGCCGGCTTCGCAAAGACCGGCGGCCTTGCGGATGTCGCGGCAAGTCTGCCCCGCGCGCTGGCTCGACGTGGGCTTTTGATCGGCGTCGTGCTGCCCTTGTACGCCGCGGTGCGACGCGGGCCGCATCAACTCACGCCGACCGGCATCGAGTTCACCATCGCGCTGGGCCACCGGCCGCTGCACGGCCGCGTCGTACGCTCCACGCTGCCGGGGTCAAACGTACCCGTTTACCTGATCGAACAGCCGGAACTGTTCGAACGCGACGATCCGGCTCGTGGTTGGGGTATCTACCAATACTCGGCCGCAAGCGGCTCAAAACAGGACTATCCCGACAACGCCGAGCGCTATGTTTTCCTTTGCCGCGCGGTGATGACGCTGCTCCCGCGACTCGATCCTGCCGCCGCGATTCTGCACTGCAACGATTGGCAGACCGGCTTGCTGCCCGCGTACTTGCGAGCATCCGGCGACCACGGCCGGCGCAGCCTGCTGACGATTCACAACATCGCCTACCAGGGTCATTTCCCGGCCGGGACGATGGCGATCACCGACTTGCCGTGGCATCTGTTCCATTCCGGTCAATTGGAGTTCGGCGGCGGATTGAACTTTCTCAAGGCCGGCTGCGTCTTCGCCGACGCAATCAACACAGTCAGTCCGAGGTACGCGCGCGAGATTCAGACGCCGGAATTCGGTTGTGGTCTGGAAGGCGTCTTGGCCACGCGCCGTCACGACTTGTGCGGCATCGTCAACGGCGTCGATTACGGCGAATGGGATCCATCGATCGATCGGCACATTGTTCAGCGTTTTGACGCCACGACGGTCTTCGACCACAAGCCGGTCAACAAGCAGGCGCTCCAGCGCGAGCTCGGCCTGCCGGAGCGAGCCGATGCGCCGCTGCTGGCGGTCGTCGCTCGCCTGGTCGATCAAAAGGGCGTCGGTCTGATTCTGCAAGCGCTGCCGGCGTTGTTCGAGGCCGACGTGCAATTGGCGATTCTTGGCGAAGGCGATCCGCACACGCATTATCTGCTGCGCGAGTGGCAAGGGCGCGTCCCGCACAAGTTCGGCCTGCGACTCGGGTTCGACGAGGGATTGGCCCATCGCATCGAAGCCGGGGCCGACGTGTTCCTGATGCCGAGCCGCTATGAGCCGTCCGGCCTGAATCAACTCTACAGCCTGCGTTACGGCACGGTGCCCGTCGTTCGGGAAGTCGGCGGGTTGGCCGACACGATCGTCGATGCGCGCTCCGACACGATCGCGGCCGGCACGGCGACAGGGTTTCTGTTCGGACCCTACGATTCCGGCGCGCTGCTCGAGGCGGTGTGGCGGGCCCTGGCGTGCTGGCAGAACGATCGATCGACCTGGCGGCGCCTGATGCAGACCGGGATGCGGCAGGATTGGTCGTGGGATCGCAGCGCGGCGGACTACGAACGGGTCTATGCGCGCCTGCTGGAGTTGCCGCCGCGATGAGCCGAGGTGCGATCTCGCGCGGCCCCTTTCCGCAGTTGCGGCGCGATCCGATCGTCGAGCGCTGGGTGCTGGTGGCGCCGGAGCGGGCGACGCGGCCGATGGAATTGACGGCTGCGGCCGGTCCGCGCGAGCGTGGCCCCTGCCCATTCTGCGAGGGCGAGGAAGCGCGGACGCCGCACGAGGTTTACGCGATTCGCCGGCCCGGCACCGCGGTCGATGGTCCCGGCTGGCAAGTGCGCGTCGTGTCGAACTTGTTCCCGGCCGCCCGCGGGGACGCAGCCCCGGTCAGCGCAGAAAAACCCTTCGTCGCCGAACCCGGATATGGCTGGCACGAAGTCGTCATTGAATGGCCGGACCACCAAACGTCGCTCGCCGAATTGCCGGTCGATCACGTTCGAACGGTTCTCGCTGTGTACCGTGCCCGGATGTCGGCGATGTCAGCCGACCCGCAATTGAAGCACGTGCAGGTGTTCAAGAACCACGGGTTGGCGGCCGGCGCCTCCGTCGAACACGTGCATTCGCAGATTCTCGCCGTGTCGCGGATTCCCCGCGAGCTCGAGGCGGAAATGCATGGAGCCGCGGATCACTTTCGCCGGCAGGGCTCGTGTGCGTTCTGCGATTTATTGCGGAGCGAGTTGTCGGCCGGCCAGCGCGTGGTCGATCTGCGGCCGAATGTCGCGGCGATTGCCGCCTATGCGGGGCGATTTCCATTCGAGACTTGGATCATGCCCCGGCGGCACTCCAGCAGCTTCCGCGATGCCGACGACGAACAGATCGCCGACCTGGCGGTAACCCTGCACGGCGTTTTGCGCCGGCTGGAGCAGATTGTTCCCGACGTCGGATACAATCTCGTCCTGCACACGGCGCCGATTCACGACGCCGAGCGGCCGGACTATCACTGGCACTGGGAATTGCTGCCGCGAACAACCGGGATCGCCGGGTTCGAGCTTTCGACGGGCTGGTTCGTGAACCCGGTGCCGCCGGAAGTCGCGGCGGCTCAAATGCGAGGCGAACCGTGAGGCGCATCGGCGTATTCGGCGGCGCGTTCGACCCGGTGCATTTCGGCCATCTGCACGCGGCCGAGGAATGCCGGGATTCCGTCCCTCTCGATGAGGTCTGGTTCGTGCCCAGCGCCCATCACCCATGGAAAGCACCGGAGCAGGCGGCTCCGTTTGCCGATCGCGCGGCGATGTTGCGCCTGGCGTTGGCGGGTCGCCTGGGATTGCGACTCGACGAGATCGAGCGCGAGCTTCCGGCGCCGACCTACACTGCCAACACGCTGGACGCCCTGGCGTCGCGGCATCCCGAGTGCGAGTGGTTTTTCCTGCTCGGCGCCGACGCTCTGGCGGAATTTCACAAGTGGTACGAACCGCATCGGATCGCGGCCCGTGCGACGCTGGTGGCCATGGCGCGCCCGGGCCACGCCGTACTCTCGGCCGATCAATTGCGAAACTTGCTGGACCTGCCGGATTCGTTGCCGTTGCGGTTGCAGATTGTCCACTCCTCCGGCAGCCCGGTCGCCAGCCGCGACATCCGCCGGCGCGTCGCCGAAGGCGAATCAATCGCCGGTTTGACGCCGCCGGCGGTCGTCGATTACATCGCCCGGCACGGTCTGTATCGTCGGCCGGCTACAAAAAACCCCGCAGAACGAACTTGAAACGGAGACTCGCCGATGAAGCCGCGCGTGTTCGTGACTCGTCGCATACCGGAAGCCGGACTGTCGCGCATCCGAGCCGCTTGCGACGCCGACATCTGGACCGAGCGCTTGCCGCCGCCCTACGAAACAATCCGCGAGCGAATCAAGGATTGCGAAGGACTGGTCTCGCTCTTGACGGACCGCATTGATGGGCCACTCCTGGACGCGGCGCCGCGGCTCAAGGTCGTGTCGAATTTCGCCGTGGGATTCAACAACGTCGATGTGCCGGCGTGCACGGCGCGCGGCGTCTGCGTTGGGAATACGCCGGGTGCGCTGACCGACGCCACGGCCGACTGCGCGTTCATGCTGTTGATCGCCGCGGCCCGGCGACTGGCCGAGGGGATCCTCGACGTCCGTGGCGGGCGCTGGCTGACGTGGGAGCCCGTCGGTTATCTCGGACTCGACCTCGCGGGCAAGACGCTCGGCGTCGTCGGCATGGGGCGCATCGGCTACGCGCTGGCCCAGCGATGCCGAGGCGGCTGGGGCATGAACGTCCTGTATCACGACGTGCAGCCCAGCCCGAAAGCCGAAAGCGATCTCGGCGCCCGGCGCGTCGAACTCGACGAGTTGCTGCGCCAAAGCGACTTCATCTCCATGCACGCGGCACTGACGCCGGAGAATCGCCACTTGATCGGCGACGCGCAGTTCCGGCTGATGAAGAAGACGGCGGTGTTCGTAAATACGGCCCGCGGACCGCTCGTCGATCAGGCGGCGCTGTATCGCGCGCTGACCTCGGGGACGATTTTTGCGGCCGGCCTGGACGTCACCGATCCTGAGCCGCCGGACCCGAAGGACCCGCTGTTGCAGTTGCCGAACGTCGTGATCGCGCCGCATCTGGCCAGCGCCACGGTTTCGACCCGCGACGGCATGGCCGAGATCTGTGCGGATAATCTGATCGCCGGCGTGACCGGCCAGCCGCTCCGCGCGTGGGTCAATCCGGAAGTGGCGGCGAAACGGCGATGAAGTCATGTTCGCGGTTGAATCGCGCACGAGTTGCGCGCCGGCAGCCGTCGGTTTCAAGGTCGTCACCGCGACCTTTCATACAGCGTTCCGCAAACGAGTCGCCTGAACCGCCACTATCGTCAGGAGTGCGCCATGATTCGTACGCTATTCGGCACGGCGTTTGTCGGCGTGGCCGTGATCGCCGGCCTGTCACCCGTCTGGGCGGATCGGCTCGAGGGCATCGACGCCAAATCGCTCGCTCTGCTCCGCAAGGTCGGCACGCTGTACAAGGACGCCAAGGCTGTGAGCGCCGACGTGGCGATTACTGGAGCGATCGAAAGCGACGGGCAGGAAAAAGTCGAGGTGAAACTGCAAGGCGCCGTGGCGTTCCAACGGCCGAACTCGCTCGCCATCCGCACCAGCAATCCGACGGATCCGAAAGCCGGCGTCGAAGTTGTCAGCGATGGCAAGGAGCTCTCAATGCTGTTGCGCCGGACCAATCAATACGCGCAGAGAAGGGCGCCCGAAGCGCTGTTCGAACTCGGCCGCACCATCCTGCCGCTCGGACAACACACGACCGGGATTCTCTTCCAGAACATTCTGGCGGATGATCCCGCCGATCAACTGCTCGAGGGCGTGACCGAGGGCAAATTCACCGGGACGGTCAAGGTCGGCGACAAGGAGGCGCATCACATGGTGTTCAAACAGCCAAGCCTTGATTGGGAGCTCTGGGTGGCCGCCGAAGGGCAGCCTTTCGTGCTCAAGATGAAGGGCGATCTCGAACTGCCCAACGGCAAGATCACCACCAGCGAAACGTACACAAACTGGAAGCTGAATCCGGAATTAGAAAAGGACCGATTTGCATTCAAAGCACCGGCGGGGGCCAGGAAGGTCGAACGTCTCGGCCGGGCTGGGGATGACGACTGATCAGAACAACAATCATGAAATCGCGACAGGAAGGAAGCACGAAAGGAGTTAATCCTTTTCGTGTTTCCTTCCTGTCGTGTTTTCTTGATTTCCTTCTGCCGTTTTACGGCAGGTTCGTGAAGTACCTCAGGCTGAACTGGCCGAAATCGGCGATGTCGACGCGATTGTCGCCGTTGAAGTCGAACGCGGCGATGTAGCCAGTTTGCCCGAGCTGGAGGTTGTAGCTGGTCGAGAAGATGCCAAAGTCGGCGATATCGACGCGGCGATCGCCGGTGATGTCGCCGAAGAATCGGAATAGGCCGTCGGCGTCGCCGAAGACAAAGTCATTGCCGCCGTTGAGCGCTCCGCCCGCGCTGGAGATCTGCGAGGCCAAGGCGCGGAACGTGTATCGGCCATCGATCAATGAGCCATTCTGCGTCTCGACTCCGCTGAATCCATTGAGTGTCACGACGGTGACACCGCCGATCGTGCTGGCCGAGGCCTGGAAGTTCACGGCCCCGCCGCCGTTCCGTGTCAATTGGAAGGCGTCGGCGACCGGGCCGGCAAACGACACGACCTGTGAAAACGTGACCGTCAAGCTCGTGACCATCGAGCGCTGGGCCGTGCCGTCGCCGACCACGACGCCGGTGACCGTCGGCGCCGGCGGCGCGTTCACGAGCGTCCAGGTCCCGAAGCCGGTCGCGGCACTCGGGCCGCCCTGGAGATCGAGCACCGCGCCGGCGAACATGCCGACCGTCATCACTTGCACGTTTGTCAGATCAGCCAGGCTGAATCGCACCGTTGTGTTGCCATTGAGCAGGCTGAAACCGGTCACGGTCCCGCGGCTGATGCTCAGGTCCGACGTCTGGACCGAGGCGGGGTCCACGGGTTGATTGAACGTGACGTCGACCGACGTCACCGGCAATGGCACGTTCGAGTCGAGCGCTGGCGTGATTGCGGTCACGAGGAGCGGCGTCGAATCGAAATAGAAAGTCGAACCATAGGCGGCGACATTGCTGCCGTCGCTGGCGCGGGTGAAGGCGCCGGCCGCGATGGCGATCGCCTGTGCGCCCTGCGCCGTCACGGGGCTCGTGGCGAAGTCGAACGTTGCCGAGGTCGCGCCCGGGGTGTAGGTGACGCTCGTGGCCGGGATGCCGTTCACCGTGAAATCGGACGCCTGGAGCGAAGCGACCGTGATCGGCGCCGTGACGTTGACGGTGAAGCTGGTCGGCGCGGATGAGACTACCGCGCCCGTGGCCGGGACCACGCTGGATACGAGCATCGGCAGCGTGAAGCTCAGGGTCGGCGTTGCGGTCGATGTCGAGCCGGGTGTGGATGCGCCCTGGCCCAGTCCCCGCCGCGCGAAGGCCGACCAGATTTCGAAGAGGTCTTTCCCGCCGTTCAGCGCAATGTCGGCCGCGATGATCGCATCCCGTGCCTGGATGAACGACGGATTGGACGGCTGCAGCTTCATGCCTTCCATGACCAGCCGCATCGCGAGCTTGTTGCCAGCGTTTGCCGGACCGGGGTTCGGCGACCAGCCGGTGTAAAGATTGGTGTCGTACCCGTATTTGTTGATCAACAGCCAGTTCATGTCCCAGAGGGCGCTGCACCAGATTTCACCGGTGCGATGAACGGCCGTGGTGCGCGTGACACCATACGACGTCGTGCCGCTGCTCCCGTAGGCGTCCCAGGTCAGCGGATTGATCGTCATGTCGTAGCTGTATCGGAAGCGACGGATGCCCACTCCGTTCTGCGGCTGATTGTTCACATACGTGCCGATTCCGTGGCCGCTGGTAATGAGGTCGGCCGGCCGCTGCGTGAACATGATGGCGTGCCAATCGCTCCAGCCCTCGCCCATGCCGCGACTCTGGATATTCCCAAGCGCTCCGGAATTGGCCGGCCCTCCCGTCAGGCGGTTCGATACTCCGTGACCATATTCATGGATGATGACGCCGTTATCGAGATCGCTGTCGCGGTCGGGATTCGCGGCGGTCCAGATATACATCTGCATTCGCGGCGAGGAGCCGTCGGCCGGCGTGCTCATATTGGCGTTGTTGGTGCCGGAGCCGTCCTGGGCATCGGCTTGAACGGGGTCGTTGCCGAGGCCGCCGCGACCGTAGTTGTTGACCTGGAAGTTCCCGGCCGCCTCCGTGAAGCCGTACTGATAGTGAACGTCGTGCAGGACGTTGTTCATGTAGAAGAGGTTGACCATCGCCGCATTCTGATTCTGCAATGTCAACGGCGAGCTGGCCGGGTCAAACGTGTAGCCGGAGAAATTGAGGTTCGCGCCGCCGTCCGGCCGCGGCGGCGACGGGTCCGGCACGTTGTTCGCATCTCGATCCAGATGAGCATCGACGTTATTCCCCCGCGTGTCGGTGAACTCCGGCCCGGCCACGCCGTTTGTGTCGTGCCAACCGAACGGCGATGCGACCGGATCAGCCGGGTTGCTGATGATGTTGAACCCGCCGTCCTGCGGGCTTTCGTTGGGAATGGGAACAACGTGATAATCCGCCTCGCTGGTCCAATCGACCAGCGCGACGATTCGACCGGTCGAGACATCGACGCTCAGGTCATACCAGTGCTGGCTGTCGAGAGTCTGAATCTCCATGCCCCAGGAGAGGGCGGCGCTGCCGTCAGCCGTCGGCACGTATTGCAGCCGCAGCGGTATGTCCGCCATGGACAACGCTGGCGCCGAGACTGTGTACGTCGTCGGCGGAATCAGTAGCGGCCCCATCACGCCGTCCGTGATCGTCAGTCGTCCGAACGGCAGCTCGAGTTGCCGGGCGGCACTCTGAACAGCATCGATTGGCGACAGCATGTCCTGCCCCGGATGGAACGTGCCCACCTTGCTCGGCAAATCCGGCACGAACCCGCCGCCGATGCTGATCACGGCGCCGTTGGCCGCGACCCCGATCGTGAACTCCGCGTTGATCACCGCCAAGCCGTTGACTCGCTGCCGCAGATAGATGTGGTGAATACCGGAATCGAGATCGGTATATTGGCTGGTCACAATCGGATCGGTGAGATCGCTCGGTGACAGTCCGAAGTCACTGGCGCGAGCGCTCAGCGCGGCCAGTCCGATGTCGAGCGACTGGATCGGTCCCGTCACGGCCGGTGCGCCCAAATCCGGATTCACGAAGTAATGCGTCGGCGGATAGTACAGTCCGCTCAGCCCCGCGGCCGGCGTCGTCCGGTCCTCGAGCCTCGTCATCGACGGGCGGCTTCGTGAGTGATTCGATTTCCGGCGGCGATGATTCGATCGCGACATGATGGAACCCTCGAAATGGATGGGCCAGCGGTTCCTATCACTCCTATCAGATTTGCCGCGGCTGCACACCCGAAAACATCGGGAAATCCCGATCCGAGACATTCGTCAGTATGACTCCTCGTCCAGCACGACCTTGCGGCGAAATATCGTGTAGACGGTCACGGTGTAGCTGAGCACCAGCGGCAGGCCGATGACGGCAACGGCCAGCATGAAGCGCAACGTCGCCGGCGTCGCGGCGCTGTTCCAGATCGTCATGTCGAACTCGTGATTCGGCGTCGAGAACAAGAGCACCGGATAAGCCGTGGCGCCCGCTAATGCCAAGTGCAGCACGATCGTCGCCGACGATGCGAGAAAGGCCCAACCCGGCCAGCCGCGCCGCAAGGCGTGAGGTATTTGAAACGCGATCAGCAGCGACAGTCCCAACAGAACCGCCGATCGCCATGGGTGCACACTGACCGCCGCCGCGACGTGCGGGCAGGCCAGCAGCGTGAATGAGTTCGTCACCACGAAACAGAGCAGGTAGGCCGGCACGGTGAGCTTCGTCCAGGCCATCAACTTCTGTTGGAGCCGGCCAGTTGTCTTGAGCACCAGGTACACATTTGCGTGCATGGTAAACAGAAGAATCGTCGTCAACCCGACGACAATCGGATAGGGGTGCAGCGCCGTGAGCAGCCCGCCGTGAAACGACCGGCTGGCGTCCAGCGGCACGCCCCAGGCGATGTTTCCGATCGTGACGCCGAGCAGGAATGCCGACGCCAGGCTGCTGATGGCGAAGGCGAGATCCCATCCGCCGCGCCACAGTTTCCCCGGCCGGCGGCTGCGCAGCTCAATCGCTACGGCTCGAAACACCAGCGCCGCCAGCCAGATCATGAACAGGTCATAAAAGCCGGCCGCGATAGTGGCGAAGACGTCGGGGAAGGCGGCGAACAAGGCGCCAGCTGCCGTCACCAGCCAGACTTCGTTTCCATTCCAGACCGGGCCGATCGCGTTCAAGAGGATCCGCCGCTCGGTGTCATTCTCGGCACACAACAGCAGCGGGCCGGTACCGAGGTCGAAGCCGTCGAGCACCATGTAGCCCGCCAACAGCACGCCGACCAGCACGAACCAGATCGTGTTCAAGTCCATGCTGTTCAGGTCCTCCCGTGGTGGCCGGACTTGAGCGAAATCACGTCGCGGCCGCTGCCATCGGACGCCGTGACCGCCGGCGCCGGTCCGGCCACGATCAGCCGCAGCAGTTGCGTCAGAAATAAAAAGGTCAGCAACGAATAAACCAGAACGAACATAGCAACTGACGTCGCCACCTGCCGGGCGTCGATCACTCCGGTGACCGCATCTCGAGTCAGCAACACCTCATAGACGATCCAAGGTTGGCGTCCGAGTTCGGCCGTCATCCAGCCGGCTTGCGTTGCAATCTCCGCCAGAATCGGGCTGATGACCAGCAATCCGAGCACCCAGCGAGCTAAACGAGCTCGGGATTCGGTGAGCCGGCCCGTCCAGAACATCACGCTCGCCACTAAAGCCAGGGCCGTCAGAGCCACGCCGAGAGCGACCATCAGGTGATACGTCTGAAACACCACCGGCACGTTGGGCCAATATTCCGCCCGGAGTCGCGCGAGTTCCGCATCGCTGGCCCCCGGATGCCGGCGACGCAGCAGGTCTTCGCTGGGCAGATCGGCCAGCCCGGCGACGCGCGTCGCCGCCGCTTCTCGCGGATGGAGCAAGTCGCCGGAAACCAGCACACTCAGCAATCCGGGGATGCGCACGGCGCGAGTGTCGATTCCGACGATCGCTCCATCGGCGTCGCGCTGCCAGCCGACCCAGCCGAACAGGCTCAGCCCGACGTGCGTACCGCTGTGAGACAGGCCCTCGAGCGCGGCAAACTTCGTCGGCTGGCGCCTGGCCACGCCGCGGGCCGTCGCGTCGCCGGCCAGTCCCTGGAACAGGCAGGCCACGGTAGCCAGCGTCAGCGCGATTCTCATCATCGTCCGCGCCGCCTGCTGATGCCGCCCGCGCAGCAGCCACCATGCGCTGACGCCGACGGCCAGAAACGCGCCGGTCATCCAGCACGCCAGCAGCGTGTGCGTCAGCCGGTCGAGCATCGACGGGTTCATGATCGCCTCGGAAAAGCTGTGCACGACGGCTCGAATCTCCGGCAGATCGCTCGGCTTGACGACGGTATCAGGTGGCAAAGGAATCTCGGCCAACTCGCTTCCGTTGGTCATTCGGCGGGCGAGGTGGTATCCCGCCGGCGTCTGCATCCACGAATTGGCGACGAGAATCCAGATCGCGCTGAAATGCGCGCCGAGCGCCACCATCACCGTCGCCAGCCAGTGCATTGCCGGGCGGATCCGGTTCCAGCCAAAGAGCAACAGCGCCAGAAATCCGGATTCGAGGAAGAATGCATAGATCCCCTCGATTGCGAGTGGACTGGCGAAGATGTCGCCGACGAATCGAGCGAACCGAGCCCAGTTCGTGCCGAACTGAAATTGAAGCGGAATCCCAGTCGCCACGCCGATGGCGAAGATCAGGCCGAACACGCGCGTCCAAAACCGGGCGAGTTCGCTGTAGACGGCCCGGCCCGTCGCCAGCCGCAGCGTCTGCAGCACGATCAGCACCAGGCTCAATCCGATCGTCAGCGGTGGAAACAAAAAGTGAAACGACACGGTCAGCGCGAATTGCAGCCGCGACAGCGCAACGACGTCCATGGCGACTAACTTGGCATTTCGTCGTCGATACCGCAAGTCCGCCGGGACGGTTTCGGCTCACTCGCCGCGCAGGCGATATCCGACACCCTGCTCGGTGAGCAGATACTCCGGCTGAGCGGGGTCGCGCTCGATTTTGCGCCGCAGCCCAGCCATGAACACGCGCAAATGGTGGTTTTCGCGCTGGGAGTTCGGGCCCCAGATCTCCCGCAGCAGTGCCGCGTGCGTCATGACCTTGCCGGCGTGTCGGGCCAGCGTCGTCAGCAATTTGAACTCGATCGGCGTGAGGTGAATCTCGCGATCCGCGACCGTCACGCGCCGCGCGGCCAAGTCGATAGTCAACTCGCCGATGCGCAGGGCTGACTTGGCGGGGTCCTCGGCTGTCCGCGCCGCATGCCGCAGAGCGACGCGAACCCGCGCCAGCAATTCCCCGGTACTGAACGGCTTCGTCAAATAATCGTCCGCTCCGCGATCGAGCGCGGCGACCTTTTGCGACTCCTGATCGCGCGCTGACAGGATGAGAATCGGCGCCCGCAGCCATTCGCGCAGCTGCTCGAGCAGCTGCTGACCATCGATGTCCGGCAATCCCAGATCGAGGATCACCAGGTCGGGCGGCTGCTGCGCCGCCAGACGCAATCCGTCGGACCCGCACTCGGCTTCGAGCACGCGGTAGCCTTCGCCCGATAGCGCGACGTGGACGAGCTTGCGGATCGGCGGTTCGTCATCGATCAGCAGGATCAGCGGCGCGGGCATGGTCAGGACTCGCTGGGGGCGGCCGCCTCGTCGGGCATGGCCGAGGGAGCCGCGGGATCGACCGGCAATTCCAGAATAAACTCGGCGCCGCCGCCGGCCCGATTCCGCGCCGAAATGCGTCCGCCATGAAGCTGGAGTACCGCCCGACAGATTGCCAGACCAAGGCCCACGCCCCGTCGCCCATCTGCGGATGACGCCGGCGCTCGATAAAACTTTTCCATCAGCCGCGCTTCGCTGCCCGGCGGCAGACCCGGGCCGCGATCCGCGATGACAATCTCGACTTTCGCGTTGCGCCGCCGGGCGATCACGTCGATCGGCCCGCCAGCGGGAGCGTACCGGGCCGCATTCTCAAACAAGTTGACGAAGACTTGCTCCATCAGCACTCCATCGAGATGCAACAGCGGCAGATCGGGCGGAATCTCGACGTGAACGCGGCGCCGGCCCAGCTCGCCCTGCACCCGAGCGAGCGCGGAGCCGACGACCTCCTCGAGCACGTGCCATTGCTTGTTCGGCTCGACGGAACCCGATTCCAGCCGAGTGATTTCGAGCAGGTTTTCCACCAGCCGCGTCAGTCGGTGCGACTCCTCGGCAATCGTGTGCAGGAGTTCCCGGCGATGAGACTCGTCGCCGGCGGCGCCGCGGTCGAGCAGGCTGGCGCTGGCGGCGGCGATGGCGGCCAGCGGCGTCCGCAGATCGTGCGACACCGAGCTCAGCAGCGTGTTGCGCATCTCCTCGGTTTCAGCTCGCACCCGCGCCTCGCTCGCCTCCAGCACCGATTGGTCGCGTTCCAACGACAGGGCGATCAGGCTGGCGCAGGTCTCGAGCAGCCGCCCCTGATCGGGATCGGAAAATCGCCCCAGATCGCTGGAACGAACCCCGACGGCTCCGATCGTCCGCTGCGAGCCGACCAGCGGCACGAACCGCGCCGCGGCGTTCGGCAGCGTGTCGGTTCCCAAGCCCGCAACCTGATCGTGATCGGCGACCCAATGAGCCACGGCCGCGTTCGCGTCCGATTGAGCCAACGACGTCTCCTCGCCGAACCGGAGTCGCAGCGACCCGTCCTTCTCTCGGACGTAGATCACGACTTCCCCGTCAAAAATCTCCCGCAATTGCTTCCCGGCGGCGTGGATCAGAAACTCCCAGCCCGCGACTTCGGAGAGCTGCGTCGTTAGTCGAAACAGCGCCGCCGTGCGCCGCTGCAGCCGGCGCACTGCCTGCAACTGCTCGTGGATCCGGGCCGTCAGGGCGCTGACAATCATGCCGATCAACAGCATGACGAGAAAGGTGATGATGTACTCGGTATCGGCCACCGATAACGTCAGATGCGGCGGGACGAAGAAAAAGTCGAACACCAGGACGCTGGCGATGGCGGCGGCGACGGCGGGCCCGCGGCCAAACCAGGTGGCGACGATCGCCACGCCCAGCAGAAACACCATGACGATGTTGGCTTCCGACAGGTGCAGCGCGGCGCTGCCCCAGCCGACCAGCGCGCTCAGGACCACGACGGCCGCGGCGCCGAGATATCGGCTCCAGTGGATCGGTTGTTGTTCGGGCGGAGGCCGCGTGGCGGGCCGCCCTTCCGATGCTCCACGGATGACGTACACGTCGATGTCGCCGCTGCGCTCCAGCAACGAATCGACGAGCGTGCCGAACAGGAGCCGGCGCCACCGCGGCTGACTGGACTTGCCGACCACGATCTTGGTCACGTTTCGGGCGATGGCGAGATCGAGGAGCGTTTGAGCGGCGTCGTCGCCGACCAGCACGTGCGTTTCGGCGCCGAGGCGCTCGGCCAGGCGCAAATGGCGGGCGATCTGTTCGCGGGCGGCGGCCTGACTGGCGCGCGAGCCGCGCGGCTCGACCGCGACGGCGAGCCACTCGGCCCCGAAGGCCGCCGCCATGCGCCGGGCCGTCCGAATCAGCCGGGCGCTCGTCGGGCTGGGTCCGACGCACACCAGCAGCCGTTCGCTGGTGGCCCACGGCGTCTTGGCCGCCGTCTCCTGCCGCGCCGCCTGCACGTCGCGGCTGAGCCGCTGCGCCACCTGTCGCAGCGACAACTCGCGCAACGCCGTCAGGTTCGCCTTCCGAAAGAAACTATGGAGCGCGCGCTCGGCCTGCTGCGGCAGGTAAACGTGCCCTTCGCGCAACCGATCCATCAGGTCTTCCGGGGTCAGGTCGACGAGCTCGACTTCGTCGGCTTTCTCGATGACCGAATCCGGCAGCGTCTCCCGCACCACGACGCCAGTGATCTGAGCGATGACGTCGTTGAGGCTTTCGACGTGCTGCACGTTGAGCGTGGTATCGACGTCGATGCCGGCGGCGAGGAGTTCCTCGACGTCCTGCCAGCGCTTGGCGTGGCGAGACCCTTCGGCATTCGTATGGGCAAGTTCGTCGACGAGGATGCGCTGCGGCCGGCGTGCCAGCGCCCCGTCCAGATCGAATTCACGCAGGGTCATCCCGCGGTACGGGATGAGCCGCGGGGGGAGGACCTCCAGACCGTGCAGCAGCGCCTCGGTTGCCGGCCGGCCATGCGGCTCTACATATCCAACGACGACGTCGACGCCTTCGGCCTTGGCTCGATGAGCCGCCTCGAGCATGGCGTAGGTTTTTCCGACTCCGGCCGCGTAACCGAAGTAAATCTTCAGCTTCCCACGGCGCTCGGCCGTCTCCTCGGTCTGAACGCGAGCCAGCAGATCGTCCGGATTGGGTCGGTTCTCGTCCAACGCGTTCTCCGAGAGATGGCGCCCAGACTGCCTGTTTTATCGCCGCAACGTTCCGGAGGTCGTCGTCGCCATTCCCGTCCTCAAGACGCCGATTGGCATAAGTCGATAAGAGCACAGCAAGTTCATGCGGAGCGTGTGGGCACGGCGGGCCTCGGCTCGCACCTGTCTCGGCCTGCGCCGGTGGCATGAGCGGCGGCATCGCGCTCTGCCTCGAATCTTCGGTCGAGACTGTCATGGGACAATTGCTGTTCGTGTGCGCCGCGCTCTCGACGAGCCAAATCGACTCTCCGGCGGAAACGGCTCCGTTGGAACCGAGCGCCGCGGCAGCCCCATCCCAGCCGGACCGTTGGCCGATCATGAAGTCGCTGCAGGGAACCTGGCCAGGCTGGCTTCTCGATGCTCATCGCGCTTCGATCTCCGGCTGGACGGAGATGTCGTTCACGGCCAGCACGGCTTCGAACAATCAATTGCCGTTGGGGTTCAATTACCGCGCGAACGATTTCCTGTTGCAGCAGAACTGGCTCCGCTTCGAGCGCAACGTCGTAACCAGTGGGACGACGGAACCGACCTGGGGATTTCGGTTCGATACCATTTTGCCCGGTTCGGACTATCGCTTCACACTGGCGCGCGGGATTTTCAATGGGCAGTTGACCGCCAATGACGGGCAGCCGGCGACGTATGGAATCGACCCGGTGCAGTTTTATGGAGAGGCAAACTTCCCCACATTCGCCCGCGGGCTCAATTGGAAGATCGGGCGCATGTTTTGCCAGTATGGCTCGGAAACGATCGATGCGCCGCCGAATGCCCTGGTGTCGCACTCGTATACCTTCATTTACGATCCGTTCACTCAGACGGGATCGATGGTCGCCGTGCAGATGACGCCGGCGTGGTCGCTGCAGCTCGGTGCGATCATGGGGCCGGATGTCTTCTTCGATTCGGCCGCGTCCCCCTACGGCGCGTTCAGCGCCAAGTGGGCCCCGCCAAATGGCCGGCACTCGGCGACCATATCGGGCTTGATCGGCTCCGGACGTTACGACACTTCCGAGCAATTCAACAATCCAAATATCATCGACATCGTGTATACATACGCTCTCACGCCGCGCTGGAACTATACGCTCGACGCTTTGTTCGGCTATCAGACGAATGTTCCGAATATCGGAACAGCGACATGGTTTGGCATTGTCAACTACCTGACTTGTCAATTGACCTCGCGTTTGAGCAGCACGGCGAGGCTGGAGTTCTTTGATGACGTCGACGGCAATCGAACCGGCTTTCCCGGGCTGTACACGGCAGCCACCGCGGGCATCTGCTTTAAGTTTCGGCCGGAAATCGTGATCCGACAGGAAGTGCGATTCGACAACAACAGTGAATCGCGCGCCTTCGACCATCATTACAACTTGTTGACTGCTGGCTTTGACCTGATCGTGCGTTGGTGAATCGGGCAAACCGGGGGCAGATTCAAGAAAGGCACGGACGCCATGAAACGAGGGATTCTTGGCTTGATGTTGTTTGCGCCATGGCCCGCCGTCATTGCGGCGGACAAGCCGACGGCAACTTTGATCCTCGGCGCCCGACAGGGACGTGCGACGCCACAGCGGCAGGGGTTCGTGCATACTGGCGGTGGGAATATCGACGTCAGCCAACCATCGCCGGACACGTTGGTCGTGACCATGACCGGAGTGGCGGTCGCCGGCGCTCATCCGTGCAAGGACTCGTGCGCTTCCTTGAACTTCGATTTTGTCCAATGCTTCGAAATCGTCGTCGACAAGCCCCACGTTCAGCGGGCCAAACTGACGGTGGATGGCCGCGTCATTGGTCTTTTGCGCAGTCACGGAAAAGGCGGATTGGCAAGCGAAGGTGAGGGACGAGCCGTTGTGCGATGCGGCACAACCGAGATCGTGGACGTGACACTGCCGACGCATTGCGCGACGGCCGGTGATAATCTCTCGCTGAATGCTCGGAGCGGTCCGCAGGCTGTGTTCATCAGTCCTGGCGCGTACTCCCTCGAGCAGATCTGGAATGTCACTGCGTCTCATTCCCAATGTCTCTTTCCCTGCAAGACAGCGTCCGCAGAGTTCGCTCCAGAACCGGCGCTTGATCCCTTGTGGATCAGCTATTCAGAACCGTTCAAAGGAGCGGTGAAAAAGGACTTCGGTTTCCAGATCGTTGTGAAGGTCTCCACCGAAGAACCGATCTCGGCAAATCATCCCTAGTTGACGGAGAAAAAGGCGGGAGCACCGGCTGTCTTCCGGCGCCCCGCCCGACGATCCGGTTCCACCGGACCGTCTGACCTCACCGTGTGCTCTGGAGGGCGTCCAGCGCCAGGTTCAGCCGCAGGACGTGGACGCGCGGCTCGCCGAGGATGCTCCACGTCCGTCCATCTGTATTCTCGGTCACGAGGCGGCGCACTTCGTCTTCCGGGAGCGATCGCGCTGTGGCCACTCGTGCGACCTGAAACTCCGCCGCGGCCGGGCTGATGTGCGGGTCGAGTCCGCTGCCCGACGCCGTGACGAGATCCACGGGAATCGGCCCCGAGGATTCCGGGTGCGCCTCGCGAAGTCGACGGATGCGATCCTTGACCACTGTCACGAGTTCCGGATTCGTCGGCCCGAGATTCGATCCGCCGGACGCCGCGGCGTTGTACGGCGGATTGGTCGCCGACGGCCGGCCCCAGAAATAGCGCTGGCCGTCAAAGTGTTGACCCAGCAACTCTGAGCCGACGACCTGGCCGTTCCACTCGATCACGCTGCCGAAGGCTTGACGGGGAAACACGGCTTGAGAAATCCAGGTCAAGATCGCCGGATAGGCCGCGCCGGTCAGCAGCGTCAGCAGCCCGAACATGACAATCTGAGCTCGACAGTTTCGCAGCATGATTCGGGCCTCATGCCAGCCGGATTGCGGCCAGCAGCCAGTCGATCGCCTTGATTCCGATAAAGGGCACAATGAGTCCGCCCAGACCGAACACGAGCAAATTGCGTCGCAGAAGGTCCGAGGCCGCGAGCGCCCGGTACCGAACGCCGCGCAAGGCGAGCGGAATCAGGGCGATGATGACCAACGCATTGAAGATTACGGCCGAGAGAATCGCGCTGGTCGGCGTCGCCAGGCGCATGACGTTCAGCGTGTCGAGCGCCGGGTAGGTGCTCGAAAACGCCGCGGGAATGATGGCGAAGTACTTGGCGACGTCGTTGGCGATGCTGAACGTCGTCAGCGCCCCGCGCGTCATCAGCAGCTGCTTGCCGATCTCGACGATCTCGATGAGCTTGGTGGGGTTGGAGTCGAGGTCGACCATGTTGCCGGCCTCCTTGGCGGCCTGCGTGCCGGTGTTCATGGCCACGGCCACGTCGGCCTGGGCCAGGGCCGGCGCGTCGTTGGTGCCGTCGCCGGTCATCGCCACGAGGTGCCCGCGCGACTGGTATTCGCGGATCATCGCCAGCTTGGCCTGGGGAGTCGCCTGAGCGAGGAAGTCATCCACGCCGGCCTCGGCCGCGATGGCCGCCGCCGTCAGCGGGTTGTCGCCCGTGATCATCACCGTCTTGATGCCCATTCGTCGCAGCTCGATGAAGCGCTCCTTGATGCCGCCCTTGACGATGTCCTTGAGGTGAATGACGCCGAGCGTGCGCAGACCGTCTGCGACGACGAGCGGCGTGCCGCCGCGCTTGGCGATCGATTCGACGGCGGCGCGGACGGCGGCCGGAGTCTCGCCGCCGCGCGCCCGGACGAATTCATCGATCGCCTCGGCGGCGCCCTTGCGGATCGATCGTCCGTCGAAGTCCACGCCGCTGGTTCGCGATTGAGCGGTAAACGGGATGAATGTCGCGTGGGTGTCGCTCAGGGTCCGACCGCGGAGACCGTATCTCTCCTTGGCCAGCACGACGATGCTCCGGCCCTCGGGCGTCTCGTCGGCGAGAGAGGCGAGCTGAGCGGCATCGGCCAAAGTGCGCTCATCGACGCCTGGCGCGGCCACGAGTTCGACGGCTTGACGGTTCCCCAACGTGATCGTGCCCGTCTTGTCCAGCAGCAATACGTCCACATCGCCGGCGGCCTCGACCGCCCGGCCGGACATCGCGATCACGTTTGCCTGAACCATGCGGTCCATGCCGGCGATGCCGATGGCCGAGAGCAGTCCGCCGATCGTCGTCGGAATCAGGCAGACCAGGAGCGCGACCAGGACGGTGACCGTGACCGGAGCTCCGGCGCCGGCGGCCCGCACGCTGAATTGGGAAAACGGCAGCAGCGTGACACAGACGACGAGAAAGATGATCGTCATCGCCGCCAGGAGGATGTCCAGTGCGATTTCGTTGGGGGTCTTTTGTCGCCGGGCGCCTTCGACCAGAGCGATCATGCGGTCGAGGAAGGTCTCTCCGGGATCGGTGAGGATGCGGACAATCAGCCAATCGGAGAGCACGCGGGTGCCGCCGGTGACGCTGCTGCGATCGCCGCCGCTCTCGCGGATGACCGGGGCGCTCTCGCCGGTGATCGCGCTTTCGTCCACCGATGCCACGCCCTCGACGACTTCGCCGTCGCTGGGAATGAAATCGCCGGCTTCCACGAGAACCACGTCGCCTTTACGCAGCCGGGCTGCGGGGGTCTCGGACACCAGCGCCGCTCGCCGGGCGATGACGTCCTGGTAGTCGCGCACCTTCGTTCCGAAGTCAGGGATGCGCTTGGCGATCACGTCCTTGCGCGATTGCCGCAAGCTGTCCGCCTGCGCCTTCCCACGGCCCTCGGCCATCGCCTCGGCGAAATTGGCAAACAGGACCGTGAACCACAGCCAGGCGGATACGGCGAGGACAAACGCCGGCGAATCCGCGCCGCCCACGAGCAGCGACTTCACGCCGATCCCGGTCGTCAGCGCGCTGGCGATCAGCACGGTGAACATGACCGGATTGCGCACCTGTCGCGCCGGATTGAGCTTGCGCAGAGAATCGACGAGCGCGCGGCGAACGATCGCCGGATCGAACAACGGTTGAGCCTTCGCGGAACTGGACACGGCTTCGTCCTATGGCACAAGCGATTGAAGCTCCTCGGCAATCGGTCCGAGCGCCAGCGCCGGCACAAAGGTCAGCGCGCCAACCAGGAGGACCGTGCCGACGAGCAGCACGACGAACAAGAGCGTATGCGTCGGCAGCGTGCCGGCGCTCGGCGGCGTGTATTTCTTCCGCGCCAGAGATCCCGCCAGGGCCAGCACGGGCACGATGAGCCAGTACCGGGCGATGAGCATGGCGACACCCAGCGCGCCGTTGTAGAACGGCGTGTTGGCCGACAACCCCGCAAACGCGCTGCCGTTGTTGTTCCCCGCCGACGAGAACGCGTACAGAACTTCGGAGAATCCGTGCGGCCCCGGGTTGGTCAGCGCCGATTTCGCCGCGCCGGAAGTCCGATCGATCAATCCGGGTCCGACGACGGCGAACGCTGTGCCGATGAGCACGATGAGCGGCGGAATCAGGATCGTCAGCGACGCCATTTTCATCTCGAACGCCTCGATCTTCTTTCCGAGGTACTCCGGCGTCCGGCCGACCATCAGTCCAGCCACGAATACGGCGACGATCAGAAACGTGAGCATGCCATAGAGTCCGCTGCCGACGCCGCCGAAGATCACCTCGCCGAGCTGCATGAGTCCCATCGGAACCAGGCCGCCGAGCGGCGTGAACGAGTCGTGCATCGAGTTGACGCTGCCGTTGGATGCGGCCGTCGTCGCCGCCGCCCAGAGCGCGGAATTCACGATTCCGAATCGCGACTCTTTGCCTTCCATATTGCCGCCCGACTGCGAGTCGCTGGCCAGTTCATCGATGCCGACAGCGGCCAGCGCGGGGTTGCCGGCCTGCTCGGCCGTGACCGTCAGCACGGCTAGCGGCACAAAGATGACGGCCATCGCCGCCAGCAGCGCCCAGCCTTGCCGCCGGTCGCCGACCATCTCACCGTAAGTCAGGCACAGCGCCGCAGGGATCAGCAGGATGGCCAGCATCTCGAGGAGATTGGACAGCGGCGTCGGATTCTCGAACGGATGGGCGGTGTTGGCGTTGAAGAAGCCGCCGCCGTTGGTGCCGAGCTGCTTGATGGCGACCTGCGAGGCCACCGGGCCCATCGGCATCATGCCGGACTCGCCGCGGGTCGATTGCACTGGCCGGAACTCGCGCGCCGGACGCCAGTTCTGCGGCACGCCCTGCCACACCAGCGCGATCGCCAGCAGTGTGGATAGCGGCAGCAGGATATACAGCACCGAGCGAACCAGATCGACCCACCAATTGCCGATGGTGCTCGCCGAGCGTCGAACCAGGCCGCGAATCAGCGCGACCAGGACGGCCATGCCCGTCGCCGCGGACAGGAAGTTTTGCACGGCCAAGCCGGACGCCTGCACGAGATGGCTCATCGTGGCCTCGCCGGCGTAACTCTGCCAGTTCGTATTCGAGGCAAAACTGGCCGCCGTGTTGAACGCGCCATCCGGCGCGACGCCGGGCAACCCCTGAGGATTGAACGGCAGGATGCCTTGACAGCGCTGGAGCAGATAGAGGGCGATCAGTCCGATCGCGTTGAACGTCAAGAGCGAAGCGGCATAGGCGCGCCAGGTCATTTCGGCGGCTGGATCGACGCCGGCCAGGCGGTACAATCCGCGTTCGAGCCAACCCACAGCGCGATCCAGTCCGATCGGCCGACCGAGATACACGCGGGCCATGTACCAGCCGAGCGGAATCGCCGCGGCCGTCAGCAGCGCGAAATAGACCAGGATCTGGACCCAACCGTTGGCGGTCACGAGAATCGCTCGGGGACAAGAAGCGCGGCGAGAAGATAAACGAACAGCCCCGCCGCCAGCGCCAATCCGATCCATTCCACGGCTGTCATCGCACCGGCTCCATCAATCGGGCGCACAAGGCAATCAGGCCCCAACTGACCAGTCCAAATCCGATCAGCGCGGCCAACACCGCGAAGTCCGACATGGGTTCTCCAATCGCTTGGAATCGTCAGACGCAGCGCATGGTATCTGGGATGGTCTCAAGATTCCGCACAAATCGGGAGGCGGCGCGCTAAGATGGCATCAAGATCCCGCCGATTCGCCGGCCTCGGAGACACCACGGTGCGAATCCTGTTCCTGTCGGCCATTGCTGTCGCAGCCTTTGCCGTGGCGTATTCCGTAACCCGACTCGTGCAGACCGCGCCGGCCGGAATGGTCTGGATCCCCGGCGGCGAGTTCATCATGGGCGCCGATTTGGATCTTGCCTGGCCGGACGAGAAACCGGCTCACCGCGTCCGCGTCGACGGCTTCTACATGGATCAAACCGAAGTCACCAACGCCGAGTTCCAGCGATTCGTCGAGGCGACGGGTTACTCGACCACGGCCGAGAAGCCGCCCGACTTGAACGAACTGATGAGCCAATTGCCGCCGGGCACGCCCCCGCCGCCGACCGAGAAGCTGGTTCCCGGCTCGATGGTCTTTCGCATGACTGCAGGCCCCGTGAACACGCGCGATTTCTCCCAGTGGTGGCACTGGACGCCCGGGGCGAATTGGAAGCACCCGGAAGGGCCCGACAGTTCCATCGCCGGGCGCGAGCAACACCCTGTCGTGCAAGTGTCCTGGGACGACGCCGTGGCGTACGCAAAATGGGCGGGCAAGCGGTTGCCGACCGAAGCGGAATGGGAATTCGCCGCCCGCGGGGGCCTGCACAACAAACCCTACGTCTGGGGCGACGCCAAGCCTGGCGCCGGCGGCCGCTGGCAGTGCAACATCTGGCAGGGCGAATTTCCCTACCGCAACACGGCCGAGGATGGCTTCGAGCGCACCGCTCCGGTCCGCTCCTTTCCGCCGAATGGTTTCGAGTTGTACGACATGGCCGGAAACGTCTGGGAATGGTGCTCCGATTGGTACGACCGCGATCTGCACAAGCGCCGCGCGGGGAAGCCGCTCGTCATCAATCCGAGCGGGCCGGAAAAGACCTATGACCCGATGCACCCATTCGAACCGCGTCGCGTGCAAAAGGGCGGCTCGTTCCTGTGCAACGACAGCTACTGCTCGCGCTATCGCCCGAGCGCTCGGCACGGTTGCAGCCCCGACAGCGGCATGTCGCACGTCGGCTTTCGGTGCGTCCAATCGCCGTGACGCAGTTGCGTGAAGCGACTCACACTCGGAGGTTTTCGGTGGCACTGCGATGCGTGATGGCATTCCTCGTTTTGGCGGCAGGAAGCGTCGGTCCTTATGCCGCCGATCCGCTGCCCTCCTGGAACGAGGGGCCGACGAAACAGTCGATTCTGGAATTTGTCGCCAAGGTGACCCGAGAGGGCGGACCGGACTTCGTTCCCGTGTCCGAGCGCATCGCCACGTTCGACAACGACGGGACGCTCTGGTGCGAGCAGCCGATGTACGTGCAGATCGTTTTCGCCGCGGATCGGCTCCGCAAGGGCGCCACCATCCACCCGGAATGGAACGAGCGACCGCTGATTTCGCAGATACTCAGCGGAAACATCAAATCGCTGGCCGACGCCGGCGAGAAGGGTTTGCTGGAGGTTCTGGCGATTACGCATTCGGGCATGACGGTCGAGGAGTTCGAAAAGACGGTGGCCGAGTGGCTGGCCGTTGCCAGACACCCGCGCTTTCATCGGCCGTACACCGAGTGCGTCTATCAGCCGATGCTGGAATTGCTCGCCTTCCTTCGAGCTCACGGTTTCAAGACCTACATCGTCTCCGGCGGCGGCGTGGACTTCATGCGGCCGTTCACGGAGCGAGTCTACGGCGTGCCGAAGGAACAGGTCATCGGGTCCAGCGGCAAAGTCAAGTACGAGCTGCGCGATGGGCGGCCCATTCTCCTGAAGCTCCCGGAGGTCAATTTCATCGACGATCGCGCGGGCAAACCGATCGGGATCAATCAGTTCATCGGCAAGCGGCCGATCATGGCGTTCGGCAATTCCGACGGCGATTACGAGATGCTTCGCTGGACCACGTCGGGCCCGCGCCCGGGCTTCGGTCTGATCGTTCATCACACCGACGCCGAGCGCGAATACGCCTACGATCGCAATTCGTTCGTCGGCCGGCTCGACCGGGCGCTCACGGAAGCGCCGCAGCGCGGCTGGGCCGTGGCCGACATGAAACGCGATTGGAAGCGGGTGTTCCCATTCGATCCGTAACGGAGGCCATCAGTGACCCCGGCACGTCTGCGACGGGAGTTCTCGGAATAGACGAGAATAGTATCTGGCAAATTTGCCGAGATGCGAGAAACCGAATTCGCGGGCGATCCTGGCGACCGGCGCCTCGGCTCGGCGCGCTTGCTTCAGCACCGAACGCGCGGCATTGAGTCGGAGCACTTGGCAAAAGGACGCCGGGCCCATGCCGAACTGTTCGCGAAATGCCAAGCGGAGCGTTCGGCCGGACACGCCCAGTTCCCGGGACAACGCGAGCTCATTGAGCGGTTCTCGGAACCGATCGCGCATGACGGCTTCGGCCCGGCGAACAAGTTCCGCTCTCGGCGCGCTCGGCAAGCGGTCGCGGCGGCGTTCGGGAACGAGGACCGCGATCGCGGCCGCGATGCACTTGGCCTCAATTTCGTCGCTCGCCCGGCCCGTCTCGATCGTGGCGCGAATGAATTGCAGTGTGATGTCTCGCAGATGGACGAATGCGCCGGGGTTCGGGTGAACGGAGCGCCAGCCCCGGGGCTTTGGCCAGTCGCCGGTTTCCGCCGCTATCGCGCGCTGGAAAATCGGCTCCGGCAATCCGAATACCAGGCTTTCAGTGTTTCTCGTCGCCAGGTGATTCGCCTCCGTCTGCCCGTCGCGAATCACAATTTGCCCTGCCTGGAGTGGTCGTCCCTGCCATCGGCTCCCCTCCGCCCGAGGCAACACCAGGCCGATAGTCAACAGGCCCACGGCTTCTCGGCCGCGAACGCGCAAGGCCTGATTGCTGGTCGCATGATGAGCGACGGCGTGCCGACTGCGTCCGAGTCGGAGCGCGCCCTCAAATCGGCCGCGCGAAAGCTGCTCGAAACAACCCGTCCAATTGGGAAAAATGCGAGCGAGATCATCCACGTCCGTCAGTCGTTGTCCGCCAGGGATCGGGGGTGTGGAGAGCACGACAGTGGACTCGAACGGCGAAGCGCGCGTCCTTGCCAGATTGGGATAGTCGCACTCAGGCTACTACCGGACCGCGGGCAGGGCAACTAGATTACGAACTGCACCCGCACTCTCGAATTGGGCGTTGGGAGATTCGACCATGCGACGTCAGTTTCTTTTGTCCCTTGCGCTCGTGCTAGTGGGCGGCGGCCTCGGTTGGCTGGCCGCCAACAGGCATCACGCGATGTTTCCGTCCGCTCAGGCAGCAACTGAGTCGGAACCGCATGCATCGTCGACTGCGAATCCGGCGGCAGCGGAGCGGCTGGCGGCGCACAATTCGCGAGTGGCCGCCGAAGCACAGAAAGATGGCCGAAAGCCCAACATCCTCATCCTCTGGGGCGACGACATCGGGCAATTCAACATCGGTGCGTACAACATGGGCATCATGGGCTACAAGACGCCCAACATCGACCGCATCGCGAAAGAGGGCGCCCTGTTCACGGACTGGTACGGACAGCAGAGTTGCACGGCCGGTCGCGCGGCGTTCATCACCGGACAATCTCCCATTCGCACGGGCCTGCTCAAAGTCGGCCTCCCCGGCGCACCCGAAGGCATGAAGAAAGAAGACCCGACGATCGCCACGGTGCTGAAAGCCCAGGGATACATGACCGGACAGTTCGGCAAGAACCACCTCGGCGACGCCAACGACACGTTGCCGACCAATCACGGGTTCGACGAGTTCTTCGGCAACTTGTATCACCTGAACGCCGAAGAAGAGCCGGAAAACCCCGATTACCCCAAGAATCCTGAGTTCCGCAAGCGCTATGGCCCGCGCGGCGTCATCCACAGCTTCGCCGATGGCCGGATTACTGACACCGGTCCGCTCACACGGAAGCGCATGGAAACGATTGACGAAGAGGTCAACGCCAGGGCGATTGACTTCATGGAGCGCGCCGCGAAAGCGAACAAACCGTTCTTCCTGTGGTGGAACTCAACGCGGATGCACATCTTCACGCATCTCAAGCCCGCGTCGGAGGGTAAGACGGGGCTGGGCGTCTACGCGGACGGCATGGTGGAGCACGACGGCCACGTCGGAAAACTGCTGGATAAACTCAAAGAACTCGGACTCGAAGACAACACGATCGTGATGTACTCGAGCGACAATGGAGCGGAGACGTTCAGTTGGCCGGACGGCGGCACCACGATGTTCCGCGGCGAAAAGAACTCGCAATGGGAAGGCGCCTACCGCGTACCCTGCGTGATTCGTTGGCCCGGAGTCATCAAGCCCGGAACAATCGTCAACGACATCTGCGCACACGAGGACATGCTGCCGACGCTCGCGGCTGCGGCGGGCGACCGCACGGTCGTCGAGGACCTGAAGAAAGGCCGAGCCATGGGAGGCCGCAATTTCCGCGTGCACCTCGATGGCTTCGACCTCGCCCCGCTGTTGAAAGGCGAGGCTCCCTCGCCGCGGCGGAGCTTCATCTACTGGACCGACGACGGCAACGTGGCCGCCTTGCGCTACGACAATTGGAAGATCACGTTCCTCGAGCAGAAGGCGGAAGGCTTGAAAGTCTGGCAAATGCCATTCACCGAGCTGCGCGCCCCGAAGTTGTGCAATCTGCGGATGGACCCGTTCGAACGCGCGGAATCCGAGCACGCCATGGGCTACCAGCGCTGGTACATCGAACGCATGTTTCTCATCGCCCCGGCCGCCGGATACGTCGGCCAATGGATTCAGAGTTTCAAGGAATTTCCGCCACGACAGAAGCCCGGCAGCTTCAACCTCGACCGCGTGATGGAGGCGGTCACGAAGCCGCATGGTGGCAGCAACTAAGGACCGCCGGCATCAGAACCGCACGCCCACGCCGACGTTTGTGAAGAACGCCGCCGCCTGATCGTTCAGGCCCCAGCCGACACGCGCGCCGATCTCGAAATTCGGCGTGATCAGGTAATGAACGCCGGGGCTGAAGTAACTCACCGACGTATCGGCCATTCGATTGTTGCTGAAGATTCCGAAGTACTCGGCGTGGACGTCCCAGCGCGGACCAATCGGAATCTTGAGCACCACGGACGGCGCCCAGAGATCGAACCGATCGTCGCGCTCGCTGGCGGAGCGGTAGCGAATCGCCGCATCCAGCTTCCACGCCCGGAAAAACTCCCAGCCGAACACGTACGTCGTCGTGATGTTCGTGGTCGTTTCCGGGCCACTAGTCGGCGTCGTCCCAATGACGATCAGCGCGGATTCCGGCAGCCAGGCGTCCTGCCGCGTCAGGGCGAACTTGAAGCCATAGGAAATGGAAGACTCACGCTCCAGGGCGCTTCCTTCCGGGAAGTCACTGGTGCCGGAGCCGGAGACGCCCGCCGATGGCCCGCCGGCTTCAAAATTCGCGCTCAACCGCAATTCGAACCGCTCGAACAACCCGTAGCGGACGAGAAATTCCGGGAAGCTGTGCGTCTCGTAGCCGCGGCGATTGACGATGTACGAGTACGCCGATTCGATCACCGTCGCGCGCCGGCCGACGGTCCGCACCGACGGCGTGAACGAATCGCGATCCGTCTCGATCGGGTTTTCGAACCGATTCTCCGTGCGTCGTTCGAACGGCGGCTCCAGAATGCTTGCGATCGGATTCGCCGGTTCCAGTGAATCGGGCGCGATGCCGCCGATCGGCGGCGGTGCGGGTGTCACCGGTATCGGGTCCGTGTCACCTTGGGCCGCGACGCCGCGGGCGACTGCCAGGACCGCAGCCAAGGCCATCGCAAATGGTTGGCGGGACTTCACGCGATGGCCTCCCGAGCGCGATCGCGGGCACAATCTGAGCGGCGGCACCCCGAAATCATCCATCGTCGTCGTCATGTCGGTACTTCAGGAAATGGGCGCGATTTCAGCGGTTTCTCCGCATTCCCGGTGGATGCGCAAATTGCCGGTTCTGAAGTCACGTCTGAGAATCCGCAAATTCGTCGCAACCCTCATATCCCATCAAGTCGCCGTCGATTGGCAGTCGATGGCATCGATACGCAAATGTTCGGCCAATCATGGACTTCGGCCGAGTTGCCAACGAGTCCGCGACGATGCGCAGCCGGAGGATACTGCGAAATCTCTTGGCGGTGGGCGCCAGCACGGCTCTATGCGGCTGTGTCGCGCTCCGGGGCCAGGCGCTCCCGGAGCGCTCGTCCATCGAACAGGTCGCGGAAGCGCCCGCCAGCGAAACAACCATCCAGCCCCCGCCGCCGGAACGAACGCAGGAATCGCGACCGGAGGTTGAAGCGGCGCAGGCTCCAGTCACCGAGCCGCCGCCCACGCCCCAGCCGACGGGATTGAAACCGACTGCGGAGTTACGCGGCCGCATTCAAGCCGATGCGATCTGGGTCAACCAGAGCCCGACGAACAAAGCGGCGCTGGGCAATATCAACAATGCCGTCGGCTTCCGGCGCGCCCGGCTCGGAGCCCAGGGGACGATCGGCGAGTCGGCATCGTGGATCGCCGAGTTCGAGTTCGCCGGAGGCAACATCCGCTTTCGCGACGTGTACGCGGAAGTGGACGATCTGCCGTGGCTTCGCCGTTTCCGCGTCGGACATATGCGCGAACCGTTCAGCCTCGAAGGCTACACGAGCTCGAACGTCATCACGTTCTGCGAGCGCTCGCCGATCAACGCGCTGGACCCGACTCGCAATTGGGGCCTGGGCGCATTCGCCTACTCCGAGAACGAGCGATTCGTTTGTCAAGGCGGCGCATTCTGGGACGGCACGAACAGCAACACCGGCGACGCCTCGGGCGACGCCAATCAGATGGCGTACACCATCCGCATGACCGGGCTGCCGTGGTGCGACGACGGTGAAAACGGTCGCTTGATGCACGTCGGCGCGGCCGCTTCCCAGCGCACCCCCGCGAACGATACCGTGACGATTCGGGACGGGCCGCAAAACACGCTGCTCAACCCGGCGGACGGAGTCGGTTCGCCGTTCGCGCCCCAGATCGTCGTCCCCGCGACTCAGCAACTCCTGCTCAACGCGCAGTGGGCTACGATCTACGGCCCCCTGTCCTTCCAGGCGGAATGGTCCGCGACATCGATCGACATCATTGGCCCCGGCTGGACATTCCTGAACGGATGCTATGCCCAGGCGAGCTATTTCCTGACCGGCGAGCACCGCGGCTATGATCGGCGGGCGGGGAAATTCGCCGACGTGAAAGTGGCGTCGCCATTTGTGTGCCGCCGCGGCACGTCGTGGTCGGTGACCGGCTGGGGCGCCTGGGAGATTGCCGCGCGCTATTCGTATGCCAACTTCGACAGTCCCAACATCCCCCTGAACTCATCGGGCCAGGTTCAGGCCAGCCGTGAAACGCTTCTGACTTTCGGGTTGAACTGGTATCTCAACGAGTATTTTCGATTCATGTTCAACTACGATCACGCCATCGTGGTCATACCGACGTTCGGCTCCAGCGACGCCGACGGATTCAACTTCCGGACGGCGATCTTCTGGTAGACCGCGAAGCGGCGGCTCGGGACCTTTTCTCACGCGCGGGATCGGCCTCGAAATCGACGGATCCAGAACGCGGCGATTCCCGCACCGCCGACCAGCACCAGCGAGGTCGGCTCGGGAATGGGCGTGTAGCGCAACTGGAAAATCTGACCACTGGCCGAGATGGTACCGGTTGTCGCCGTGTCGGAGGTGAGATTGAACAGCCAGCGAGCGCCGACTTGAGTCGCAGCCGTGTTGTCCACGTCAGTCAGAAATGAGGTGGTATCTCCGGTGCGGGCACTCCGGCGAACCTCGATCAGCAAAGATCCTCCCGTGTAGGTGTACGGCGTGGCGAAATTGATCGTGGGGCCGAACGCATTGGGCGACGCACCGCCAGGAAAACTATTCGCCGGAAACGTCAACGATCCGGAATAAACTTGAATTTGCGGACCGACGACGTTGCTGGCAAACGTCGTCGTCATCGACGTCGGGTCGGCGAACGACTGGCTCAGAAAAACGTTGTAATTGAGCATGGTCGTGTCGCCGGCGGGGCCTGTCGATCCGCCGCCGTTGCGCCGGTAAGCCAGACCATCAATCACCGCGCCGGGAGTGATCCCCGCCGCGCTTAAGAATGCCTCGGAGTAAAAGACCTGCAAGCTCGACGCGCCGGCTTGAAACAGCGTGGACGACGAACTGTTGCCTTCGACTGTCGTGAAATTCACCGGGACGACGGTCAGTACCTGCGCGCCGACGTTCGCCGCAGAACAAGCGGCTATCAGCACGGCCACCAAGAATACCCGATTCATGATGCGCCTCACTGTGGTTGTGCGAAGTTCACCCCGACTTATAAGCGATGAGCGGGGGTGTGTCAACGTGGTGGGCTGATTTGACTTCGGGATCAATTCTGTCTCAGCTGAAACCGGCTGCGAAACCCGAAGTCGAACGTTGCGATCACGCTTGCGGAGCGTCATCGATTCTTGAACGGCAGTAAACCGCATGCGGCATGGATGATTTCGAATGGCGATCGGTGATGTCGAGACCCGCTGCCGTATACGCCCCCACGATGCCGCCGACGAATGCCCCGGCGATGACGTCGCCGACGAAGTGATAGTTCATGCCGATCATGCCGACCGCCACTGCCAGCGATGCCGCAATGGCCGCCCATCGCCATCGCCGCCAGGCGATCCACGCGACTGCCGCGACTGAGACCGTGCGCGCCAAATGCCCCGACGGAAAGCTTCCGTAGGCGCTGCCCGTGTGGAACCAGTGGAACCCATACGCCCCGCTGCCGATCAGCGATGGGTTGTTGTCGATCCAGGTCTCCGGCCAGTACCGGCCAAAGACGAATGACAGCGACTCGCGAAACTGATCGGCGATGATTATGGCGAGGCTCATCGCCAGCACGACGCGCTCCCAGCGGCGCCACGGCCGGGCCGCGCGCACCAGCATGAGCCAGGCGATCGCCAGCGGCGACCACGCCTGGACGATCGGCGGCGGTTCCGTCAGCCACTTGACCATGGCATGGCGGGCAATGCCGTGGTCGTGCACGAGGACCGCCACCGGCCGATCGACGAACCAATAGCAGCCAACCACGAGAACCGCGCAGACGATCAGCGCGACGGCGGAACGTCGAAACAGCCGCCGATAGTCTGGCTCGCCCGTCACGAAGAGCCGCCGAGAATCGCCGCGAGTTCGGCGAATTTCTCGTAGAGGTGTTCCGGCTCGAAGCGATAGAGCCGATTGAGACGCTCGCCCAGGTGCGGGGCCAGCAAATCGTTGTTGCCGGTCTCGCGCACCTGCGGCTTGAGGTTTTCGAACGACTTGAGCACGTCGGCGGCGCGTTGGGCGGCGGCAGCGTCGGCGATTTCCGGCAGCAGAGCGCCGGCGGCCCAAACCAGCTGCTGCGCCGCGTCGGCATCGACCCACGGATTGGGCTGATCCTTCGGCGGCCGCTGCCCGGCCGCCACGATCATCTTCAGCAAGCGGGCCGTTTCCGCCTTGTTGTAGCGCACGTCATCGAGTTCCTTCAGGACGGCGTCGCACCAGTTGACGATGCCGTTGGCCGCCGCTGTCACGTCGCCCGGCACGCCGAACGGTCGAGCGTCGAACGCGGCAGTCAGCGCTCGGAACTTGTCCGGAAACTGGCGCAGCGGGCTGAACTCGCCGGCATTGCGCGCCGCCGCGGCATGTTCGGCGACGATCTTGGCCAACAGCGCGACGCCGGGGCGGATCTGCGGCCGGCCGGGGATGCCGATGAACCCGCGCGCCCGTCGCCAGCCGTCCGACTGGAGGTCGTGATGGCATCCGTAACAATCGAAATGCGCCAGGTCGAGGGCATCCTTCGACGGGTCAATGCCGCTGGCCTTGTCCGCGAGCAACCTGGCGTTGGCCTTCAGGGCCATGATCGCGCCGACCGCCAGTTGGCGCGTGACCTGCGATTCCACGTCGTCGCCGCGGAAGTGGAACAGCCGCCAGGATTTGTCCGGATCTTTCCGAGCCAGTTCGACGAGGTACGGCAGGTCGCGCGACAAGTTGTAGTGCATCTTCTGATCGCGGCTGAAGCTCATGACTTCCAGGCTCGGCAACGGCGGGTGCCCGGCCGCATACATCTCGTGCGTCACGAATCGCCCGTCGGGTTCGCTACCGACGTGGCACGACGTGCAGCGTTCGGCCCGGCGGGCCGGATTGCGCATGTCCCACAGGCCGTCATTCTCTTTCTCCTGCGGGTCTTTCTCACGCCAGGAATTTCGAATCGCGTGGCTGCGGAGCCATTCGCGCGAAAAGCCGTGGCACGCCTCGCAGCCGACGCCGAACGGCGTGTAGAAATCGTCGGCGACCTTGTCCGCGAGCCTCTTCTCGGGCATCAGATCGACCGCGTGGCAGGTCAGGCATCGGGGATCGCGCGTCACGTCGGACTTGAGAATGCGGCCCATCTGTTGGCCAAGTGGCGATTTCAGAGCGTCGAAGGCGCGCTTGTGCAGATCGTCGGTATCCCAGATCGTCGATTCGTCCATGCGGAGGAATTCGGTGGCGCCGCCGGGCTGCTTGTCGGCCGGGAGCGGTTCTTTGTGGCAACGGATGCAGTTGTCGGCGCCGGAGATGCGATCCTGCGCCTTGGCGCTCGCCAGCGCCTTGGGAAGCGTCGCCTGGCCGAGCCCGCGCTGCGCCCAGACGCCGGCAATCACGATTGTCAATGCAATCCCGCCGGCCAGCACTCGCCCAGTTTTGACCCGCATCGTCCTCACCTCGTCTTCGGTGCGAAACTCTCATCCAGAGCCCGCAACAATTGCTGGAACTTCGCGGGCGCGAAGGCCGGCGGACTGTCGAATCGCCGCGGCGAGTTCGGGAAGGCCAGCTCGTCGCGCAGGGCCTTGAGGGCAGCGCGGCGCTCCGGCGTGCGCGCCGCCGGATCCAGATCGCCAAGACACTGCGCATGGGCCGCGATCGCCAGGAACCGCTGCGCCGCGTGCTCCCAGTCGCCGACAGCATAGGGCTTTCGCCCGTCGTCAATCAGGGCGCGCAGGCGATTCTGCACCGTGGCGGCGTCGAGCGCCGGTTGTTTCGGATCGGCGGCGGCGGCGAGGGCGGCGTCGAGCGCGTTACGGAGCTTCTCCGCCGAGGCGGCGACCTGGTCGCGCGGCGGATAGGGTTGGGCCATGAGCGCTGTGAGCCGGGCGATCTCGGCGGCCGCCTCGTTGGGCAGGCCCGCCGCCTCCGGCAGGACAAAGTACCAGGCGCCCCACGGGAGCGAGCCGGCGGGAAGATCGGCGAAGCGCCGGCTGCGGCGCCAGGCGTTCGCATCGTCCTTGAGATCATGGTGGCAGCCGAAACAGCCGTATTCGGATAATTCCGGCCACTGGCCCGATTCGTTCTGCGCCCGCGCGCGGAGCAGTTCCGCCGCGGCCCGGGCCGACGCCAACTGACCAATTCGCCATGCCCGCGCTTCGAACTCCGGCCCATACGGTTCCTGCTCGCGTTGCCAGTGCTTCGGCGAATACGACGCCAGGTAGCCGGACTGCTCGAACGCCAGGCGCGGATGCCCCGCCGCGATCAGGTCGTGATTCACTTCCTTGTCCGGCGTGCCGACGTGGCACTCAGCGCACATTTTGGCGCGGGTGACGAGGTCCCTCGTGTCGATCATGCCGAGGCGCGCCCTGCCGGCGGCGTCGAGCGATCGAAACGCGGGCTGGTAATGGATCGCGCGCCAATCGCGCGCCGGACCGTGACAACTTTCGCAGCCCACGCCGTCGGCGACCGCGCCCGGATTGTCGGCCGGCGCCGGCGTCGCGTGACAGTCGAGGCACAACTTGTCCCTGTACGCTGGTACGTCGCGCTTCAGATTGCGCGAAATTTCTTGTGACTGGGTGTTGAGCAGGACCGCATAGGCATTGACGTGCGGATCGCGGACCCAGGTGGAGAACTCGTTACCGGGCCGGCCGGCCACGCCTTGTCCATTGTGGCAGCCCATGCCCGCGCAGCCGATCGTGCCGGTATACGGCGATGCGGATCGGGCCGCGGGAGCGGTCTCCGGCGGCGCGGCTCGACTGCCGGCGCCCGGCCACGACGCCGCCAGCGCCAATCCGCACAATCCGCCCGAAAGGGATAATCCGAATGTTCGCCGCATCACGACGAAACTCCGCGCCCGGGGTGACCGAGAGACAACGTCCCGTGTCGATCCATCGAACCGCGGACGGCCGGGGGTTGACCGCACTTACCCAGTTTCTCTTGTCGAGGCGCCGCCGTCAACCGTCTGGCGCGGTTTTGCTCGGTCCACCAATTTCACCGCTTGCGCCGATTCTTCTCGAAGCGCACGAGATGAGACACTGAACCACAGATGAACTCAGACAAACGTGGAAGATCAGTCAATCTTTCTGCATTCGTGTTCATCTGTGGTTCCGCCTGGTTTGTTCTTGACTTGCTGGAGGCCGGCTTCCACTTCGGCAGAGAAATCCTTGACGGTTCTCCGGGATTTTTCTTGACATGATTGGCGGACTCGCTATCGTCCGACCCGCTCCGCGCTGCGACTGGGTCGGGGACGATAAACCGGGGGGCAGTATGCGCAATCTGATCAATGGATTGGCAGTAATCACCGTCCTGTGCGGCGCTCGGGCGAGCCTGGCTCAGTCGCCGGCCACAATCCTCGGCGGCGTGCCGCCCAGCGCCATCCAGACGAAGCCGATCGACACGCGGAACGTCATTGCGCCCACGCCGGCGATTTCGGCCCAGCAAAACCGCTTCAACTTCTCGGCGCTGTTCAAGAAACATCCCGCGCCAGGCTATCCGACCCAGCGCGGAATGAGCCCGCAGCCGATTCCGAGTACGTTTCCGAGCATGAGCTACAATCCGTTCAAGATGGTCGGTGCGCCGCCATTTCTGCTCGGCGACCCGAAGAAATCGGCCCAGCCGATCAACGTCCCGACGCCCTTCATCCCGACGGTGAAATCACCCGTTGGCCCCGGCAGCGGGGGGTAATCGACGCCCGATATTGAATTCTGTGTGAAGGGCTTCGACGGGATCAGGTTGGCAGTTCGACGGATTCGCCGCCGGCGACGCTCGCCAGGGCGACCTGAATCTGATCCGCACAATAGGCGAGGAACCGAACGAAGCCGTCGCAGAACAGAAAGTTGGCGCCCCCGGGATGCAGCGACCAGAAATGCGTGCGATCGCATGGGTCGACGATGCGGCCCGGAGCATATGGGGGCCAAATCGGGCACCCTTCTTCGGGAATCCCATGACCCCGAACGGCCAACAACATATCCGGCCCCAGGTTGTGTTTTGTTTCACCGCTAATGGCACAAATCGACCGGCACACCGAGCCGTTCCAGTGCAACTGCTGTCGTACAAGCAAATGTCTGCCGCGGCGTTCCTTGCAACGGCTGAGCCAATCAACGCGCCTGCGAATATGACTCGTTGCAATGATTTACACATGGCACACTCCGTGAGACAGTTACCGGTCGGTTGACGTACTGAGCAATGCTCGCTCGTCGGCGGATTTGAACGTTTCGCACCATTGCAAATGCGGGGGAGTGGATTCTCAAGTTTTTCTAGGGATCACTTGCCGTATCAAAAAAACGGACGAATCATCGACGACGTCCCGCGCCCTTCATGCCGACGGCGAGACGCATATCGCGCTCGATGCCGAGACTTCGACTACAAATTCGAAATGGCCGCAGTTTCCTTTCGAACTACCGCGCTGGCGGCATTCGGTGTCTGGGACACTCTTGTCGCCGTCGTGGTGGGTGGCTGCGTCTTATTCATTCTTTTCCCGTTTGTACTGGCGGCGATTCAACGGCTCCGAATCGTCTTTGTCCGCGATCCCGTCCCGGAGTCGCTGCGGCGCTCGTCGCCCGACGCGCCGGAATCGTCGCGGCACGCCAGCCTGGCCGCGTCGCTGGAGCGAATTCGCCGTCGGTACCGAGTGCCGGCATTGGCGGCTGCCCTGATCCGCGACGGAGACTTGGCAGCGCTGAAAGCGGTGGGTGTCCGACGGGCCGGGAGCGACGAGCCGATCGGCGCTGATGATCGGTTTCATCTCGGCTCGTGCACCAAAGCGATGACCTCGACGGTGTGCGCTCGATTAGTCGAACGAGATCAACTGCACTGGGACACGACGATTGAACAGGTGTTTCCAGATCTGTCGCCGGAGCTGCATCCCGACTACCGCGGCGTGACGCTTGAGCAGCTACTGACCCATCGATCGGGACTGAAAGAGGGATTCACGTTCAGCATGTCAATCTGGCCGGAGGTCTGGAAACTAGCGGGTCCGCTGGACGCGCAGCGGCGGGATCTGATCCGGCTCGTGCTCCGCGATCCGCCGAGTTACAAAGCAGGAGCCGAGTACTCTTACTCGAACTGCGGCTATGCCATCGCTGGCGCCATGGCCGAGCGAGTTACAGGTCGGGTCTGGGAAGAGTTGATGCGCGAACTCCTGTTCGAACCGTTAGGCATGACGACGGCGGGATTTGGCGCGCCGGGCGACGCCGGCGCCGATCCGCAGCCGTGGGGCCATCAACTCCGCTTTTGGACCGGCCGATGGACCTCCGTTCCGCCGGGGACTCTCGCGGACAACCCCGCGGTCATCGGACCCGCGGGCAACGTCCATTGTTCACTGGCCGACTGGGCGAAATTCGCGGCTCTGCATCTCGGTGCGCTCGCCGAGCCGCGGTCGATTCTGTCGCCCGAAATGCTGAATTGGCTGCACACACCGCGATTTGGCGGGGATTACGCTTTCGGTTGGACCGTGGCCGAGCGGGATTGGGCCGGCGGCCCGGCGCTGACGCACGCCGGCAGCAACACGTTGTGGTTCGCCGTCATCTGGCTCGCCCCGCGGCGTCGGCTCGGATTGCTGGCGGCGACGAATCTCGGCACCTCGATGGCCTTCAGCGCCTGCGATGCCGCGATCGGCGAACTCATGAATCTGGCAGAGTGATGCGCGGCGGCCGAGGATCGCGACCCGGCGAATGCCCCCTGTCTGACCTCGAAAGAAACACAGATGGGCACGGAAGTGATCCGTGCCCATCCGCGCTCGCCTGCGGCTCAATTCCGCATCACGGCAGGTTGGTGAAATACCGCAGGGCGAACTGGCCGAAGTCGGCGATGTCGATGCGCCCATCGCCGTTGAAATCCAGGTACCAGCGGTAGTTGCTCTGTCCGGTCTGAGACCCGTACGCCGCGGAGAACTGGCCGAAGTCGGCGATATCCACTCGGCGGTCGCCGGTCACGTCGCCGAACATTCGGAACAGGCCCTGGGCGTCGCCGAAGACGTAGTTGCCGCCCGGCGTGCCGTTGTTGTCGCCGTCGAGCTGCACACCACCGGCCGTGATTTGGGAGGCGATCGCGGTCAGGGTGTAGCGCCCGTCGGCCAAGGAACCGAACTGCGCCGCCGAGCCGCCGAAGTTGTTGATCGTGACGACGGTGACGCCGCCGACGACGTTGGCCGTGGCCGTGAACGTGACCACCGCGTTGTCCGAATTCCGGGTCAGCGTGAACGCGGCGCCCGGCGTCGTGGCGAACGTCACCTGCGTGCTGAAGGTGACGGTGAGGCTGGTCACCCGGGAGCGCTGGGCCGAGCCGTCGTTGACTTGAGTACCGGTGACGGTCGGCGCCTGGGCGGCCGCCGTCGTGTTGTACAACATGCCGACGCGGTTCGACGCATGGGCGACGATCAGGTCCGGAGATGAATTGTTGTCGAAGGTGCCCACGGCCAGGTACTGCCCGCCCGTCGTTTGCGTGGGGTACGTCGGCGTTGTGTCGGGTGTGAAGGTGCCGGTCCCGTTGCCAACGTAAACCGAAACGAATGCCTGCGGCGACGTGAATTGCGAGCCGTAGTTGATGGCCGCGATATCCGCCTTGCCGTCGAGATTGAAGTCATGCACCGCGACGGCGAAGGTGCCATAGCAATTGGCCGTCAGGCTCGTCGGGATGCCGAAACTGATGTTCCCCGACGTGCTGAAGTTGCGCAGGATGCCGACGGAATTGCCCTGAAACTCCTGGACGAGCGATTGCGGATCGCCCGCGTTGGCGATGATGAGGTCCTTCTTGCCATCGTTATTGATGTCGGCGGCCTGGATGTTGACCGGCAGGATGCCGCCCGATTCGTAGATGTTGGCGGCGGCGAAACCGCCCGCGCCGGTGCCGCGGAAGATATAGACGTCGCCGGGCGGGTAGGGTTGGCCGAAGTCGGGCGGCACTCCGGGCACGGCCGCGGCAATGTCCTGGATGCCGTCGCCGTCGAGATCGGCGACCGCCAGAGCCGTCGGCACGAATCCGAGTCCGGGCCGCAGGGTCGTGATCGGACCGGCCGAGAACGTGAAGTTTCCATTCCCCTGGAAGATCGTCACGTTGTTGCCGATCACGTCGCTGCCGACCTCCTTTCCGAAGCTGCCGACGACGATGTCGAGCACGTTGTCGCCGGTGATATCGGCCAGGCCGACCCAGGACGTGTTGTTGCCGCCCGAGGCGAACGGCGAGCCGCCGGCCAGGAAGAAATTGCCGAAACCGTCGTTGGCGAACACGGACACGCTGCCGATGTTCCCGCCGTTGCCGTTGACGGCCACGATGTCCGGCCAGGAATCGTTGTTGATGTCGGCGACGGCCACGAAACTGACGTTCGTGCCGCCGGTGCTGATGTTGACCCGGTTAAACCCGCCGCTGCCGTTGTTGTAAAGTACGGTGATGGTCGTGCCGGGCTGGCCGGTCTGGCCGTAATTGGACATGACGGCGTCCATCCGGCCGTCCTTGTTGAAGTCGCCGACGGCGACGCAGCCGTTGTTGTTCATGCCGCTGAAGATCAGCGGCGACGCGACGTTGAACAGAGCCGGAGTGACGCGGTCCTCGAACGCCTCACAGCGGAGTCGGGCGAACCGTGGGGATCGGCGTGGGCGCGCCGCGGGGGCGAACTTGCTCGTGCGTGATGATTGCGGAACCATGACGAACCTCTCCCGAGATAAGGAAATACGAATTGAAACCCGCTCACGGTGGGGGAAATGGACCACGCAGACCGGCCGGGCGATGCCGACTTCGAACTCTGCCGTGGATATGAGAATGACAACTCCACGTCCCCTTTGCCGCGACTTCAGACGACCCGGCGTGTCCTTGCCGCAATCGCCGGCCAGTGCGCCGGCCCATCCCGAATGATTGCCGTCTGCGGCCTCAGTTTCGCGACCCAAACTAGAGCGTATCAATCCGTAAAAGCCCTTGCAACGGTATTCGGGGCGTCGGAGCCTGAACGGCTCCTGGGCCAGCCACAATGGAGCCCTTTCGCCCCCGCCGTGCGGCTTGCACGAGCGCTTCGGTTTGAGAGAATAGCGGCTGGAGCTGGAGATTCGGCAGCCGCCGTCTAACCCCGACGAGGTGGTGTCGGCGATGCGCCACGTCCCTGCAACTCGGTAATCACACGTCGCTGGCAGGAAGCGCGAATTCAATGCTGACCATGGTCGTATGCTGCGGCGTCTGGCTGGCCGGCGCCGACCCTGCGCGGGGAGATGATTATCTCATCGGCCGAGCGCGGGCGGATATCACGCTGCCGGTCCTCGGCGTACCGATGCTTGGATACGTCCGTCCCGACCAGATCGCCGAGGGGCTGCACCAGCGGCTCTATGCTCGCGCGTTCGTCGTCGCCGAGAGAACCGATCGCCGGCGCGTCGCCATCGTCGTCTGCGATCTCGCCTTCCCGACGCACACGCTGAAACTGGAGGTGCTCGAGCGGCTGCGCGCCAAGCTCGGCGACCGATACGACTTCGCGAATCTCGTGCTGACCTGCACGCACACGCACGCTGCTCCGGGCGGGTTTCATCATCATTTGTCAGCCAGCGGACTCGGCGGGCCGTTTTATCCTCAGTGCTTCGACGCGGTGGCGGACGGCATTGCCGAGGCCGTACTCGCTGCCGACGCGGATCGGAAACCGGGCCGCATCGAGGTAAAACTGGGTGACCTGGACGGCGCCAGCGCCAACCGCTCGCGCGTCGCCTACATGCGGAATCCCGTCGCCGAGCGGGCGCGCTACTCGACCGACGTGGACACGACCATGGCGCTGCTCCAGTTCGTCCGCGATGGCCGGACGATCGGAACCATCAACTGGTTCGCGGTACATCCGACGTCGATGCGCTCGACGAATCGTCTAATCTCCGGAGACAACAAGGGCTACGCGGCCGATGCCGTGGAGCGCGCCCGGCGAAGCCAGTCGCCGGATTTTGTCGCGGCCTTCGCCCAAAGTCATTGCGGCGACGTGACGCCGAACCTCAATCTCGATAATTCCGGCCCCGGCCGGACCGACGTGGAAAGCACGCAACTGATCGGCGAACGCCAAGCGCGACGCGCGCTGCGCCTGCTCGATCATCCCGGCGAACCGCTCCGCGGACCGATCGATTATCGTCACGAGTTCGTCGATTTCTCGCGCCTCGTTGTTGCCGCGGAGTTCACCGGCCAGGGGGACCAGCACACGTGCCCATCGGCGTTCGGCTACTCATTTGCGGCCGGATCGTTCGAAGACGGCGGCGGGCACCCCTTGTTTCGAGAAGGTGAGACGGCGGTGCGTCCGGGTGTCGCCGCCCTGGTCCGCGCTACCGCTCCTGCGCTCAGCCCCACGCCGGAGCTCGAACGTTGCCACAAGCCCAAGCCAATCCTGTTGGCCACGGGATTGCCCAAGCCGCCCGCTCAGGAACAGGTGCTGCCGATCGCGCTTGTGCGCATCGGGCAGCTGGTTCTCGTCGTCGCACCGGCGGAGTTCACCACCATGGCCGGCCGGCGAATCCGCGAAGCCGTCGCGCGACAGCTCGCCATCGAGCCGCACTGTGTTGTGATCGCCGGCTACGCCAACGATTACGCCGGCTATGTCACCACCCGCGAAGAATACGACTCGCAGCAGTACGAAGGCGGGCACACGTTGTTCGGCCCCTGGACCGAGGCGGCTTATCGTCAGGAATTTGTCCGGCTGGCCGAGGCGTTGAGGTCAGGTCGACTCACGGCATCATCGGCGCTGCCCGAGGATATGCGGAAGCGGCGAATGCCCACGGTCATGCTCGGTGGACCGGACGATTTGCCGCCAAATGGCGCCCCCTTCGGAGCGCCCATCGCCGACGCCCGGGAGCGATACGCGCCCGGCGATCGTATCGAAGTCCGCTTCTGGACCGGAAACCCGGTCAACGACTACCGGCGGACCGATCGCTTCCTGACCGTCGAACGGCTCGTGCCGGAAACCGGCGCCTGGACGCCAGTCCGAACCGACGGCGATTGGGACACGACGATTCGCTGGCGTCAGCCGCAGCCCGATTCGGAGCGATCTCCCGCGTCGTCGGCGCCCTGGCCGGGACTGCAGCTGGCGCCGATGCTCCGCGACCCGCGCCCGGAACCGCACGAGGTTACACTCGTTTGGCAGACCGACGCCGACACGCCGCCGGGAACCTACCGACTCATGCACTTTGGCCGACTCAAGAAAAATGGCGTCGTGACGCGATTCTCAGCTCAATCGCGGCCGTTTCGAGTCGAGAGTCAGAAGTCAGAATGAATCGTCCACAGATTCCACGGATAACTCAGATTCGAACCCAGTGGTCCGGAATCTGTGCCATCCGAGAAATCTGTGGACGGAGAGTTTCCACGTCGGCCCAGTCTTAGAACCGCCAGTTCAATTGAGCGATACCGCTGACGTCATAGAGCTTCGGGCCGGAGACCGGGCAGCCGGCGCCGATCGTCAGGTTCGCCTTCCCGCACAATCCAAAGTGCACGCCGAGGGTCGTCGTGCAGTTGTCCGGCAGGGCGAAGTCAGTCCGGCCGGCCCAACCTTCCTTCGTGACCGGAATGTTGGCATGAAGTTCACCCGTCGGGATGATGTAGGTCAGCCAGCGATCCTTCGCATCATCGACCTGATACAAACGATAGCCGATGCCGAGATCGTAGGTGCCGAAGCTCGGGTCGTTATCGTTGGTCGAGAAGATGGTCGAGTTGAAGCCGTGGACGTAGATTCGATCGCGGTTCCAGATGAAACCGCTATATGGTTGGAAGAGGACTGAGCGGTATGCCGGGCCGAAAGCGCCGGGGTTTTGCACGCCAGTCGGAGCCGTCACCGCCAGGCCGACGGATACCAGCAAGTTGTCCCGCTTGATCAGCGAGTACTTGCCGATGATCGTCGTGTCGCTGAACGAGTCATTCTGGATGTCGCCGTCCTGCTGGACGACGCCCATGCGGATGCCGATCGAGGCGTCGCCGTTCAGGAACGTCTTTTCGAAGCCGAACGTCTCGCGGTGGACGTCGGTGTTAACCGGCTGCGGGACGAGTCCGATGCCGGGGCCATTAGGGCCCTGGACCACGCCGAACTGGAGGGCGGGGGCGGTCACGCGGTTGAAGTACGTGTAGGTCAGGAACCAGCGATCGACCGGAGCCGGCGATTCGTTGTCGGAAATCTTGAACGACCCGCGCTGCGGCTGGGCCAGGAGCCCGTAACCATTGTTGGTCCGGTTATTGAACACGTTGCCGGCATAAACGTTAGTCACAAGATCGTTGCCGATCATCTGTGGGGTGAAGACGGTGCAGGTCGTGCCGCCGCAGCCAGCGGCGGGCTGGCAACCGCCGTCGGCGCAATTGACCGCTGGAGGCTGGGCCACCGCTCCGCCATCCGCCATTACCCGCACCACGGGTGCCAGGAATTCGTTCTCGGCACGGGCCGGGGTCAGTCCCAAGGCCACGCTCATGCCGAGCGCCGTCAGCGACCACCGTAACTTCATGGGACACTCCCTTGCCCCTCGGAATCGGGTTGCAGGCGAATCGTCCTGATTTCGCCACCAGAGCCGCGCCGGTGAAGGGCAGCCGCGCGACCGTTGCTCCATGAACAGGTCGGCATTCCCGCACAGGCGCATTGACGGTGCAATCTGGCAAAGCCCGCGAAACCGGTGGAAGTGGGGCAAGATGTGAAGATCGTGCCTTAAGCAACACGAGTGACAACAGTTGAGCCGCCGCTACGACCGTCACGCACGGCGCGATCGATCGACTCAAGTCGCGGCAACAGCCCAGCGCGGTTGACTGATTGAATTGCCAATCCTGGCCGCCCGTTCACCTCGAGAATCAGTGGGCCGCGCTCCGGGTCGATCACCACGTCCACGCCGCAGAAACCGATGCCGATGACTTCGGCTACCTGCCGCGACCAGGCCAGCACTTCGAACCATCCCGGAACGCGGCGACCGACCAGAACTCCCCCGGTATCCGGATGGTGATGGATCGACCGTCCGCCGAGGATGGCGTGCGTCGTCCGGCCCGTCACGAGATCGACGGCGACGCCGATGCCGCCTTGATGCAAGTTCGCTCGGCCGCCCGACTCCCGCGTGGGGAGCCGCAGCATCGCCATGGCCGGCTCGCGCCGATAAACGATGACGCGAATATCCGGGATGCCGCCGGGGGAGATATCAGCCAGTTCAGAATGCGTTCCCAGTCGTTCCTGCGCTAGGGCGATATCGGGATCTCCGCCGAGCGAGAAAATGCCGGCCAGAATGTCGGCGGCGTGATCGATGACATTCGACCATGTCAGTCGACCATCCGAAACCCGCAGTCCGAAATCCGAAACGGGATGTCCGGAGCGTGAAATCCGAAACCCCAGGATGCCGCGGCCGCCGGAGCCGCGCGCCGGTTTCAGCACGAACGACTCGTACCCCGCAAGACGCGCCGGCAACGACCGCAGCGATGCGACGCTGTCGAATGCCGCCAGTACGCGCGGCGATGGGATGCCCGCGGCCGCACATCGGCGGTGGAGCTCGAACTTGTCATCCACCGCGCGCATCGCCGCGCGGGAATTGCTCGGTCCGATCAGGTCCGCATTGCGACGATTCATGCCGAGCACGCCGCGCTCGCGCAGAACCCGCGCCGCTCGGATCCAGTTCCACATGGTCGCGCCGCCTCCGGTGTCAGAACCGTCGCCAGGGCGCCGTCCGCGCCAGAACCAGTGATTCCTCGCGCTCCGCGTCCGCCGGCCGGGCCAGGTCGCGGAATCGCCAAAGCTCGGTCAGGCGATAGCCCATGTAGCGCCCGAGCAGCACTTGCCCGGCGACCACCAGCCCCAGCATTTCCGGATGCGCCAAGAGCGTGTGTGACAGCCAGCCGAAACCGCATACCAGCGCCACGCTCAGGGCCACAACCACCGTGCCCAGCAGCGTCCGCAACGAGCCGGCCAGGCCGTCGTCCGATTCCATCAACCAGAATCGCTCAATCATGCCGGTCAGGATAATGACGGGAAACAGTGAAGCGTAACGAGTGACGGCTAAGCGCCAGTGGCTCGCGCCGGCGACAAAGGCGACGAGCAGCGCGATGACGAAGGTCAATACGACGGCGGCTCGCGCCGCCGGCAGCAAGTGCAGCCGATCCAGCCGCCGCCGCATCCACCAGCCGGCCACGATCAGTCCGAGAAACACCGCCAGGCCCGGCAGACTTTCCCATTCGCGGAATACCAGGCCCACCAGCGCCGGAGCAAATGTGCCAAAACTGGCCAGCCCCACGACATTTCGCCAGAAACATACCACGAGTGCGGCGACCGGCAGCAGCAGCAGGAACTCGACGAGCCGGCGTTCACCAGGCGGTAGCCGATCCAGAGCCAGCGCAGCGGACAGATCGACGGCGCAGCCGCGAGTGAGATGCCGAAGCGCAGCGACGGCCAGCGTCGTCAGGACCAGCAGGAGCGCGATCCGACGGCAGGCGATCGTCCGATCTTCACCGAAATTTTCAACCGTCATGGGATGTCCATTCAATCCTGAAGCGAATGTCTCGCTCGGCCTCCGGCGGTAAAACGGCGAGCAGCCAGCCGGCTCGCCGCCGCGAATCCCAAAGAAAGACCCAGTTGCTCTCGGCGAAGCGCGTATGGATGATCGGCCGGCCATGCGGCGGCGCCTGCGGCAGCGGCACCTCGGCAAATGCCAGTGACGCGAGTCGTTTATCACCCCGCTCATCCGAGCGCACGAGTCCCGCCAATCGCCCATTCGGCCGGAATGGCGCCACGAACGATTCCGAGCGCAGCGATTGTCGGGCCGCCGGCGCTCGCACGATGATCGTGTCGCGATGAACATCGCAGCGGACGCGCTGGGATGGTCCATCCGCCAAAGCGGGCGCCGGCAGCCGCAGCGTTGGGTCTCCCCACAATGTAAAGGCCCAGGCCGATCGCTGATTCGCGCCGCCGAAGCGAACTTCGCTCAACCGCTGCTGTTTCAGCCGGCCGTAGGCGGTCAAGAAATTCTTCGCCGACCGGACCGATCCGCCGAGCGTTTCGCGTTCGTGCAGGATCGCATCCAGACAGGCGAGTGAGAATGCGCCGCCGGTCGCCGAGTAGATGCGCGACGACGAGCCGATGACCGCCAACGCGCCGCGATCGAACAAGGGCGTGGCCTTGTCCTCGGTCAGCGCCAGGCAGCTTTGCAGGATGAAGAGCGCGGGCCGTAACGGTTCCGTCCAGCTCGAAAACCCCCAGTCGCGGATCAGGGTGTTGTGATGGCCTTCCCACAGGATGACGTCGGCGTCCGGCAGCCGCCGCCGCAGCTCGTCGCCATTCAAGTTGTCGCCGAAGAGAGCCGTCGTGGCGTACCCGCATGACTCCAGTTCCCGAGCGCTGGTGCGGGAGAACGCCTCGAGCATCGGCAGGCTCTCACCGGGATTGCTCGCGACCAGCGCGGTACGCGGAGCGCCATCGGGCGGCAGCAGCCGCGATTGGGCCAGGGTCAGCGCGACCATCGCCGGATCGCGATGGAACAGCCGGCCGATCGACCAGGTATGCGGTTCATCGCCGGCCGGCGTTCCCGGCTCCATGTCGATTTCGGAATCCTTGCCGGCGTGCGGATTTGGGCGGCGCTCCGGCGGAATGGCCTCCGGCGAGCCGAGAATCATGACGTGTTCGACGTGAGCGAACCCGCGCCGCTCGGCCGCGGCTCGAAGCAATTCACCGGCATTGGTACCGGCGGCATTCGTCAACAGCAGGGCGGCGCGCCGGCCGGTCATCGCCAAGGGCGCCAGGTGCGACAGTCCCGAATCGTGCGGATTGACCAGCACGAGCGTGTCGATCGGCCCGCGCTCGCTTTGCAAGTCCGCGGCGAGTTCCAGGATTGCCGCTTCATCGGTCAACCGCCGCGGCGGGCTGGTTCCCGCCGACAACAATTGGACTTCATGTCGTATCTCCCCATCGAATCGGACCCGCGCCTGAGCCGCGACAGCCAACGCCGCAGCCGCCAAACGCAGCCGCGGATCGGACGAGCCGCATACGACTTCGCCGCGGGATTTCGGCTCCAGCGCGGCCAGGTCGCCGGGCGTCGTGAGGGTCACGAATCTGGCCGGGGCATATGCGTCGCAGAACCGCTGATTAGCGGCGCGTGCCGACGGCGCATCGATCAGCACGACGGCTTGGTGGCCCGCAGCCGCGCATGCCACCGTCGCCGCCAACACGAACTGCGGATCGCCGCCCCGAACGCGCACGACGGCTCGTCCCGCGGCGGGTTGACCCGCGACCGACAGGGCGAGAAGGAGTACGCCACAGATCGACACCGACAAACGCAAGTTCAGAAGCCGACTTCGTGACAGTCGATCGTCGAAGTTCGCTGTTCGTCGCAGCACGTGGCCGAGTCTCCGCCGCGGCGCCGTTCGTCGATGTGCGGAGCCAGACACCATCTGGTTCGCACCGGTGTCATCCGTGAAATCTGTGGACGAGTCTTGCGGTCCCGGGCGCTGCCGCCTGCGCCGCGCGGCTCGGAAGTGTAACCGCACGCTGGCCGGTCGTGCTAGCCGAGTCGGCGCGGAAGCGAACTCGGTCGGGAAACCGCTCTTGACGCCCGGACCAAAAACTGGTTTGGCTCGTGTCCGTCCGGCGGTCGAAAGCCGTTTCTTGAATGAGCGGCGGGTCGCCCGACGCTCAGCCAATCGCACACTGAGGGATCGCCCACCCTCACGGCCGGACCCCGCCCCGGGTCCGGCCGTTTGTTTTCGCTCTCCGTCCCGAACCGTTGCCCATGCGTGTCAGCCCCGCGCTTGCACTGGCCCGCGGCGGGAGAATTGGGGTATAGTCGCGGGGTCTCGACACGGAGCGTTGGGCCATGCGACGGATCGCGATCATTAACCAGAAGGGCGGCGTGGGCAAGACGACCACGGCCGTCAACCTCGCCGCCGGCGTGGCCGCTTCGGGCCGTCGCGTCGCGCTGATTGATCTCGATCCGCAGGCGCACGCCACGACGCACCTGGGCGTGGAGCCGAACGATGAGCGACCGTCGATCTACGACGTGCTGGTGCACAATCGCCCCCTGGCCGAGGCGCGCTCGACGGTCGCGCCGCGGCTCGATCTGGTCGGCTCCGACCTGCACCTGGCCGCGGCGGACGTGGAACTCGCAGGGGTCGTCGGCCGCGAGTTGATCCTGCGCGACGCGCTGTCCGCCGACACCGAGGAATACGACCTGCTCTTCATGGACTGCGCGCCGTCGCTGGGCGTGCTCACGCTCAACGCTCTGGCCGCCGCGAACGAAGTCCTCATTCCGCTCCAGCCGCACTATCTGGCCCTGCACGGATTGAGCAAACTGCTCGAGACGACGGCGCTGGTCGCCCGCCGCATCAACCCCGGGCTGCGAGTTCGCGGCGTGGTCGTTTGCCTGTACGATGCGACCACGCGGCTCGCTCACGAGGTCATCCGGGACCTGGAGGAATTCCTCGAACGCAGCCGCGCCGCGGACGTGCCGTGGTCGGTCGCCCGGGTCTTCGCCACGCGCATCCGCCGCAACGTCAAGCTGGCCGAGTGCCCGAGCTTCGGCCGGTCGATCTTCGACTACGCGCCGACCTGCAATGGCGCGGCCGACTATCGGCAGTTGGCTCAAGAGTTCGTTGCCGAAACGGCGCTCGTCGGCGCCGCGTGAGCCGGGACATGCCGATCCGAATCTCGATCCACTCTGAAAAGTCCCGGGACTGGATCGCCCGCCGGTCGTTGCGAAACGCGGCGCGAGCCGTCCTCCTTGGCGAAGGCGTGAATGACGCCGAGATCAGCATCGCCGTCGTCGATGATGCGACGAGCCATCGCTTGAATCAGCAGTATCTGCGTCACGATGAGCCGACGGACGTCATCACGTTTCCGTTGAACGGACCTGGGGAGCCGCTGGCTTGCGAACTCGTGATCAATGCCGATCGAGCGGCCGCGGAAGCCCGGCGTCGGCGTCTGCCGACCGATCGTGAACTGGCACTGTACGTCATTCACGGCCTGCTCCACTTGTGCGGGTATGATGATCGCAGGCCGAGCGATGCGCGCGCGATGCGCCGCCGCGAACGGCACTACTGGCGCCAACTCTGAGCCCGTCATGCCCGCCGAGACCGCCCTGGCACTGGTCGTCCGCGGTAGCGACTGGAGCGAATCGAGCCGCATCGCGACGCTGTGGAGCCGCGAATTCGGCAAGCTGCGGGTTCTGGCCAAGGGCGGTCGCCGGCTCGGTTCCAGCTTCGAAGTCGCTCTCGATCTGCTCAATGTCTGCCGCATTGCCGTGATTCGAAAGCACAGCGGCGGCCTCGATCTGCTGACCGAAGCCGTCGTCCACGAGCGATTTCCGAATCTGCGGACGCATTTGCCGGCCCTGTACGCTGGTTACTACGTCGCCGAGCTGCTCTCCGATGGGACCGAGGAATACGATCCGCATCCGGCGCTGTTCGATGCGACCCTCAAGGCATTGCGGGAGTTTGGAGAAGCTGGCTTACAGCTTGGTCCGCGGCTCATGGCCTACGAGTTGACATGGTTGCGGGAACTCGGCTATAGCCCGGCGCTGGAGTCCTGTGCGGCCTGTGGCCGGGAATTGCGCGCCGCGGCGATCTTCAGCGCTTCGGCCGGCGGCGTGGTCTGCCCGGACTGTGCGCCGCGGCAGCGTGAGCGCCGGCCGATATCGGCCGAGGCGCTGCGAATGATGCGGGCGCTGACTGATGACTCGGCCACATGGGTGCAACCTTGGCCGAGCGACGCCCGCGCCGAGCTGCGGCAATTGCTCGGCGCCTATGTGGTGTACCGTCTCGGCCGACGGCTCCGAACGCTGCCGTATTTGAAGGGATAGTTCAAATTTCGAGCTCATCCCTGAGGGGGTCCGAATGCGAGGCCTGGTGCTGGCGAGCATCGTCGCTTTGAGCGGCTGTCAGACGCCGAACTGGTTCCGCCGCGAATCGCCGCCGGTGACGCCGGGCATGGTGATGCGCGACGGCCAACTCGTGCCGGACGCGACCGGCGGCCGAGGCTCGCCCGAACTCGCGGCCGCCCACGAACTCTACCGCGCCGGACAGTACTCCGCGGCCGCCAAGGCCTTTCGCAAAATCGCGGACAACACGCGCAACAGCCCCGCCGTCGGCGAGGAAGCGCGATTCTACGAAGCGGAATCCCTCGCCAAGCAGGATCAACTGCCCAAGGCCTGCGACACTTACCACAAAATGCTGATCGACTTCCCGGCCGGGGCGTATCGCGATCAAGCCGTCCGCCGCATGTTCGACATCGCCAACTTCTGGCTCGACGACACGCGGAATGAAATGGCGGCCTATCGGGAGAAGAAAGAGGGCAAGCGCACGTTCGTCGTCCCGGCCGTGTTCCACTTCGACAAGAAGAAGCCGTGGGTCGATGAAGAAGGTCGCGCGATGCAGGCGCTCGAACAAGTCCACCTCAACGACATCACCGGGCCTCTCGCCGACAAGGCGCTGTTCCTGGCCGGCGGCGTGAAGTTCTACCGCGAGGACTATCGGGAAGCCGATCACTTCTTCTCGCAGCTCGTGGAGATGCATCCCAACAGCCCGTTGGCGCCGCAGGCGATTGAGTTGGCAATCATCGCCAAGCACATGAGCACCGGCGGCGCGGACTACGACGGCCGCAAGGTCGCCGAGGCGCGGATCATGGTCGATACCGCCCTGCGCAACTATCCGCAACTGGCCGAGGAAAAAAGCGGGTTCTTCGAGCGGCAACTCGGCAGCATCACGTATCAGCAGGCCCAGAAGGATTTTCAGATTGGTGAATTCTATCGCCGGACTGGGCATCCGGGTTCGGCTTATTTCTACTACGAGATCGTGCGCCGCCGATATCCGAACACCAAATGGGCCGAACTCGCTGCCTCGCGCATGGAAGACCTGCGGGCGTTGGCCGCTCAGGGCCGCACGGAGCCGCCGTCGGTGTTCGATAGCATGCAGGAGTGGGTGGACAAACTGCTCGGCCGGCCGCCGAAGCCCGGCGTCGAGCTCGAAGAGCGACCCTCGCGGCCGGCGGCAGCGCCGGAATCCGGCACGCCCCGCTCGCTGCCCAGCGATCTGACCCCCCGGAACTGATGCCCATGATGCGGATGGAACGCGAAGCTCCGACGCACGCGGATGCAAGCCGGTTCGCCCGGATCGCGAATCGGTCGTCGGAGGCGGCCGCCATGCAGACGGTCGTCCGCAGCGTTCTCATCGGATGGCTTGCCCTGGCGACGGGCTGCGAATCGGCCGGCCATTTCAAGGTGCTCGGCTACTCCACGCGCCCGAACTACAGCGAAGACATCCGGACGGTCTACGTGCCGCAGTTCAAGAGTCAGATCTTCATCGATTCGACGCGCCAATCCATTCCCGTGGACGTGACGCGGGCCGTGATCCGGGAAATCGAATCCAAGACGCCATTCAAGGTCGTCTCCAATCCCGATCAGGCCGACACGGAGCTGACCGGCACCGTCATGCTGCTCAACAAACAGCTGCTGAATCGGAATCAACTCAACGAAGTCCGCGAGGCGGAGACGGTGCTGACCGCCGCAATCGTCTGGAAGGATCTGCGAACCGGCGAGATCTTGTCGCGGCCGCGGCAAGGATCGCCTGAGCCGGTGACGCCCGGCATTCCGTCGTTGGAGATTCCCGACGTGGGAGGGATCGGCTCGCCGCCGCCGGTCCTGCCGCAGCCCGTCGTGCCGCTGCCCGGCGCCCCCGCTCCCGTGCTCGTGACCGGCACGGGTTATTTCATCCCGGAAGTCGGCCAGTCCAATATCACCGCCTACCAGCAAGCCATCAATCGGCTCGCCACGCAGATCGTCTCCCAGATGGAGAAGCCGTGGTGAGATTTCCGATTTTCGATTGACAATTGTCGATTATGCCCGCCGCCACGCACCAATCGAAAATCAATCTTCGAAAATCGGAAATGGTACATTGTCCCCATGGCGGAGTCCGGCACAGCGTTGACATGGCAGATTCGGGATCGGCGGCTGGTGATCGAGCGGCCGCTGGTCATGGGCATCGTCAACGTCACGCCGGACAGCTTTTCCGATGGCGGCCGGTACCGGGCTGTAACTGACGCCGTCGCCCAAGTCAATCGGCTCATCGCCGATGGGGCCGACATCATCGACATCGGCGGCGAATCGACCCGGCCGGGGTCCGAACCGGTCGGCGTCGACGAGGAATTGGCCCGCGTGGGCCCAGTTCTTGAGGCCGTCGGCCGCGATTGCCCCGTCCCAATCTCCATCGACACGTCCAAGGCGCGGGTGGCCCGGAAGGCGCTCGAATGCGGCGCGGCGATCGTCAATGACGTGACGGGGCTGCGGGGCGATCCCGCCATGCCGGCCCTCGCCGCCGAAATCGGCGTCGGCGTCGTCGTGATGCACATGCGGGGCACGCCGCAAACCATGCAGCTTGACCCACAGTACCCCGGCGGCGTCGTCGACGCGGTTGCGCGGTTCTTTGAGTCGCGGTTGCACGACCTCGCCGCCGCAGGTATACCCCGCGACTGCGTGGCTCTGGACCCCGGAATCGGTTTCGGCAAGACCGGCGAGCACAACTGGGAGTTGCTGGTGAGGCTGGCGGAGTTTCGCCGTTGGGGCCGTCCGCTGTGCCTCGGCGTGTCGCGAAAAGGGCTGCTGGGGCGGGTGGTCGATCGCCCGGCCGCCGAGCGCGATCCGGCGTCGCTGGCCGTCGCCTGCCTTGCTCTGGCGCAGTGTGGACCGATCGTCCTGCGGGTCCACAACGTTCAGGCCACGCGCGACGCCGTTCGCGTTTTCGAACGCTGGACGGCGGCCGAGCATTCCTCCGCCCCGGCCGGGACGACGCCATGGTCTGGACCCTCGTCATCACCGGACTGACGCTGATCGTCGCCGCCTGCCTTGGCCGGCCGGCGCGAGGTCGAACAAGCCGGCCCAACGCGTCGCTGTCGGTCATGCAACAGCACGTGCATTTGATTGAAGGCGGCCGCCTGAGCGCGGCGGCGATCGCGGCCGCGCGACGCCAATTGGGCGGCTGGCTTGCGGCCGGGCGTATCGATCAGGTCTCCGCCGCGCTGCGGCCGGGGCTCGAGTTCGCGGTCAACGTCGCCGCACTCGCGGAGATCGGTGGCCGGCGCGCCGCCGCCGTCCTCCGGCGCCATCTTCATCAGGCGCCGCAGGAGAATTCCGTCGAACAGGAGTGGTACTGGCTGGACCTGGCCCGCGGACTGCGGCAAGCCGATCCGCGCGGCTGCTTGCCGCACCTGTTGTCCTGCCCGGCGTTGGCGCGGAACGGCCCGCTCGCGCCGCTCTTTGCCGCCGAGACGGCCGCATGTGACGGCTTCCACGATGCGCTGGCCCAACCGGGCATGGCGCTCGGCCGGAGAGCGCTTGCCGTCCTGCACACGGCATTGCGCGGCGTGCGGCGGGATCTACCGCTGACGGCCCTGGCCGAGGCGCGACTCGGCGAAGCGGCTGCGATCGCCTGGCGTTATCGCATCGATCCGGGCGATCCGCTGACGGTGCGCGTCCTGGTCGAAGCCGTTCGCCTGGCGTTTCGCGTGGAGCACATACGATTCGCCGCGTCTCGGCCGGACCGCTCGAATGGCGCGCTCGAACGCCAGTTGGAAATCTTGAGCGACCTGCGAGCGCCGGCGACCGATTTCCTCTCGGGCGCGCCGAGGCCACTCCTCGCCGCGCTGGCGCGAGCCGGCGACGACGTCCGCGGAGATGTCCTCGCCGCGCTCGACGACCTCCGCGCCGACGCCGCCGACGTCGTCATCCCGCGCATGGATCAATGGTCGGCCAAGGACCGCGCTGCGGCGGTTCGACTGTTGCGCTGGTCCCCGGCCGCCCGACGCTGGCTGTGCGACCATGCCTGGGCACTGCTGAAAAACCGCCGGGGCACGACTCGAGCCAACGCCTTGCGCTGGGCCGAACCGGGCGACTGGCTGTTCGCGCTTCGGGGCTCGCCGACGGCCGAGGCGGAGCGATGTCTCCTCGCCGCGACCGATAGTCGCGACGCGATCGTTCGAATCGAGGCGCTTCGCAGTTTTGGCTGGTGGGATCCGATCGACGAACTCGCCGTGCATCGGACCCTTCAGAACGCGCGCCAGGACGCCGCTCCCGAGATCGCCCTGGCGGCGATCGGGGCGCTGGCCCGGCTGGGCGAGCGGCAGGCGCTTCAGTCGTGCCGGGCCGCATTGGCCGGCGATGCCGACGCCGCTCTGCCCGCGACGCTTCGCTGGATCGCCGACGAGCGATTGCTTTGGCTCTGGCCCGATCTCGACGCGCTCGCCGATGCCGCCGACCTCCACGTCGCCTGGGCCGCTCGCGAAGCCCTGGAACTGTGGCGAGAGGACACCCTCGGCGGCGTGCGGATGATGCAAACCGAACGGTTTTGACTCAACTCCGAGACGGGCCGCGACCGATGCTTGTGGGATGGCGGCGAGTCATGGCGAGGGCGGAAGCGATTGGAATCACGGACAAGAGCGAATGAAAACGGATTCGCCCGTCATTGGAGCTGATCCAAGGGCTTCGATGGTTCCGGCCGATTGAAGGATCACAGTCGTGTGGAAGTGGCAGATCCGAGTTCTGTTGGCGGGGGTCCTGGCCGGCTGTCAGACGTCCGCGCGCAAGCCGCCGTATTCGGACAACCCGCTGGTCGCCAGTCGGCAGCCGCTGATTCACTCCGCGGCTGAGCGAGAGCGCGCGGCGCAGGCGGTGCGCAACCGGTCGCAGCCGACGCTGCCGCCGCCGGTGCCGCTCGGACCGGAGACGTCGGCGTCGACCGTGGCAACGGTCGAAGCGCCGCCGCCGCCAAGTTGGGATTCGCCCTCGTCCGCGGTTTCGGCGCCGGAACCACCTCCGCCCGCGCTGACGCCGCTGCCCGCGCGCACGATGACCGACGGCCCGTTGCTGCCGCCGGCGATCGAATCGTCGGCGCCAATTCCGGCGTCGGCGATCGCCCCGGCCGCGAGCGCGCTGCCGCCGTCGCCCCGCGTCCTCGACGGACCATTCGGCTATTCCGCTGATCGAACCTGGCTTAGGGGCGAGCTCGACCGGCACTATCGCGGCCATCTCGAGCTTCGGTATCGGCGCCCGGCCGAGGAGGACACCTTCGGCGGCAAGGTCCGCCTCGAAGACGACCCCCGGCTGGCGGAGTTCCGCGCCGGCGACGTCGTTGCCGTGGAGGGAGAGATGATTCACGACGGTAATCCCACCGCCGGTCAATATCCGCGCTTCCGGATCCGGAGTGTGCGGCTCATTGAGCGGAGACCGTGACCTAAATCGCCGCGGGTCCATAGAATCTTCTGCGGAACGAATCACTCTTCCGATTGCTGGACGTGTGCATGGTCTCTGCCCTCGGGGATCGCGAGGAGCGCATCCGCGCCTACGGACAGGAGTTATTCGCCCGGCTGGATCGCCGCGGCCCGCTGGTGTTCAGCTCCGCCTGGCTGGACGACTTGCTCATGCAGCGTTCGATGAGCGACCCGGCTTTGAAGCTGCAGATGTTTCGCTTCATTGACGCGCTGCCGAACCTGCGCTCTTCCGGTGAAATCAGCCAGCACTTCAAGGAGTACATGGCCGAGGCGCCATTGCCGGGATGGGTTCGCCGCGCGGTCCGCTGGCTTCCGGAGAACGGCTCGGTCGGCCGCGTCCTGGCCTGGGCCGCCGACGTCAACGCCAAGCGCATGGCGCGCCGGTTCATCGCCGGATCCAATGTTCCGGAAGCGCTTGCCGTCATCGCCCGGCTCCGCCGCCAGTCGCTCGGGTTCACGATTGATCTCCTGGGTGAAGCGACGATCACCGAGGCGGAGGCGGATCATTATCAGCGGCAATACCACGAACTGATCGACGGTCTCGCGCGACAAGTCAACACCTGGCCGGCCGTCCCGCTCATCGACCGCGACGCCTTTGGTCCGATCCCGCGAGTGAACGTGTCGGTGAAGTTGTCGTCGCTGTACAGTCAGTTCGACGCGATCGATCCGGACGGGACGAGCGCGGCGGTGCGGCGCCGGTTGCGGCCGATCCTGGCGCTGGCGCGCCGCCACGGCGCCTTCGTCAACGTGGACATGGAACAGTACAGCTTCAAGGACCTGACGCTGCGGATCTTTCGTGAAATCCTCGATGAAGGCGAGTTTCGCGATTGGTCGGACGTCGGGATTGCGATTCAGGCATATCTGCGCGACACGCCGAAGGATCTCGCGGAACTGCGCGATTGGGCCGAACGCCGTGGCACGCCCGTGTGGGTTCGCCTCGTCAAGGGAGCGTATTGGGACTACGAAACCATCCAGGCGGAGCAAAACGGCTGGCCCGTCCCCGTCTGGCAGCACAAGCGCGAGACCGACGCATGTTACGAGCGCATGTCGCGGTTCCTGCTCGAGAATTACCGGACGCTGCGGCCGGCGTTCGGCAGCCACAACATCCGATCGATCGCCAACGTCCTGGCGACAGCCGAGGAGCTCGGCGTGCCGCCGCGAGCCTGGGAGTTTCAGGCGCTGTACGGCATGGCCGATCCGATCAAGTCCGTGCTGGTGCAGATGGGCCAGCGCGTCCGCGTCTACACGCCCTATGGAGATCTCCTGCCCGGCATGGCGTACCTGGTGCGCCGGCTGCTGGAGAATACCTCCAACGAATCGTTTCTCCGAGCCAGTTTCCGCGACAATGTCCCCGAGGAGCAGCTGCTCATGAGTCCGCATCACACCGCGCCCGCGAAGTCCGCCGCAACGACCAATGCCGCGCCTCCGCCGCCGATCGCCGGCGGGGAGCCGTTCGTCAACGAGCCGCTCACCGATTTCAGCCGGGAAGAGAACCGGCAAAAGATGCTGGCCGGCCTAGCCACGGTCAAGTCACAGCTCGGCAAGACCTGGCCGCTGGTGATTGGCGGGAAACGCGTGACGCCGGGCCAGACGTTTCCCTCCGTCAACCCGTCGCGGACGTCCGAGATCGTCGGCCAAGTCGCCAAGGCGACGACCAAGGATGCCTTGGCGGCGATTGCCGCGGCCAAGGCCGCCTTCCCCGCCTGGCGCGACGCCGATCCGGCGACGCGGATCGCCGTCCTGACTCGGGCGGCCGAGATCATCCGGCAGCGCCACTTCGAGTTCGCCGCCTGGATCACCATCGAATGCGCCAAGTCCTGGCGTGAAGCCGACGTCGAAGTCGGCGAGTGCATCGACTTTCTCGAGTACTACGCGCGCGAGTATCGCAAGCTGTCGCAGCCCGAAGTCAGTGGGATTCCCGGCGAGTTGAACGAGTACGTTTACGAGCCGCGCGGCGTGGCGGTCGTCATTGCTCCGTGGAACTTCCCCCTGGCGATTCTCGCCGGGATGACGGCCGCTGCGATCGTCACCGGCAACACCGCGATCATGAAGCCGTCCGAGCAATCCTCCGTGATCGGCTCGCAACTGATGGAGGTGTTCGAGCAGGCGGGCGCTCCGGCCGGCGTGGTCAATTATCTCCCCGGCGTCGGCGAGGAAATCGGTCCGACGCTCGTCGAGCATCCCGACGTTGCCGTCGTCGCCTTCACCGGCTCGCAGGCCGTCGGCTTGTGGATCAACGAGCACGCGGCCAAGACGCCGCCGAATCAGGACCACGTCAAGCGCGTGATCGCCGAGATGGGCGGCAAGAATGCCACGATCGTCGATGCCGACGCCGACCTCGACGAGGCGGTCAAGGGCGTCTACGAAGCGGCGTTCGGATATTCGGGTCAGAAGTGCTCGGCGTGTTCGCGGGCGCTGGTTCACGCATCGATCTACGACAAGTTCCTCGATCGGCTGATCCAGGCGACCAAGGCGCTGACCATCGCCCCGGCCGACGATCCCGCGTGCAGCATCGGCCCGGTGATTGACGAGGACTCGCGCAAGCGCGTTCACGAATACGTCGAGAAGGGAAAAAAGGAAGCGCGGCTGGTGTACGCCGGCGATGCCAAGGACCTGGCTCGGCAGGGCACGTTCGTCGCGCCGCACATCTTCGCCGACGTCAAACCCGATGCGACGATCGCTCAGGAGGAGATTTTCGGCCCGGTGCTCGCCGTCATGAAAGTCAACGACGTCGACGAGGCGTTGAACGTCGCTACCGGCGTTCGTTACGCGCTCACGGGGGCCGTCTTCACCCGCAGCCCGGAGACGATCGCCAAGGCAAAGAAGCGATTCCGCGTGGGCAATCTGTACATCAACCGCAAGTGCACCGGCGCGATGGTCTGCCGGCAACCGTTCGGCGGGTTTCGCATGTCGGGCATCGGCTCGAAGGCCGGCGGTCCGGATTACCTGCTTCAGTTCGTCGTGCCGCGGACAATCACGGAAAACACGATGCGCCACGGCTTCGCGCCGGGAGTGAGTTAGAGCGCACCGCAGATTGGCGTAGCAGCCAGGAAATCGGCGTCATTCCGAGCGCAGCGAGGAATCTGGTTTCTCCTCTGATGCCCGCGATCAGATTCCTCGCTTCGCTCGGAATGACGAGCGGCGCTTGGCTGATCCATCAGTGCGAGATTCGCTCAAAACGCCTGGCGCGAACAGAAAAGAACCGGACGCCGCTCACGGCGCGCGGACCGGCTGACGCATCTGGTACTGTCGCTCGCGCAAGCTGAATCGCTGCCGTTCCTCGGCGCTGGCACTGACCGCCTGGGCCGATCGAATCCACAGAATCGCGCGATCGAAATCGCCGATCTCGGCGAAGGCGGCGGAGAGCGTATCGAGGTAGGCGCCGATTCGCCCATTGGTCAGGCTGTTCGCGCGGGCGGCGAGTTCCACGGCGCGCCGGCCGTCGCGGAATTGCGCGTCGGGGCAGGTCGCCAAGTGCCAGGCGTAGAGGTACAGCGCTTCAGTCGTGTTGGGGTTCACCGTGATCGCCGCTTCATAATCGGCGGACGCCTGGGCGTTGTTGCCGAATCGATTCTTCTGCAGCCAGGCGCGGTTCCAGAGTGCGTCGACGTTTTTCGGATCCACTGAGATGGCGGCACTGTAGTCGGCGAGCGCCTTGGCATTCTCGCCCAGTTCCGTGTAGGAATTGCCGCGGTTCGTCAGGTACACGGCCGATTTCGGACTCAGCTTGATCGCCTCCGCAAAATCGGCGACGGCTTTGACGTAATCGCGCTTGTGTTTGTGGTACAAGTTGCCGCGAGCGTTCCACGAAAAGTGATCTTTTGGATTGAACCGCACCGCCTGCGAATAATCGGCCAAGGCGCCGTCGATGTCCTGAATCGCCAGAAGCGATCCGGCGCGATTGGACCAGTAGACTGGGTCATCCGGCTTCAGGAGAATCGCCTCGGAATAATCCGCGATGGCGCGCGGATAGTCTTTCAGATGATTGTGGAACAGGTTTCCGCGATCGTTCCAGCAGAGATGGTTCGTGCGATCGAGTTTGAGCGACTCGTCGAAGTCGGCCTGGGCGGCGGCGAACTGGCGGAGTTGCACGCGGGCGTAGCCGCGGCGGTGGAGCGCGGCCGGCTGCTTCGGGTCGATCTTCAGTGACGCCGTGTAGTCCGCCGCCGCGCTGTCGTACTCGCCGCGAGCCGAGTAGCACAGCCCGCGCTTCATGTAGTACGCGGCGTCGCCGGGCCGCAGCTTGATGGCAGCGGAGAAATCCGCGATGGCGCGCGGATAATCGCGCTGGCGTTCCCGGTAGACGTCGGCTCGCGCCGCGTGCCAGTGCGGATTATTCGGTTCCAGACGGATCGCTTCCGTCAGGTCCTGAATCGCACCAGTGAAGTCGCCCTTGAGGATTCGGGCATCGGCCAGGTCGCGCCGCCGCCGCGCGGCTTGAGGATCGCCGCGAATCGCGGCCTCGTAGTCGGCGATCGCCTTGTCGTACTCGCGCAGATTCTTGTAGGCCAGTGCCCGGTTGGCGAGATAGACGGGGTCGTTTGGCGCCAGGGCGATCGCATTCGAATAGTCCGCAATCGCATCTGCGAACCGTTGCGCGTCGTGGTTGACGATGCCCCGTTCGTTGTGATGGTTCGGGTTTTTCGGCTCGAGTCGGATCGCTTCCCGATAATCATCCAGCGCCCGCGGGTAGTCCTTGAGCCGGCGAAAACAGTCGGCGCGGTTGGACCAGTACAGCGCCACGGTCGGCTTGAGGCGGATCGCCTCGGAGTAATCCGCCGCGGCGCGGGCAAAATCCTCCTTGTGATTGAAGTAGGCGTTGCCGCGCTTGTTCCACCAGGCGTCCTCTTTCGGTTCCAGCGCGATCGCCTGAGAATAGTCAGTCAATGCTTTATCGACGTCCTTGGCTCGGAGATAAGCATTGCCGCGATTCGAGAAATACAAGCCGGTCTTGGGGCGCAGGCGAATCGCCTCGGAATAGTCGGCGATGGCGGCCGGAAAATCGAGTTTGACCGTTTCGAGAACGACGCCGCGATTGTTCCAGCGCACGGGGTTTTGCGGTTCCAGTTCGATGGCCTTGGCGTGATCGGCCAGTGCGCGATCGATCTGTCCCGCGGCGGCGTGGGCGTCGCCGCGCTCGGCCCAATAGATCGCCTCGCCGGGCGCCAGCGTGACCGCCTGGGTGAAGTCGGCGATGGCGGCCGCCGTGTCTTTCTTTTGCTGATGGGCCGCCGCTCTCAGGCTGTACCGAAAGGCGTTCTTCGGCTCGAGCCGGATCGCCTCGGTGTAATCGGCGAGGGCGGCGTCGAGATCGCCCTTGCGCAGTTGCGCGTTGCCGCGATTCGCATAGTAGACCGATTCGGACTGACGGCGGATCGCCTCCGTGAAATCGGCGATGGCGGCGTCGTACTGCTGCAATTGGTCTCGACAGACGGCCCGCACGTTCCAGAGGTCGGCCCGTTCCGGCGCCAGGCGGATGGCCACGTCGTAGTCGGCGATGGCGGCGGCGTAATCGCCTTTGTCGTAGCAGGTTCGGGCCCGCCCGGAATAGTGCGACGGCTCGTCGTTGCGCAGCCGAATGGCCTCCGTGTAATCCATCAAGGCGCGCTCGTAGTCGCGCAGCAGCCGGTACGAGTTCGCCCGATTGGCTCGATACAGGTCGATCGACGGCGCCAGCCGAATCGCCTCGGAATAGTCCTCGACCGCCCGGGCGTAATCGTGTTTGTCGTTGTGCAGGCAGGTGCCGCGCCCGTTCCAGACGGCCGGGTTCTTCGGATCGATCCGGATCGATTCCGTGTAATCCGCCAGCGCCTTGTCGTACTCTTCGGCGCGGGCATAAGCGTTGCCGCGATTCGTCAGATAGGTCGTGTCCGTCGGCTTGAGGCGGATCGCCTCGGAATAATCGGCAATGGCCTTGGGGTAGTCAGACTTGTGGGAATAGTAGACGTTGCCACGGGCGTTCCAGCGCGCGGGGTTCAAGGGATCGAGCCGGATCGCCTCGGAGTAGTCCGCAATGGCTAGGTCGAACTGCTTTCGATTGAGCTTCGAGAATGCCCGCCAGCCGAAAGCCGCCGCTTGATTCGGGTTGAGCCGCAGCGCCGTGTCAAAGCAGTGATCGGCCTCGTCCCAGTGCTTCAGCAGCGAATGGCAGGCGCCGAGCATGGCTCGCAGCCGGGCGTCGTCCGGCTTTTTATCGCACAGCTCCGTGAGCAGCGGCGACAATTCCAGCGCATAGCTTTCGTCTTCGCGTTCGATCAGCAGTTCCATCAGTCCGAAGGCGCTGTCCATGTCGCCCTGATCGACGCTGTTGCGGACGGCCTGGACGGCGAGCGTGCGATAGAGCGTCCGCGCATCCTCGTTCTTGCCCACCTTGGCGCCGCCGAAGAGTCGGTAGGTGATGTCGTTGAAGTGCTGCAGCGCCTTGTTGCGCGCTGAGAGTTCCTCATTGATCTTCTGCTCGCGTTCGAGGGCCTCCGCTTTCTCCTTGTTGGCGGCGATTTCCTTTTGCCGCTGCTGCTCGAGCACGGCGAAGCCGCCGATCGTGCCGGCGACGAGCGCCACCAGCAGAGCGATGCCCGCGGCAACTTTCCATTTGTGTTTACGGACGTGGAGGCCCCAGATGTAGCGCAAGGTCGGCGGCTGAGCGGTGACCGGCTCGCCGGCCAGCCAGCGGCGCAGATCCGCCGCGAACTCCGCCGCACTGCTGTAGCGTTTCGTCTTGTCCGGGGCCAGGCATTTGCGAACCACGGCATCGAGATCGGCCGGCACCCGGCGATTGTGCGTGCGGATCGAAACCGCCACGGCCAGCGCGCGATCGAACGACGGGTCGTCGCCCGCGCCCCCGAACAGGGGTCGGAGCGCGAGCAACTCCCACAGCGTCGCGCCGAGGCTGTACACGTCGGTTCGTCGATCGACTCGGTGCGCGTCGAAAATCTGCTCCGGGCTGGCGTACCGGGCCGTGCCGACGAATTGCCGAGTTCGCGTGAGCTTGGCGCGGTCCGATGCTTCGTCGGGCAACAGCGCCAAGCCCAGATCGACGAGCACCGCTCGTTCGCCGTCCGGCGCGACGACGATGTTGGAGGGCTTGATGTCGCGGTGGATGATGCCCTGGGGCTGCGCTTCGTGCAATGCATGGGCGGCGTCGGCGACCTGGGCCATCAGCGTGACGACCTGCCGAATGTAATGCGGCCCGGCGCGGAGATCGGGCGGCGGCGTCGGCGTCGGCTCGGGCATGGCCTGGGCGTCGGATTCACTGTCGAGTTTCGTCTCCGCCGCCCGGGCGTGCTCGCAGGCCGTCGTCACCGCGTGGACCCACTCATTGGCGTCGACTTCGCCGTTGGCCCCGCGGATCAGGTGCTGCATGATCCGGGCCAGGTCGGCGCCTTCGACCAGCTCCATGGCGTAATAGCACTGCACGCCGGCGGCGCCATAAGCGAAAATCCGCGCCAGGTTCGGATGCGAGACTCGGCCGAGCGCCGCGACCTCGCGCAGGAATCGCTGCTCCGCGGCGGGGTCCGGCCGCAACACGCACTTCAGCGCCACATCCCGATCGACCGACAACTGTCGGGCTCGGAACACCGCCCCCGCGCCCCCGGCTCCAAGGCGCGTCAGCAACTGGAAATCGTCGAAGGAACATTGTTGTGGGCCGTCGTCCGCGACCGGGTCGAGCCGCGCCGGCAGGACGGTCTCCGACGGCGTGGGCGGCGCGGCCGGTCGAAACGCAAATTGCTGCGTGGCGGCGTCGAACGACGCCAGCATGCCGATCGATCGCAGTTCGCCGCCCGGGGACTCGAGATACGTTTCGCCGGCATTCGGCAGGCGATCGGCTGCGCTCAGCGGGCGATAATGGGTTTCCGCGGCGCCGCACGCCACGCCCGTCAGCCGGACCGTCACGATTCGCCAGCGCCCGGCGTCCTGTCGAACGTCGGCAATGTAGGTGAGCTTTCGGCCGGCCAGGACGTCCACGTGCTCGAACAGGTCGATGGCGCCGCCGAGCAGTGCCGGCCCGATCTTGGCGAACAGCTCCCCCGAGCGCATCTCGTCCGGATGTCCGATTTTCCGGTTGCGGTAGTTGATGAGGCAGTCGATGAGCTCGCGGAGATTGACGACGGCGCGAGGGCCGGCCGACCCGCCGAGCGCTCGAATGAGTTCCACGTGCAGGGCCGCGGCTCGGGCCATTCCGCGCTGCGACTTCTTGAGCAGCACCTCGTGGACTTTGCGAAACTCGTCGTCATCGGCGGACAGGAATTCCAGTAGAACGCACACCAGCCGCCACCAGCTGCCCAGCGTCAGCCGGTCGATCCGCGCCAGCAGGTCGCCGACGGGCGCGCCGACGGCTCCGCGAGCCTGATACTCGACGACGCAGGTCGCACCAAGCAGTCGCAGCGACCAGTCCCACAGGTCGAAGGCGTGGCGGTGGCGTTCTTCGACGTCGAGCGCGTTGTAGGCTTGGCGATACAGCTGAGCGAGCGGCAGCGGCAGTTCCCGCGCATGCGAATCGTGCAACGTGAGATCACTGGCCATCGCGGGCATGGCGGCCGGCTCGCGGCTAGGGGGATGAACGGGTTTCCGTCATGCTAAACGACGCCGGGCGGCGTCGCAAGGGGCGGATTGTAACAGACCTCGGTTTGCGCGGTGACGATTTCACGCGGGAATCAACTGCACAAACCGGACTGCCAGCCCGTCCGAACACAGCTCATGATCGATGGAAAAGCTCGTCGTAGTCGGCATGGGTTCTGATCCAGAACCACACCAAATCGTTGTTATGTTCAACCGCCCGAGCACGGTGGCGCAGGCCCAAGCGCGGACCAATATCGGCCGAGCTTCTTGAGATGGATTGACGGATGGAACAAATCGTTGCGAAGCAAGTCAAAACAGTGATTCGCTAACTTCTGGAGATCGTCAGGCAGATTGTAATAGCATCGCCAAAACCGGGTTGTCGCGCGATGCTTCATAGCCCTGTGCAGCGACCATCCTGAAGATCCTTGATCGCTTCATCGGCGAAGCGGTCGAGTCGGCCCGCTTGAGCATCCTCTTTGAACTGCCCATCCCAGTGAGCGGCGTCGAATTCGGCAATCCGCTTGGGCAATCCGGGCGAGGAATGCATCCAGTTCACCCGGTGGCGGCCGGCGAATGGCATCTTCGATCTCGCGGACGGCGCTCGTACCGATCGCCGGAATGATCCCCGAAGTCGACGCAATCGGCACTTGCAAGACACGCTTCACCCGATCCCGAGACACCGTTGCATGCGATGCAGGACGTCGCGGAGTTCCGGTTCGCCGCCGCCGTCGACTTCGGCCGTCGCCCAGCCGTTGTAGCCGATCTCGCCGAGCGCTTTCAGAATCGCCGGCCAGTCCTCGTCGCCTTCGCCGATCGGCACCCATTGCCTGGCGTTGCTGTAACCCTTGAAATCAAACTTGAGCATCCGCGGTCCGAGCCGGCGGATCCACTCGGCCGACGGCACCCCGTACTTGATCATGTTGCTGCAATCGAAATAGGCGCCGACATACGGCGACTTGAACTGATCGACGTACTCGATCAACTGCTCCGGCTTGGTCAGAAAATTGTTCCAGACCACCTCGATTGCGATCTTCACATTGTTCTTCTCGGCCAGCGGCAACGCCTTTCGAACCTCCGCTTGCGAGCGCTCCCAGCACTGCTCGAACGACACATCCTTGTTCACGACGCCGGGCACGAGCAAAACGGTGTCGGCGCCGAAAAAGTGTGCATCGTCGATGGCGGTTTCCAAGGCGGCGAGGCCCTCCGCCCGCACCTTCGGATCGGGCGACGACAGCGGCTGGCTCCAGTGGATCGAATCGATGACGCCGTGAATCCGCAGCCCGGTCGCCTCCTGGGCTCGCAGCGCCGCCCGGCGGTTCAACCCGCTCGGACTGTCCACCTCGACGCCGTCGAACCCGATGCGCTTGGCCAATTCGAATCGATCGAGCGTCGTGCCCTTGCTCTTGATCATGCCGTACTTGACGGCCAGGCGTAGCTTCGGCTTTTTCGGCTCGTCGGCGCGAAGCGTGCCGGCTGTGGCGGCGACCGCGGCGGCAGACACAAACTCACGGCGGGTCATGCGATACTCCCGTTTCCATTCGCCACGGAACGATTGCAAATCTCATCCAAGCCACCGATTCACACAAACGAACACCGCTGTCGCAATCGCGATTTGTGTGCATCCGCGTCCAACTGTGGTTTCATATCTTCCCGAAATCTCAGATTAGCTTCGTCTGGCCCGGCATGGCGACCGGCGGGATGGGCATCGACGCCGACATATCCAGTCTCTCCGGCATCAGATTCTCTTTCGAGTTCAACGCCTGATCCCAGGTCACGCGCTTGCCGGTGTATGTGGCCATCCGGCCAAGGATGCCCATCAGCGTGCTGCGAGCCATGTAGTCGCCATCGTTGATCGTCTTGCCGCTGCGTATCGCGGCGAACAGTTCGTTGTGTTCGACTTGGTACATGTCGGCCGATGGACCCCGATAGTTCCACTTATTGGGACCTTCGATGGCGTGCTTCATCAATTGGCACGAACCGTTGGTTCCCATGATGTGATCGGAAACGTCGTTGGCGCAGTTTTTCATCTGCCGGCAGAAAGAAAAGACTTTCACGCCGTTTGGGTACTCGTAGACGACGGCGTGGTGGTCGTAGATGTGGCCGAACTTCGGGTCGGTGCGCACCTGTCGCCCGCCCAGGCCGACCGCCGCGATCGGGTAGGTGTCCTTGAGGACCCAGGCCGCCTTGTCGAGATTGTGGATGTGCTGCTCGACGTTGTGATCGCCCGACAGCCAGGTGAAGTAGTACCAGTTGCGCAGTTGCCATTCGAGATCGGACATTTCCGGCGTGCGCTCCACGGACCAGATCGGCCCGGTGAGGTAATTGGCCTGGATGGCGACGACGTCGCCGATCGCGCCCTCGTGAATCCGCCGCACCGTCTCACGTTTCGGCGGGTCGTAGCGGTAGCAGAATCCCGAAACGAGATTCAGGTTCTTCTCCTTGGCGCGCTGGACGGTGTCCATGATCGAGCGCACGCCCGGCCCATCGACGGCCATGGGCTTCTCGCAGAAGATCTGCTTTCCGGCGTCCACCGCGGCGCGGAGATGCTGCGGCCGGAAGCCCGGCGGCGTGCACAGGAGCACGACGTCGACGGCGTCGATCAGCTGTTGATATCCGTCCAGCCCGGTAAAGCGGCGTTCCGGCGGCACGTCCACCTTGGACGCGAAGTCGTCGCCGAGATCGCGCTGCATCTGTTGCAGGCACTTCTCGATCCGGTCGGGGAAGACGTCGGCGAGCGCGACGAGCTTGACGTTGGAATCGGCATGGACGGCGTTCTCCGCGGCGCCGGTGCCGCGCCCGCCGCAGCCGACCAGCCCGACGCGCAATCGATCGCTGCCGCTGGCGTGAGCGTTCATGTTGGCCGCAGCCGTCAACACGCTGGCCGCCGCCGCTGATTGCACGAATTCCCGTCGCGTCATGGGATGGATCTCGCTCGCTTGGCTGGGCGCACAGCCCCTTCCGATCGCGGGTCCAATGAGGATTATACCCGCCGACGGCGAACGAACCATGATCGGCGACAGTCACTTGCGCGGGGCGAAGATCGCATCGGCCTCGGCTCGGAGCCGCTCGACGTCTTCACTTTGTTCGCGGGTTTCGACGATGCGACGACAGACGTGATCAAACTCGCCTCGGGCGGTCTTCATTCGACCGGATTCCGCCAGCGCCATCGCCAGCAGCAGATCGGTCAACAGGTCGCGATGCCGAAACAGCCGCCGCGCGCGTTGCAGCGACTCGATCGCGGCATCGGCGTCGCCGGCGCGGAGCTGCGCCAAACCGAGAGTCCGCGCGACGTCCGGAGAATCCGATTCGAGCTGCGCGGCGCGCTCCGCGAACCGCAGCGCTTTCTCGGGATCACGGTAGGCGATGTTGGGGCACATCGATAGGAACCAGGAAGCTCCCGCCAGGGCGAACGCAGTCTTCGGGAATTCGTCCGCGGCCCGGTCCGCGGATGCGACCGCCTCTCGCCAGACGAGCCGCACGGCCGCTTCGTTCTCCCGGTCGGAGCAGACCTGCGCTAATCGCGATAAAGCCCAGGCGCGATGGATCAGGGCCCGGGCCCGCGTCTGCGTCTCCGCGGCCAACGCCTCGCAATCGCTCAGCAGCGACTGGACGACGACCTCCGCCTCCACAAATCGTCCCATCTGTTGCAACAGTCGGGCCAGACTGGAGCGCACACCCAGGAGATTGTCTCGGTATTCGCTGGCTGCGGGAAACTCGGCCACGAGCTTTTCGCCGATGACGCAGGCGGAGCGAAAGCCGTCGAGCGCCTCATCGCGCCGGCCGGCGCGCCAGGCGTAATCGGACATGTTGTTGCGCAAGGCGAGCCAGTGGGCCCGCACGTCGGGCGTGGGCGGCAGCCGGCGCTCGCCTTCCGCCGCCTCGCTCCACGCCAGGCGGGCGACCGCGTCCGCCTCCGCTAGTTGGCCCGCGTCGGCCAGCAGATTGGCATGGTCGATCCGACTCTTGAGCAGATCGACGCGGTACGCCACGACCTCGGGGTATTCGCGGGTCAAGCGTTCCAGCAATTCCTCACTGCCGGCCAGCACCTGCCGGGCGTCGCCGATTTTGCCTTGCTCCTTGAGCGATCGCGCGAGCCCGTGCGTGCACCGCCCGTGTTCCGATCGATACGACGGCACGCTCGGAAACTGGGTCATCAATTTGGCGTAGGTGGCCTGCGCGTCGCGGAAGAAGCGCTCGGCGTCGGCAAACTCATTGCAGTCGTACAGCAGCACGCCGAGGCTGAGCGTGCTGGCCGCCCGCGCGTCGAGAAACTGCGCGTCGAAGGGATGTTCGCGGACAAGGGAATCGCAGATCTCGAGCGCCTTGATCCAGTGCTCGCGCGCCGCCGCGATCTGGCGCGTCCGATGGTTGACCACGCCCAGGTTGTGATGATTGAGCGCCAGTTGCCGCAGGTCGGCCGTGTTTGGCGCGAGCTTCGCTTGCATGGACCGTTCCAGGTGCGCCAGCGCGGCGGTGAGAGCCTCCCGGGCGGCGTCGTATTTATGTTCTTCGAGGTACGTGGCGCCGATGTTGCTCGTGTGCTTGGCCAGGGAAAACTGGGCGCGCTCATCGTCCGGGTTGCGCTCGAGGATGCTCTGTTGAAGTTCCGCGGCTCGGCGAAAGGCGCGGATCGCCGCGTCGGTCTTCCCCGTCTGGGCCGCCAGGATGCCTTCGCTGTTGCAGCACTCGGCCAGCAGGCGACGGCATTCGACGCTCGATCCCGGCGCCTGCGTCATCGGCTCGAGGATCTGCCGCGCCTTCGTGTACGACTCCCCGACCTTGGCAAAGTCGCCCAACTTCAGACGGATATTGCCGACGCTCACGTACGCTCGCGCCTGTTCGAAGCGCATGATGGGATCATCGCCGAATTCACTCGCGAAGCGTTCATAGAAGTCGAGCGCGCGTTCGAGGAACGCCCGGCGCTCGGGCAGGCCCTTCGGACTATCGGTGACGGCTTTGTCGGCAGCTTCGTACAGCGTGTCGAACGCCCGGCGGGAGGCCTGCCAGGCGGAGCGCGCCTGATGCAGCGCCTGTTCCGTTTGTTGCCGCGACCGGTGCAGCGTCCAGGCCACGACGGCGAGGGCGACGCAGCCGAGGCAGACGAGCAACACGGCCGAATGAACGAACCCCCGATGCCGGCGCGCCCACTTGCCGGCGACTTGCGCGAGCGTCGGTCGCCGGGCGAGTACCGGCCGATCGTCGATGAATCGCCGCAGATCGTCGGCCAGGTCCTGAGCCGTGGCGTACCGCTCCGACGGATTCTTGGACATCGCCTTGAGCAGTATCGTCTCGAGCTCGACGGGCAGGTCGCGGCACGCCTTGCGCGGGGCCAGCGGCTCGTCGTGCAGGATCCGCCGCAGCAGGTCTTCCCGGTTCCGCGCGGGGTACGGATCGCGAAGAGTCAACAGTTCGTACAGCGTCACGCCGAGCGAATAGATGTCGGCATGATGGTCGATGACGCCGCGACGGCCGGACGCCTGCTCCGGACTCATGTAGCGGAGCGTGCCGAGCACGTCGCCGGAGACGGTCAGGTCATGCACGCCGTGCATCTGGGCCAGCCCGAAGTCAGCGACCCAGAGATGCCCGCGCGCGTCGACGAGCAAATTGGCCGGCTTGATGTCGCGGTGCACGACGCCCATGGCGTGGGCGTATTCGAGAGCGTCGGCCGCCTGGACCCCGAACCGGGCCAGGGCCTTGAAGTCGCGGCGAATGGTGAAGGGCGCCGTGGTCGCCGCCGCCCGTTCCCGCGTGCTCGATAACGCCGGCGGCGACGCCGGATGATACGAACCCGTCGAGGAGTCGGCGAGCAGCCCGGGGTCCAGCCGCCGCCATGATCGGATGAGTTCAGCCAGCGACTGCCCGTCGATAAACTGCATGGCGTAGTAATGCACGCCGCGATCGCTGCCCACGGCGAATACCGGCACTATGTGCGAATGGTGCAGATGAGCGGCCGCCTGCGCCTCGTTCCGAAACCGGTGCAGATGCCGCTGATCGAGCGCCGCGGCAAACGGGAGCACCTTGAGCGCGACGCGGCGCTGGAGGGAGATCTGCTCCGCCTCGTAAACGACTCCCATGCCGCCCCGGCCCACTTCCCGGATGATCCGGAAGTCGCCCAGCATGGCCGGAACCGGCGCCGATTCTGGCAATCGCGGTCGCGCTTGAACCGCTCCGTGTACGAATTCCAGACCATCGAGAGCTTCGCCGAGCGGCCCCGCCAGTTCCGGATGACGCGCGAGAAACGCCGCCCGCTCCGGCCGATGGCCGCGCTCCAACTCCGACAAATACTCTTGCAGAATCGCGGAGACCCGAGGGTCCTCGACCGATGCGGGAACCGCGGCTGACGTGCTCGAATCCGCCATGGCGAAATCCAACGGCCGTTCAATTCATTTCGATTCTGGAAGGATGCGGCGCAGTTGCACCAGCGCTCGCGCCCAAAGCTTCTCGACGGCGTCCACGCTGCGTCCCATCCGCTTGGCCACGTCGGGGAACGTCAGGCATTCGATGTGCCGCAGGGTGATGACCGTGCGATAATCAGGCGGAAGCTGCGCGAGGGCGCCGGCGAGCCGGACGGCCTCTTCCCTGCGAGCCGCTCCCTGGCTCGGCGAGGTCCCCGACGCCACGAATGCCTGGCCCAGGAGTTCCGACGACTGGCCCAATGCGTCGGTCAGCTCCCGTTCGAGATTCACGTCGCGCTGTTGCGTGCCAAAGTAGTGCCGGATGAGCATGGCCAGTCTGGCCGCCAGAATCTGTCGCAACCAGTACGCCAACTCGCCTTCCGACCGGCCGCGGAAGCGCGGGAACGAGCGGTGCGCCTCGAGAAAGGTCTCCTGAACGAGATCGGCTTCCTCGACTTTGCGCTGCAGCCGCCGGCCGATTTGAACCCGGGCCAGGATCGACAGGTAATTCCGAAACCGCTCGAAGAGCGGTCCCAGTACGTCCGGTTCGCCCGCCCTGGCCCGAGCGATCATGGCCGGCACATCGTCTTGCGCAGCGGTGGTCATCGGCCAAACCCCAACTCCGAAAGTTGCACCTGGCTCATACTAGGGGACGCGAATGAGGACCGCATGGGAGGCAGGGCACGGACAAGCTCAAAAGGTTGCGGGATGGTGAGATTGCTGCCGGGGACCCTTGAACTCAAAGGATCGCGGGCGCGAAACGAATTCGCGCCTCGACACCATTTACCATACGGCGCCTCACGATCTGGCTCCGAAGTAAAACGCGACCACGGCCGTCAGCACCGCTTCCCAGGCGCGCAGATCCAGCTTGCCGAGCACGTTCGGGTTGATGAAGACGACGATGATGCTCTCGGCCACGAGCCCGAACATGGCCAGGAGGGACAACGTGGCGAGCGTGTCCTGGAACCCAGCCGTGTGCCGCCACGGTCCGAGGCGGAGGATGTATCCAGCCACGAAGCCGCCGACCGAAGCGATGAGTAACGTAGGCCACTCGGCCAAGCGCTCCTTGTCCGGCGTCAGCCGCTCGACAAACTGATCCGGCTTCGTCCAGTAGAGCCAGCCCAAGAGCGCCGCCATGCCGATGAGGATGACAGCGCGAACCGAGCCATGCGGCAAGCCGAGCGGAGCCCGCCCGTCGCCGACCGACCGGCCAATGGTGTGCCCGTGCGAGCCAAAAAACAACAGGATCAGCGCCAGCAGGAAATACAGAAATGGAGGGATGGGAATCTCGCGCCCCTCCGGCATGGCGGCCAGGAGGGCGAACAGCCCCGCGATCATCAGCGCCAGCACGGAGCGCACGCTGCCGGGCGGCAGGCCGAGCGGGTGCCGCACGTACGGTTCGCCAGCTGCTTCTGAACTCATGGCGCGTCTCCCCGAAACCTTGTTTGCGTATGGTTATTCGGCCGGCGACAAGCGTTCTTATCGCGGTCTTGCCGAGAGCGGTCCCCGCCGTACGATAGTCCGTTCCAGCGATCATGTTACGAGGCCAGTTGCCGTGTCGACGACGCTAGCGAAAAAAGGCCAGGTGGCCCAGAAGTGGTACTTGATCGATGCTGCCGATCAGGTTGTCGGGCGATTGGCCGTTCAAATTGCCAACATCCTGCGCGGCAAGCACCGTCCCGATTACACGCCGCACGTCGATACCGGCGACTTCGTCGTCGTAATTAACGCTGAGAAGGTGCGCTTCACCGGTAACAAGTGGAACACGCAGACGTACTCGAGCTATTCGCGCTACCCGGGCGGCCTGAAGACCGTCGGCGCGAAGGAACTGCTCGCGCGCCATCCGGAGCGGATCCTCGAACTGGCCGTCCGCCGCATGGTTCCGCGCAGCCGGCTCGGCAACGCTCAGATGTCCAAGCTCAAGATTTACGCCGGCAACAATCACCCGCATCAGGCGCAGAAGCCGATCCCTTTCACGATGCCGTAACGGAACCGACTCATGGCGGAAGCCAAGACAGCGAAGAAGTACACTCTCGGCACAGGCCGGCGCAAGACCGCCGTGGCCCGCGTCCGCCTGTGCGACGGCACGGGCCGAATCGAAATCAACGGCCGGGATCTCAACGATTACTTCACCGAAGAAAAGGACCGCCGCGCCGTCCTCGGCCCGCTGCAACTGGCGGAGATGTCCAGCAAGCTGGATGTCTTCGTCCGCGTGCAGGGCGGCGGGTTCACGGGACAAGCCGGCGCCATCAGCCAAGGCATCGCTCGCGCGCTGAAGACGATGTTCGGTCTCGGCGGGGAGCCGGCCGGCGAGGCGCCCGAGGGCGAGGGCGGCCTCGCCAAGCGATTGCGCGATTCCGGCTATCTGACCCGCGACGGCCGGATGAAGGAGCGCAAGAAGTACGGCCTCAAGGGCGCTCGCAAGGCGTTCCAGTTCTCGAAGCGCTAAGACGCTCACCACGGAGACGCCGAGGCACAGAGAGTCCACCGGAACGGACTCCGCTGATTTCTCTGTGTCTCCGCGCCTCCGTGGTGCAATGATCTGGTGCTTCACCACGTCTCGACGCGCCGGACCAGGCCAGCGACGCGCGCCGCCGCGCGATCGGCGTCCTGCCATTCACGCCCGTCGCAATAGACCCAACGCAGCCAGTTTGCCAGGCTGAGCACCGTGCCGGTGCGATCGAGCACGTCGACCAGCGCGCGCTCGTCGGCGGAGAGGCCGGCATCCCGGTCGTAGGCGTCCAGCCCCGCTTCGCGGAGAGCGGGATCGTCCTCCACCAGACTGCCGAGCAATCGGGCCAGGTCGCCGGCGACGTGGTCGGTGCGCGCGCTGCCGAAATCGACCAGGCCGGTCACGTCGTCCTCGGTGAACAGCACGTGATCGTGCCAGACGTCGCACAGGCAGGGTTGAAGCGGCAGCCGGACGTCGCGCCATGGGCCGAGCCACTGCGGAACGCGGCGGACGGCGTAGTACAGAACCACCCAGGCCCGCTCGGTCCACATCGCCAGTCCGTCGTGCCGGCAGGCGGAGAAATCGGGCTGCCAGCCGGTGCGGACGAGCGCTTGCCACTGCTCGGCGGCGGCGAGCCGGCGGCGCACGGCCGGCAACTCGCCGACCTTCGGGCGGGCCGGTCGCCAGGCCCGGTGCAGTTCGGCCAACGCCGCGCACGCCGACTCCAGCCGGTGCGGGCTGGGGTGGGCGTGGAAATCCGCGCGGCCGGGTTGCCAGGTTGTCAGGTCCCAGAGGTGGCCCGTGGTGGTGACGCAGCCGGAGCCGTCGCTCGAATCATGGGGAGAGGGAACATAGTCGAGTCCGGCGGCTCGGCCCTGCCGCATCAGCCAGTGCGCGTGCCGCAGCTGCTCGACATTCATTTCGACCGGCCAGGCTTTGAGGCACCACTCGCCGGCCGGCGTCCGCACTCGCCAAAGCTGCGCGCCGCTGAATCCGCCGTGCGAACCGAGCGCCTGGACTGAACCATCCTCGACGCCGAACCGGGCCAGCACCGAGCGCACGCAATCTGCCGGAATTTCCGCCACGACTGTCCCCCGTCGGCAATTCGCATCCCTAGGCCAGGCGAGAGGACGAAGACTCCTGCGAGTCGCCACACATTGTAACTCGGCCGTGAATCGAAGAGCAACAAAAACTCGGCGAATTGTCGGGGATCCTGCGGCGGATCCATGCCGCATCCCCGCGCCCTGCGAGCCGTTAGGGAAGGCGGCAAGTTTTGGCGCCGGCCGCGGCGCGCTTGACATGCCGCCGTCATGAACTAGCCTTGCGCGTCCGTCCGCGTCGCCCGCCCACGCTTCCGGTGCGCTATGATCCGAAGGCCGCTCGTTTTGTCGGGATTGCTGATCGCAGCCTGGGGTTGTACCAGCAGCCGGCCGACCGACGTCGCCACTCAGCCCGGCGATTGCTACTGCGAACTCATTCAGCCGCTCGTCACCAACAATAACGGCGAATTGCGTTTCAAGGTGCGGTACGTCTTTCCAGACGGGCCGCCCAAGTACGACGCCTGGTTCGTCTGCCGATTCGAAATCTACAGCAACAGCACGAGCAGCATGTCGGTCTGGAAGATGGGAAAGGAACTGAATCAGGCTGGAGAATTCGAGGCCGTGACGAACGCCGCACTCCTGCGCATCCCGCACGGCGCTTTTGCCGCCCAGGTCAAGCAAGCGTCGAAGAAGAACGGGATCGACGAACGCCCGGTCTCTCCGCGACTTGTCACCGAGTTCTGACAGCGATCGCGGGTCCTTACGCCGCCTGGCGTCCGTCCTCCGGCCAGTCCTCGAAGCGCACGGCAATGCGTTTTGACACGCCGGATTCCTGCATCGTCACGCCATAGAGCACGTCCGCCGCGGCCATCGTCCGCTTCGAGTGCGTGATGATGATGAACTGCGATCGGTCGAGAAACTCGCGGATGACCAGGGCGAGCCGGCCGGTGTTGGCTTCGTCCAGTGCGGCATCGACTTCGTCAAGCAGGCAGAACGGGCTGGGCTTGCTGCGGAAAATGGCGAGCAGCAGAGCTACGGCGGTCAGCGTCTTCTCTCCGCCGGACATCAGCGAGATCGAGCGGAGTTCCTTTCCCGGCGGCCGGGCGACGACCTCCACGCCGCTCTCCAGCACGTCGGCTTCGTTTTCCAGGATGACATCCGCCTGTCCGCCTCCAAACAGCCGCCGGAACAAGTCCTGAAAGTGCGACCGGACCAGCGCGAACGTCTCGGTGAAGAGCCGGCGGCTGTCCTCGTTGATCGCGGCAATGATGTCGTTGAGCGACCGATGCGCGGCCGTGAGATCGTCGAACTGCACGCGCAAATTCCGATCGCGCGTTTCGAGTTCAGCCAGCTCGGTCAATGATTCAAGGTTGACCGCGCCGAGCCGGCTCAGTTTCTTCCGCAGGTCGTCGATCTCGGCTTCGACGGCGTCGCCGGCCGGGCCGTCAGCCGTCGGCGTCGCGGTCCGGCGATCTTCCTCTTCCAGGTCGATCTGCTGCTCTTCCCGCAGCCGCTGAATCAGCGCTTCTCGTCGAATGCGGACGTCATTGGCCCGCAGCTCGCAGGCGTGGGTCTCATCCTGCCGCGCCTGCCATTGGTCGTGAGCGATCTGCATCTGATCGTGCAGTTGGCGGAGCTCGGAGTGGACTGCGTCGCGGCGGGTCCGAGCGGCGTCGAGCCGGTCGCCGGCGCGCTCCAAGGCGGCGCAGGTTTCCGCCAGATCGGCCGAAGCCTGAAGTTGCGCGGCCAGGCAAGCCGTCAGTCGGGCCGCCAGAGCGGATTCGTGATCCCGGATGCGATTGCAGGCGGTCTGGCGCTCGGCGACTTCGCGGTCGAGTTGCGCGTGACGCTGGTGAACGGCGTGGCGGCGCTCCTCGAGCTGCGCCAAACCGACGCGCGCCGCCGTCTGCTCGTTCTGCGCCTGCAACCGGTCGTGGTCGCGGGCGCGGAGTTCGGCCTCCCCGCCGGCGATGCGAGACTGAAGGTCCTGCGCTTCGGCTTCGGCCGAGATGGCGCGAGCCTCGGCTTCGGCGGCTTTTGCCGCGAGATCATTGAGTTCCGCGTCGATGCCGGAAAGTTCCGTCCGCGCCAGGGCGACTTCTTCGTGCAGGCCATCGCGCCGCTCGCGCCGCTGGCCAATCCGCTCGCGCAGGTCCGCCGCCTGTTCGCCCAGCACGTCTAGTTCCTGTTGCAGACCGCGAATCTGCCCCTCCAGTCGGTCGCCCTGTTCGATGTCGTCGGCGATGGCGCGATCCGCGTCGTCGATCGCGGCCGCGAGTTCCGACGCCTGGCGCTGCAACTCGCGGAGTTCGCTCTTGCGCGACAGGATGCCGGCCTCGGCCCGATGGGCGCCGACTGTCAGCGTGCCGTCGGATTCGAGCAGTTCCCCGGCGTGCGTGACGAACCGCTGTCCGGGCAGCCGACCGGCGAGATCGCGGGCCATCGCCAGCGTCGGCGCCAGCCAGGTCCGGCCAAGCAATTGCTCCGGCAGCCCGGCCAGTTCGGGCAGATCGCACGATACGAGCCGGTCGGCGCGCACGACCGCGGGCGGGCACGGAATCGTGCAGTCGATCGGTTGCGGCGGCTGCCGGCGGACCGGGATGAAGCTGACTCGGCCGGACAACGGCGCGCGGCGATCCGTCAGGGCCAGCACCAATTGATCGGCGTCGCGCACCACGAAAAAGGCGGCCGCGGAACCGAGCGCGATGTCGAGCAAGTGGGCCACGTCGCGCGGCGCGCTCAGCAGATTGCCCACCAGGCCGACGACGCACGGCGTCAGCGGTCCGGCGCCGAGCTCGGCGAGCACTTCGCGAATGCCGCTGCCCAGGCCTTCGTGGCTGCGTTCCAGGTTTTCCAGCACGTCGATCCGGCTGATCAGCCCGGCGTGGCGGGCGCGCAGGACCGCGAGCGCATGCCGGGCGTTCTCGACGCGCCGGCGATTGTCTTCGAGTTGCCGGGACCGGTCGCCCAGCGCCTGGCGATGCGCCTGCATGCGGTCCTGCAAGTCCGCGTCGGCCCGGGTCAGCGTCTCCAGTTCGACGTCCAAAGTGGCCAGGTGTTCGGCGGCCTGGGCATTTTTCTGGCTGAGCCGGTCGCGTTCGCGCTGCAGCTGCGCGAAGTGCGCTTTGGCGCTGACGGCTTCGTTCTGCATGCGCGCCGCCAGTCGCAGCCGCTCGACGTGTTCGGATTGATCGGCCTCGATCTGCTGTCGCAGCCGGGCGATCTCGGCCGCGAGCCGGCGCAGGCGCTCGGCGAATTCCTCGGCCCGCGCGGCTTCCGCCTGGCATTGGGCGTCGGCGGCGGCCCATTCCGATTGGGCGGCGTCGCGCTCCGCTGCGGACTCCGCGCACCGCCGCAATTCGTCGCTCAACTGGCCGCGGGTTCGAGCGATTTCGGTTTCGAGATCGCCCGCCTGGGCGCGTTCGTGGGCGAGCGCGGACGCATGGGCCGTCCGCGCCACCTGGCCGTTCGCCAGCGCCAATTCCTCCGTGCGGATCTCGCCGTCGAGCCGGGCGAGATCAGTCTCGAGGCGGTGGCTGGCGGCGGCGAATTCGGCGGAGCGCTCGGCCGCGGCCGTCAGGTCCGCGCGCAGCTCCGACAGCCGGGCCGCGGCCTCCTGCCATTGTCGAGTCAAACTCCGATATTCGCGGAGTCCGACGTCGAGCCGGAGTTCGCGCAGCCGCTGCGTGTATTCCTGGTAGCGTTGCGCCTTGGCGGCCTGCAACCGCACGCTCCGCAACTGGTTCTCGACCTCGGCGAGAATGTCGCGCAGCCGTTGCAGATTGGCATCGACCCGTTCCAATCGTCGCAGCGATTCGATCTTTTTTGCCTTGAAGCGGCTGATGCCGGCCGCCTCCTCGAAGATCGATCGGCGTTCGGACGTGGAGGCCTGGAGCAGGGCGTCGACGCGGCCCTGTTCGATGATGCAATAGGCGCCGGCGCCGGCTCCCGTGCCAAGGAAGAGTTCCTTGATGTCCTTAAGCCGCGACGGTTGGCCGTTGATCAGGTACTCGCCTTCGCCGTCCCGGTAGACGCGGCGGGTGATCTGAACCTCGGCGGCCGGGGTCCGCAACGCGCCCGCTGTGTTGTCGAACGTGAGGGTGACCTCGGCCATGCCCAGGCTTTTGCGCGTGCTGGAGCCGCTGAAAATGACGTCGGCCATCTCGCCGCCGCGCAAACTCTTGGCCGATTGCTCGCCCAGCACCCACTTGACCGCGTCGACGACGTTGCTCTTGCCGCTGCCGTTCGGTCCGACGATGGCCGTCAGCCCGGACGAAAACTCGAACACCGTCCGGTCGGCGAAGCTCTTGAACCCGACGAGTTCGAGCCGCTTGAGCATGCGCGGGGTCCCGTGAGAGGGTGTCGCTGGGTTGCGGGATTAGTCGGCAGCCGGCTTGGGCGGCGGGGGATTTTCGTAGAGCGTCGGCGTCGCGCCGATATCGGCGGAAACCGTGGCCAGGCCGGTCGTGGCGCCGCCGGCCATTTGCACGCCGGCCCGCGCCAGATCGTAGACGGTGGGCGCCTTGGGCAGCGCGTCCCCCTTCAGCGCGCAGTTCAGGCTCCGCGTCGATTCCGCCTGCCGCAGGAGCTCGATGGCGTCGGCGTAGTTGCCGCCGAGTTCGGCCACGCCGCGAACCACGTCCGCGACCTCCAGCGAGCAGGTCTTGCTCTGCTGGCCGTGCCGCTTGCTGAATCGGCTCAAGGTGCAGGTCGATTCGCCGGGCTTGGCACGGAGCGTGAACTCGCCGGCCAGGAGCGAGAACGGCGCCGTCAGTTGCGGCGTGTCGCCGAAGAGCACGATCTCGGCGCGCTTGGCCGTCGAGTAATGCACCTGCGGCGCGCTGCCCCGCGCGACCTGGTGCAGCCAGAACGTATCGAGCCGTTCGCCCTGAACGAGCGGGTCCCGTTCGTCGAGCGCCCGCAAGGCGCGATAGGCGCCGAAGCGCGTCTCCGGATTCGGAGCCCGCAGCAATTCTTCCAGCTTGACGCGGCAGATCGCCTCGTTGAGCGAAGCCAGAGCGGTGAGGGCGAAAGCCTGGACGAACGGCTGCTCGGCAACCTGCCGGGCCAATTCCTCGCCGCACGATGGGCTGCCGAGATAGGCGAGCGATTCGGCGGCGGCAAATCGGACCAGCGGCACGTCGCTGTGCAGGCCGACCTTCAACGCCGGAATGCTCTGTGTGCCGAGCGCCTCAAGGCGGAGCGCGGCGGTGATCGTCGTCGCCGGATCGAGCAGTTGCCGGGCAAGCTTCTGAGCGTACTCGCTGTCGGCCGGCGGCGGCGATTCCAACGGAACCAACCGGACGACGCGCAGGAAGCGAGCCATGTTCAGGCGATACGCGCCGGGCACCGTCAGCGAGACGGTGGTCTTGGTGGAGGCGTGGGCGATTTCGCCGGAACCCGCGGACAGACCCGGGCCGTGGAAAGTCTCATTGATCCGCTCGGCGACGCGCATGGCGACGCGGGCATATTGTTGATCCGGATTCAGGAGCAGCGCGAACGTGCGATCGCCCATCAGACATTTGCCGCCGCCCCAGATCACGCCGGTCTTCATGCTCGGCGTATCGTCCGGGTCGGCTTCGGGCCGCACGCCAGCGAGAATCGGCCCCGAGGCCCGCACCCAGGCGTGGCCTCGAATCGCCGCATCCGATCGGCCGGCGACGGAGTTGCCGGCCAGGGTGCTCAATTGATTCGAACTGGCGTAGTTGTACAGCACGCATTCCTCGAGCACGCCGCCACGCAAGCTCGTGGTGCGGCTCGTATCCGGAACCGTCACATAGACATCGATCGGCTCGCCTTTCCGGGAGCCGGCCGGGACGAGCGCAGCCACGCGCACCAGCGCGGTCGATTTGGAGTTGAACAACTCCTTGATGTTCTCGCAGCCGGCCTTTTTCAGCGCCTCCTCAAGCATGGTGCGCTCGGGGCCGGGCGGCACGCCGCCGCCAGTCCCTTCCAGCCGCGTCACCAGGCCGACGCCGGCGACCGGAACCGCCTCCATGCCCGCCATCTGGCTGATGTCGCCGATCGTTTTGATGTCGCTGGCGACGCGGTCCGCGCGTTCGGCTTCGTCCTCGGCCTGGAAACGGGTCTGCGGACTCAGGCAACCGGCGACGGCCAAGAGCGCGACTAGCGACCAGCGAGCGATCATGATCGGTCCCCCGTGCGGCGGCGCGCAAGCGCGGCGCGGCCGAAATGCAATCCGGTCGGAGACTCTGTGAGGGCGGGGACAATAGACCGGTCGGCAAATGGTGTCAAGACCGCGGCCGGCGAGTTCGACGAGACAATGACGAGAAGAACGAAACGCAGTTTATGCAGTTTCGCACTGCGATGGGATCGGTGATAAGTTGCGCAACGTGCGAAGAGCCCCGCGGGACCGATCGCAACTCCGGCCGCTCACGCTCCCGGCTCGAAAAGACGAATCGAGCAATCGTTTGACAAATCGAGGTGAAAATCGCGATCAGCTGACAGATTGCTCAGATTCACAGAATCTTCGGATTTTGTTTGATCCTTAGTGCGCGGTCATTTACCATCTTCACCACTCGCAAACTGTTGCCCCTTTCAGCGGGGAGGAATCACATGTGCCGGTTCTATCGACTCGCGGCGTTGGCTGTTGTGTTCACGGCGGGGATCGCTCATGCCCAGGTCGTCGTGCCGAATAGTGCGGCCGGGGTTGAAGGCGACGGCACGTTTGCCCTGACATCCACGGCAACGGCCGGCCGCACCTATCAGATGACGATTGCCGCGAGCCAGTTGACCGGCATGATTGGTCAAGAGATCATCGGCTGGCAGTGGCGGCTCAACGGTCCGGCTACAGCAGCCTGGCCGCCCTCCAATGTCACCTACGCATTCTGGGATGTCTTCATCGGTCCCGGTGTCAGTCCGTCGGCGATGAGCACCACCTTTGCTTCCAACTTCACATCGACGCCGACGCAGGTTCGCAGCGGACCACACAACTGGGATGCGGGCGCTTTCACGTTTGGCTCTTCGCCGAATGCCTTTGGTCCCACGATGACGTTCACGACGCCATACCTGTATACCGGCGGCGACCTGACGATTGAGATGCGCTTCGCGGCTCAGGTCGGCGCGACGACTCAGTCGCCGTTCGATGCATTGAACGCCTCCGGCGGGCCCGGTAACGGCTGGGGAGTCGATTTCTCCGCGCGCTGGACTGGAAATTCCGCGGGCACGACCGGCTCCAACGGCAACTTCCTGGTGACGAATCTCATTGTCGTCCCGGAACCGACTTCGCTCATCCTGGCTGGCGTGTCGCTGGCCTCCGCTGCCGTCTGGAGACAACGCCGGCGGTCGACGGCCGGGTCATGAATGCCGGTCAAGCGGCCTCCTGCCTGAGTGCCCAAGTCGTGTTTCGTGCTGCCGAGTAACCCATGAGCCCCGGCGATTCACCGGGAGCACATTCGTTATTGCGACATGCGGCGTCGCCGAGTTCGCGGCGCATCAACGCTCAATGCGACTCCGCGGATATATCGGCGCCACCGTCACGCCGCTTGAAAGTCGAGGCATGATCCGGTTCTGTACTTTCTGCACATCCGCCGAGCGACTTCCGATACAAGACGACTCGTTCGACTTCAACGAAGCCGAGTGCGTGGTGAGCGCGGTGAGAGGTTGTGTTTTCGATCACGGCGTCCGAGGCCAACTCGCGGAGGCCGACTCGACGGGCCCACGCCTCGCCCGCGCGAATCAGTGCCGCACCGATACCACGGCGCCGCGCGTCCGGATCGACATACCATCCTTCCAGGTAAGCAACCGGCTCCGATGTACACCCTTCCGCCCGTGGGCGCGTGCCGAACTCGGCAAATCCGGCCAACCCGCCCGCTGGACGGACGGCGACCAACGTCATGGCGTCCGGTCGAGCTTGCCAGGCGACTGCCTCGGCCTCCTCGTCCGGGCCGATCTCCGGCCACAAGGCTCGGCGCATCCGGAGCCATTCGCGGTAATCGGCTGGTTCATAAGCCCGGATTTCCACGTCTCACTCCACCGCATCGAGGTTCACTTCTGTTTGTTCGCTCGAAGGAACTCTTTGACAGAGTTGCCAAATTCCGGATTGGCCAGCGTTGTGATATGGTCGGCGCCGTCGATCACTTTGACCTCGCCGCGGCCGAGCGACCGGACGATGGTCGCGGCCCGTTGTTTCGTGGCATCGACTTCCTTGGAACCGTGAATGAACAGGAACGGAGCTGGGCATCTCCGCAGTTGGTCCACGGTGACATCCAGGTTCTTGATGCCGCGGCCAGCCGCCGCAAAGGCCTTGACGTCCTTATTGCCGTAGGCGATTTTCGCCAACGCCTTTGCCTGCTCGGCGGTCAACTTGGCTTTGCCTGCGGGCATAAACTCCATCAGGTATTCTCCCAGGTCTCTGTTCTCCTCAACGGCCTTTGCGAACACGTCGATCTCACGAGCATCCGCCTTGACCGCCCCCGTGAGCACGGGAGCTTGCCCGCCGTAGACGATGCTGAGCACGCGGTCGGGGTGTGTCGCGGCCACTTTGCCGGCGACAATCGCGCCCATCGAGTAGCCGACCAGGTGCGCCTTCGGCAGTTGGAGATGGTCGAGCAACCGAATCACGTCCTCGGCCATCGCCGGGCCGTATCTGTCGACTTCGTGTGGTTTATCGCTTTTCCCGTGGCCGCGAAGATCCACGGCGATCAGTTGGAACTCCTTGGACATGGGGTTGGTGTCGAGCCGGCCCCACATTCCGGCGTCGGCCATCCAGCCGTGGAGGAGAATCACAGGCTCGCCCTTGCCAGCCGTGACGTATCGAATCTTGACCCCGTCCGAGTCGAACACGTCGTCGGCAGCGGAGGCGATGGCGGACGTGAGCCCGAGGGCGAAGAAGACCGCATTGAGTATCCGAAGCGTCATGATCACGGGAGACTTTTGGATTGAGAGACTCGCCATCAACGGTGCCGCACGCACGACACGCGGACGAGTGTTGTTTATTCGCCGCCGAGCGTCGGATATTGCATTGGTTTGACAATTCGCCGCTCTGGAATTGAAGGGCCATCAACGTGGTTCGGCGGCGCCCTCTCGAGAATCGCCTGGCTGTCCAAGGCTCGGTGCCTCACGATGCAGTTGGAAAACACCCGCCCAGAAGGCGGCCGCCAGTGCGATGACCAGCGGGAAAGCAAGCGGTCCATATCGTTGCAGGAAGCTGTCGATGACAAGAAACCCTGGTTCGCCCGGGCGGAACATGACGGATAGATGCTCCCCCTCAGCCGGGCTGCGATAGAAAGACCAACTCCGAAATGTGGCCTTCATCGGTATCCCGTCGACCATGTGGACCGCTGTCCCACCGCCTCGGCCCCCGATTACGCTACGGCGAGTGTACTTCTCAACAGTGGCGGTCGTGGAGACGGCCTCGAGTCCGAACCGGACCTCTGAGACGAGAAACGCGATCGTCAAGCCCAGCATTGCAAGGCTCACAATCACACCAATCCAAAGGCGGATAGCTCGTCTCATCACACCGCACCCAAACCGCCGAAAGAATCCTTTCAAGCCGCCGCGGGTGGTGAGTAACTTGCGAGTTACCACACGCGAAGGTCGCCCACAACCCAGCGGAGCTGGCCCATGGCGATCTCGACCAAGGTCTTAGCCGCCGAGCATATTCTGGCCATTGTGTTGGGCAAATACAAGTCAGTCGAATGTCGCTGCACCGCATCGAGCGGCGAAGTCCAATTTGCGTCGTTCGATACCACGCGGGGGGAATGCACGATCGCCGAGAAGCGGGCGTTGGCGGCCGACCGGTCGCAACGAGATCGGACCTGTCGCTTGCCGAGCCGGGAGCGTCAGCCTCCGGTGGACCGGCAACCGGACCGCTCCGGCGTGTCGGGCGCTTTCCCCGGGTTCGCGAGTCTTCAATCCTCATTCAGCGAATCGGAGGTTCTTCCGCTTCCTCGACGCCGCTGGACTTGGAGAACAACAATCGTGGTTCGGCGTGCCTTCTGCGGGTATCCCGCTCAATTTGGCTCGGCACAGCCAGACCGCGGCGACGGCGGAGCAGGAACTTGCGCGGTCGCCACCAGGTTCAGCGCCCGCACGGACGCCACAAAGCTCACGGCGATGAACCCCACGCGAATCGAATCCCAAATGATCCACCGTCGGGCCAACTGAATAGACTCAACGTCAGTCGTCGCCAGCTTGCCGGTCGCCGTGCCGTAGAGTTGGTAGATCATCGGCCAGAACACCGTAGGCGTGACCGCCCAGGTGATGAGAAACATGATTGCGAGAATTACCAACCAGATGCGGAGTCGTGGAGGCGACCGCCAGCCGGCCACGAGCGCGCCGAAAATGCCGACCACAATGACCGCCGACAAGGGGATGAAGAAGTCCCCCGGATCGATCGGGTAGCGGGGGCCGTATGGGAGCAGCGCGAACGAAGCCGGCGGTGAAGCGCTCCAGGCTCCCGCGATGACGATCAGGTCGAAGAGCTTCGCACCGAGGCCAATCCCACAACCCAGCACCGAGAGCCAAAGGAAGCATTGGAGCACGCGCCGCCGTCTGGTGCCGATGATCATTCTCGATCGCTTCCGCCGTCGAACGGCCGATGGGCTCGCGCAAGCGCAAGCTAATCGGAACGCTATTGATCAACGCGTCGCTGCGTCAAGGATTGTGACCATCGAAATTTCCGTCAATTCACCACCGCGCCTGCCGCGCGACCGATCCCGCGAACGGCCTTCGCGCAGTCGGATTGCTACCGTTCTCTGTCGCTCACCACACCGAGCAACGTCTCGATTCCTCCGATTCTCCGCGTCTCCGCCGTGCCACTCAATCGTTCCGTCACTGGCGCATCCTCCGCTACAATGGCCGGGAATCGCCACCGGGGACACCGCCGATGACCGCCCGCGACACTGGCTTCGTCGTTATCCTGCTGCTCGCCGCCGGCGTCCGGGCGGACGATCCGCCGCTGATCGCGCCCGGCGAAGCGCGTCCGCCGGCCGAGGAGGCCCGCGCATTCCATTTGCCGCCCGGATTCACCGCCCAACTCGTCGCCGCCGAACCCGACATCGAAAAGCCGATCAACATGGCGTTCGACACCCGCGGGCGGTTGTGGGTCACCTGCTCCGTCGAGTATCCATTCGCCGCGAAGGGCCGACCGGGCCGCGACACGGTCAAAATCCTCGACGACTTCGGTCCCGACGGCCGAGCGCGACGAATCACCACCTTTGCCGATGGGTTGAATATCCCGATCGGACTGCTGCCCGATGAGGACGCCGCCGGCGCGATCGTCTTCAGCATCACGCCGCCGGCCAACCTGAAATTGGCGGGCGAGCGCGGCACAGGCGCGGGGCTATGGCATCTCCGCGACACCGACGGTGACGGCCGAGCCGACCTGTGCGAACCCGTGCTGACCGGCTTCGGCACGCGCGACACCCACGGCATGGTCAATGGCCTCGTGCGCGGGCTCGACGGCTGGGTGTACGCCTGCCACGGCTACCTGAACGACTCGACCGTGCAGGCGCGCGACGGCTCACGCATCGTCATGAATTCCGGGCACACGTTTCGCTTTCGACCCGACGGTGGGCGCGTCGAACTCGTCTGCCGCGGGCAGGTCAACCCGTTCGGGATGTGCCTCGATCCGTGGGGCAATCTCTACACGGCGTGCTGTCATTCCAAGCCGATCACGCAGCTGCTGCGCGGGGCGGTATTCACGAGTTTCGCCAAGCCGCACGATGGGCTGGGCTTCGGCCCCGACATGGTTCACGAATACCGCGGCTCGACGGCGCTGTGCGGCCTGGCGTGGTACGACGCCGATCCGTATCCACCAGAGTTTCGCGGACGGATGTTTCTCGGCGACGTGGTCAACAACTGCGTCAACATCTTCGACGTCGATCGGCAGGGCGCGACGTACACCGCCAGGCAACACCGGGACGATTTTCTCAAGAGCGACGATCCGTGGTTCCGGCCGGTCGATATCAAACTCGGGCCGGACGGAGCGCTGTACGTCGCCGATTTCTACAACCGCATCATCGGGCACTACGAAGTGCCGCTCGATCATCCCGGCCGGGATCGCACCAGCGGCCGCATCTGGCGGATCGCCTTCACCGGCCCCGGCGCGAAGCCGCCCACGCCGCCATCGGCGGCGTGGAATGCCGGCGATCCGGCGAAAGTCGTCGCCGACCTCGGGCATCCCAATCTCGCCGTCCGCATGTTGGCGATGAGCCGATTGGCTCAGTCGTTCAACCGGAATGACGCGACGACGGCCGCGCTGACGAGGGCCGCAAGTTCCGGCTCGCCGACGCAGCGCGTTCACGCGCTGTGGCTGCTCGAGCGATTGGGTCAGCGCGATCGCCCGGCCTTGGAATCGGCTCTGAACTCGCCAGAGGCGCTCCTGCGCGTTCACGCCGTTCGGATTCTCGGCGAGCAGGAGCGCTGGGCTGACTTCGAGCGCGAATCGGCGCTGCATGCTCTGCGCGATCCCGACGCGCTTGTCCGCCGCGTCGCCGTCGACGCCGTGAACCGGCATCCATCCAGTGAAGCGCTCGAAGCGCTCATCGTTCTCCGCCGAGAGCCGGCAACCGTCCCCGATCCATTTCTCATGCACACGGTGCGCATGGCGATCCGCGACCATCTGGGCAATCCGACGATCGCCTGGCCGCGAACCTCGGATGAGCAAGTCGAGTGCCTTGCTGACGCCGCCCTCGGAACGACGGTGGAGCGTGCCGCGAACTTTGTGGCGGCCAACCTGGCGACTTTGGCGACGCGCCGCCGCAGCCGGGCCCCGGAGTTTCTGCATTACGCGGCCCGATATGCGGCGCCGTCCCGGCTCGATTCGCTGCCGCAAGCCATCCAGTCGATCGCCGGGGACAACGCCGCGCTGGCGGGGAAACTGATCCTGGCCTGGAGCCGCGGTCTCGCGGAGCGCGGCGCGAAACTCCCCGACGCCGGCGATTGGCCAACGGCGACTTGCCGCCGGCTCCTGTCGTCGGAAACGCCGGCCGACGTCCGGCTCGGTTTTGACGTGGCGCTGGCGCTGCGCCGGCCGCAACTGGCCGACGACATCGCCGCGCTGCTCGCCGATCGGCGGCGGCCGGACGACCTCCGCGCCGCCGCGTGTTCCGCCGTCGGCACGCTCGATGGATCGCGGCACTTGGCGACGCTGATCGCCCGGCTCGGCGATGGCGGCGAGGCGCCGGACGTGCGCGAGAGGTCGGCCGAGGCGCTGGCGCTCCTGGCGAGTCCGGCGGCGCGCGCGGCTTTGATCGAAGCGCTGAAGTCGGCGCCCGCCCGGCTGGCTTCGGCCATCGCCGCGGCGCTCGCCTCTCAGCGTGATGGCGCGAACGCGCTGCTCGACGCGATTGCCAGCGGCCAGGCGTCGCCGCGGCTGTTGCTCGAGCGCCCGGTGCGCGCCCGGCTCGACGCCCTCCGATCGCCGCAGATTGGGGAGCGCATCGCCAAATTGACCGCGGGGTTGCCCCCGGCCGACGCCGCCGTTCTCGAACTGCTCCAGCGCCGGGCCCGGAGTTTTCGCGACGCGCAACCGAGCGCTGAAGCCGGGGCCAAGGTCTTCCAGCAGCATTGCGGCACGTGCCATCAGGTGGCCGGGCAGGGCACGCGCATCGGCCCGCACCTCGACGGCATCGGCGTTCGCGGCGTCGAACGACTGCTCGAGGACGTTCTCGATCCCAATCGCAACGTCGATCCGGCGTTTCGCACCACGACGCTCGTGCTCACGAACGGCACGAGCGTCAGCGGCCTCTTGCTGCGCGAGGAGGGCGCGGTGCTGGTGCTCGCCGACGCCCAGGGCAAGGAAGTCCGCGTCGAACAGGCGAAGGTCGAGTCGCGCAGCGTATCGCCGCTGTCGCCGATGCCGGCCAACTGGGCCGAAGTGATTCCCGAACGGGACTTCAACGATCTGCTGGCCTACCTGCTGTCGCTGCGACGTTAACGTCACTTCATCTCGCGAAGTCGGATGTCCCGGATCCAAACCGGTTCGTTATTCCGGCTGAGATGTTGAAACCCAATGTGTCCGCGGCGAGGCCGATCCTTGATTGGAAGTGCAGCCGAACCGTCGTGGCGCTGGATTGGCTGATCAAAGCATGTCAAATCCACGTCCTGGATGATTTCGCCATTGATTGCGACTTTGAGGCGCGAGCCGACGAGTTCGATTCGGCAGTGGTTCCATTCCGTCGGTTTGTAGACTTGCTTTCTTGGTGCAATGGCGCGGTAGATACCGCCGGTGAGTTCGGAATCCTTGGCCTCGGGGTTGTATCTCAAATCGGCGAATTGTAGCTCCATGCCGTCGAAGGCCGGATCGCCTTTCATCGGCGCGCGAAGCGCGACGCCGCTGTTGCCCCTCTCCGTCAGCTTGATGGAGAACTCGAGAATGAAGTCCGAGTATTCGCGCTCGCTCATCAGCCAAGTGCCGCGTTTCGCGCCCGCCTGGAGTACACCACTTTTGACCGACCATTCTGTATCTGGTCCGGCTGATTCTGAGAGGTCGTTCCAAGCGCGGACGACCCAGCCTGTCGGCGGGCCATCATTCGGGAAGAGCAGGACGAAGCCGTCGTCGCCGGCGAAAGCGCCGGCGGCGACCATCACCGCGCCGAGAAATGGCGCGACCTTGCAACAGCGCATCATCGTCACGTCTCCCGGTAGTTCGCCGTCAATCGTGCAGTTGATATGAAACCATTCGGCGGGATCGTCCACGAGGATCTGGAGAATTTCATGCGTCCCAATCGCGTCCTGCAGCAGTTGCGTTCCGGTCAGCCGTCGATCGGCGCCTGGCTGTCGCTCGGCAGCATCACGGCGGCGCGGCTCATGGCCCGATCGGGTTTCGATTGGCTCACGGTGGACATGGAGCACAGCCTGGTCGGGATCGAAACGGCGACGCACATGTTCGGGGCGATCGCCGATGCCGGCTGCACGGCGCTGGCGCGGGTGCCGTCGAACCGGCACGATCACATCAAGCGCGTGCTCGACAATGGCGCGATGGGCGTCGTCGTGCCGATGGTCAATAGCCGGGAAGAAGCCGAAGCCGCGGTCCGCGCCTGCCGGTATCCGCCGCGAGGCACGCGGTCAGTCGGCGGAACGGCCCACGCGCTCAATTTCGGAACCAATGCCGATGACTATTATGCCCGCGCCGATCGCGAAATCCTGCTCGTCATCCAGTGCGAGCATCGCCTGGCCGTGGAGCGCGCCGATGACATTTTCTCCGTCCCGGGGATCGACGCCGTGTTCGTCGGCCCATTCGACCTGGCGGCAAGCTATCGCGCGCCCGACGGCTCGCCGCCGAGCGACGCCGTCATCGATCAGGCGATGGACCGAATCTTCGCGGCGTGCCGGAAGCACAAGGTGCCGACCGGCGTCCATTGTTTCGACGCGGACAACGTCCGGATGCGGATCGAGCAAGGCTGGCAGTTTCTGGGACTGGCGAGCGAGCTTCGGATGATGCTCGATGGAGTCCAGAACTTGCTGGCGCCGCTGCGCGGGGCCGGCACAATCCGATCGGCGAATTACTGAGTCGGAAAGAACTGAGGCCGGGGATCGACACGGATGCATACGGATCGAACAGTCGTGTCCGCGGCGTTCAATCGAAGTTCACGGATCCTCCGACTTCCTTTTCGACTTGTCGGTCGACTTGCCGTCGGGTTTCTTGTCGCTCGATTTCCGATCCGTCGATTTCTTGTCATCTTTTTTCTTGTCGTCGGCTTTGCGCGGCGGATCGGGTGAGTCGCGGAGCAGCATGACGGTGGTGACGACGGGCCGATCGCGCGGCGACTCGCGCGCGAACCAAACGCGCACGATCTGCCCGGATCGAAAGATTGAGCGGTCCGCCTTGAAGCCCGGAGCGCCGGCTGGCTCGCGCAGCCGGGCATACTCGTCGTTGCTCAATTGCAGCGCGCGCCCATCGGGACCGCGCGGCAGTTCCTGCCGGCGAAACATCACGTCCGGTGCGAGGTCGTATGTATAGTCATTCTCCACAGTCTGCACCCGCCGCGTCGAAGTCTTGCCGACCTCCAGCTCCGTTCTTCGGAGCGTGATCGAGCGCTCGGCCAATTCCGCGAGCTTGAAGTCATCCCGGCCGACGGACTGGAGCGACTTGCGCGGTTCGGACGGTTTCTGAGCTTCCACCGTGGCAAAGGAAAGCCCAGCCATCACGCCGATCAAGACGCAAAATCGAATGAACCGCATGACGACCTCGGGACCGAGTCCATCATGGCCTGGACGATTGGTTGCGAATCACCCGTGAGACGCGGGTTCGATCCGGGAAGTTCCCTGGAATCAGGGCAACGGCACGTCGCGGAATTGGAACGGGACGGAGACGGCCACCGGCCGCGGACCGCTCAGTATCAATCGGGCCGGCGTCGCGTCGGCCGCGGGTGATTGAAACACCACCTGCTGAACGGTTGTCACGCCCTGCGGCGAAAACTGGCTGGATTCCTGGATGCCGGCGACGGCCGGCCAGCGACGACCCTGAGCGTCTTCGAGCGAGAGCCCGTTGAACTCGGCCTGGCCCGAGCCGAGCGGCGCTGGTTTCACGGCGGCGCCCATCTGCTGCACCACGACGCCGCCCTGAAAGACCACCCGCCCATTGAACGCCGCGTTGCCGTTGAAATCGATCGGCAGATTGGTCTGAACCGTGAGCTTCCACTGGCCGTCTTCGACGTCGGCCTTGATGAGCTTGATCTCGGCGCCGCCCGAGCCGGTCGCGCCGGCTCCGGCCGCCAAGGGTGCGGGGACTTGAACCAGCGGCTCGGTCACGCGGATCTGGCCCGTCAATTCACCGGAGAGTTCCCGAAGCGAGCGCACCGCGCGTTCGCCGTGTTGCACCTTAACGGCCGCCGTGCCCGCCATCACCGGTCCGCCGGGATTGATGACGGCTGCGTTGTTGATGATCATCACCGGAGCGACGTCGCCGGCCGGGCCGCTCGGAAGCACGCCCACGGCTGGAATCGGCTGCCCATCGTCGGCAATGGCGCGATCGACTCGTACGCTCAATACGCCGGACCACTGGAGCCGCGACTCCGCCGACACTTGCAGCGGCAGGACGAGTTCGTCAGCCCGGAGTTCGCCCGGGAATGGAGTCCCATGCGGCAGCAGGCGGACGCGGACCGCCCCGCCGCGACTTCGCGCGAGAGCCGGGCCGGGACCGTTGAGCAGCACGACGCGAGCCGGCGGCGACGCCGTGTTATTGATGATCCGCCCATTCACGATGACCTGGCCCTGCACTTGGATGCCGCGACCACCCATGTTGTTGCGGATCTCATTGGGCTGCGTCGGCGCACCGGGTCGCGGCGACAGCCCGTCCCACTCGTGCAAGTCGGCTTTCTGGCAGAACAGTTCGACCGCTTCCCAGACCGAAATCGGACCGGCGCGGACCGTAACTTTTCGCGTGCCGCCGCCCGGCAGGTTTGGCGCGTCGATCGGCAGCCCCGTGGCGGCCGCCAGTTGCCGCACCGCGGCGTCGATCGGCTGATCGACGATCGACAGGGTGATCATCGTCGGGCGGAGCAGCCGGGCGACGGCGACGCGTTGACCGATGCGCTCGGCGAGTTCCGACGCGCGGCGGCGGGTCTCGGGATCGCCGGACTTGGCGGCCGATAGCAGCGCCTCAAGAGCCGGTTCGCCGATCGCGTCCAGCGCCCGCGACGCGGACTCCCGCTCAGTGAATCGCGGACTGCCGAGCTGCACGATGAGACGGGCGACGCGGTCGGATTCACCGTCGGCGAGCGCGGCCATCCAGGTCGCGCCGAATGCACTGAACCACAGAGACACAGAGACGCAGAGAAGCAAGAATTCTCTGCGCCTCTGCGTCTTAGAGGTGAACGCGGGGATCATTCGCGACGTTTCCCTGGCGGGCTACTTCAATTCGCCGGCGGGCGCCTGGGGCTTGGCCGGCACGCCGCCGCCCGTCGCCGACGCCGTCCGCAGTTCGCCCTTCTTCGGCGGGTCAACCTTGGGCGCCTGCTTGTCAAGATCGACGATCTCCTCGCCGCCCCGGATCGTGCACAGCGCCTTGAAGACGTCGTCGGAGACCATTTCGTCGATGAAGCGAACGCTGCCGTCGCCCATGATGACGGTCGCTCCGCGTTTGCCGCCCGACCCGGTGCCGGCGGCGACGAACGGGCGAATCGAGTCTTTCTCCGGAACGCCTGTGACGGTCGCGCCGCCGCCGGCGATCCACGGCCGAGGCAGCCCCGGCGGCACCTGGATCATGTAGATCGTGTTCGACATGCCGTCGGTCACGTCCTTGACCGTCGCCCGGCGATCGTAGCCGATCATGCCGATCTTCTTGGCGACGGTCGGATCGTTGAGTGAATAATCGGCGGCGTCGAGCCCGATGCCGGCGACGCCGACGACGTGCGTCGCGCCTTGATCGCGGATGCCGAGGCTGGGCACCGACGCGCGCCAGGACGTGCGCGGAAATCGAGGATTGAGAAACTCGGGGATCAGAATCGCCCCGTATTTCATGTTTTCCTCGTCTCGCCAAGACTTCTTCTTGTCGATGCCGTTGAAGATGTCCTGGTGGCCGAGATAGGGTAGCAGGCCGGCGAGCCAGCCGACGCGGTTGTGCGGTGGGAAATTGCGGCTGATCCGGCTGCCGAGCGAATCCTCTCGGACGAACGTGCCGCGCGGCAGGCTGCCGTCTTTTTCGTACGTGGCGACGCCAGCCCGTCCGAGCTCGTGCCAGTGTGGCGTGGCGCTGGCCATGTCCACCATGCCGCGCGAACGAATGACGAGGTTTTGGGCCAATTCGAAGAGCCGGTCGTAGGCCTTCAGCGTCAAGTTGAAATCGGCGCCGAGCCGGAGCAGACGGCCGCGGCGCGACAGGCTCAGCGTGGATTTCGGACCGTCGCTCGGGCCGGTGTTGACGGATCCGCCGCCGGCGGGTCCGGTGCTGCCGACGGCGTCGGGCGGGGGCGGCGCTCCGACGCTTTCCGAGCCGGCGCCGCCGGCGCCGCCCGGGCCGGTAGTCGCTCCGCCGCCTCCACCTCCGCCGCCCCCCTCCACGTCGATCTTCAACCCGCCGAGAAACGTTCCCAGCGCCTGCGCGGCTCCCGGCAGCACGGCCTTGATCGCCTCTTCGTAAATCTTGGCGTCCGCTTCGCGGAATGTTTCAACGGCCGCCTCTGCCTTGAATCGGCTCGAATCGAACTCGTACAAGGCAACGCCCAGAATGTTCATCCCGCGCACTTCCAGTTGTCGCAGTCCCGACGCCTCGCGGATGCGATCAACGATGCGGGAATTGGCCTGAAGCCGCTGGCTCATTGTGCCGATGACCTTCTGCCCGTCGCCTTCGAGCCGGTCCATCATCGCCTTCAGCGCGGGTTCGATGGAGAGAAACGTCGGGCGGTTTGTGAATTGCTGACCCCCGGCCGAGCCCGGCGGCGGCTCTTCGCGCCGGTTCTTGTTCAGCGCCAATGCGCCGGCCTCGCCGCTGCCCCCCGGCTCCGTGGACGTAGCGCCCGCGGCGGCCGGGTCGCCGGCGCCGGGCGCCGGACGGCTCTTCCATTCCCATTTCGCGCCCGCGTTCAGGAACTCCTCCATCGGGTCCTGCGTGGCGATGATCAGCGTGGTCGGATTCGCCTGGACCAGCATCAGCGGGCCCGCCTTGGGCCGGCGGGACGATGAATCGTTCGAGGGATTGGACGAACCGCCGCGCGATTCCCGCGCTTCGATCTCCGATTGCAGAATCTGCGCCAGGTTATCGAGCAGTTCGTTGGGGGCGATTCGATAGAACTCGCGGCCCTGGATCGGACTCTTCGGCGCCCGCTCCAGCCCCAGCGCCGGCTTCAGTTCATCGAGCGTCACCGGCCGGCTGACCGTCAGCACGTTGAACGACCAGTTGTTATCCAGGTTCTCCGCCCGGACAAACCGCGTGATTTCCTCGACGCCGATTCCGAGTTTCCGTTGAAACAAATCGGGCTTGAATCCAGAGCGCGACTCGAACGCGATGTAACCGACTTTGCTGGCGCGGAAGCGATCGACGTGCAGGGCCAGCACGGTCTGGGCGTCGCCGGGAAGGAGATTCGAAATGTCGTTGAAGGGAATCTCGACCGGCAATCCGGCAACCAGGCTGTCGCCCGTCGGCGAGCCGGGTTGAGCGACCGGAACGGCGGGTTCGGCCGCCGGTTTGCCCGCGTCGACCACCGGCGTCGGGGTCGAATCGGTTGTCGTCGGAGTTCTGGTGATGGGAAGGCTGGCGCCAGGCAGCGACGGCTTCGGCGACTCATAGAAGAACAGAAAGTATCCGCCCACGCCCAGGATCAACAGGGCCACGGCGCCGAGGATCGATCCGAGAAGGACCATGTTCCGACTGCCGGCCTTCTTCTTCGCCTTCGGCCGGCGCACCGCTTCGGCGTCGCGGACCTCGTCGTCGGCCGGCTCTTCGACCACGAAGCGGTACTTGCACTTCGGGCATTCGATCTTCTTGCCGATCAGCGCCGAATCCCGCACTGGGACCTGGGCTTCACACGACGGACACATCACCTTGAAGCTGGTGTTGGCTGGCATCCGAAATCTCCGAGGCGGTTCCAACCGGCGCAATGACCCGACGCCGGGGGCGCAGAATCCCCATGGGTTGATTGTATCCTACCGAAACAGTACGGGAAATTGCAAATGACTTTCTACACAACGAGTTTCGACGCCTTCGGCCGTACGGAGCCGAAAATCGGCACAGAGCCGGGAACTCGCTGCCCTGAATCACGGAATCGCGTTGGCTGACATTCCTTGATCGTTCCGACTCTCATTTCCAGCTCAAGACCGACAGGATGTTGGAAAAGTCATCCGTCCAAAGCGGGGAATCGGGAGTCGAGCGAGCGGGCGTCCAAGGCCGAGGCGTGATCGATTGGCCGTCGAATTCAATCGGCCCGATGTGCAGCAGCGGAGCGAGATATTCTGGCTTTCGCGCCAGCGCAATCCATTGCGATACCTGCTTGCCTGGCAAATCGTGCTGATCGTCGTCGTTATGCAGTGCCACGAGTCCCAGCTCCTGTGCGATGCGCGCCGCCACCGGCTCCAGGTCGAGATACCGGTTCGAGATGTGCAGTGCGATCACGCCATCCTCGCGCAATCGGCTGAGATAGAGGGCCACCGCCTCTTTCGTCAGCAAGTGCATCGGGATGGCATCGGAGCTGAATGCATCGACGATGATGAGGGCGAACTGTCCCGGCCGGCTCTGCTGCTCCATCATCAGGCGGGCGTCGCCCATGACAAATTCGATCGGACTCTTGGCGTCGCGGAGGTAAGTGAAATAACTCGGATTCTCGGCGATGCGGCGGACGGTCGGGTCGATTTCGAAGAACGTGATGACGTGGTCTGGCGTGCCATACGCGGCGATCGAGCCGGTTCCGAGGCCGACGGCCGCGATCTCGCCCCGCCCGAGTTGCGGCAGCGCGCGGAACATCTGCCCCAGGGGACCGGTGCGGTGATAGTAAGTCAGCGGTTCATCGCTGAGCGGATCGAATTGCTGTCGGCCGTGCAGCGTCGTCCCATGTGTCAGCCGGTGCATGACGCCGAGCAGATGCCATTGCCCGCCGACGCCGCCGCCTGAGCCGCCGGCCGAACCGTCGAGACTGAACCGATCGGCGTCGAGCACGGTGATGGTCCACGAGCCCAGAGCCGACGGGTCGCGCTCGACCTCCTCGATCTCGACCGTCTGCCCGGATTGCAGTCGATGGCTAGGGGAACGGATCACGATCGGGCTGTTTCCGGACGTGGATGCTATCGCGCCGGAGCGGATGATCATGGACTCCGTTTCCACTTCCAGTCGGCCGAAATAGCTGCGATCGCGGTGGAGGACAGTTTCCGCGGAGGCGTTTTCGCCGGCGAACGTCGCGGCAAACCAGAACGCCGCCGCTCCCAGCCCGAACCGCAACGACCGATCGACGCCGTAATAGACGACCAGAACCGGAATGCCCAGCGTCACGAGCGACCAGATGTGCCGTGAATCGATGCGAAACGTCTCGGCCGGCTTCTGAAAGATTGACCAACTCAGCGGCATGCGATGCAGCAGCAGGATCAGCACGAAGACAATCGCGGGGATCACGAGGTCCAGCACTCGGCTCCGGCGCGTGGGGGCCGGTTCGTCGGCCGCGGTCGGCATGACGGCGCAGGCCGCGATCATCGCCAACGGATACTCCGTCAGGTCGCGGAAGACCAGCGGCGCGAGCAGCGCGTTGAACAACCCACCGAGAACGCCGCCGAGCGACATCCACAAGTAGAACTCGGTGGCATGCCGGCCCGCCGGCCGAAGCCGAACCAACTCCAGATGACACGCCAGAGCCGCCAGAAAGAACCCGAGAAAATGCGGCCCGAGCCCCATCCAAAACTTCGGCGGACGCCAAGCCGTCGCCATCAGAAACAACAACAGCAGCATCAGGCCCGGAGCGGTCAGCGTGACCACGGTCCGTACCCACCGTGGATGCCGGCCAAAAGCAATGATGAACGTGAGCAGATACAGCGCCAGCGGAATCACCCACAACAGTGGAATCGGCGCGATGTCCGTCGTGGCGAACGTCGTGACGCCGAGCAACAGCGAGGCGGGCACCATCGAGAGGACGAGCCAGCGGCCGCGAAGCCGCCAGTCCGGACTTTCGGATCGCGGAATGCTCCTTGCTGATTTCGGATTTGGCGAAGGCGTCGGCGCTGTCAGGAGACGCCGCACGCACGCAACGATGAGTACGGCCAAGGCCACGTAGCCGGCGGCCCACGCCCAGCCCTGAATCCGCAGCGGCAGCGTCGGTTCCAGGAGCACTGGGTACGCGCCCAGCGCCAGCAGGCTTCCCGCATTGCTGGCGCTGTAGAGGAAATACGGATCGGCCGCGGCGGGGTGATCGGTGTCCGCGAGCCAGCGTTGCAACAGCGGCGCCGTCGCGGCGACCACGAAAAACGGCAGCGCGATCGTGACGCTCAAGAGTGCAATGACGCCGAAAAACGGAAATGCGCTACCTTGCGGCGCGAGCGATCGCACCACGTGGACCGGCTCGCCGGCCAATGCCACCGCAACGACAAACGCCGCGATCGGCAGGGCCAGCACCGCGCAGTGCCACCGCGCTTGCCGGCGGACTCCGAGTCGCTGCGTCGCCAGATGAGCATAGGTGTAGCCGGCCAGCAGCAGCGCCTGAAAGAAGACCAGACACGTGTTCCAAACCGCCGGCGTGCCGCCCAGGAGCGGCAGAATCATCTTGCCGATCATCGGCTGCACCAGGAAAAGGAGCAGCGCGCTGAGAAACATGGTGACGCCGAACAGTCTGGTCACAAGGTGCGCCTCGATCGAAGACACCGCACCGTGGCGAAGGACGCCCACGGATTCTGGCATCCGCGCTTAACCATGCTCGTCCGTCGTTTCATTTCCGCCGCCGTTCCGGGCCGCCTCGTCGTTGTCTTGGGTGGGTCGTCGCCGGCGCCGCCGGCGCCGCGGCTTCGACCCGGACGACGTTGGCAGCGGCGTCGGCGCCGGTCCGCGCATCTCGTCCCCGAAGCGAGTCACGACATAGGTCCGACTGCGGGCGTCCGTGTCCAGTTCTAAAAGGCCCAGCCGCTGCGCCTCTTCCAGAAGCTGGCTGAACGTGCGATAGCCGTAGTACGTCTCGTTGAACGATGGCTTCTTCCGCTTCATCGTGTCCTTGACCATGCTCGACCAGAGCACTTCCTTGTTTTCTCGCCGCAGGGCCAGCAGCGAGTCGAGCAAGAGCGCGAAGAGCTTGCGCTTGGGCTCCGGCAGACCGGGATCGAGCGTCGGCGTCAGCGGCGGCGCCTGGCCGAGGTCCTCGTAATAAATGAACTCATCGCAGTTGTCCCGGAGCAGGTTCGAGGTCGAATCCGCCATGCCCAGGCCGATCACGCGCTTGCCCAGTTCCTTCAGTTTGGAAACCAGCGGTGAAAAATCGCTGTCGCCGGAGACGATGACAAACGTGTCGATGTGGTCCTTGGAATAGGCGAGATCCATGGCGTCCACGCAGAGGCGGATGTCGGCCGAGTTCTTGCCGGTCTGCGATCGCCGAGGGATCTCGACAAGTTCGATGGCCGCTTCGTGCAGACTCGCGGTGTATTGGGCAAAGCGGTTCCAGTCGGCGTAGGCTTTCTTGGCGACGATTTTGCCTTTTTCCACGAGCCGTTCGAGCACGCGCTCGATGTCAAAACGGTCGCGCCGGCCGTTGAAGGCGATGCCGACATTCTCAAAATCGACAAAGACCGCGAGCGAATGAGCCGATTCGGGCAATCGTGGCCTCCTTGAATCATCCACAATTCATTCGATGACACGGGTTCCGGGGAGTGTCATCTGTGCAATCTGTGGACGCGTCATCGACAGTGCATTCCAAGGCATTGAAACCACAGATGCACACCGATCAACTCGGATCACCCGATGCGGATCTGAGTTCATCGGCGTTCATCATCGGTGATTTCATCGAGTTCGATCACTTCTGGGCCGATTCGGCGGCCTCCCGTTCGATGGCCTCGCGTTCCTCGACGCGCTCTTCATCCAGAACGCTGGCGTCGATGTGCACGGCGGCGTCGCGGCGGGCCCAGTCGGGTCCGAGTACGTCGAGGATCGACGGATGCCCGTCGTGCCGCGGCAGCACCGCCCCCCGCACGACAATCGCTTCCGATCGGTATTCCGGGTACTTCATCATGAAGTCGTGCAGGTCCTTGAGCCGGTAGTGCGGTACCGTCGCGTACATGTGGTGCGGCAGATGAATGTCCTGCCCGTAGGGCAGGATGCTGTCGCGCACCAGCAGATTCACCAGGAAGACCCGGGTGTTGGTCAGCCAGCCGCGATCGCCGTTCGAATGCTGTACGACCTGGCGCAACATCATGAACAGCGAGAACGACGTGCCGATCGGCACCAGCCAGAACAGGACGAAATAGTAAAAGGCGAATCGGCCATAGAAGTACGATAGCCACGCCACCGCGCAGGCGATCAACGTCACGAACGTGACTCGCATCAACGTGATCGTGCGCATCGAGAACGTCGGATGCACGCGGTATTGCGAATACCAGTCGTCGGGGATCAGAGCGAAGAAAATCATGACGCCGAGGTAAGCCGCGGCCGGGGCGACGGCGAGCCAGAGCGGGTTGCCAAGGGCCACCAGCGCCGCCAACCCGGCGCTCAGGCCGAGCAGGTACGCCACGCCGACGCGCAGCGCGATCTTCATCTTCCGGCGGTCGAGTCCGGACTTCTCGTAGGGACTGCGCGTGCCGGGCATCGCGTTGGACAGCGCCTGCGAGCGCAGATAGCGAATCAGATTCAGCGGCCACAACTGCTTGACCAGTTCTTTCCAGAACTCCGGGCGGGTCATCGGAAAGCGCGTCCAATGGCCATTGACCATCACCTGCGGCACGTTCGGATCGCGCTCGTAGTCGTTGACGAACTGATGATGGGCCAGGTGATGGAGCCGATAGTGATGCGTGGTGCTTAGCATGGGGTACATGCAGAGCCAGTCGGAGACGAGTTCATTGAGCCAGCGATTGCGAAACAGCGTGTGATGCGATGCTTCGTGGGCGAGTACAGTGAGTTGATGTTGCCCGGCGCCGACCAGCACGATGGCGGCGAGCGCCACGGGCAGGTTCCAGACCCAGTGCAGGCCCCATTCGGCGCGATGCGACATGACGTACACCGCGCCGCCGATGACCAGCGCCAGAAAAAGGTATGTCCGCAGAAGGTAATACCAGTTCGTGACATTGTCCGTCTGCCGGAGCTCCTGAAGCTTGCGCTTCAGGTCCGGGTCATTCAGAGACGGCGCAGACGGCGCTGCGATGGCAGTGGCCATGCCAACGATCCTCGGGAATGGGCAAGGTACAGGATATTATGCGTGGGGCAGGGCACAGGGAATAGGGAGTCAGATGCGAGTGATGGCGCCATTCGAGCGTGCTGGGATGCCTTACCGTGCGAAATGGGATGAAACTCCGAATCACGTGCTTTCGCGGATGGCGTCGCCGGACACCCCGGCTGTTCCTCCTCTCCCGACTCCCGATTCCCGATTCTCCCTATGTGTGTATCGCATCGAACCACGCGAAGGCCAGCGGGCCGAAGGCGAGCACGGGCAGCCAGGCGGCCAAGGCCGGGGCGATGTATTCGCCGTCGCCGAGTTGCTTGCAAGCAAACACCGCGCCGAAGAATAGCGCGCACATGATCAGGCAGAGACCCGTGCCGATGAACACGTTTCGATTCTGATCGCGCAGGATCAGCGACAGGCCGAGGACGACCAGCAGCATGCCGAGGATCGGTCTCGTCAATCGCATGTGAAACAGCACGGCGACCGCGGCTTGGCGCTTGGCGTCCGGCCGGAAGAGCAAATCGCGCAGCTTGTTCGTCGACGCGAACATGAACCAGTTGTTTTTGCGCGTCAGGGCGTCGAAATCGACTTCCTGCACGCGGAGAAAGTATTTGCCGGGATCGAGCGGCTCGAGGACCGGCGGGCAGGGATCCAGAGTGGCCGGGGCCGCGCCGGTCAGCAGCCAACCGCCCGATTGTTTCTTTCCCTCTTCCGGCGGGATGTAAAACGCCTGCTCGACCGACATGTGGAGCAGACCGCCGGTCATCTGCTCCGGAAACGTGACGTAGAACGGCGAGATCGAGCTGGTTCGCCGGGTCGCCTTGGTCCCTTCGATGTGAACGCCGTTCGGTTCGAATGCTCCGACGACGGGCAAGGTCTTGTCGCCGAGCGGGTCGTCGCGGTCGGCCAGGAGTGCGTCGGCGATCACCGGAATCACCAGTTCCTGATTGGCGACTCCGAGGCCGAGCATGACCGACGCGCCGACGAGGACCGGAAAGATCACGCGCCGCGTGGGCACGCCGGCCGACAAGAGCGGCAACAGCTCGTTGTTGCGCTGCATCCAGGCCACGGTGAACATCGCCGCCAAAAGCGTGATCGCTTCGCACAGCCGATCGAAATACTGCAAGACCCGGTAGCCGTAGTACTGCAGAATGTGGCTCATGATCGCGGCAAAACCCTGCAGGTGTTGCGCGAAATCTTCGATGTTCGTGAACAGGTCGAGAATGACGTACAGGCTCAGCAGGCTGACCAGAACAATCAGGTACGCCTTCAGGTAGGACAGGAACAGCGAGCGATCAATCCGCGTCATGGGCGATTGGGCGTTGCCAGCGAGCCGGGCGCAGCCACGGGAAGCCCGTGTCGCCCCGGAGGCGTCGCGGTTGATAATTGAGCACGTATTGCTGGATGTAGTCGTTGGCGGCGGTGGCGGCCGTGTCGCCGAAGCCGTGCGCTTTCAGTTCGGCCAGGGCCGCGGCCGGTCCCCAGCCGTCGTACTCCTGACGATAGGCCGCCACGAGCACGCCGGTGCGGTGCAGCCCCGCTTTGCAGTGCAGCAGGATCGGTCGGCGATCGGGATCGTCCACCAGCGCGAAGAACTGATCGATGACCGCGGGCCGCGCATGGGGGTCGCACCGGTGCGGGTTGAGATCCGGCTCGAGATGCACGTATTCGACGCCCAGATCGCGGCACAGGTCGCTCTCCCGCATCGTCGTGCGATTGAGGAATGAGATCGGCAGGTCCGGATCGGGGAATTCGTTCTGACAGTTGACGATCGTGCGAATGCCATGGCGCCGCACCGCGTCGAGGAATCCCTCGGCCGTGAGTTGTCCGCTCCGGTACAGCACCCCGGGCGTGACCGTGCGCAGGCGCTTGTGGTGTGCGTATTCACTGCGGAAATGGAGGATCGGCCAACCGATCGCGATCACGGCGACCGCTGTGCCGAGGACCCAGCGACATGCCATCTCCGCCCTCCCTGGCGCCGAAGGACCCGCGCGGCCCCCGCCGTGCCTGTTGTGCCGTCACGGCGCGATTCTTGCAACCCCGATTGACCCGCCCGAAGTCCGCGCACTCGCCCGGATCAAACGCAATTTGCGCAGTCCTCCCAGAAGCCAAAAGAACCACAGTTGAACGCTGATGCTCACGGGAGAAACCCTGTGCATCGGCGTCCAACTGTGGTTCCGGTTTCATCCGGACTCACGGGCGGTACTGATTCACGGCGGCTCGGTCGGCGGAAGGGAACCGAGCGAGGAACTCGCTCACCTCGTTGGGTCCGGGCAGATGCTGGAGTTCAAGGGCCGCGGCCGCGCGGAAGTCGGCTGCGGCGTCGGCCTTGCCCAGCTGGTGCCGCGCGAGTCCCAACAGATACAGCAGTCGAGCGTCGCGCTCACCCAGTTTGGCGGCGGCGGCCAGTAGCGATTCCGCCTGCGCCCAGTTGCGATCGCGGTAGGCGCGGACGCCTGCGGCGAACAGCCGCTCCGCTTGCAACGAATCGATCCCCGCCGGCGACTCGGTTCGCCGCGACAGCGCCACATCGACCGCGGCGAGAAGTTCGTCCGGGCGAGCGCCGCCGGCGACGAGATTCGCCGAGGTCAGCCGCTCGTTCAACTGCCGCAGGAACTGCGCCTGCGATTGCCGGCGCCGCAACTCCTCGGCCTGCACGGCCGCCAGCCGCTCTTCGGCCGATTGAACCTTCGCCGCGGCCTGTTTCATTTCCGCTTGCAGCGCCGCGAGCCGGTCGGCGGCGTCTCGAGCCGACTGTTCCGCCTGCCGTCGCGCGTCGGCGAGTTTTTTGATCTCGGCCGGCAATGCTTCGGGATCCAGTTGCGCCTTGCGAATGGTCTCGAGAAGCGCCGTGAATCGCTGCTTTTCACTTTCGGCGGCCGCGAGCGCATCGCGCAGTTTCGCCTGCTCGGCGGTTGCGGACGCCGCTTGAGCGGCCGCCGTCTCCAGCTTCCCTTCGAGTTCCTGGGCTTGCCGGCGCGCGGCGGCGGCCTCGTCGAGTTTTTTCTTCACTTCGCCGAGGCGATCGGCGGTCAAACCGGCCGCGGCGAGTTGAGCCGTCAGGTCGTCGTAGCGCTTGTTGGCCGCTGCCAACGCCGCCGGATCCGCGCCGGGCGTCGGACGGGCCGCCAGGGCTGCGGCATCGACAACCGGCCGCGACGCCATTCGCGGCGCCAGGACCGTGAAGTAGTATCCGACCATGGCGAGCAGCGCTGCTGCCGCGCCGATCCCCGCTCCGCCGACCCAGGGCCAGGGACTGGCCCCGGCCGAGGCGATCGGCGTGGTCGCCGGCAACGTGTGGCCAGAGGGTTCCAACACCGCCGACCCGGCGCTCGACAATCCCGGGTGTCGGCGCAGGTTGAACTCGCTGCCACCGGCCATCAGGTCGACCGAGCCGCTGTCTTCGCTCGAGCCACGGGGATGGTGCGGGCCGCCGGCGTTGACCACCGACGAGCCGACGCTGCTGTCCACGCCGAGCGGGAACGGGAGATCGACCGCTGGCCGACTGCCGAGGTCGACCGTCGAAGATTCGTCGTCGCTGACGAGATCGGCCTGGAGCAGCGACTCGTCGTCGTCGAGCGAGTGCGTCGGCGGCGGGGCGGCGGCCAGGGCGTCGGTCCGCGGCATCTTGCCGCTCGCCCCGCGCTTCGGCTTCAAATGACTCAGTAAATCGACGCGCGAACCCTCGCCGAACAGGTCGCTGCGAATTGCCGAATCCGGGCCGCGATAGAGCGCGCTCAGAATCGACGAGTTGCTCGCCGCATCGCCTTCCGCGGAAATCGAAATCGCATCGTCGTCGTCCTCGAACGGTTCGGCGCGGGAAAACGTGCGGCTGGAGGGTGACGGCACAGCGCGTGAACCATTGCCGGCGGCCTCAGCCGGCACGTCCATGTTAATCTCGGGATGGCTTTGCGTCCGCGGAAGGACGCCCGTCGGCGGCGTCTCGCCGGTCAAGGCGTCGTGCAACAAATCGTGATCTGATTCCGGATCGGCGGCGTCGACCGCCGAATCGCCGGTCAGGACGACTTGATCGCCCGCGGCCGGGCCGACCAGTTCCTCCCACGTCAGCACCGAGGAATCGCTGCGCGGTTCCGCTTCGGCGGCGCCGTCCGCGGGCGTCTTGTGGCGGAAATCGATGCTGTCGTCGGCCGGAATGTCGGCACGATCAGCGGAGGGAGACGCTTGATTCTGGCCGCGCCGCGCGCGCCCGGAGCCGGAGTCCGTGTTGCTCGTCATGGGCCACCTTTGGTGCGCATCTCGGATGGGCAAAGTCATTGTAGCCCGCGAGCCACGAGTTCCGCGCGGGTGCTTGCCCCGAAAAGCCTAGCTCGGAAATCGTCGCTGTGCGCCGGCCGGGGCGCCGCCCTTCGCCGAAGCTGGATATGAACAGAGATTCACGTATCCGCGGACTGGAACCCTGGTCACTGGTTCGCCGGCTCCGTGTTCTCCGTGTCTCCGGGGTGAACGCGATTCTCATTCGCTCCGCCGCTCCCTTCACGCAATCAGAGGTTGCAACACGGCGGACCACTGATCGACCACTCGCCGCGGCGTGTACTTCTGGCGGAGGTAGTCCTGGGCGGCGACGATGCGCTGGCCGTGCTCGTCGGACTCCAGGAACGTCGCCAGGCGATCCCACCAGCCGCCGAACAAGGCGTACGGTCGGAGTTCCTCATAACTGGGTATCGGATCAGCCGCGACCGGCACGCCGATCAAAAGCGCAATCGCCAGGCGATTGACCGTCTTGCAAACTGTGAACGGATTCGCGCTCACGGGCAACAGACAGAGATCATGAGCCGCGACGATCTCCGGAAACCGGCGTGTATCCCATTCCACATACCGGGTCGGGAACAGCGTCGCCGGCAGCCAGCGCTCGAACGCGGATCGGGAATTGCTGATGACGGTGAGCGTAATCGGCCGGCGAGCATTCAGGGCCTCGAGCGCCGGACGAACCCGCGCCAGGTCGATCAAGCCGAACGCCGGTTCGTCCTGCCCGGCGTTTCCGAACCACACGAGCCGCCGTCGCCGTCCGATGCGCCATCGGCGAGCCCCTCGCCGCGACGGCACGGCGTCGAGCGCATCATCCACGACGGCGCAGGGTCGGCCCATTTGCGAGGCCAGGGCCGGCGTCGAAGCCGTCACCGCGTCAACGGCCGCGATCATCCGCCGCAGCCGATCCGCGCGGGCATCCAGTTCGACCAAGCCCAGCGGATTGTAAAAGTGATTGTCGCAGAGATCGAAAACTGTTCGGACGCCGAGCGATTTCAAGTGGTCTACGATCGCCAGGTCGTTGTCCGCGTACGACTTTTGAAACACGACGGCGCGATAGCGATGCATCGCGGCCGGATTGAACAGTTCGCAGGACCAGCCCGCGGCGTTCAGGTAGTCCATCGGCCGGAAGCAGCGAAGGCGGGCGCTCGCCAGGTCGGGAGTCGGCGCTGCCGGTTTCCATCCGATGACGGGGCGCATGGCGGACCACCGGAGCTCACTTTTCGGCGATCACGTGAAACCGGTCGGCGGCGCCGGCGAGGGCTGCGAATCGGGCGAGAGCGAACAACGCCTCGGCCAGGTCGGCCCGGTGCATGAGAGACGCGGCGCTGCCGGCTTCGACGCGCTGCCGATCCTCCAGCCAGTATCCCAGCGAGCGTGCGGCGTCCTTGGTCAGCACTTCGTGATGGCAGCGCACGCGCTGGAACCCGGCGCGCCGCAACAGACCGCGGAGACTCCGCGGCGAAAACAGCACAATGTGCCGCGGCGCATCGAGGGAGAACCAGCGGCTGCGGAATAGTCGGAACGTCCAACTTTCGGCGTTGGGCGTGGCGAGATGCAACCGGCCGCCCGGCCGCAGCCGCGTCCACAACTGCCGGAGTGTTTCGCCCGGCTGATAGAGATGCTCGACGACGTGGTTCAACCGCACGAGGTCCACGGATTGTTCGGGTACGGCGGCGAGCCAGTCCGACCCGGTGAGGTAGGCGTCGTGTCCGTTGCGACGCACCGCGGCGACAACGTCGGAATGAAAATCGACGCCGATCGTCCGCCAGCCATGGGCCCGCGCCTGATCCAGGAATGCCGACGATCCGCAGCCAAAATCGAGCAGCATGGACCGCGAATCGCGCGGCGGCGCATACAGGTCGGCGAGAATTCCGGGAAGCGGATCCGGGAACCGCCGACGCACGATGACCCCAAGCCGAGCCAGATTCCGCTGCAGGAGGCCAAGCCAGCGCCGTGCGAATCCCTCAGGCCAGTCGCCATGGGGACCAGCTAGACCGGACGGCGCATCGCAACGCACCGGAACGGTCTGATAAGGACCGTACTGGACCGGGTAAAACCCGCCGATGGCCGATTCCACCGGTCGATGCGATTGGAAGACCGTCCCGCAGGTTCGGCAGCGAGAATACGTGAATTGCTGTCGGCTCGTGCGAAATTGCCGGTCAGCCGATCGGCAGACGAATGCCGCGCGCCCCCGGCCGCAGATCGGGCACGCGGCCGTCCGCTCCGTGGCGACCAGGGAATCGCAATCGCGGATCGCCGTCATCCCGCTCCATCCTCCAAAACTTGCGGCGAAGGCGATAACGTCGGCGTTCATCTGACGCAATCCCGATCGATGGTCGTTCATCCCCGGCGGCCGATTCTGTGCGCGCGTCCGTCTGGCATTGCACAATTCGGGGGGAATCGTCAGAGTGGGGGGCCTGGGGCGAGGGCGGTTCACGCCCGAACCCGATGCGAGACCGCCGAGGTGATCTCTCTTCGCGATTGGGCGCGTTGCCGGAACTGGAACGATCGGCCGTGGCTCATGCTCGGTAAAGGGCCGACGTTCGCCGACCGCGCCCGGTTCGACCTGCGGCAGTTCCATTTGATATCGCTCAATCACGCGGTGCGCGAACAAGCTGTCGAGGTTGCTCATTTCATCGACCTGGAGGCGCTGGCGGCCTGCGCCGACGTGCTGCCGCGGCAAGCCGAGTGGCTGCTGACGCCGCTGGTCCCGCACGTCGCCATGCAGCCGGGCGATCGCCGGCTCGACGAGTACTTCACGGAAGTCCCGGTGCTGGGCGAGTTCGCGCGCCGCGGCCGGCTGGTGTGGTACTATCACGATCTCGTCTCTCGCCCGGAACTGAAGCAGCGCTACCCGCTCGACGCGGAGCCGATCATCCGCGTGGACGCCTTCAGCGCGGAGGCGGTCGTCGGCGTCCTCGCCGTTCTGGGCGCGCGGACCGTGCGAACGCTCGGCATCGACGGCGGTATCCACTACGCGCGCGAATTCCACGATCTCAATGGCGTGACGCGCCTGGCCAACGGGCAGCCGAGTTTCGATCGACAGTTCATTCAAATCCACAGAATCGCAAAGGAGTGCGCCATGGACTACGGTCCGCTCACGGATCCGATCCGCGTCTACGTCGGCACGGACGAAACGCAGTTGGCCGCCGTGCAGGTGCTCGAGTATTCGATTCGGCGGTTTGCGACCCGGCCGATCGAAGTGGTTCCCCTGCTCAACCTGCCGACGCCGCAGCCGAAAGACCCGGCCAATCGGCCGCGAACGGGGTTCTCATTCGCGCGCTTCCACATCCCACGGCTCGCCGGATTTCGCGGCAAGGCGATCTATCTCGACGCCGACATGCTGGTCTTCGGCGACATTGCCGATCTTTGGGACGCGCCGATGGGCGCGAGCCGAGTGCTGTGCACGCGGCAGGATACGCCGCCGATCACCTGGCAGAACAACCAGCACTTTCAGCCGGGCCGGCAGATGAGCGTCTTGCTCATCGATTGCGAGCGCTGCCGGTGGGACATCGAAGAGATCGTGCGCGGCCTCGACGAGGGACGGTACTCCTACCGCCAATTGATGGCCGACCTATGCATCGTTCCGCCGGACGAGATCGGCGAAAACCTCGATCCGATGTGGAACTGTCTCGAGCATTTCGAAGCGGGCCGGACGAAGCTGCTGCACTACACGGACATGGACATGCAGCCGTGGCGGCACCGGCACAATCCGCTGGGATCGATTTGGCGGGCGTATTATCGCGCGGCCGTGGAAGCCGGGGCCGTGGATCCCGCCGTGGTCGAGCGCGGCATCGCCGGCGGCTGGCTCTTGCCCGAGCTGGGCGAGGCGCTGCGGCACGCGCCGGGCCGCTGCGGCGAGACGTCGCCCGCCGCGGGAGCATTGGCCGGCACGCCGTCCGTCCGCCAGCGATCGCTGGAACTGGAATGCACGGCCCTGCGAGCGGAGCTGGGACTCTTGCGCCTGGAAGCCGAACAGCTTCGGCACCAAAGCTACGTGCAGTACCTCGAGCTCGGCAAAACGAAACAATACGCCGATCAACTGGCGGACCAGACCCGCGCAGCCCTGGCGCGCAGCGCGGAACTGGAGCAGGCGGCGGCGGCCGAAAAAAGCGAGCGGCTGCGAGCGGAAGCCGCCGCGCACGCCAGCGCTCAGCAGGCCGTCGAGTTCCACCGCGAGTTCTTGCGCGTCGCCGCCGAGGCCGCAAACCTCGCCGAGGAATTGAATCGATGCCAGGCGGAACTGCTCGACTGCCGGCGTCAGATCGAGTGCTGGCAGCAGCGGTACGGGGAGCTGCAAGAGTCTTGGACGTGGCGGATCGGTCGTGCCGTCACCCGGCCCGCCCGGGCCGTCCGCGGACTTCCAGGCCGAATGAAGCGGGCAGGTTGAAAAGCCAGATGATCACAGACGGACGCGGATGAAACATCGATGTGCATCCGCGTCCATCCGTCGTTGCATCGGTTTTCGGATTTCGAATTGCGCGTCGCCGAATAGAACAATCCGCATGCGACGTGTGTTCGTTTGACTCGCCCTTTATCCTTCAGCCTCCTCTTCGACCATGGCAATCGGACGACTGGCTCTTCTCGTGGGCGGCGGACCGGCGCCCGGCATCAACGGCGTGATCAGCTCGGTCACGATCGAGGCGATCAACGACGGGTTCGAAGTCATCGGCTGCCAGGACGGCTACAAATGGCTCGTCGAGGGGAGCACGTCGCACGTCCGCCGCCTGTCGATTCCGGAAGTGAGCCGACTGCATCTGCACGGCGGGTCGATTCTCGGTACTTCGCGGACAAATCCGGCCCGGCGCGACGCCGACATGGCCAACGTCCTCGAAGCGTTTCGCACGCTGGGCGTGACGGCGCTGGTGTCGATCGGCGGCGACGACACGGCGTACTCCGCGAGCCAGGTCTGGAAGCGCTCCGGCGGATCCATCAAAGTCGCGCATGTTCCGAAGACGATCGACAATGACCTGCCGCTGCCGTCGTCCGCGCCGACGTTCGGGTTCGAAACGGCTCGGCACTATGGCGTGTTCCTGGTTCGCAACCTGGCCGAAGACGCCAAGACGACGAGTCGATGGTACATCGTCGTGAGCATGGGCCGGGCGGCCGGGCATCTGGCGCTCGGCATCGGCAAGGCGGCCGCCGCCACACTGACGCTCATTCCCGAGGAATTTGCCGGACGCCGGCTCACGTTGCGCGAACTCTGCGACACCATCGCCGGCGCGATGATCAAACGCCGGTCGCAGGATCGGACCTACGGCGTCGTCGTGCTCGCCGAGGGATTGATGGAATCGATCGGCGAACAAGGCTTGATCGAAGCCATGGGCGGCGACGCGCTCCGCCGCTACGGCAAAGTCGAACGCGATCCGCACAATCACCTGCGTCTCGGCGAGATCGACTTCGCCCGGATGGTCAAGGATCAACTCCTCGACGTGCTGGCGGAGCTGGGAATCAAGACCGCGTTGATCGACAAGGAGATCGGCTACGAGCTGCGCAGCGCCGATCCGATCCCCTTCGACGCCGAGTACACCCGCGATCTCGGCTACGGCGCGGTAAAATTCCTCTGCTCGCCGCAGGCAAACGAGTTCGGCGCGGTGATTTCGTTTGTCGATGGCCGGTTGCGGCCGATCCCGTTCGATGAGATCGTCAATCCGGCGACCGGTCGGATGAAACCGCGCAAGGTGGACATCGCCAGCGAAACCTACGAATGCGCCCGGCGCTACATGATCCGGCTCGAGCGATCGGACTTTCACGAGCCGCACCTGAGCCGGCTGGCCGGGGCCGCCGGCATGACGGCGGAGCAATTTCGAAAGCGGTTCGGCTACCTCGCCGGCGCTGAAACAGATGGTGGATGAATCCACGGATGAACACGGGCTGACACCGATCTCGAGGTTCCTGCATCCACATGCAGCGGCGCCAAGTGCCCACTGCCATGAATCCCGCGCTGGCCGCTGATCTGATCGTCGTCCTTCACGGCGCATATGTCGCGTTCGTGGTCGTCGGCCTGGCGTTGATACTCATCGGGATCGGACGTGGATGGCGCTGGATTCGCAATCCGTGGTTTCGCGTGGCGCACTTGCTCGCCATTGTGATCGTGGCCGGGGAAGCCCTTCTGAACATCCCATGTCCGCTGACCGTTTGGGAGGCCAATCTCCGCGAACAGGCGGGCCAAGCGTCGACGGAAGGCACCTTTATCGGTTCCCTGGTCCACAATCTGCTCTTCATTGACGCGCCCGAGTGGGCATTCACCACGGCCTATGTTCTTTTCGCCGTCGTGGTCGCCGCGACGTTCTGGTGGGCGCCGCCCAAAAAACGGAACAAGCCGATGAGTTAGAACGCAACTGTCCACGGGTTCATGGCTCGGGAATCGTTGGCAGAGGCGGCGGGCGCGAGGTGTCAACGGGCTGGACCGGCCCGACCGCGTCGCTGCAGGCCAGCATATTGGCCGGGTATCCCAAGGCGCGAAACAGGCGGAACTGAGCGCGGTTGTACTGGTTCACGGCGATGTAGTAATTGGAGTACGCTTGCTGAAGCTGGAGCAGGGCGGCCACGGCGTCGAGCGGACGGCTGACGAGCACGAGGATATCGCCCTGGCGGATCGTCTCGCTCAGGCCGCGAAAGTTGCCCTCATAGGAGATTTGGGCGGAACGGAGACCCGCTTCCGCTTTCGCGAGCTCCGTCGTGGCCGATTCCAACTCCGCGTGGACCTGCGCGACCTCCTCGGCGATTCGATCTTGAACGCGAAAGAGCTCGATGAGGGCGCGTGCCTGTTCTCCGCGCGCTTCCGTGACTCGGCCGCGATTGCCGAACCCGAGATTCTGGAATTCCCAGAAGATCTGCAGATTGATGTCGCTGCGCGAGGTCGCCTGGCCGAGAGAACTGTTCGGTCCGGCGGCATAGAGACCGCCAGCCAGCCGCTGGCCCGGCACGGCGCTGCCCTCGAGCACGAGACTCGGAATCAGCGGCCGCATCCGCTCCCGCCGCAGGGCCGCCAGGGTCGCCTGCACGATCGCTTGCTGCGAGGACAACTCGGGGCGCTGCGTCAGTGCGACCGGGATCATGTTGTCCACCGGTTCGCTGGGTGGGATCAGCGTGACTTTCAATTGCGGCGGTTCCAATGGTTCGGCGACGGCGGTCGGATTCAACCGGAGCACGCGCGTCAAACGCGCGCTGGCGATCCGCCAATCGCGCCGAGCGCGGGCGAGTTGCTGTTCGAACTCCGCCTGCGTCGTCCTGGCGCGCTCGACTTCGAACGGCGGGGCGAGGTCCTTGCCCAGCCGGTCAATGCGCTCCTCCAGGCCGCGAGCTTTTTCGACGACGTCCTGAAGTCCCGCCAGCCGGCCCCGGGATTCCTGCACCAGGAAGTAGGCCTCGGCGACGTCCAGGAGGGCGTCATTGCGTGCGGCTTGCACGTCCCATTCGCGGGCGCGAACGACTTGTTCGGCCACGAGCGGCGCGTAGATCGCGTCCGTGAGGGCGAAGATCGCTCGCGGGCCGACGCCGAGGAGAAACTCATTCCGACTGTTGCTGACAACGCGGCCTTCCGCGAGCGACTGGGCGGCGCCGTCGTGCCGAGTGTAGTTGGCTCCGAGATTCAAGCTCGGCAGCCAGAGCGCGCGGGCCTGTTGGAGGCGTCCGAATTCGGTGGTCACGGCCGCCTCCGCAGCCTGAATCAGCAGCGGGCGCGCATCCGCAAGGCGCAGCGCGGTCGCCAGGTTGATGGGAAGCACGCGGTCCGCGGGCGAGAGTTCGGCCGAGGCGATCCTCGGCGCGCCGCTGGCGTCGCCAACGATCGGTCCGCCGGCAACGAGCGGTGAGTAACCCGGCGCAGCCGGTGATGGGCTGGATGGGGTTTGCGCCAGGGCCGTTGCGGCGCTGACCCCGAACGCCAGCGCGAACGCCCGGACGTCGCCCTTCAGCCGCATTCGAGCCTCCGTCCCGGGAGTCCGTGGCTGATCCCGCCGCGCGCTGCCGTGGCCGCTAGTGCAGGGCATCAGCTAATTATCGACAATCCGGCCGCCGGACTTTGCTCGGACTGACCGCCGCCGGGCCGCCTTCACACGAAGATGCGGCGGCGGAATTGAAAGCACGCAGCAACGTGGCGCGGTGCTCACGGCCCGAAAGCCGTGCCTCCGCGCCATCCGATCGCGGGTTCGGGTCGTTGGTACAATACATGCAATGCATCCGATCACCTTCGCAATGCGCCGCCCCATCACAACAATGATGTGCGTGGTGGGATTGTTTGGCGGCGGCTTCCTGGCGTTGAATCGGATGCGGATCGATATCTTTCCGCCGATCAATCTTCCGCAGATCTATGTCGTTTGCAGTTTCGGCGGGATGGATCCGGGCCAGATGGAAGGGCTGATCGTCAATCAGTTCGAACTGGCGTTTCAGTACGTCGACGGTGTGAAGGACGTCGAGTCCAAGTGCATCCAGCAAGTCGCCATCATTCGGCTGTCGTTTTTCCCGGACACGGACATGGCCAAGGCGATGGCCTCGGTCGTGAGCCAGGTCAACCGGGCCCAGGCGACGATGCCGCCGAACGTCTTGCCCCCGCTCGTCATGCAGATGGACGCGGGGAGCGTCCCGGTGGGATTCCTCGTGCTGGATAGCACCACGCGGACCTTGGGCGAGCTGGGCGACGCAGTCCAGGTTCGCATTCGCCCGCTCGTGCAAAAGTACGTTCCGGGAACCATCGCGACGGCCCCATTCGGCACGAATGTCCGGTCGATTGTTGTCAGCCTCGATCCCGATCGGCTGCGGTCTTACAACCTGACGCCCGAGGACGTGGTCCACGCCATCGACCGCGGCAACACGATTAGCCCATCCGGGAATCTCTACATCCTCGATCAGATGCCGCTCGTGCCGAACAACGCGATGATTTCGAACCCGACGAACTTCGGCGCGATTCCGCTTCGGCAGGGGAGCCACGTCTATCTCCGGGACGTGGCGACGGTCTCGGACGCCACGGACGTGAATTACGGCTACGCTCTCGTCAACGGGCGGAAATCGGTTTACCTGCCGATCATCAAGAAATCGACGGCGTCGACGCTCAACGTCGTCGCCGACATCCACCGGGCGATGCCGATTTTCCGTGGGGTTCTGCCGGACGGCGTGAATATCAACTTTGCGTTCGACGAATCGCCGACGGTGCGGACGGCCATCGCCAACGTCGGGACCGAGGGGCTGATCGGCGCGGCGCTGACGGGACTGATGATCCTGCTGTTCCTGCGCGATTGGAGGAGCGTGCTGGTCGTCGTGTGCAACATTCCCCTGGCGCTGCTCGGCTCGCTGTTGGGTTTGTGGCTGACCGGCAACACAATCAACATCATGACGCTGGGCGGCATGGCGCTCGCCATCGGCATTCTGGTCGATGAGGCGACCGTATCGATCGAGAATATTCACGTTCAGATGGGTCAGACACCCTCGCTGGCGCGCGCCGTCGAGCGCGGCAGCCACGAAACGGCCGTGCCGCGATTTCTGGCCATGCTGTGCATTCTGTCCGTATTCATCCCGGCCGTGCTGATGGCCGAACCGGTGCGATCGCTGTTTGTTCCGCTGGCCCTGGCGGTCGGATTCGCCATGATCTCGTCGTATCTTCTTTCCAGCACGGTGGTGCCGGTTCTGTCGGTCTGGCTGCTCCAACACCGCCCGCATGCGGAATCGGGCCAGCCGGGGATCTTCGGGCGGATCCAACGCATGTTCGGCGGCGTCGTCGGCCTGCTGGTACGGCTTCGATGGATCGTCGTTCCCGCCTACGTCGTCCTGTGCGCGCTGGTCTTATGGCGCATCGGCGGGCGACTCGGAACCGAACTCTTCCCGCAGGTCGATTCCGGCGTGTTTGTGCTCCGATTTCGCGCTCCCGCCGGATCGAACTTCGAGGTCACGCGGCAAATCTTCCGGAAGGCGCTTCAGGTCATCGAGGAGGAAGCCGGAGCGGAGAATGTCGAGATCGCGATGGGCTTCGCGGGCCAGCAGGCCCCGGTCTACGCGCTCAACAACCTGATCCTGTTCATGAAGGGGCCGGATGACGGGCAGATGCGCGTCGCCCTCCGGGAGCGCAGCGGTATTCCATTGACGGAATTTCGCGAACGGCTCCGCCACGTGCTGCCTGAAAAGGTTCGGCCCTGGCTGGTCGACCTGTTGGAGCAGTACGGCCTGACCGAGGATCAGGCCCGCGCTCGCGCCAGTCTCTTGACCTTCGGATTTGAACCCGGCGACATTGTCAGCGCGGTCATGAGTTTTGGCTCACCGACGCCGATCGAGGTCGTCGTGGCCAGTCCGATTCTGACGGACGCGCAGAGTCACGCCCGCCGCGTCCGGGCGGAACTGCTGAAGATTCCGTTTCTGCGCGACGTGCGCATCCAGCAGCAGATGGATTATCCCACGGTCCCGGTCACCATTGATCGAGAAAAAGCAGGCTTGGCCGGCTTGACCGCCAGTGACGTATCGCGCTCGGTTCTGGTGACGACGTCGTCGAGCCGGTACGTCGCCCGCAATTACTGGCGCGACCCGAACAGCGGCGTGGATTACCAGGTCGAAGTCGTTGTCCCGACGCAGCGGATGACCTCAAGCCAGCAGGTCGAAACCGTGCCGCTCCGGGAACTCGATCCGAATTTGAACTTGCTCGTTCGCGACGTGGCCGACGTGACCACCGGTACCATGCCGGGCGAAATCGACCGCAACACCATGCAGCGGTACTTGAGCGTGACGGCCAATGTGGAAGGGATTGATCTCGGGTCCGCGGCGAAGCGGATTGAGTCGGCTCTCGCCGCGACCGGAACGCCGCCCAAGGGCGTTCGCGTCGACCTGCGCGGGCAGATCGTTCTCATGAATGAGATGTTTCGCTCGCTGGGCATCGGACTCGGCATCGCGGTGGCCGTGATCTTGATCCTGCTGACGGCCTATTTCGAGTCGCCGCGACTTGCGATCGCCTCCGTCAGCTCGGTGCCCGGCGTGCTGGCCGGCGTCGCCATCATGTTGCATCTCACCGGCACGACGCTCAACATCGAATCGTTCATGGGTGCGATCATGTGCATCGGCGTCTCGGTCTCGAACTCCGTGATGCTGGTCACTTTCATCGCGCGGGACTGGCGCGCCGGGAAGCATCCCGGCGAAGCGGCCAAGTCCGGCGCCGAGGAACGCCTGCGCCCCATTCTGATGACCGCCTGCGCGATGACGGTCGGCATGGTGCCGATGGCTCTCGCCCTGGAACACGGCAGCGAGATGCAGGCGCCGCTCGGGCGCGCGGTCATCGGAGGACTGGTCGTCTCGACCTTCGTCACGCTCCTGATCGTGCCGTCGATTTTCGCCCTGATCGTCGGTGAGCGAAAGGCGGCATCGCCGTCGGTGCATCCCGACGATACCGCCAGCGCTCATTACGATCCCCTGGCGTCGTCCACCGGGGGCGCCACTGGACTTCATGCTCCATGACACTCGATATGCGAACCATGATGCGAATTGTCGCCGTCGCCGCCATCGGCGCGCTGACCTGCGGGTGTTCCTCGAACAAGGAGGCGGCGAAAGCGACGCTGCACCTGGAGCCGACCGTCGTCGCGGTCAAGCCGACCATTCGAACCATTGTGCGCACGGTCGCGCAGCCGGGCGTCATCGAGGCGTATGAACAGACCGCGATCTACACCCGCGTGGCTGGGTACGTGCTCAAGTGGTACGTCGATATCGGCGATCAGGTGAAGAAAGGCGACGTCTTGGCCGAAATCTTCGTCCCGGAACTGGTCGAGGAACTCAAGCAGAACCAGGCCCAGGTGGAGATGGCGAAATCGGAGATCATCCAGGCGCAAAAGCAGGTGCTAATTGCCGAGAGCAACGTGCGCATCGCGGCCGACGAAATCGAAGAATCTCGAGCGGCCGTGAACCGGTTCCAAGCCGACGTCGAGCGGTGGGAAAGCGAAGTGAAACGCCTGGCGACGCTGGCGCAGCAAAACGTCGTCAATCCGCAAGTGCTGGATGAAACCCGGAAGCAACTCAAGGCCAGCGAGGCGAATCGGGACGTGGCGAGCCGCACGGTGACCACCAAACAGTCGCAGCGATTCGCCGCGGAGATGGCCGTGGACAAGGCCAAAGCCGATCTCATCGTCGCCGAGGCGAAGGCAAAGGTCGCCGAAGCCCGCATGCGCCGCATCAACGCCCTGGTGGACTACACGAAAGTCACTGCGCCCTATGACGCGGTCATCACCGTGCGCAATGTCAACACGGGCGACGCGGTCCGCCCCGCCGCGGGCGACCCGACCAGTGCTTCCGAAGCCGAGAGCGTCGCGGCAAACCGCGCGACGCCGCTCTACGTGCTGCGACGCAGCGATCGCGTCATGTTCGTCGTCGGCGTCCCCGAGATCGACGCCGCGCTGGTCTCGAAAGGCACGCCGGCCCAGATCCGCATCCTGGCGCTCGGAAATGAAGAAATCCCCGCCACCGTCAGCCGGACCACCTGGTCGCTCAATAGCCGAAGCCGGACGCTCCAGGCCCAGATCGACATACTCAATCCGGATCGCCGGCTGCTGCCCGGAATGTATGCGTACGGAAAAGTCATGATCACGCACAAGGACGTCCTGGCCGTGCCCGCGCCCGCCGTCTTTGAGTCCGGCAACAAGAAATGTTGCTATATCCTGGTCGATGGCAAAGCGACCTGCACGCCGATCCAGGTCGGCATCTCGGATGGCGCCTGGGTCGAAGTCCGTCGGAAGCAGGTCAAGAATGGGAGCGGCAGCGCCTGGGAAGATTTCACCGGCGCCGAGCTGGTCGCCACAGGCGACTTGTCGGAACTGACGGACGGCGCGTCGGTCCGCATCGCCGAATCGCACACGTCCGATCGTGGCCAGGTCAGTCGACGATAGCGGCCGCGCCCTCGTCGTCTGATCGCCGGCATCCGCCCTTGACAGGTTGCCGCGTGGCCAGCTACCTTGCCCATCTTCTCCCGTCAGTCGAATTGCGGCAAAGGAGTGCCGTCAATGCCTGCCGCGCTTCCCCGCTTGTGTCCCGACTCATCCATCAAGGCGCCGACGAGTTTGCTCCGACCCGATCGCGGAGCGGCTGACATCCGTGATTACGATCAGTGGTCGCGCTACGGCACGGCCGCGGATTGGCTCGACCGGCTCTTTACCGGGATCGCGGAGCCGATCCGAGTTCTCGAGGTCGGCTGCAACGTGCTCAATCTGCTGCCGGAGTTTCTCGACGCAGACCGCGTCCGGATCACGCGCTGCGATACGCACACCAACGGCGACGGCGATCCCGACTACGTGCAGGTCGCGCCAGGTCAGCCGTTACCCTTCGAGGACGAATCATTCGACGCCATCGTCGCCCTTGAAGTGCTCGAGCATGTGCCACAATCGGACCGCGGCGGCTTCGTCGCGGAGTGCCTGCGCGTCGCTCGGCACGCCGTCATCATGTCCTGCCCGGATGGATCGCCGGCGGTCGAAGCGGCCGAGGGCCTGGCTAACGCCGAGTTTGAGCGCCGACACGGCCGGCCACATCCCTTTCTGCTCGAACACCGCCAGTTCGGCCTGCCTCGTGAATCCGAGGTGCGGGACATTCTGCGAGCCCTGGATGTGGCCCACGTCGTGCAGCCGCACATGCCGTTGCGGCGCTGGCTGGCCGCCATTCTGCTCGGCGAGCGACTGCACGAAGGGCAGCACGAGCCAGCCGTGCAGCAGGAACTGGTCCGGGCGCTGCGCGACTTGAGTGACGATGCCGGCCCCTGTTATCGCAAGTTCTACATTGGTGCGAAGTCGTATCGCGCCGCGGCCGCCGTTTCGGATTTCAACTTGGCCGCGCCGAGGGCTCGGGATCCCGAATCGGAGTCTTCTCCGCGATCTCCGGGTCGCCGTGGCGAGTCTGATTTCGAGTTTCGGATCTCAGACGTGAGTTGTCCGGTCATCGCGGGCGCGCTGCGCGATGCGATCGCCGCCGCCGACCGCGTCATCGCAGCGCGCGAGTTCCAGCACCGCACGGAGCCGGCAACGTTGCGGGCCATCATCGCCGAACAGCAGAACGGGCTGGACGAACTTGGTCGTTGCGTGGCGATCACGTCATGGTACGCACAGGCGCTGGAGCAGTCGCTGTTCTGGCGGGCGCTGGCGCCGCTGCGCTGGCTGCGGCACCAACTTCGGCCGCGTGGGTTCGACGCCCGCCATCTGCTGCCCTGGCGGAGCGTGGAAACCGTGGACGCGGCTCGCGGCGAGTGGAAATCGCTCGACGCCGATCCGCAGCTCGTCGCGGCGTGCTGGCTGCCGGCCGGGTGGGCGCGCCTCCGCTTTCGCATCCAAGTGCCCGACCGGACGCATCTCGAAATCTACGCGGAGCACAATGGCGGCTTCTGCGCCGAAACCAGGCTGGGACAGTTTGCTCTGGCGGCCGGCGACAACGAGGAGGAGGTCTTTGTCCATCTCGATCGACCGACGCGGGCCATCCGGGTCGATCCGATGGGGATGCCGGGATACTTTCGCATCGAGCGGCTGGAGGTTCTGCCCCGGCCCGCGGTCGTCGCGGTGATCGACGCGCTGCGTCGAAAGCTCCGGCTGCTGCGCGCGTATCGGAACACCGGCCCGGTGCTCCGGCGCGGTCTGCGGCTGCTCCTCGCGGGTCGCTGGCGCGAAGTCGCACGAAAATGGACGCTCGGCCTGCACGACCCGCGCTGCACGCGGCACGGCTACGTCGAGCCGCAAAAAGCGTATGAGAAGTGGATGGCCAGGCGGGCGCTCACCGACGCCGACCGCGCCTCACAACGCGCCTGGGCGGAAGACCTCGACGATCCGCCGCGCATCTCCATCCTCATGCCGGTCTACAACCCGCCGGAGCGATTCCTCCGCCTGGCGATCGAGTCGGTGACGCGGCAGACGTATCCGCACTGGGAACTGTGCATCGCCGATGACGGCTCGACCGCCGAGCACGTCCGGCCGATGCTCGAGCAGTTTGCGGCTCAGGACCACCGGGTCAAGTTGACGCCGCCGGGCCGGCACGGCGGGATCTCCGCGGCGACGAATGCGGCGCTGGCCCTGGCCGAGGGCGATTACGTCGCGCTGCTCGATCACGATGATGAAATTGCCGAGCATGCCCTGTTTCGGATGGCCCAGGCGATCGTCGCCGACCGCGCGGCCGACATGCTCTACAGCGACGAGGATAAACTCCAACCGGACGGCTTGCGCGTCCGGCCGTTCTTCAAGCCCGATTGGTCGCCGGAGTTTTTCCTCGGCTGCATGTTCACCTGCCATCTGGGCCTGTATCGAACCGACCTGGTCCGCGCGATCGGCGCCTTTCGGCCGGAGTTCGACGGCGCGCAGGATTACGACATGGTGCTGCGCCTGACCGAGCGCACCGATCGGATCGTCCACGTGCCGGACGTGCTCTATCACTGGCGGCTGCTGCCGGAATCGACCGCGGCGGGCGTGGCGGCCAAGCCGCACGCGCACGCCGCCGGGCTGCGAGCGCTGCAAGAGCACCTCGAGCGCACCGGCCGGACTGGTCGAGCGGAAGTCGGACCGGCCGCGGGACTCAATTTCGTTCGCTTCGACGTCATCGGTCAGCCGCTCGTCAGCATCATCGTTCCGAGTCTGTGCGCGCCGGGCGCCGGCGGCCCGTCCATGCTCGAACGCTGTATCACCAGCATCGTTCGCGGCAGCCGTTATCGCCGGTTCGAAATCCTCATCCTCGATCGTCGGCAGATGCCGCCGGATATGGAGAAGCGGCTCGCGCAGCTCGGCGTCCAGCGCGTCGTCTACGATGATGAATTCAATTGGTCGCGGGTCAACAACCTCGGCGTCGCCCAGAGCGCCGGCGAGCATCTACTGTTCCTCAACGACGACACGGAGATTCTGACGCCCGACTGGCTGGAAGCGATGCTCGAATTCTCGCAGCAGCCGGAGATCGGCGCCGTCGGGGCGAAGCTGCTATTTCCCGACGGCGGATTACAACACGTCGGCGTGACAGTGCTCGACGGCAAACCGGGGCACCCGTTCTATGGCTATCCGTCCCAGCACACCGGATACTATTGCCGGAGCGTCCTGCCGCACAACTGCGCGGCGGTGACCGGCGCCTGCCTGATGACCCGGCGCGAGGTCTTTGACGAAATCGGCGGATTCGACGAGGCGTTCCCGCTCAATTACAACGACGTCGATTACTGCATGAAAGCGCGGAAGCTCGGCTATCGGATCGTGTTCACGCCGCACGCCCGGCTGCTGCACCACGAGTCGGTCACCAAGGCGGGCGTGTTCGCCGAGGAGCTCGACGCATTCCGAGCGCGCTGGGGCGACGAGCCGGATCCATACTACAATCCGAATCTCAACCCCGAGACATTCGACTATCGGATCGGAGAGTGACGGTGAGCACACGGCGTGAGCCGATGGACCGTTGTCCGTCGTCCGTTGTGAGCGGTTCAAGAGAAACACGGACACCTGACCACGGACCACCACTACGATACGGATGCACAGGTCACCTGAAGATTGAGTCTGGGTTTCGCCGCCCTCCCTCTTGACGCGCCAGCTCATCCCGGCTAGGATCGCGCCCGCTGACTGTGTGATACGCACCAGGGTTGTTGGGCGACGCCCACCCCTTCACCCGCGACACCAGGACGGTTCCGGGTATGTTGGTCCACCCGCGCTGGCCCACGGACGGGAATCCCAAGCACTCCCCGTTCCACCGACATGGCAGGCGCGCGTCGCGATGACGGCGGCTTGGCCGCCCTCCGCCTGCGGGCGCCGGCCAAGGTGAACCTCTTCCTGGAAGTCGTGGGCCGACGGGCCGATGGCTTCCACGCCATCCAAACCCTGATGCTCGCCGTCAGCCTGGCCGACGACCTGGAGTTCGCTCCGGCCGATCGGGAGATCGATTTGACCTGTTCCGATCCCGCGCTGGGCACGGGACCGGAGAACCTGGTGCGGCGAGCGGCGGAATCACTGCGGCGACGCACCGGCTGCCTGCACGGCGCCCGCATCCGCCTGACGAAGCGGATCCCGATGCAGGGGGGATTGGGCGGCGGCTCGAGCGACGCGGCGGCCACGCTGCTCGGGCTGAACCGGCTCTGGGGCTTGAACCTCGGGGTCGATGAACTGAACCGGCTGGCGGCGGACTTGGGCAGCGACGTGCCCTTTTTCCTGCACCCGCCGGCCGCGTGGTGCACGGGTCGCGGCGAAGACGTGTCGTCCCGGCCGCTCGGCGGTCCGTTGCACCTCGTGCTGATCGCCCCGCCGTTCGGTCTGCCGACGGCGGATGTCTATCGCGCGGTCCAAGTGCCGGACCAGCCGGCCGACGGATCGCCGATGCTGGCGGCCTTGGCCGCCGGCGACGCGCCGGCGATCGGCCGGCTCCTGCACAATCGGTTGCAGGAAGCGGCGGAGCGGCTGCGGCCGGAACTCACCGAGCTCCGGGCTCGGTTGGACAAAACCCGGCCGCTCGGATCGATGGTCTCGGGCAGCGGGTCGACGATCTTCGCCGTGGCCCGGGACGCGGCGGACGCCCGGCGGATCGAGGTGGAATTCGCGGCCGGCGCCCCGGCCGACGGCACGCGGACCTTTGTCGTCCGCAGCGAGGAGTGAGCGAAACGCAACGGCTTTCGGCCCGGCGATCGGCCCGAAGCCGCTCTCATGCACCGGTCGCCGGAGGCCCCCGAGGCCGCCACAGACATCAAAGGAGTACGGCTGTGGTCATCACGGAAGTTCGAATCAAGCTCGTCGAGGAGAACAACGAACGGCTCCAGGCGTTCTGTTCCGTCACCTTCGACAACGCCTTTGTCGTCCGCGACCTCAAGATCATCGAGGGAGCGAAAGGCTCCTTCGTGGCCATGCCCAGCCGCAAGCTCAGCGACCGATGCCCCTCATGCGGGTGCAAGAATCACCTGCGGGCCCGCTTCTGCAACTCCTGCGGGCATCGTCTCGACGAGAACCGCGCGTTGCGCGACGCCGAGGGCCGGGCGAAGCTCCATGCCGATATCGCACACCCCATCAATTCCGCATGCCGCGAAGTGATGCAGAACGCCATCATCAAGGCATATCACGAGGAACGCGAGCGGGCCAAGCAGCCCGGTTACGTCTGCACCTACGATGACTACGACGGCGACGATTTCGACGTGCCGAGCTACGGACCAGACATGATGCGCGGTTCGGCGCGGTCGCACGCCGGCCACGGCCCGCGCGGCAATCACTTGCAGACCAACGAAGCTCCGGCCGCCCGCGACGAACGCCGCGCGGACTTCGGCGCCGGGCTGCGATGAGCCGACCGGCTCCACGGTACAACACGGATGACGGGCTGCTCAGCCGTCATCCGTGTTCATTTGGGGTTTCGCTTTCTCAAATTCGAACAGAGGCCAATCCACAGATTTCACAGATCGCACAGATGGACTACCCGTTAATCTGTGTCACCTGTGAAATCTGAGGATCGTGAACCCGGGCCGACGCATCAGAGTTCGGTCGCGTCGGGATCCTGTCGTCACGGCACGCTGTGAGTTTCGCTTCGGTCGGTGCCGCTTTTCGGTAGGACGACGCTGTCCGGGAATTCGTCGGTTTCCGACGGCTTGATCAGTTTTTCGCCGAGGATCGGCACCTCCTTCGGATCGCCGGTGACGCGCCGGCGTTTCCAGAACTCGTAGACCAGAAACACACCCACGGCCGCGATGATGCCGGCGATGACGTATGGTCGAATCGAATCGACCTGGTGAGTGACGTTCATCACCGCGCGCGTCACCTGATCGGTGAACCAGTAGGCCAGCACAAAGAGGATGGTCACGCCGACGATGGCGTAGAGACCATCGGCCAGCAGAAAGCGCGTGACGGGCAGCCGCAGCACGCCGGCCATGACGAACACCGGCGCTCGCACGCCGGGCAGCAGCCGCACTCCCAGGAGGATGCGCACGCCATAGCGATGGAAATTACTCTCGATCCGATCGCGCGTGTCGGGGCGGATCAGGAATCGCTTGACCCAGCCGACTTCGAGCAGCCGGGGACCGCCGGCCCGGCCGATGGTGTAGAGAATCGCGTCGCACAGCACCACGCCGAGTATGCAGACCGGCAACATGATGTACCAGACGGGGTGCCGGATGCGCGAGCGAGCCGCGCGAGTTGGGGCTTCGGCCGCGGCAATGGCGGCCGCCGGACCCACCGCCTCGGGCAGCGGCAGACCCAGCGCGAACGGCATCTCGTCGGCTGCGGCGTGATTGTCGCCCGAAGCCGCGCGCGCGCAAAGCCCCCCGGCCACCACCACCGGGATTTCCTCCGGAATCGGGAAACCGAACGCCGCGAGAACCAGCGCGGCAAAGACGGCGGCGTAGGAGTAGATTCCCGTCGATGGTTCGGGCACGAATCATCCTCCGGCGCGGCACTTGTCGGGGCATTATAAGTCTGAATCTCGAAATCCGAAATCCGAAATCCGAAAGAAGATCGAACCGCAGACGCATTGATGCACGCCAATCGATCCGCGGTCGCATGATACACTAATGGGATCATGAAGCGACTCTTGAAATGGTTGGTGATTCTCGGCGTGCTGATCGGCGCGGGCTACGCGGCCTCGGGCCCCATCGGCCGATACTGGAAGGAACGCCAGCGCGTCCATTGGCGCGAAGCGGACGTCACGCGCGGACGAATTATCGCCGTCGTCAAATCGACCGGCACAATCAATCCGGTGCGCTCGGTCAAGATCGGCAGCTTCGTTTCTGGTCCGATCGAATCGATCTATGTGGACTTCAACGCGGAGGTGAAGAAAGGCGACCTGATGGCGATGATCGACCCGCGGATTTACGAAGCGGCCGTGGCCCGCGATCGCGCCGCGCTGGCCAATCAACGCGCCGCCGTCGAGCAGACCCGGGCCCAGCTTCAGCAAGCCATCAACGATGAAAATCGGTCCAAGTCGCTCCGCGCCGAAAACAAGGACTTCATCTCCGACGCCGAGATGGATCAGTTCCGGTTCAAACGCGCGGCGCTCGAAGCGGCCCTGCGCGTCGCGGAGACGGCCGTCGAACAGGCCGCGGCCATGCTCTCCAATTCCGAGGCCAACCTCGAGTACACGAAAATCATCGCCCCGGTGGACGGCATCGTGATCGATCGCAAGGTCGATCCGGGGCAGACGGTCGCGGCCTCGTTTCAGACGCCCGAATTGTTTACGCTCGGACCGGATATGCGGAAGGAAATGCGCGTCTTCGCCTCGGTCGATGAGGCCGACATCGGCATGATCCGCCAGGCCCAGATGAGCGGCCAGCCGGTGCACTTTACGGTCAGCGGCTATCCCGACGACCTCTTCGAAGGCCGCATTTTTGAGATCCGCATGAACTCGACGACGACGCAGAACGTGGTCACGTACCCCGTCGTCGTCTCGGTGCCGAATCCGGAATTGAAGCTCTTGCCCGGCATGACGGCGGAGATTTCGTTTCAGGTGGGCGAGGCGAACGACGTAATCCGGATCCCGAACGCGGCGCTGCGATTTTTCCCGCAGCGCGATCACGTTCGCCCCGAGGACCACCACTTGCTCGACAGCGGCGCCGGCGCGCCGGAAGAGGAAACGACCGACGCCGCGCGCTCGGCCACGGAGATCGCCGAGACCCGCCAGCGCCGGCACAAGCGCCACGTCTGGGTGCTCGACGGCGAGAAACTCCGCGCCGTTCCCGTGGTCACTGGCATCAACGACAGCAAGTTCACGGAACTGGTGTCGGGAGATGTCAAGGAAGGGATGAAGCTTGTGACGGGCGTGCTGCCGAAGCCGTGATGCGGGTGAGCGGCGGGGGCGCGAGATTCCGCAGCACCACGACATCCCAGCCCTTGTAGAAGTCCCGGCGTCGAGCCACCGCGACGGTCCCCGGGGATCGCTCGAGAAGTGCAGGGGCGAGCTCCGCGGGACAGAATAGAAACGACGGCAGCGGCCCGTTGAGGAAATCGATCGCGGCCGCGACGCTCATCAGTTCAGTCACCTCGCGGCCGCAGTAAAAAACGAGACTCGGCTGGAAATACCCGACGCTGGCGGTCCGCACTTCCGTGCCCGGTTGATGCGCTCCGGACGCCGCGACCAGCGCCCGCGGCGCCTTCTGGGCGTCGACGCAACGAACCGGGCCTGCGGCGAGGACGGAAAGAAAAGCCACGGCGCTGAGGCCCAAGGCGCTGATTGCGGCTCCGCGGCGCAGCCGTCGCAGCGCCAGCCACCCCCGGGCCGCACCGCCCGCCGGGATCAAACCCACCGCCGACCACGCCGCTAGTCCCGGAATCGTCCGATCCGCGATCAGGTTCGGCCAAAGCTGCCCGCCGGCGACGGCCGCCCCGATCGCCACGCCGGCGCCGATCGCTGCCAGGAGCGCCAGCCCCAGCGGCATGAACCAAGCGGGCGCGGCCGATTTGTCGTGCTGCCAGCGCACAAGATACCGAGCGATCAGAATCGCTACCGGCGGGAACACCGGCAGCACGTAGTTGGGCAATTTCGTCTGAGCCAGACTGAAGAAGGCGAGGTAGACCGCTGCCCAGCACATCAAGAAACGAACCGCGGCGGTTTCACGATCCAATCGCTGCGGTGACGACACCGTCCGGATCGTGTCCCACGCGGTGGGGATCAGGAAAACGCTCCATGGAGTCAGGCCGACGGTCAGCGTCGCCAGGTAATACCAGAACGGCCCGCGATGCCCTTCCATGGAATTGACGAATCGACCGACGTTGTCGTTCTGCCAGAACGCGCGCAGGAATGCTCCGTGAGTCTCCGCGCCGACGAGCGCATACCAGGGTCCGGCGACCAGGATCACCACGAGGACGCCGCCGAAGAGCCGCACGTCGCAGAGCGCGCGCAGTTGCCGCTGCGCGATGAGGAAATACACGACGATGCCGACGGGCAAGAGCAGTCCGATGGGACCCTTCGCCAGAGCGGCCAAGCCGCAGCCCAGCCCGGTAGTCCAGAGCCAGCGGCCCCGTCCCTCGGCATAGCCGTCCCAAAAGAGATTGAACGTCAGGAGGAAGCAAGCGAGCAAAACCGCATCCGGCGTCGCTGCGTGCGCCAGGACGGAAGTCTGGATCGTGCTCAGCAGAATCAATGCCGCCAGGAGGCCGATCGCCGGCGAGAACATCCGCCGGCCGAGACGATACGTCATGAGCGCGGCCACCATCATCGCCAGCGCCGACGGCAGCCGGGCGGCAAACTCGTTGACGCCGAACGCCCGATAGGCCATCGCCTGCAACCAATACAGCAGCGGCGGCTTCGCTGTCCGCGGTTTGAAATTGAAGTAGGGTACAACCCAATCGCCCGATTCGAGCATCTCGCGGGCGGCTTCGGCGTTGAGACCCTCGTCAATGTCCCATAAACTCGTCGAACCCAGGCCGGGCAGCGCGACGGCGGCCGCCGACATCACGATAATCAACCCGTGCAGCCAGCGCGACGCGTGCAAGCAGGACATGCGGCCGTCCTTGACAGGTGAACTGTCCCTCGGCCGCAGAATACTCCGGTTCCCGGATTGGTGCGAGAGCAAATCGCAGGAGCTATAACAGTCCGAAGTTGCGATTATTCAGTGTCTTACGGCGATAAGCGGATGGGAGCTCGTGCGATGAGCGGTCGCTACTTTATCGGACTCGACATTGGCGGAACGACGATGAAATCCGCGGTGGTGACTGACGCGGGGCGTTTGGCGTCGCAGCCGGTCTCCCGGCCGACGGAGCCGAGCCGTGGCCCGGCGCACGGCGTGGCGATGATGCTGGAACTGGTTCGCGAAGCAACGACGGCGTGCGGCATTTCGCTGGAGTCGGTTGCCGCGATCGGCGTGGCCACGCCGGGGCCCGTCGATCTGGTTCGCGGCGTGATGCTCAATCCGCCCAACCTCAAGCCGTGGCGGGACGTGCCGGTGCGCGAGGCGATTGCCGCGGAGTTCAGCAAGCCGACGGCTTTTCAGAACGACGCCAACGCCGCGGCTCTCGGAGAGAGTTGGGTTGGTGCCGGCCGCGGCCGGCGCAGCTTCGTGCTGTTCACCCTCGGCACCGGGATTGGCGGCGGAATCGTGCTCGACGGTCGATTGCTCGAAGGCGCGCACGGCCACGGCGGCGAACTTGGCCACGTCAAAATCGTCCCCGACGGGCGGCTCTGCGCTTGCGGACGGCGCGGCTGTCTCGAAGCCTATGTCAATGCCGGAGCGGTCGTCGCGCGGATGCGCGAGGCGTTGGCGGACGCGGGACCGCCCGGCGAACGTTGGCGCGGTGAATTCACGGCCGAACAAGTTTTCGCCGCCGCGGAGGCGGGCGACGCGACGGCCGCTGGCGTCATCGCCGACACGGCCCGGCTGCTGGGCGTGGCCGCGGCCAACGTCATGCACGTCGTCGATCCGGAGGTCATCGCGTTCGGCGGCGGCATGGCGGCGGCCGGCTCCCGGTTCCTCGACGCGATCCGCCGCGCCGCGCGCGAGAACGCCTTTGCGGTGCCGGCAGAACGGTGCGAGATTCGCGCGGCCGAACTGGGCACGACCGCCGGCATCATCGGCGCGGCCGCGTGCGCTCGCCAACTGATCGCGTCGTGACGCGGCGTTATTCCGGGCGCTGATTCGCCAGCGCCTCGCGAATCAGGCGCAGTGCCGCATCCAGACCGGCGTCATACCGCCGGTCGCGGAATTGGCTGAGCAGCGCTTCGCGCACGCGCCTCTCTTCCTCGGGTGTGATGACGCCGCGAGCGGCCTCGGCCACGTTGACGTACAGGTAGCTCGGATCGCGGCAGATGAGGATGGTCACGCCGTTGATGCTCTGGCTGTGTGCCCGGCGCTGCGCCCACTCGCGGAAGTAGGCCGTGCGCTCGTCGCCGGTCAGCCCTCGGACGCGCTCGCGATCGGCGTCGGGGACCGACGGATAGGTTTCGATGCGGACGTCCCGGCCGGAGCGATGCGCGATGCGAGCGATTTCTTGACGCGCCCGCTCGAGCGCCTCCGGCGAGAAGAAATTCCCGTCGTCGGTGATGCCGGCCTGGCTCGGCCGCGCCGCATCGGCGTCGATCGTCGGAATGGCGCGCACGTCGCGGGTGGCCAGCAGCCGGTGTACTTCGCTGACGTCGATGAACGTGCTGAGCAACTGGGCGTCGATCGCGCCGCCCTCGGTCACGGCGACGAGTTCGCCTTTGTCGTTGACCAGCGGACCTCCGGAATCGCCGGGGTTCGTCGGCGAATCAGTCTCGACGACTTCGGCATCAAATTGGGCGATGCGATCATCCAGTTTCGCGCGCCAGCGCTTGTGGTAGACTTGGCGGACTTTTCCTGGCGTGTAGACCCAAAGAGCATCGCTTCGCCCGGGGTTGCCGATGGAATGCACGGTCTGGCCCGGCGCGACCGGCGCCGGCGCGAGCGGGAGAGCCTGCGCGCCCGGCGGGACGCGCGCGATCTGCACCAGCGCGAGGTCGGCCTTGCGGTCGCGGGCCACGACGCGGCCCGGAATGCCCAGTTGGCCGGCCCGCTGCTGGTAGTACGCCTTTTCCGCCACGGGCCGGCCGTCCCGGTACGCTGGAAAATACACCGTCACCCGATCGCCGTCTCCGACGACATGGTAGTTCGTCAGAACGAGGTGCCGCCGGCGGTCGATGAGCGCTCCCGAGCCGGTCGCCAGCGCGCCGCCGCGCGGTGAGTGAATCCAGACCGTGGACTTGAGGACGTCCCGGTAGACCCGCACTCCCGCATCGGGTGAGTCGGCGCGCGCGTGCGGGGCAATGGCAACGAGACAGAGAGCGGCGAATCGAACCATGCGCCACCCCGTTCATTTGTGATTTTCGAATGACGATTTTCGATTGCGCGGTCGGCCCGCATCCGAGAATCGAAAATCGAAAATGCTCACACTCGAACGCGGCTCTTGGAGCCGGCGGCTTTGCGCAACGCCTCGGCTTTGTCGGTCCGCTCCCAGGTGAAACCGGGGAGTTCGCGGCCGAAATGTCCGTGCCGGGCCGATTCGCGGTAGATCGGTCGGCGCAGGTCGAGCGTTTCGATGATGCCCTTCGGCGTCAGTTGGAAGTGGTCGCGGATCAGTTCGACCAGCCGCGATTCAGTTAGTCCTTCGCGGATCGTGCCGCCGGTGTTGACCCAGACGTTGAGCGGGTCCGGGTAGCCGATGGCGTACGAAAGTTGCACCTCGCATTGGCGCGCCAGACCGGCGGCCACGATGTTCTTGGCGATGTAGCGGGCCATGTACGCGGCGGAGCGATCGACCTTGGTCGGATCCTTTCCCGAAAATGCGCCGCCGCCGTGTCGGCCGCGGCCGCCATAGGTATCGACGATGATCTTCCGGCCGGTGAGTCCGCAGTCGCCATGCGGGCCGCCTTCGAGGAAGATGCCGGTCGGGTTGATGTGGTAAATGATGTCGTCGTGAACGAGATCGGGCCGCTCGGCCCGGAGCGTCGGCAGGATGAGTTTTTCGATGATCTCCGCCTTGGCGGCCTTGGAGAAGACCGACCGGCCGTCGCGCGTCTCACAGGCGCTCTCATCGTGCTGCGTCGACAGGACGACGGTGTGCACGCGGTGCGGCGTGCCGTCGGATTCGTATTCGACGGTGACCTGGCTTTTGGCGTCGGGCCGGGCGAATTTCAGCCGGCCGTCCCGCCGCATCGCCGCGTGATTTTCCACCAGCCGATGCGACAGGTAGATCGGCAGCGGCATGAGCGTCTTGGTCTCATCGCAGGCAAAGCCGAACATCATGCCCTGGTCGCCGGCGCCGCCGGTATCGACGCCGACGGCAATGTCGCTCGACTGCGCATGGAGGCGGCAGTCGATTTGGCAGGTGTCGGCCGCGAAGCCGATCCGTGGATCGACGTACCCGATTTCCCGGACCGTCTCGCGCACCAGCTTGTCGATGTTGACTCGATTCAGCGGCGCTCGAGTGGTGATTTCACCCGCGATGGTCACGTGATCGGTCGTGACCAGCGTTTCACAGGCGACCCGGCTCATCGGATCGTGGCTGAGACAAAAATCGAGGATCGCGTCGCTGATCTGGTCGGCCACCTTGTCGGGGTGGCCCATCGACACGGATTCACTGGTGAATAAATAACGGTCCGCGTTCACGAGAGAGACCTCATTTGGGCATTGCACGAGGGCGGGCCCACCGGAAAGCCGATCAGCCCACGATTATAGAGCTGTCCTCGATCCCGGCCAACGTCAAGCGTCCGCGATGCCACTCCCATGCCAATACCTCGTCAGCACATACAACAGCCCCGGGTTTCGTTGATTGTCCTTGGGAGTCGGTCACGATGAACGAATCGACGTCCGCCAGCCAGGCAAACTCGCCGGAGAGATTTGAGTTCAATCCCGAGCAGGACGCGGTGATCGCGGAACTTGCAAACTCCCTGCGCTGGGTGGCGGCGCCCTTGGTGTTCCTCGGCGTCTTGTACGCGCTCGCGGCCATCGGAGCTTTTCTGCGCGTCTTCTCGCAGCCGGAGATCTGGCTGCATGTGCTGTTCCTGGGCCTGGCAGCCGCCCTGATCATGGCGCTCGGACGGTGGACCACTCAATCGGCCGAAAGCTTCCAGCGCGTCGTCTCCACCTCGGGCCGGGATATCCCGAATCTCATGGATGCGCTCAACAATCTCCGCAAGACCTATGTGGTGCTCAGTACGTTCGTGAAGGTCTACGTCGCGCTAGTGGTCATCGGGCTGGTTGTGTTGGCGATCTCGCTGGCCATGTCCTGGATGAAGAGCTGACCGTGATCCCGCTCGCTGGTCCGCAACAGCGGCATTGCGTATCAATACCGCAGAGTTGGATCAGGTCACGTCCCTGGAGACTCGCACCATGAGCGTTCCGTTCTCGAACCTGGCCGCGTCTGTCGTACAGCAAGAGATCGCACATCTGCGCAAGTACTGGTTTCTGATGCTGCTGCTGGGAATCGCCTCGATCGCCGTCGGCATCATCGCGATCAGCCATACCTGCCTCGCGTCCGTCTTTTCGGTGATGGTTCTTGGCTGGCTGCTGCTGATTCAGGGCGGCGTGGAGGTAGCCCATGGCATACTGGTGCGGAACTGGCGCGGTTTTGCGCTCCACTTGGTCGCGGCGGTGCTCTATCTGCTGGCTGGGCTGTTCATCGTCCAGGAACCGGTTCAGGCCACGGCGGTTCTCACGTTGCTCATCGCCGCCATGTTCTTCGCCGGCGGAATCGTCCGAATTATCTTTTCGATGACGACGCGGTTCCGGCTCTGGGGTTGGGTCCTACTGACCGGCATCGTGGACCTGATTCTCGGCTGGCTGATCTTCTCAAAATGGCCGGAATCGAGCCTGTTTTTCATCGGCCTGTTTGTCGGCATCGAGTTGCTGTTCAACGGCTGGTCATGGGTCATGCTCGCGCTGGCCGTGCGCACGGCCGAGCCGGGCAAGGTTGCCTAAGCGGGATCGATTACGGCACGATTCGATCGACGTTCTTCGTTAGCATTGGCTCGGGGCCGGCGCCGCAGTGCGATTGCCGGCCCCGACGCCGGTGGTTTCCGCACCAGCCATTCAACGATGCGATCCGCGACCACTTTTGTGCGGCGGCGTTCCGTTGTCGCCGCGCTCAGCGGACGCGGCGGCGCCGTCGCGCCGTTGGGCTTTCATGAAATCGTACAATCGCTCGGCCGCGGACTCCCACGATCCGGACCGAGCGCGGGCCACAATGGCGTCGAGTGCGTCGGCGGCGGCGGGCGGCAGCCGATCGGCGGCGCGATGCTCGCTCAGGCGGCGTTCGCATGCGGTGAGCCGCGCGGGATCGCGCGCCGTGACAGCGGTAAATAGCGCATCGACGCTGCGGAACACCGCCTCGTCCGGGCCGATCTGCGGCGTGCGGCGCCAGCCGGCCACGAGGAGCAGACCCACGCCGAGCGCCAAGCCGCCGACAACTGCGACGTGCCGGCGTCGCCGTCCTCCCGCTTCAAAAATCCCCGCCATGGATCGGCTCTCCCCCGTCGCGCGTCGACAGCGCGACCCAAGTGTACGGATTGATAAACGCCGAAATGAACCGCACTGACCCATCGCCAAACAGGACGTTGCAGCCCAGCGGATGGTCGGCGTGCATCTGATCGGTATGCCCGAACGGATTGTTCGGCGCGTGAATGATGACTTCGGGATGGTCGTGCGTATCTGGGCCGCTGTGCACACCGACGAGGCAGCCGGCGCCATTGTTTTCCGACGGCCACGGATACAAGTCGAGCCGCGGCGGCGTCACCGCCCCGGGCACCACCCCGACCCACGTCTTGTTACTCAACGACGACGTGTGCTCGCCGATGAACACCGTGTGCGACAGACCATCAGAGACGCGGCCGACGGTGATCTTCGAATCGCGATAAAACGGTCCGTCGATCCGGGCAAGCTGATTGTTGTTCTCCGGAATCGGTTCCGGCACATCATAGTCGTAGCAGTACTTCGTGGTCCGGCCCCATGGTTGATGAATGCCGGCGTTGGTCACGTAATGGGAATGCGCGAATACAATCGGGCTGCCGTCGGAGCGGAGCATCGTTTCGCCGTGACGGATGTCGATGCCTTCACGCTGGACTTCGAATCCGTCGGCGCCGCCGGCGGCGATTGGGCACAGGAACACAGCGACTTTGGAGCGGACTTCGGCCGCGACTGTCGGCGCCCAGCACGGCTGCGTCAGATCGAGCCGGCGAAAGAGGGCGTCTTGCTCGAGGTGAGGGAGTAGGAACACACCCCACGCCCAACCGGGCGGCCCATTGCGGTGCTCATCGCCGAATGCGATCCCATAAGCCGTACCGTCCCGCCAAGGATCCGCCGTCACATAGGCGGGCGGAAACGTCCCATGGACGCCTTCGAAATGATGCAAGGCAAGTCCGATCTGCTTGAGGTTGTTCTGGCACTGGGCCCGAGCCGCGGCTTCGCGGATTTTTTGCACGGCCGGCAGCAGCAACCCGACCAGCGCGCCGATGATGGCCATCACGACGAGCAGTTCGATGAGCGTGAAGGCAATGCGATGGCATGCCCCGTGATTTCGAGTGCGTCCCATGTTCATAGGGTTCCCGAAGTTTTTGCTTAGGTGACACTAATAGTCAGGATTAGTGTAAACGTACTACAGGATGTTTTCAAGCGCGTCCCTGCTGAGATTGCAACGATTGCCAGCGATTCAGCTGGCGCATGAAAAAGCCGCGGGCGGAATGGTTCCGCCCGCGGCCGAAGAATCCGCGAGGACGCGGTTCGCCCTGACACTCAGCGGCGACGTCGCACGATTCGGACCAGGCCGGCCGCTCCGAGGCCGCAGAGCGCCAGGCTGCCGGGTTCGGGAACCACCGAAATGTCGACGATGAACACGCCGGCCCCGTAGGCGCCAAGGAAGTTCTGCGCGCCGGTCGTCAGGTCGCGAGTGTACAGACCCATGATCGCGGCGTTGTTCGGATCGTCGTGCGTGATGTAAAGAATGTTGGTGAAGCCGCTGATATCCATCCCGATGCCCGCGTTCGTGGTCAAGAACGAAGCCGGCGTGTTGACCGTGAACATCTGCCCGCCGTTCGGCGACGGCGTGCCGTTCAGTCCGCCGATCAGAACCAGCGAATCGGTCTGGTAGTCCCACGAGTACAGCGATGTTTGGCCCGCGCCTGGGAAATTGTTGGTGTACGCGGCGCCGACCATGTTGAAGTTCGTGAAGCCGAACTGCGGATCGCCGGACGCGTACGCCAGGTTCGTATCGGTAGCCACCAAGGCACCGGTGTCCGGGTGGAGGCGGAAGTTATTGTTCTGGCCCGAGGCGCCCGTCGCGGCCGTGACCATGCGGATGCGATCCACGACGGGGTTGAAGTCGATCTCGGCCACAACGCTGGCGTTGGTGCCGAGGCTGAATCCCGTGCCGATGGCGGTCAGCGCCGCGGTCGTCAGATTCACCGTGTAGAGCTGCCCGTTGGCGCCCGTGGCGTCCAGGCTGATGGCATAGAGTTGGCCGTTCGCCGGACGAAAATCGATCGAGCGCACCGAATGTCCCGACACGACACCGGAAAAGTTGCCGATGTTCGTGATCGCGCTGGGATTGGCGCTGTCGAACCGGACGAGCCCGATCCCGGGGTTGCCGCCGCCGCTGCCGGCCGCGGTCATGCCGTAAATGATTTCAGCACGAGCCGACCCGGCGAGCAGAAATGATGCAACGATGCCCACCGACAAGATGCGATTCGTCATAGATGAGGCCTCCTATTTCCATGAATGATTTCACGGGAGGACAGACGCGTCGGATGCGCCATGGCCGGACACCCCGCAGATCTTAGCGATGCTCTTTGGCCGACGCAACAAAAATCTCGATTTCTCGCAAGCGCCATGCGGCGGCTGATCAGGAGGTCCGAGATTTCGTCTGTCCCAGGCAGAGAAGAAACTCGGCGGCGGTTCAAAGGGTATTGCCCATGCACAGCGACAATGATCGGCGACCATTGATCTCAGCTCACGGTCGTGATTGCCTGATGCAAAGGCGAAAATATGGCCATGATTCAATCCAACGCTCGAGTGATTCGTTGGGCTGCCCGACTGCTCAGCCTCGGGGTCTTGGCGTTCTGGGGCGTGATGCTGATCGGGCACTTGGTTGGAGACGCCGGGCGCCCGTCACGACCGCTGGTCTGGCAGGATTTCTCGCTTCTCGGCGGGACATTGCTCGCCCTGGCGGGACTGGCGCTGGCGTGGAAGTGGGAGCTCGGGGGCGCCTTGACGACGCTCGGCGCCACCGCGGCGACGGCCGTGATCAATTGGCGCGTGCTGATGTTCCCTGGAACATTGATTCCCGCCGCCGCGATTCTGTTCCTGGCCGCGGCGATTTCGCGCCGGATTCCGCACTCGTCCACCGCACGCGGGGAACCGCTGGTTTAGCCTTTGCGGCATTTCGGCCGCGCCGCTTGCCCCACCCGCAATCTCCGGAACGAGCTAGAATATATTGCCTGGAAATCCGGTGCGACCCATATCGCGCGGGCGCCGTGCGCGGTACAATGCGGCCGGTGCCGATCAGTTCATCCCATGAGGGGTCTCGCCATGAGCTTTCGATTGGACCGAGTGCATGTCTGGTCTTGCGAAGTGCCTGATAAAGCCGGCGGCGTGGCCGGAAAACTCGCCGAACTCGCCAACGCCGGCGCCAATCTCGAATACGTGGGCTCGCGGCGGTTGCCCGACAAGCCCGGCACGGGCATCTTGTTCATCGCCCCGGTCAGTGGAGCCGATCAGATTCAAGCCGCCAAGTCGGTCGGCATGCACGAAGTGACCACGCCGGTCATTATCCGCGTTGAGGGCGACGATGAATCGGGCCTCGCCCACCGCTTGACGCACGAATGGGCGCTGGCCGGCATCAGCTTCCAGGGCCTGACCATGTCGGTCGTCGGGCGGAAGTTCGTCGGGTATGCGGCATTCGATTCGACGGAAGACGCAAATCTCGCGGCGACCATACTGGCGACCGTGGGCTCGGCACGACCGAATTCCGAAGCGCCAGTGGCCAACCATCGCCTGCTGGCCGGCGCCGCACGATAACCAATGGTCCGACGAGGAAAATCCAGCAGACCGATCGGCGCCCAGGTGCGGAGCGTCGCGGTCCAGCTGCGCCGAGCTTTCAACTTTGACCTCATCGTGGCTATCACCGTTGACCGACTGCGTTCGCCATGAATGACGTCTCGCCATCGTTCCTGACGCGGCGGTGGCCCCGCTTCTGGGCGCTGCTGGGATTGTTCACGATCCTCGGGCTGGTGGACGCCGGGCAGTTTTATATCCACGTCCGGAATTTCCGCGGCAACGCCATCCATTGGGAAGAGGCGCTGGCCGTCGGCCTGGGCGACTGGTATCTCTGGGCGGCGCTGTCGCCGATCATCTTCTGGCTCGGCCAGCGATTTCCAATCAGCCACGCCAACTGGAAGAGCCGGCTGCTCATCCACCTCTATTTCGCCTGCCTCGTGATGCTCGTCAAAATCGCGCTCGACCTGGCGCTCTATTTCGCGGTCATCGGCAAGGACGTGATGTTCCTGGCTCTGTCGCCGGAAGAGCGCCAATTGGACAATTACGAATACCTGATTCCGCTGTATCGCAGCCTGGTTTTCGCCAAGTTCTTCATCTACTTGCTCGTGTACGGTTCCATCGTCGGACTGAGCCATTTCTTGGCTTACTACGAGCGGTTCCGGGAGCGCGAGTTGCGCGCCTCGCGGCTGGAAACGCAGTTGGCACAAGCCCAGTTGCAGGTCCTGCGCATGCAGTTGCAGCCGCATTTCCTGTTCAACACGCTCAACGCCATCGCGGCGCTGATGCACAAGGATGTGCGACTCGCGGACCGCATGTTGGCCCGACTCGGCGAACTGCTCCGCGCGACGCTCGAAGACCCCGGCGCTCAGGAAGGTACGCTCCGGCAGGAACTCGATTTCCTCCGGCCGTACGTTGAGATCGAGCAGGCGCGGCTCGGTCCGCGGCTCTCAGTGACGATGGACGTGCCCAACGATCTTCTCGATGCGCGGATTCCGTACCTGATCGCGCAGCCGCTGGTCGAGAACGCCATTCGACACGGGTTGGCGCCGCGCGTCGGATCCGTATCGCTGGCGATTCGCGCTCGCCGGCAGGACGACCAGCTGGTGATCGAGGTGGCGGACAACGGCGTCGGGTTGCCGCCGGAAGGTCAATCGCGCGACGGCATCGGCCTGGCGAACACGCGGGCCCGACTTCGGGGCCTCTACGGCGACGACGCGGCGCTCGATCTCTCCACCGACCCGGACGGCGGCACCATCGCGACCGTGACGTTGCCGCTCCGCCTCGATGTCGCGGAGCCGGAAACTCCGCCGCCGACGCCGGCGCGATCGTCCGGCGGACGCCGAACTTCGGACCGAGCCGATGAAGTTGCGAGCGCTCATCGTTGACGACGAACCGCTGGCGCGCGATCGACTCGCCGCGATGCTGGCCGACGACCCCGAAGTCGAGGTCATCGGCGAATGTCCCGACGGTCCGACCGCGATTGCCGCCATCCGCGGGCAACATCCGGATCTCGTCTTTCTCGACGTCCAAATGCCCGGTTGCGACGGCTTTGCCGTGGTCGAATCGGTCGGCCCGCGGCTCATGCCGGTCACGATTTTCGTCACCGCCTACGACAAATACGCGCTGCGGGCATTCGACGCCCGCGCGTTGGATTACCTCCTGAAGCCGTTCGATCGTGACCGGTTCCTGGTTGCCCTCGGCCGAGCCAAGGAACAGATCCGCCAGCAGCGCGAGCAGGGTATGCAGGAGAAATTGCAGGCCCTGCTCGACGACGCCAAGGCGGCACCGGCCGGGTTGGACCGCCTCGCCGTCAAATCCGGCGGCAGCGTCTACTTCGTCCGCACCGACGAGATCGACTGGATCGAAGCTGCGGGCAATTACTCGCGGCTGCACGTCGGCAAGCAGACTCACCTTCTGCGAGAGACCATGACCGCGCTCGAGAACAAGCTCGATCCGAAGCGCTTCGCCCGCATTCATCGCTCGACGATCGTCAACCTCGAGCGCGTGCGCGAGTTGCAACCGTATTTCCACGGCGACTACATCGTGCTGCTGCACGACGGAACACAACTGACCCTCAGCCGCAACTTTCGACCGCGGCTCGGCGAGCGTTTCGGCAATCTTTTCTGAGCGTCCGAACAAGAACGAACCATGGATCGACGCGGATGCGCGCCGATGAATCGGCCGCTCGGCCCCGCCGAGGTCCGTCTAATCCCTGCTGATTTCCCGCTCGACCCAAGAGCATTGTCCCGCGCGACTTTCCAATTAATCTGAGTTGCAGAGCGGGCGATGCGCAGAACGAGTGTTCGATACCTCACGGAATAGAAACGCCCAACTCGAGACAATTGAATGGTCGGCGGTGAAGTCATGGCAGGCGACGCGCGCCGGCGCCCACCGAGTCGGAGAGCGGGTCGGCCCGGTCGCCCAGCGAACGGCGCAGCGTCGAAACGATAGCCGGCGGGGGAGCGTCAGCTTCCTGGGAGAACTCCAAGTAAACCGGACCGTTGGAGGGCTTCCGGGGGGCTGACGCCCCCCGTGCGGCTTTTTTCAGTCTGAATCGACCGAAACTTAGTGGTTTGAAACCTTGACTTGACGTGTTTGTTTAGCGCCCAGTCCCGATGGCGTTGGTGTTTTTGGCAAACTGGCGCAGCTGAACG